>Ga0209427_10005782_pt1 | contig 14179 bp, 15 predicted proteins | sample DeeMarSWOR136_30_FD_187465 | JGI IMG/M metagenome (GOLD analysis project Ga0209427, IMG submission 187465) | Marine sediment microbial communities from White Oak River estuary, North Carolina - WOR-1-36_30 (SPAdes) (version 2) | ecosystem: Environmental > Aquatic > Marine > Intertidal zone >... | reverse complement strand
CTAGACTAGCAGCAGAAAAAGAATTCCAGGCATTAAAACTTGTCTTTCCACATGGAATAGCTGTTCCGAAACCAATGAGTCAAAACCGCCATGTACTTGTAATGGGAATGATTGAAGGAGCAGAACTTGCAGAATACAAAGAGATTCCTGAACCTAAAAAGATTCTACAAGAAATTTTATGGAACATCCGAAAAACATATTTAAAAGCCAACATTATTCATGCAGATTTAAGCGAATACAACATCATATTAAAGCCTAATATGCACATCTTAATTATTGATTGGCCACAATACGTCACAAAGAACCACCCCAACGCTCAACACCTTCTAACACGAGATGTCAGAAACATCTTACAATTCTTTACACGCAAACATCAGTTGAAGACTGAGCTTGAAGAAAGCTTAGCGTACATCACTGGAGACAGCAAGAAATCTATCTTAAAGGACTGTTAAAACATCAATTAATCTCCGCATTCCCCGCGCACCTTCTCCTTTCTCAATCTTCAACTTCTTGAAATGCGAGAATAAATCAGAGACTTTTATCCCATTTAGATGCGCGCCATATCAACCCAACAATAGTGTGCAGAATTTAAAAAGAGTAAGGAGTTTAATGCGTCTTGCTTTGTATCTTATGCTGGCCAACCGAATTTTCTGGCTATGGAGCCTATGTCTCGCATGTCGACTTCGTAGTCGTCGTTTACGTCACAGGCAGGATCCCATCTTTCATGACCTGGGTAGCTGCCGAAAGCTCTTGCTGCTCGGCCTACGTCTCTCATGTCAACCGTGAAGTCTAAGAGTTCACCAGTGTACGTGTTAACGTCTTCTCTGGTTGTTGCCACATACGCGTGAGTGTATGTGTGGATTAGGCTGTCATCTTCAGCGTCATACACTTCAATTTTTACTGTGTGTAATCCGATAGGCATAGGTACTGTCGTGTATGGTCCTAGATAGGTCCACTCCCACGGATCCAAGTTTATGTCTGTCACTGTATAGTTAAGAATGTCATCTACATACACCTTGACATCTACAGTCATGTTGGTGCATTCGCCTTCAGCAGTATTTGTTTTAGCTCCCAAGTTTTGAACCACTGGCTGATACGTGAAAGCTGTGTCAGGATCAATTCGCCACTCACCTTGAACTCCACCGATCACTGGAGCGTTGACAAAGAAGTCTTGGTATCGGACTACACGTCCAGTGGCTAGATTTCTGGTGTAGTAGTCGTAGACGAAGGGGCCGCAGCCGACGATCTGTTTCATGAATGGATATTCTGTTGGTGGTGGTTCATCCATCAGGTCCTCGTAGGTGTTGAAGGCGGGGTCCCAATCAAAGAAGTTGTCAAGTATGTGATTCTCGACTTGCTGTTCAACAAGTTCTATTATGTGTTTTGGAACTAGTAGGGCGTTTTCGGCTACGTAACTAGTATAGTATAGGCTTGGTTGGTTGAAGTAGATGTTGAATTTGTATGGCCCATTAGCCTCTTCATACACCATGTTTCTCCATGTGCTCGAGTATCTTCCCGGACGGTATTCTCTCATGATCCTCATGTTGGCAACACAGTCGTAGGCTGTTACAGGTTTGCCATCATGCCACGTGACATCTTGTCTAAGCCAAAATGTAGACTTGCAACCGTTGACTATGCCAAGCTCAGGGATGGAGGTCCAATACGAAATCTCCCAATCCGTAGCAATGAAGGGCATTTCCATCAGGTTCTCAGGCTCAGCCATAGTCAGGCCTATTATGGCTCTATCTAACATCTGCCAACCATATGTTGTGTCTTCAGTGTAAGGATTCAGTGAGTGTGGCTCATCTCCTAAACCTGTCTTCACAGTGCCTCCAGGCCATGCCTCATCCGGTTCACCTTTCCAATGGAGACACATCCAACTCCAATCGTTCCTAGGTCCGAAGTATGGCATTGAAACAAGATTCATTAACTCTCCCCTGTCATCCCTAGCTGTGGTGCAGAACTCCAATCCAGAACTTACTGGAATCCATGGCATGAGTTCATAAACAAATTTCTCCTGAACCTTTGACGCCGCATCAATTATCTCGTCCACGTCTAAACTTGTCAAAATTATTTCTGTCCACTTGTCAATATCTGGGTCACTGATGCCTCCGTAGTTCCATCCCCACCATCCAGTGTTTTCTGAGTGTAGAAGATCATATAACCAATCAACATACCTTCCCAGACCTGCTAAGCCAAAACAGGCAAAGTCAAAGTCATGATATTGTAAGACTTCATAGATAAACGTCTCGAAATCGACGAGTGTGTTCTTCATAATTGGACCATTTGCTCCCAAGTATGTCAAAATGAATTCGTTGAAGGCTTCAACAAGAGCTTTCCGCAAATAATGTCCAGGAGGATAATTGCTGCCGACAGTGGTCATATTTCTTATTTTTGCTCCGTTATAGTATAGCCAGTTTTCTGTCAGGTTGACATAGTAGCCGGCTGCCTCTAAGATGGACCATGCTTTGGTCCAGTTGGTATTGGGCATCTGTATGCTTTCGTTGTACCAGGGTTCCTGAGCTGGAGGAACTGGATTGTCAATGGCGTAGTGCCAGTCAATCCCATAATAGTTATAGATGTCTGCTTGTTTACGATCTACACCATAAATATAGGACAAGGCAAGTCTGAAGTTGCTATCGTTTAACGGCAGGTTTGTTTCTCCGCTTCTCTCCTTATAGTCTCTACAATTAATAGTGATAAAATCAAACCAGGCAGTGGGATCCATAGGTGAAATTTTATGCCCTGCTGCAACCACGTCGTCGTATAAGTCTTTCCTACTTGGACCGCCAATCCAGTCAGTCATTCCTGCCAAAAAATCATTCACTATGGTTTCTGGAAGAGCGCCTGGGTAAGCCTTGAACAGTATCTCGTCAATCTTAGGTAGCCCGCTGTGATGCACTGTATGACCTTGTACTGTAGCGAAAGCGTTGTTATTAATATCTGCTCTGTACAAGAGATCGTAGGAATTTGAAGGGTAGACAATTCTGGTATCGCTCACGCAGACCGCAGAAGATAACATCAGGAGTACAATTGTAACTACTGCAAATTCAATGTAGAAATTTTTAATATTCAGTCTTATTCCCTCATGGAACACCTGAGTTATCATTTTACATTCACTCACATAAATTTTATGAAACATTGTTTCATGCCACTCTGTACTTCACTCTTCTCCATGACATAATAGCGCGGGTGGAGGAAAATCAGAATATATCGTTGCACCACAAGAAAATATCAAGTCATATATGAAAAAGATTGATATAAACACTGAATAATCTTATTGTCCTCTAAAGCAATTATGAAGAAACTAACATTATGTATAGAATGTTGTTTCCGCGCAACAAAACATTCCCGTAATTCGTAACCAGCTGACCGTTTCTATGTTCTGTCGCTCCATCTAAGAGTATGTTCATATGCCCGTCGCATTTGACCATCTTTCCTCTGTATTCATAGCCGTTTTTCAGCATGATTGCAATGTTGGCATTCAATTGTTTAACCAATACATTCAGTGGCTTCTTGCTAGGTTCCATCAAAGCACCTTCAGTTAGTTATCGTCCATTCATATCCACAGATTCATTACCATATAAAAGCTTTTTTCCTGCTTCCCTCACTTGTCAGAGAAATCGGCAGGTATGCTTCACCTTCAATTGCAGCGTAGACTCGCTTCTTTCTTTTGAAGAATACATTCAGAAAATCACTTATTTCTGGAGTTCTACGTCTTCCTTTTTGTCTAACATTCCGATGTGAAATAAATGCAGTTCTATCCATGTCTATTCTACCTTTTTGTTCTCAAACACAGCCTTGTATTTTTGATTGTTGAGTCGCTTCCATATTTAGGCTGTTGATAGCTATCTTTGTGTTTGCCAAAAGGTTATAATTGATGTTGCTTCTGAATTGCATGATGATTATGACAAAGACTTCAGTTGCAATCCTTGCAGGTGAATCACCCGCGAACATGATGGATGAAGCTTTAGAACTGATGGGAGCAAGTGAGCTAATAGAACCGAATGATAAGGTGCTTATTAAACCAAATTATGTTGCGGCTAAACATCCTTCTACTGGAATTACAACAGACACGCGTATTGTTGAACGTGTCATCGAATTCGTAAAGAATTCTGGAGTATCAGATATAATCGTGGGGGAAGGTGGTGCCGAAGACACTGAAAGAGCCTTTGATGTAGTAGGGATAAGAAATGTCACTAGACAACATAGAGTTAGACTGGTTGATCTTAACAGAGACTCAAGGATTCAGATAAGAATCCCTCAAGCCTTGGCATTACATGAAATAGGAATATCCGAAGTAGCTTTAAGGAGTACATGCATCATAAACATTCCGACTTTGAAAGTTCATCACATAGCCTTAGCAACTCTCTGCATGAAGAACTTGATGGGTTTAATCTTGCCAAAGAGCATAATGCATAGCCAAATAAATGAGAAAATCGTAGACTTAACTTCACTCTTCAGGAATAAAGCGAAAATCAACATAGTTGATGGCCTTGTAGGTGCTGAAGTGGATGAAGTTCATGGAAGACGTGTAGAGATGAACTTAGTAATTGCTGGTCAAGATCTCGTAGCTGTAGATTCTGTAGCTGCAGCCATCATGGGCATAGACCCCAATAAAGTGAAATATCTTGGATTGGCAGAAAAGAGAGGCTTAGGCATTTCAAACCTCAAAGAAATAGAAATTCTTGGAAAAAAACTTGAAGAGGTAGAGAGGAAATTTAGGCTTCCTCCAGCATTCAAGTAGCAGGCGTTCTACATCTTTGATCAGTGAATGGTTGTAGTCATCATCGATTCTCTTAATGTTATCCTTAACGTCTGTGCTGTTTTTTTATCTCGGCATTTTTCTTTTTAACATAAATATATAAGATACACGCATAAAATTGGAAATCTTGAGTGTTGAGTGGTTGTGGTTGAGATTTCAAAGAACAAAGCTGGTTTAGGATATGAACATCCTCATTGCGACCAAATTCAGCTCATAATGATAATCACGTTTTTTGTGGTGTGGGGAGTAGATTCTCTGGTTTTCTTCATCTTTGGATATTCAACAGTATTGGTTGGGTTGATTTCTCTTCCTGTACTCTTGCTCCCAGCTATTCTTTCACTGGTTTTCGGTTTATATCTCATAGCAAAGTCACACAAAGCAGTTTTCGGTGGAATAACTAACCAGCATGGACTCATTGACTCAGGTGTTTATTCTTGGATTCGACATCCGATGTACCTTGGAATCCTACTGTCGTGTCTAGGATTTTTCTTTATCAGCTCCTCGATTCTTTCATTTGGAGTCCTCATAGCGTTCTTCATCTTATACGATAAGATGACGGCATATGAGGAAAAAGACCTCATTCGAAAACTAGGAGAAGAATATATAGCGTACCAAAAGCGGGTGCCTAAATGGTTTCCACGCATAAGTCCTCAGAGAAGTTTAGATAATAAGCTGGGCGAAAAATAATGCCTAAAAACTTGCTGATTGAGATAAATCAAGATTATCTTAGAAAACACTTCAATAAATATACTAGACGAGCATTTCAAATGCTTCCAAAATTGGAAAAACCACGTATACTTGATATTGGCTGTGGTTCAGGTGTTATAACCATCGAGTTGGCAAAACTCAGTAATGGCGAAATAACTGGATTAGACATAAACCAATCATTATTGGATGAACTGGATAGAAAGATTAAAGAAGAAGGCTTTTCAAATCGAATGAAGACTGTTAATTGCTCTTTTTTTGAGATAGACTTCCCAGATGAAAGCTTCGACATCATCTGGGCTGAGGGTTCAATACGGATAATAGGTTTTGAAGAAGGTCTCAAGGAATGGAAAAGGTTACTTAAACCTAATGGTTTCTTAGTTGTCCATGATGAGGTTAAAACCATATCGAATAAACTCAAGAAGATACCTAGCTGTGGCTACAAACTAATGAATTGTCTTGCTTTGCCCGAAGACGCTTGGTGGACAGAGTACTATAGACCTTTAGAAACTAGGATTAAGGAACTATCCATAAAATATGAAAATAACTCGGAAGCTCTTAAGACACTCAAAAAATATCAAAATGATATAGATAATGTCAAGAAGAATCCCAAAGAATACTGTTCAGCGTTTTTCATAATGCAAAAATCATAGAAACTTGATGCTTCAATGATCAGCATTCAATGGCGTAGCCATTCTCATGTAGAATTCTCTTCGCGCGCGCTTTCAGAACGTCGATTCTTGATGAGTTGAAAGTGTTCACAGCTTTTTAAGTATTGACAAAGCTGCGATAATCAAGAATGTTAACCCAGCCCACCATAGGCTTCCTGTAAAAAACCAAACTACTAAGGCTATAAGGGCTGCAGGAATTAATGCTAGAAAAAGACGGATGACAAGTATGATTACTAAGCCAATTATGATTAAACCGACAAGGCCCATTAGATCGAACCCTAGCAAGTCTAATAGTCACCGATCAAAGATTGTAATTGTGCACGAATAAGAATGTATTTGTTGCAGAAACTAGAAGTAGGTATGTATACAATTTGAAATGGAGGAATCTGAATGAAATATGAAGTGAAATACAAACCATCTTATTCAATGCTTGTTGTCAATTTGGAGCAGGGTGAAAAGATAACGGCTGAATCTGGTTCAATGACTTACATGAACCCCAACATAGATGTTCACACGCGTAAGAGGGAGAAAAGCCTTCTGGGCAGCTTAAGCCTTGCAATCTTTGGGCGTCAATCTTTCTGGGTGAATGATTACATAGCTTCGAAAGGATTGGGAGAAGTAGCATTCGTCTCAGCACCCATAGGTGATATAGAAACATTGAAGATTGACATGAACCATGGCTATGTAATTCAGAAGTCGGCTTATATTGCGTCAACAGAAAATGTGGATTTGGACGTTAAATGGGAAGGCTTCACCAAGGGATTGTTTGGCCAAGGTTTATTCATGATAAAAGTCACCGGTGACGGCATCTTATTCATAAATACTTTTGGAGCAATAGACAAGCATACATTAGAGCCTGGACAAAGATTGATAGTTGACAACTTCCATCTTGTGGCATTCAGTCATACATGCAGCTATGAAGTTACAAAGTTTGGAGGATTGAAAGAAACTTTGCTGGGCGGAGAAGGATTGGTGACTCGAATAACAGGTCCCGGAGATGTCTACATACAAACGAAGAACTTGAGAGAATTCGTTGAGTGGCTGTGGACACTAATCGGACCCCGAGTAAAATCAAGGGCCCGTTAATATTCCACTTCTTCATTCAATCATGAACCCAACAAGAAGGTTAACACTTATACCCGTGAAGAAACAAAGTTTGAGCGCGTTTCTAGCATAAACAAGGGAATAACATGCATGAAGTTCACCTTAACGGAGAAAACCTGACAATAGAAGATGTTGTCACGGTTGCACGAGAAAACACAAAAGTTATGATTACAGAAGAAGCAGAAAAACGTGTCAAGCGAAGCCGCGAAACTTTGGAAAAGCTTGTTCAGAAAAACCATGTAATTTACGGAGTAAACACTGGTTTTGGAGCCCTAAGCAACATTGAGATTTCACCTCAAGAAATTGAACAGTTACAATCAAATCTTATCAGAAGCCATTCCTCTGGTGTAAGCCCTCCATTAAATAGAGAAATCGTTCGTGCCACTATGCTTTTGCGTGTAAACACTCTAGCCAAAGGCTATTCGGGGGTACGTTTACAAACCGTGAAAAAACTTATGAAAATGTTGAACAGAGGAGTTCATCCGAGAATTCCTCGTAAGGGTTCTGTAGGTGCAAGCGGAGACTTAGCACCATTATCTCACATGATTTTGGTTCTGATGGGTGAGGGAGAAGCAGAATATCAAGGGAAAATAACGAATGGACGAAAAGCCATGGAAAAAGCTGGAATAGAACCGGTTCAGCTGAATTTTAAGGAAGGAATAGCTCTCAACAATGGAACACAGTTGATGACGGGAATAGCAGCATTGACAGTCCACGATGCTGAAAACCTGATTGAATCAGCGGAAGTTGCAACTGCTCTAAGCCTTGAAGCCTTACTCGGAATTTCTGATGCTTTTAATGATAGAATTCACAAGGTTAGACCACATGAAGGACAAACCATAACGGCTCGAAATATCAGGAGGCTAATTGAGAGAAGTAAGCTGGTTCAAACAGGGAAAGAAGCCGCAAAGAAGATGCATCGTCCTCATGACCCTTACAGTTTGAGATGTGCTCCCCAAGTTTTAGGTGCCGCTAGAGACGCTGTTGCGTACACTAAAAGAGTTGTAGAAACTGAGCTGAATTCAGCTACTGATAACCCTTTGGTTTTTCCAGAAACTGAAACATGCTTATCAGGTGGCAATTTTCATGGTCAACCAATATCTCTTGCAATGGATTTTCTTGGAATGGCACTGACGATGGTTGGCAACCTTTCTGAAAGGAGAACAGCTAGACTTATTGATGAAAAAATGAACAATGGCTTACCAGCTTTCTTGGTATCTCCTGAAGTGAGAAGTGGATTGAACAGTGGCTTAATGACTGTTCAGTACACAGCTGCTGCCTTAACCTCAGAAAACAAGATTTTAGCTCATCCAGCATGCGCCGATTCAATTCCAACTTCAGCAAACTTCGAAGACTTTGTGAGTATGGGGGCAACAGCAGCCCAAAAAGCCATGCAAATACTGGAAAACCTACAATACATAATAGCCATAGAACTGCTCTGTGCATCCCAAGCAATAGAATTTCGTGGTCCGGAAAAACTTGGTATAGGAACAAAAATAGCTTATTCAACAATAAGGAAAGCTGTGCCCATGCTTGAAGAAGATAGAGTCTTAAGCAACGACATAGAAAAAATCAGAAAACTAGTCAAGAATGGCGTAGTCCTCAGCAAGATCAAAGAGCACCGGCACGTGCGATAGGCAATCTAATGCATTGTTCAGGAGTCCGATTTCTACTGGAGTCTTTTGGAAGTGACACCGTCAAATTCTATAGCCTTTACATCGCCTGTCCTAACATTTCTGAACAAGACTCTATAGATTGGAGTATATATTAAAGCGCGCTCGTCAACTTCAAATAGTTCATGGACAACTCGATCTATATTCTCTGGTCGTTTGAGTAATTTGGATCTGATGATTTCTACATCTCCGTCCATAGCGATTTCAAGTTTTTCCACTTTCTCGCCTAGTTCAGTCAGTATTTGTTTCGGATTCTCTTCAGAAGGGGCAGCTGGTAACTGTTTGAGGGGCACTTCACGACCTAATTTGTTTATGATAATAGAAGCTTTGTCGTCGTACAGTAGACGCTCTTCGCCTTCGAGTTTAATCACTTTATAACCTTTCGTAGATGTGCCCTTCGGTTTTTCAGGCTTAAATTTATGTTTCAAAAGGATGACTTCTTGCGCTTTTTCGTCGACATTAATCGAATAAACACATTTGCGGTAGTAATCAATCGTGTACTCTCCACTAATTATGATATATGGCTTATAGTATTTGTCAATTGAAACAAATTCTATTTCATTAGGTTTAGGCTTCAAAAATCGAAATCTGACAAACAATTTATCCTTGAGCTTCTCTCCAGCAACTTTTACTACCGCAGGGTCAACAAGAGTCTTGTAAACAATAGTCTTCAGGTCAACTATCTGTTCATTAACAGACTTAGATTCACTCAACAATCAAACCTCATTATATAATATCGTTTCTCCAATTAATTCTTGTGCTCTTGCAAAACATGTAAAACATAAGTCGGGCGGGCAGGATTTGAACCTGCGACAATCCGGTTTCTGTACGCTTGGTAGGCTAAGCGACACCTACCACAGGTAGACGTCTACAGCATCTCCGTCAGCTAGAGCCAGAAGCCTATCCTGACTCGGAAGCTCTACCAAGCTGAGCTACCGCCCGACTGAAATCTGTATGATAAGAAAATCGGATTTATATGTTACGTATTAATTTTCAGTGTTTCGCGTTATTTTTTACTTCCGCGCGCTATTTTTCCATTGAATACACGCACTAGTGCTACAATTCTTTAGTTTTGGGCTCTTTGACTGTAAATAGTATTACTAGACTAACGGTGATTCCTAAGAATAGGGCTAAGACGAATGGATATGAAGGGGCGACACCGTAGAGGAATCCGCCTAAAGCTGATGACGGAACTGTCGCCAGTATATTCAAGGTTACGATTGTTCCCATAATTCTGCCTCTCTTCTGTCGCGGGATCATGTCAGCCAAGAACGCTTGATATGCAGGCATTATCAGGCTTCCTCCTATGGCAAACAATAGGTTTACAGTGAGTAGCCAAAGAAAACTTCTGGCTAACATGAAAAGGATTGTTGAAGGCACGAAGATAACATATGCAAGAGTTATGGATTTCTTCCTTCCAATCTTGTCTACAATCTTGCCCATAGGGAAACCGAAAGCGAGGGTACATGCAACTGAAGCTGTGTTCACAAGTCCCCATTCAATCTCGCTAACCTTGACTACATCAAACACATAGAGTGATGTAAACATGCGGAACATTGGTTCCTCAAAGGCGCTCATCAAGAAAGCAACTGTTAAAAATTTTAGGCTTGGAGACATTTCTTTCCATGCTTCTTTTATTGCACCCAAGGAGTCCTTGAAAGCAACTTTCATATCTGCAAGCTTGATTTTTTGGGGATTGTCAAGGGTTTCACGAAGAAAGAAGAATCTGATAATTGCTGCCGCCATCATACAGAAGAAAACCACAGTGTAGACTATTCGCATGCCTGGAATGAGACCGTGAGTTTCTACGAGGAAGCCTGCTGTTGCAGGTGCGATTATAGTTGGTATGTTGGGAATTACGTTAGCTGCCGCGTATCCCATTCCACGTTTCTCAGGAGGAATCGAGTCGGCTAATATGGCATCGAGGGCAGGCTGGTAGATTAAACTGAGATTAGAAACTATCATCCCTATGAGTACAAACCTCCAGTCTGGGGCGAAAATGTAGAAGAGAAAAGCACATGCGATAGCAAACGTCATCGTCACGATTATCTGCCTTCTACCATGTTTATCGGCTATAACAGCCCCAGGAATCCTAACCAAACCCAACATAGCAGCTCCCACAGAACCCATCAAACCAATAATGAAAGGAGGTGCCCCAAGCGCTCTGAAGTATGGGGATTCAAAAGAGAAAACCAGTGAGAACGTGAAATAAACAAAGAGCCAACTAATGATCATAGTCAACAAGTTGCCACGCATGAACGAGAATTCAGCTCTTATCTTAGCAGGGAAACTACTCAATACCTGTAACTCTCACTTGCTTTCTCAGAAACATAGAGAAACTTCAATAAATGGGCTTCGCAAGAACACGCAACAGCAAACAATACCATTGACATCGAACTCAGGAAATCTTCAAATAACAATGTTATTTCTACAAGAACTTCGCTAATAGAGAACGGGCAATACAGAAAAAGTGAGGGCGCTATTGAGGAATGGTGAATATTTTGGACACTATTTTCCAGCCGTCTTTAAACTTGTAAAGTAGCATGTAGTCTGTTGAGAAATGTGTTTTGCCTTTGTAAACATTGAGTTTTGCTGCAGCTGCATTACCACTAATATCTATGAACGAAAAGTCGTAGGTAGTTTTTGCCTTCCATAATTTAGTATTCTCTCTCTTCATTTTATCTACCCTGTCCAACCATCGGTCGACATTGAATTTCTCAATGGCATCATCTTTGAATACGAGCATAGCGAACTCCTCATGGAATCCGCCTTTCACAGTCTTCGCATCCTGATCTCCATGAATTCCCTCGATGTAGGCTTTCTCTATTACCTCTTTGACAGCCATTCTTTTTTCATCTTGCATTCAGCAAACCTCTTGGATTTAGTCAACAATAGACCCATTTCCCTTAAATGTTTTGAGAGGCTTACCATACTTGTCCAAATGAAAAAGCAAGTGTATGAAGAGAAAAAGGGAGCACGGTAAAAACATTCCCCAGTGGAGATCGCGCGCTCTTTCTCAGCCACAAGTCAAAAAGTTTTCAGAAGACACACACAATTATCATGAATGCCGTACGTCGTTACTACACATCAAAGCGTCAATTACTATTACAGCTAGAGTTATCGAAAAGAGCAGTATCAACATTAGAATAGCATCTGAAGCAATGGCTTCAAACATTTAGACTCAAAGGAAGATAATCTCAAACAAGTCTAAAAGATAAGTTTCTAAAAACGAAATGACCTTTAGACTATACATATTTCAAGAAAGGATATATGCCGTTGCAGACAACAAGGGTTTTATAAAAATTGGACATTATACAATGTCAGGCTTAGGCGCGCGGGAGAAAGGAGAAGGCTTCTATCACCCCTTTTTTGGATTATCATAACCAAAACTTGAAACATGTTAAGCGTTAACTGCTCTAGTTTCTATGCAAAAGTTTTGAAGAGAAATGCAAATCTTCCTACAAATATGGATTTTGGCGCACTAGTGTCTAGTTAAACTTTCCTTTTCCCTGTTTCGTTTCTTCAACTGCTTTCCGCATCAAATCTTTAATCGCTTGATTCAACCCGCTTGGATAGAACAGTCTGACTACGTTCTCCTCAAATTCTCTAAGCAACTCAGCCGGAATGTCACGAATCAAAATAAAGTCTAATCCCTTCTCTCGTTTCTCATGTAGCTCCAAAACCAATTTAGCCAGTATATCAAGAAATCGTAATGTTTGTTCACTGACGTGCATGCTACGCATAGTATCCATACCGAATAATGCTTACCACTGATTATTCAAAAGCAAAGCTCCCAAAGCAGAAACATACGTGTCCAAAACATATTTTTGAAATTGACATAAGAGTATCCATCCTTTATTCCTGACAAATATATTGCGCGTGCTTTGTGAAACGTCTTTCATCGAAGTAGGTTCTTTGGCGGGCCCGCCGGGAATTGAACCCGGGACCTACGGGTTAAGAGCCTCAACCTAACCGTATGTAGTGGTTAGTCCGCCGCTCTGCCTTGCTGAGCTACGGGCCCTCAGTTCTTCTTGTAACTATGCAATCTGATTATCGCTTTAATAAAATTTAGCTTGTACGTAATAATAGACTAATAGTTTTAAGTTTTGATCTCCTATTTTTGATTGCGTGGTTGAAGCCTTGGGTGAGATTGTTTTCGTCGGACTCGGTTTGCATGATCAGATGGGAATAAGCTTACATGGTTTAGAGGAAACTAAAAAGGCAGACAGTGTTTTTATTGAACTCTACACAAGTTTAATGCCTGGTTTCTCAGCGAAACACTTCGAAGAAATCTCTGGTAGAAAGCTTCATGTTATTTCAAGGGAAGATCTTGAAGAGAAAAACGGAGAAGCCATTCTGAAAGCTGGTGAGACTGGCAAAGCTGTCTTTCTTGTTCCCGGTGACCCGTTTATAGCCACTACTCATGTTACATTGAGGATACAAGCTGAAACTATCGGAATAAAAACACGTATTATTCATGGTGCTTCCATACTTTCCGCTGTGATAGGCTTGTCTGGTTTACATAGCTACAAGTTTGGAAAAAGTGTTACGATACCTTTCTCAGAGACCTCTGAAACCCCTTATGAAGTTATTACTCAAAATAGAAAGCTTGGTCTTCACACCTTTTGCCTATTAGACATTAACGTAGAGGAAAATCGTTACATGAAGATTCGTGAAGGATTAGAATTGCTTCTAAAGATTGAGAGGAAGAGAAAAAAGAAAACATTGATAATGGATACACTTGTGATAGGTGTAGCCCGAGCTGGAAGCGACAGCCCAACTGTGAAAGCCGGTTTCTTGGAAAAACTGCTGAGCCATGATTTTGGAGGACCGCCCTACTGCATGATTTTTCCTGGGAAACTTCACTTTATGGAAGCCAAAGCTCTTATAGTCCTAGCAGGTGCTCCAGAAAAATTGAAGGAGACAGTTGAATGAGTTTGGAGAAGCTTATACTGAAGTATATAGCTTCTACTGAACATGTTTTGAGAGAGATAGAGACTACTAAGCACTCAATAAATGTAGATGGAAAAGACATTAGAAAGGTTATGGAATATGTTGAAGCCTATCTAGAGGACGCAAAGTATTATAGGGATAAGAAGAAGTTTGAGGTATGCTTGGCTTCAGTTGCCTATTGTGAAGGTTTGCTTGATGCGTTGAAGCTGTTGGGAGCCGTGAAATTTGAATGGTTAACACAAAGAGAAAAAAGAAAAGAAGAATAGTGTTGGCTTCAGGTACATTTGATTTGTTGCACCTTGGACACG
>Ga0209427_10005781_pt1 | contig 14180 bp, 10 predicted proteins | sample DeeMarSWOR136_30_FD_187465 | JGI IMG/M metagenome (GOLD analysis project Ga0209427, IMG submission 187465) | Marine sediment microbial communities from White Oak River estuary, North Carolina - WOR-1-36_30 (SPAdes) (version 2) | ecosystem: Environmental > Aquatic > Marine > Intertidal zone >... | reverse complement strand
GAGGCCGATCTTTTTCGTTCACTCCAGGCACTTCCCGGTGTATTATCTGAAAACGATTTCAGTACCGGCCTGGTAGTCCGGGGTGGAAACACCGACCAGAATTTAATCATGTTGGATGGTATAACGGTCTACAATCCATCGCATATGGGTAGCCTCTTCTCCAATTTCCTGCTGGATGCCACAAAGGATGCCAAATTTATTAAAGGTGGATTTCCGGCTGAATATGGTGGTCGGATGTCTTCAGTTTTGAATGTCATCAGTAAATCTGGTAATAATAAACAGGTTGAAGGAGCTTTTGGTATTAGCCTACTCAGTAGTCGTTTTTCCCTGGAAGTTCCATTAGGTGAAGGAGCGGTTTTACTGGCCGGTAGAAGAACCTATTTTGATAAGGTGCTTGCCCTGTTGGGTAAAGATTTTCCTTATTACTTTTACGATTTCCAGGGTAGTTTTCATCAAGACCTTTCCCCATACGATCGATTGACCGTCAGTGGTTATTTTGGCAATGATGTATTAGACTGGGATAGCCTGAGTTTTGATATCAGGTGGGGGAATCGGACCATAGCAGGTAATTGGCGGCATGTTTTCTCTCCTCAGCTATTTTCTAATTTTATGTTAGCCGGCTCCCATTTCACCACAGATGTAGTAATGGGTGGTGACCAGGGAATAGATAGCAAAAATAATGTGGTTGATTATACGGTAAAAGGTGATTTAAGCTATCTCTTTACCCACTACCATATCATGAAATTTGGCTTTGAGTTTAAGAAACTGAAGTTCCAGTACCAGGACATATATGATAACCGCGTGTTATTTCGTTTACTGCAAGAACCATACGAGATGGCCCTGTATTTGCAGGATGACTGGCAGATCAGTTCCCGCTGGATCATAAAACCAGGGCTGCGAAGTAGCTATTTTACCAATAATGGTAAAAAAGTATATTTGGAACCCCGGTTCTCTGTGAAATATAAAATGCGCGATGGAGAGTATCTCACATATTCTACTGGTTTATTCAGGCAATTTATTTTTACTGTACAGGATGAATACAACCCCGTATTCATTAATAACTGGTTTGCCATTGATGAGACTGTTCCCCCTGGTTTGTCCTGGCACAACATCCTCGGATATGAAAGGGAATTGTGGAGCACTACTCTGCTTCAAATTGAATTTTTTTATAAAATACTGGATAATATGCTAACTTACCGTGAGCAGCGTTCATCGGTGGATGAAGAAATGGGTACGGAGGTGAAAGCCACAGATTTTTTTGTGCCCGGTGATGGCTACTCCTGGGGAGTTGAACTCTTTGTTCATAAAAAATATGGTCGATTGGCGGGTTGGCTGGGCTATACTTTAGCCTGGGCACCCAAAACTCTGGATGATTATACTTATTTCGCATCTTTTGATAGGCGGCATAATATTGACTTACTTTTCAGTTATGATCTGGGTCGAAAGTGGCGTTTCGGTTTACGCTTCAATTATGGTTCTGGATTTCCATATACCAGGGCGGAGGGTAGTTATGAAGAGAGAGACGCCGGATTAGTCAATAGAAGGCTGATTTACGGGGAACGAAACCACTTTCGATATCCGGCTTATAATCGTCTCGATCTCAGTTTATCGAAATATTTCAAATGGCTGGGTTTAAACTGGCAGTTTGATATGCAGGTTGTGAATGTCTATAACCAGGAAAATATATTTTTCTATGATTGGGACTTTGATGAAAATCCCGCAAAACAAAATGCAATACCTATGTTGCCAATTATACCCAGTATCGGTATATCAACTGCGTTTAAATAGATTGACAGAATGAAAATGAAAATCGAAATAACTAGAATAGTCCTGTTTTTTCTTCTTTTTACCTTGCTCATAGGTTGCGAGAATCCCAGTGAATATGAACATACCCCGCTTTTGGTGGTAAATGGGGAACTTGTTGCAGGCCATTCCATTGATTCAATATTTGTCACCTGGAGTACAGATATTAGTAATAAATATAATACCGAGGAGCAGCAGGTAAGAGGGGCAGATGTACGCATTAATGGTTTACAATTAAGAGAGTATGAATATTCACCTGGTGTTTATTACTATCCCGACCCTAGCTACCGGGTAATAACTGGAGAAACCTATTACCTTGAGATTACTATAGGCGATTATAGAGTGACTTCGGAAACCCGGGTGCCCGAGTCCTTTCAGATGATCCCGGCTAATGTTGCCGATGGTGATACAGTCAGGTATGTTCCCGGAACCAGTTTCTTTTCCGAAGCCTTCTTTACCTTAACCTGGCCGGGATATACTGATAGTCAGATATTTCGAATCGTATCATTGGCCAAAGAAGCCACCGCTGAAAACTTTATCGAAGATGACCGCAATGAAGCCAAGATTTTTAAAGGGGAAGTAGAAGATCGCCTCAATCCCACTATCTGGTGGGTTGGAGATGATTACGCCCGAATAAACTGGATGTACTTCAACTGGACTGGATGGCATGATGTAATCGTATCGGCAGTTGATAGTAATTACTATGATTATCGAAATGGGGTGCTTTTCGGAGAACAGAGTGTAGGACAGAACTTTAACAGTACTATAGGAGGAGGGTATGGTTTGTTTTATTCGTCAGCGAGTGATACCATCCGCATTTATCTGGTGGAATAATCAACAATTCAAAATAACAAATGGCGGTTAAGCTGCGCAAAACAAAGCAGTAAGTAAACTTCAATTGGGGATGAACTTTCACCGGATTGAGGAACCTGAATAAAACCGTACCGCGTTTTGCATCATACTTAAACCGCTTGTTAGACTGCCCACTTATTTAAAGTGGTAAAAATTAAATATTGTCACGATATATATTAACAAAATTGTCTGAGTTTAAAAACTGTAAATACATTTCAAATAAATCTCGTCATTGTTACCAAATCGCCCAAATATGGATTCTTTATCACCATCAAATATCACCATTCCAATCTCAAGCGAGAAAGCGTCCTCAGGGGAGACGACAAGTTTTGGTTGTAGCATCATCCCTTGGTCTTTAATATCGTAAAATCCAAACAGTTCAACCCTATGTTGGTCGTAATCTCCGAACTTTTTTTCAATACGCAGTGAAGCCGCTTGCTGCAAAGGTATGCCAATTCCCAGCTTGCTGATTATTGCCTCCTCAGATTCTTCTTCCACATCATCATCTACTTTGGTAATGTACTCCTGGAAATATTGCACATTAGCTTTAATACTGTAGCCGAAGGTGTAATCAGCACCGACGACATATTGAAGATAAGGATTTTTAATATATGGATTCGTCCCTCCTGTATCTTCGGTGCGAAAGTAGGCGAATTCGCCCCACACACCGACGGAATGAATGCTGCCTGCGAAGTCGGCGCCAAACATTTTTGTACGGTGAAAAACCAACCGATCCAATTGCATTTGCTGTGTGACCGGATTAAAGACAAGAACTGGCGTAAAAATATTATCCCAACCATCAAAGTAACTGACCGAAAAATCGTACATCAAAATTGTATGCGAAAGCTTCAGTGCCCATTCGGTATTTTCAAGCTTGTTTTCCGGGTAGGAAGGGGACGGCAGCTCGGATAAACCAGGGATGGTGAAAAAAGCCCACTGTGAATTTAGCGGCGGAAGCTGCATCGATTGAAATTCTGGCTTCCAGATTCCCTCCAGCACGAAATCATAGAATTTCCAATCCGTTTTTAAGCTTAACAATCCTATCTTTCGGATATTTTTATCTTCTGTAATGTTGGTAAGATTTTGAGGATTCAAAATATCTGTCGGGTTTATTTCGTCGGCTTTGCCCCAGGCAATGACCTGTTTACCGAGGCGTATGTCCAGCGTTCTGCTGTAATAATCAATATATGCCTCCTGAAAATACCAATCATTACTTTTCTTCAGTCCATCGTAAACATAATGATTGACTGCTCTGAAGGCCGTGTTTTGTCCAAATGTTGAAAGCAATTCCAGCTTTAATCGTGTTTCTAAAAGATCAGTAGCATACGGCGATTGGTTGAATATTTTTACCCATTGCCTAAGATTGCCACGCAATTCATATGTTTGGGCATTAACATGTGAATAAGGTACAAAGCCAAGGGCAATAACTATTGTCAAAAAAACAATTCGTTTCATATTGCACCTCTTAATAAATTCGGGTCATGTAGCTTGTATCGAATATTTCATTTTTCAATCCGGTATCGACGCTGATTTGATCGAATAGGAGCTCGGTCTTATGTTCGGATTTTAAATCTTCCATGGTTACTTTACTGGGTACCCAATATTTATCCACACGCTGAATGTCTATACTCTTTACTTTTTTCAGATTACCTTTTTTGTCATAGAATTCTTCCTTGACAGCCAGGTAATCATCTTTCCAGATCCAGGAAACGATTTTTGCATAGTCCGTTGTTACGTCCTGCTTCGGAATGCTTTCAATGACCCAACAGGCTTTGTCACCGATGGTTTCTTCTTTTAAAAGTTTGTAGGTATAGTCTTTTAGTTTTCGATCGCCCAAGTCTTCATAGGTAAAATCCGATCCCATGAAATTTCCACTTTTGGCATGCGAGGCAATGCGTCGAACCTTGCCGAAAGCAGGCAGATAGAGCCACATATCATCATCCCGATCTTCGTGCGACAGGCGCAGGAAGCTTGAGCCTTTCACATCGGCAGGTTCAAGAAACCACATGATCTGCTTATCGTCGCTCATGCGATAGGTTTTCATAGCACGGGATCGCACATTCCCTTTTTTGTCGATTAAATCCATTTTCATCATTGCCATCATATCTTTGGGAATTATGCGGGTATCCACTTTTTGCATAATCTGATCGGTTGTCAATTTTTCCTGACAGCGGACAGATTTCAAACCCATCAGAAAAAAAAGACCCAACGTACACAGGATAAAATAGTTTTTTGCTTTCATTTTAATTTCCTCCTCGACTATTTTTTAATAAAGCTCATTGCTGCTGCCAATAACGTAAGCGCACCAATAGCGCAACAAATCATTGCCAGGGCTACTAAAAAACCTATAAAACGGATGGGCAAAAATCCTGATGTCAGCAGAACCAGAAAACCACAGGCGACAGATAAGGCATTGTACAAAATTGGTTTGCCAACAGTCTGAATGCTCCTGCTGACCGGATGTGTAGTATCAGATTTTTCCAGTTCAAATTTGTACCTTGAAATGAAGTGAAAACTGTAGTCAATACCCGCTCCAATAATAATACTCGAAATAACTGCTGTTGGAATGCTCAGGTCAATTCCTACAACTCCCATTAATCCAAAGTTAATGATAACGGCGCCTAAAAGCGGTGTTGTAGCTAAAATGCCTATACCGAATGATCGATAAGTTATCCACGCAATTAGAAATACTAATAAGATGGAAATAATGATACTCCTCACCTGAGAAGTGATAACCAGACGAGCCAGATCCTTGAGAAATACAGAAAAACCTGTTTCTTTTACTGGAACACTGCTGGAAAGTTTTTCCTGGCAAAAACGCTCAGTTTCTTTGGTAATATGCGCTATCTGTTGAGTGCTAATATTTTTTAATAAAGCAATTACCTGACCATTCTGGTAGCTATTATCGACAAACTGTTCAAAATCGGTGGGACTGCCCGACATGCTGTATAATAGCAGTGCCTGCGCTACAGCCTCTCTGGATTCGGGAATCACTTCATAAGCAGGATCGTCATTATGCAAAACCCGATTAATTTTTTTCACAAACGTTGCCAATGAGATAGTTGAGCCAACTTCAGGAAAACACTCCAGAAATTGCTGGATTTGATCCATTTGCTGCAAAATTTCAGGGCTTTCGATATCTCCTGTGAACAGCAAATTCATATTAATCGAGCCGCTGAGATGCTGATTGATGACACGGTCTGCTTGCCGTAATTCGCTTTCTTCAGAAAAAAAAGTAATCGGGTTCATTTCCATATTCACTTTGAAGATACCGAAAGCAAAAACAACTACCAGGAGAATAAAAATCGCAATAACCTGTCCTCTGTAATGGAGAATTTTACTCCCAATATTACCCAATAATTTGTCAAGAAAACTCTGTTTAATGGCTTGTACCGTTCTTTTTGGGACAGGTAAAAGCACTAAAAATGCAGGAATAAAGGTCAGTGAAAACATCAGTGATAGAAAAACACCAAATGCCAAGAAAGCACCAAATTCAACCAATGTAGGTAATGGTGCAGTTATCAATGAAATGAATCCCGCCATTGTGGTCAAGCCGGCCATCATCACAGGTGTACTGACGCGTTCTATGGTAGTGGTGAGCGCTTCTTTTTTATGAACTGAATGACCGAGCTCTTCATAATATTTGGCAATCACATGAATACCATAAGCGCTCCCTACAGCAATGAGAATGACCGGCATCACATTATTGACAACCATGAAATATTTGTGAAGATGTCCCATCAATCCAACCATGGATCCGACACTCATCAACACTGAAACGAGTGGTAGAAGCGTACCTGAAACCGTACGAAAACTGAGGTACAGAATGATGATGACAACTATCATTACGAACGGAATCAATCGTCGTATGTCCGTGCGAATAGAATTGCTGACAATGGTGGTAATGATGGGTAATCCTGTCAAATAAATTTGCTCCGGACTCTCTATCTTACTTTTTAAAGTTTTGATTTCTTCATAGAGCTGAAATGCATCGGCATCTTCCTGGACCGACGCAATGATGCTGGCGTATTTCCCATCCGCCGAGATAATTTTACCGATATAAGTTGACTCCTCAAAGATGTTCTGTTTCAGTAATTCTATATCTTCCTGAGTTTGGGGCACCTCTTCCAAGAATGGAGTAATCTCCAATCCCCATTCTTGGCCTTCTATCAGTTTGGTTGTCGTGAGACTGGTGATCCTGTTTATTTCAGGCAGTGCCTCGATGGAATCAGACAGTGCCTTAATCTTTGCCAGGGTCCGTTGGTTGAAAATTGTTTCTTTTTCATTGCCGATGGTAACCAGAATAACATCCGAGCCGCCGAATATTTCCTCCAATTCATTAAGTGCCTGGCGGGATGGTAGATGTTTTGGAATCATTTCGGTGATATCTTCTTCGACGCGAATGTTACGGATACCCGATGCCAGAATAATGGTAAGCAAGATTGATATGACAATAACCAGCTTCGGGTGATTTAAAATTAAGTCTGCCAATTTAGTATTCATACTGTCCTCATTTCGTTAAAATACCATTTAACAATAAATCAATATTACTTTCTTCGCGTTCTTTAAGAAACGTTTGTTCATCATCTACTTCCAATTGCAGTAGCGCCTGAGCAATGGACTTGCCAAAATAATAGATCAAATTCATACCGAAGATGCTGATCATAACATGTTTGTAATTAATGTCCCTAAAAATTTTTTGAGCCATTCCTTGTTCAAAGATCTTTAGCATTTCCTGGGGAATATTCTTTTCCCAATTCTTTGTCACAGCTTTAAAAACATTTTTGAATTCTTCTGGTTCATTGGCGTGAACATCCAGAATGATTTTGGTATAGATTTTCTGATTTGAAAACGCTTCAAAATGAGCCGCCAAAAAGCTCTTTACTTTCGAGATCGGATCATTATCCTGTGGTGTTTTTTCTAGAGCGCTATAAATACTTGAGTAAACACTTTGAAGAATACTTTTGAGCACTTCTTTATAAAGATAATCTTTACTGGTGTAATAATAATAAACCATTGCTTTATTGATGCCAGCCCTGGCGGCAACCTCTTCCATTCGAGTTCCATGCTTGCCTTTTTCGGCGAACAATTCCATTGCTGCTTCCAGGATTCTTTCCTTACTGTCCATAAAAAAATTACCTCAATTTTGATCAAAAAAAATTACGTTATCGTTTAACTTTTTCGTTTAACGATATCGTTAATATAATTAAATTTCTCTCATTGTCAAGTTTTTTTTGGGTTTATATAGGAAGTGAAGATTAATTGTGAGAGAATTTAAAACGGACCTTGGTGTTATCACAAATATAAATTGATTAATAATTGAAAATAGCAGGCTAACCAAAAAATGAAATATCAAATCTGGTGAGATGTAACATCTTCAAAATCCTCTGGTATCCGTTGCTATCCGGAGGTATAAAGGATGAGAAAAATATTTATATTTGCAAATACTAGATTATGATATTAAATTTCTCAGCTTTTTTATCAAACTAGGAGGGAATATATGCCGGCCGAGACACAGAATCTCGAGAAATTTTTAGAGAACTCTGAAAATCTGTATGAGGTGGTGATGGTTATTTCCAAACGAGCAAGACAGATTAATGAAGAACATTATCAGAAAATGCGCGATCGACAAATTCTGGAAGAGCTGGATGGTGGTTTTGAGGAAGAGTTTTTGAATCTAGAGGAAGAGAAGAATGAGATTGAGGAACCCATGGAGTCGGAGGAGAATCCAATCAAAGGAGCCCAAAGGGAGTTCCTTGAACAGAAAATAGAATTTCATTATGAGTCAATGAAATAGAGTGGTCTGACCCCCGCACTGCGGGGGTTTTTATTAGCAGTTTTATATAATTCCCATTTCTTTAAACTGCTTTAATGATGATTCATACTAATCTTATTATATATAATGCCCGTCTGTATGATCCGATTGATGGTTTCTTGAATGCCTCTGCTATAGGAATAGATGGAAACAAAATTGTACTGCTGGGATCTGATAAAGAAATTCTGGGATATCGCCGGAGTGAAACCCAAGTAATAAACGCCCGCGGGAAAATTCTTCTTCCCTGTTTCACAGATGGACATATTCATTTCATTGGGTACGTCCGCAGAAAAGAAGAAGTCCGATTGGAACATTGTACCTCTCTGGATGAGACACTGTCACATATTAAAAAAAAGGTGGAGCGCTCTGTTGAAGGAGAGTGGATAACCGGTGGCGGGTGGAATCGCAATCTTTGGCCTTCCAATCAATATCCCCATTTCCGATTACTGGACCAGATAAGCGCCAGACATTTTATTGCCCTGGATAGTAAAGACTGGCATACTACCTGGGTTAACTCCCCGGTTTTGCACCTGGCCGGAATTTCAGCGGAAGTCCCTTATAAAAAAGCGAAACATTTAGCTGTTCATCCGGTAACGGGAGAATTTACAGGTGTGCTGGAGGAAGAAGCGCGCCTGAAGGTCTATCAATTATTGCCAAAACTGAATTATGCAAAATTAAGGAAAAGCTATCTTTCTTCCCTTCTGGACTTTTATCGGTTGGGATTCTCCGGAATTCATATTGTTGAAACCCCGGATGAATTTGAGGTATTTCGGGAAGCGAAATTGGCCGGTGAGATAGGCCTTAGGACAAATTGGTATGTGCCAATTCAAATGATTTCCAAGGTAACTGAATTTTCACAGAGAGAAACAGTGGGAGACGATTTTTTGAGAATCAGTGGTACAAAGGTATTTGTCGATGGTACTTTTGGTTCACAAACGGCAGAATTAACAGAAAATTATCGGCATTTACATCATGCCGGGATTGGTGTTTTAGATCAGCAACAACTAAAAGACTTTGTCAACCAGTCTGTAAAGAATAAACTCTCCTGTGCCATCCATGCCATCGGTGATCGGGCTGTTCGTCGAACCCTTCATGCCATAGGTGAAAAAGCAAAACAAAGCAGGTCCTTAGATCTGCGACACCGTATTGAACATGCTCAGATGGTTCACCCAAATGATATCCACTTATTTAAGAAGTATAATGTTATCGCCAGTGTACAACCATTGCATATTGCATATGATATCTCCCTTATTGAAAAGTATTTGGGTGAAAGGGGAAAATTTACTTATCCCTTGGCCAGTTTGCATCAAAATGAAGTCAATTTGATATTCGGATCGGACGCTCCGGTAGAGGATTTTCATCCCTGGAAAGCCATTTACTCAGCCATGGAACGTCGATTAAATCTCAATCCTACCGAACCATCATTTTACCCGGAAGAAAAATTAAATCTTCCTACCTGCATTAAGGCCTATACCTATAATGCTGCAAAAGCAGTTGGCGTGGAAAACAGGCTTGCTCGACTGCAGCTTAACATGCTGGCTGACTTTTTTCTAGTGGACAGGGATGTCTTTAATATAGAATTACCCGCTCTGAAAGACGCTGAATCAGTATTAACAGTTATTGATGGGGAAATTGTGTACCGGAATTTAGAATAGGATTCAAAGAAAAGGGATTTGTGGTCAGGATATAGAAGTTAGGGCAATGTATTGTTCGGTTGTTATAATTGATATTTATTTATGTTAGTTTTATTTCCAACTCGATTTCATCCCGTAAGGGAATCCCCTCATTTCCATATAATGGAATTTGTGGTTTCAGTTTACGAGATGCTTCAATAGCATTAAGATGAATGGCTGTTATATAAAAGCCTCTTTTTTGGTAGAAGCCTAATGCCTGGAGATTATCATTTGTTGTGATGAGCCAGAGTCTATGACATTGGTGAGCAACAGCAATCTCTCTGACAGATGAGATCAATTCACTTCCGATTCCCTTTCCTTCCATCAGGCTATTTAAGGTAATAATTTCACAGGTTGTATTTGATAGGTGATAGGTCAATAAACCGACGGGCTTTTTTTGATAGTAAGCAATCAGTCCCGGAAGTTTACTGGCATCATATATTTTCCCCCGACTGACTACCTTGACGGATCCCCAGGCACTGATCAATAACTGTTTTATCCATGGTTGGTCTTTCAGTGTCTTCGGTTTAATTTGAATTTTTAATCGATTTTTATTCATAAAATTATTATTTTCTCAGCTCAACAAAATCATTATTAAAAAGTCATTCCTGTTGACGTTAGGTAATTCCAAGACAAGAAGCCGTGGTCATCTCGACGGTAGTGGCTATTTAAAAAGTAAACATAAATGAATACATATACCTTATATTTAAATTCTTATGATACCACCAAACTCACCCACTTCGGGGGCTGTATCAAAACCAAAATCCTTTGCATAAATATGATTTTAACATATTTACCATCGTCACCAACTCTCCCCCCAACCCCCCTCTCTTTAAAATGTATAGACCAGGGAGATAGGTTACACATGTTCGGGGACATGGGTTACAGTTTTTTACCTCCCCTTCACCCATTCATCTTCTTCTATAGCATTCATAGATAAGTAAATTATGGAATTAGAAAAAAATGTTGGAGAGATACGATAGATTGTGCAAATATTGTTTTCATTCAAAATGTACCCTAACCCTTGTCAATACTGTAGTTACGACAACCAGAAAAACCCTTCCCCTGCCGGCAGGGGAAGGGAGCAAGGGAAGGGGTATACATATAGAAAAGGTTAGATTAATTTCATTCCAACTATTAGACACCTCCATAGTAATCAAGTAGCCATAAATTCTGTCAACCTATTTCAGGACGTTACATATGTCTCCGAACACCTGTTACCCATGTCCCAAGTCTATACAGTAAGAGAGGGTGACAGGGGGTGAGTTCATTTGATTTATGAGTATTCACAAATGTTAATAATTTTTCATTAATTTTATCTATTGATATAGCCCTTCGGGGGAGAGTTAGTAACTTAAGTAAGCACTCTAAAATTTATATTTATACATCAGATCTTACTCTATGGATAACCCTAGAGTGGAGAGATCTTTAAGGAAAAGATTTCTAGACTCCCGAGCACTCATGAGATTTAATATTGTTAGATGGAATATTTAATATTGGTTGCCCGATCACTTGAAATGATAATTTTATTAACTATATAAAAAATAATATGTTAGTATTAATTTTAGCGAACTAAAGGAAAACATTATGTTCATAAATATCAAGAAAAAATCGTAAGCTTCACTTAAAAACCAAATTCGTCTAGATAATGGTATCCTCTTCAATTTCAAATGATAAATATGGTAAAACCTGACCCTACTTCTTCTGGAGTATCTGCTCAATACGTTGAATTTCTTTCGCGGGTAGAAAGCTGGCTATATCCTCCATCGTTATTTGATTCTTTGCTATGAGGGCAGCCATAAGCTGACTGTAATTGTCCTGTACCCCCTTTAGTTCGTTATTCAGATCAATCATTTGGGTATGTAACACATCATTCCGGGCCTTCAGATAAGCATTATCCATCTTGCAGTCCACAAATAAAAAGAGAAATAATAAAATAATAAGAAAAAGAACAGCCAGACCAAGGATTTTAAATAACATTTCTCTCAAGGTATCATCCTGCTGGTTAGGGTTGTACTTAGGCGGATAAAGGATAAAGAAAAGGATTTAGGATTTAGAGATTGGGGATTAGGGTGAAATAAACACTCAACCTATTCAATTACTGATTTCAAAATATGCATTTTTCATAATTATCGCTTATTATGAACCATGTTTTACCTTTAGTGAGTGGAGTGGTCTCTTAAAAAATATTCATTATTCCCATCATCTTTAATCCTTGAATTCACTCTCATTTTACCTTTATCCATTATCTCCATATCAATAATTATGAATTTTTTTATTTCTTCAGTCTTAAGTCTACTCTTTTATCAGAATCCTTAAAAACTCTATTTTTCAAGTACATAAGCGAAAATTAACGGTACCACGATAGTGGCATCTGATTCAATAATAAACCGAGAAGTATCGGGTGCCAGCTTTTCCCAGGTAATTTTTTCATTAGGTACTGCCCCGGAATAGGATCCGTAGCTGGTAGTGGAATCGCTGATCTGGCAGAAATAGCGCCATAGTTTTGTATCTTTCCAGTCCAGATCCTGCCGCATCATCGGTACCACACAGATGGGAAAGTCCCCGGCAATACCACCCCCGATCTGGAAAAATCCTATATCGGCCTGCTGAGATGTTTCCTTATACCATTGGGAAAGGTTGATCATATATTCAATTCCGGTTCGCACAGTGTACACATTTTTTATTTCGCCTCTGATGCAGTGAGAAGCATATATATTACCCAGGGTTGAATCTTCCCAGCCAGGTACGAATATGGGCAGATTTTTTTCACTGGCCGCCACTACCCAGCTATCTTTTGGATCGATTTGATAGAAAGATTCCAGTTTTCCCCTCTGGAGAATTCGATAGAAAAATTCGTGGGGGAAATGCTGATATCCCTTCTCTTCTGCTTCTTCCCATTCGCTGAGCATGGCACCTTCGATGCGGCGTATGGCTTCTTCTTCTGGAATACAGGTATCTGTCACCCGATTCAAATGCTGTTCAAGCAGTTCTTGTTCATCGCTGGTGGTCAGTTCCCGGTAGTGGGGAATCCGCAGATAATGATTATGTGCCACCAGATTGAAGATATCCTCTTCTAGGTTAGCGCCGGTACAGCTAATCGCGTGTATCTTGTTCTGGCGGATCATCTCTGCCAATGAAATACCGATCTCGGCAGTACTCATGGCACCGGCAATGGTAACCATCATTTTGCCACCTTTATCAAGAAACTGGCGGTATCCCCTGGCAGCATCCAGCAGTGCGGCGGCATTAAAATGTCTGAAATGCTTTTCAATAAAGGTAGAAATGGAATTATTTGACATATCAGCATATTCCTTATTTAGTAGATTGATTTCATCATGGTTAACATAAATTTATGTCAAGATTTTATAAATCCATAATGAAGAATTATATGTGGATAATTTTTCAATGGTAAAGGACAGATCAGGAAAAAGGGAAGGGGTACACAATATTGAAGATTAGATTTCTCCTCAAATTCGGATTTCATCCTCATTTTCGTTCGAATTGAGCGAGAAATCTTGAAACCGCAACAGCCTGCCAACCGGGACGCCGGTAAAAAGAGATACCCTTACATCTATTTTCTTAGTTATCCATTTTTATGATAAACTTGATTATTCGGAGCAAGATAAATAATCATAAATAACTTAAATAGAAAACTTATTTAGGCTAGTATGATTGATATCAATTGATGGCTTGGAAAAAAAATCCAGGATGTTTAAATTACTAACCATTTTTGAAGATACCTTGATCTGGTAATTAAGACATTTTCATCTAAGAAAATATAAAATTAGAAAGAATTCAATTCAATGAACATCCTGGAACTCTGTCTCTCCCCTGATTTCGGAGGATTGGAAATTCATATGCGGGATTTTTCCCGCTGGTTGGTCGAGCAACCGGAAATTCAGCTTTTTCTGGTGCTGCAGGAGAATACCCGCTTACAGCAAGAATTGCAAAATCTTGCAGCACCAATATTTACTTTTTCATCCAGGGCCGGGAAGTTTTCACCTATCATGGCCCGAAAACTTTCCAACATCATT
>Ga0209427_10005780_pt1 | contig 14182 bp, 15 predicted proteins | sample DeeMarSWOR136_30_FD_187465 | JGI IMG/M metagenome (GOLD analysis project Ga0209427, IMG submission 187465) | Marine sediment microbial communities from White Oak River estuary, North Carolina - WOR-1-36_30 (SPAdes) (version 2) | ecosystem: Environmental > Aquatic > Marine > Intertidal zone >... | reverse complement strand
ATACGTTTCTCCTCTTTCTTCCGGTCGCATTCGTCGCAGAGCGTCTTGTCCGAAGCAATGGTAGAACCGGGGGAAGGGAGTTGATTCGTCGCTATAGCATCCACAACCTTTAGGATCAGGTCTGCTGGTGGGGGGCAGCCCGGCACGAAGTACTCCACATTTACCACCTGCCGTAGCGTCAACACCGTGTCATAGAACTCCGGCAATTCCAGTTCATTTCCGTTGACCTGGGTTTTGGTCTGGGGAAAAGTCCTGTCTGGATTATCATTTGAAGGCGCCTCCATATAGGCTCTCTCGAATGTCTCGGCCCGGTTGGTGAAATTGCCCAGCGCTGGTATGCCACCAAAGCAGGCGCAGGAGCCGAAAGCAACCATGGTCTTGGCTTTAGCACGAAGCAATCTCGCTATGCTTTCTTGCTCTGAATTCCTTACCGCGCCATTAAACAGGCAAACATCGATAGCCTGATCCTCCATAGCCTCAACGTGATGATATTTGAAGTCAATGGCGATTGGCCAGAACACAATGTCCGCTATCTCGACCACGTCAAGGATCTTCTCGTTAACATCGAGGACGGCAACATCACAGCCACCACAGCTGGCAGCCCAGTAAAGAGCCATTTTCAGTTTAGCCATTTTACCCTCCGTCGTTGCGGCTGAACGGTCCCAGATTTCTGATTTGCTCCGTCATCTGGTCGACGATGGAGGCGAAGCGATCACCCTCTGAAGCAGAAACCCATTCCAACCTCACCCGTTCCTCTTCGATCCCCAACTGGGCCAGCATTTTCTTGAGCAAGGGAATACGCCTGGCTGTCTTCTCATTACCTTCCAGGTAATGGCACTCTCCGAGGTGTCAGCCGCAGACCAGTACGCCGTCGGCCCCAGCTTCGAAGGCTTTAACCACAAACGTAGGATCCACCCTGCCGCTGCACATTACCCGCACGACCCGGATATTGGGGGCATACTTTTTTCGCGAGGTCCCCGCCAGGTCAGCGCCGGCATAGGAGCACCAATTGCACAGGAAACCAACAATTTTTGGTTCAAAGCTCATATCAGCACTCCCTCTACTTGCGCCAAAATCTGTTCGCTAGTGAAATGTCTACTCACTATGGCGCCGCTGGGGCAAGCAGCACCACAGGTGCCACAGCCCTTACATAAGGCCTCGTTAATAATAGAAATCTCCTTCTCCTCATCAAAGGAGATAGCCTTATAGGGACAAAGTCCTATGCATGTCTTGCAGCCAGAACAAAGTTCCTCATTAACGACCGATATGGCAGCCTCCATTTCGACCTCGCCCATGCTGATCATGGACAGCACCCGGGCTCCTGCCGCTGAGGCCTGAGCTACTGTATCAGGGATGTCCTTGGGTCCCTGGCTGCAACCAGGAACGAAGACGCCATCGGTCGTAGTAGCCACCGGGTCCAGTTTAGGATGCTTCTCCAAAAAGAAACCATCGGCGCTCCTGCTCAGTGAAAACAAGACAGCTGTTTGCCCGGCATCGGCCCGGGCTTCCAAGGCAGTGCTCAAAACGACCATGTCGACGGGGATACGCCGCTGACGGCCAATCAGGGTATCTTCGCACAGCACAATAAGCTTACCTTCTTCCGCAGACGTCTCTGCTACATCAGTGATCTCAGCGGCGCGCCCCCTTATGAAGTTAACGCCTTCCTCTTGAAGCCGATTGTAAAATTCCTCATAACCCTTCCCGAAGCACCGAAGGTCAATATAGAGCTGGTAAATTTCGACGTCGGGTATCTTCTCCCTCACTATATGCGAGAATTTCAACGAAGACATGCAGCAGATCCGGGAGCAATACTCGTGGTAGTTCTCATCTCGGCTACCCACACAGTGCAGGATAGCCACGCTTTTTGGCTGTGAGCCATCTTTGAGCTGGAGCTTACCTCCAGTAGGGCCTGAGGCGTTGCTCATCCTCTCGAACTGGAGGCCTGTGTAGACATTCTCATAACGTCCATAGCCATATTGGACAAGAGGGGATGGATCAAAGGAGTCGAAGCCAGTGGCAACGATGATCGATCCCACATTCACTTCGACAAACTTCTCGGTCTGCTGGAAGTTGATTGCGTTGGCCTCGCAGAATTTCTCACAGACGCCGCATTTGCCCTTTATGAAGTAAACGCAGTGTTCCGGGTCTATGACGGGGACGTTCGGTACAGCCTGAGGGAAGGGTGTGAAGATAGCCTTCCTCATGCCCATCCCGACATCGAACTCATTGTCTGCCTTCCTGGGACATTTCTCCTGGCAGACGCCACAACCGGTGCACTTGTCCTCATCCACATAGCGCGGTTTCTTCCTGATTTTCACCTTGAAATTACCTACATAGCCCGAAACCTCCACTACCTCACTGTATGTCATTAGCTCTATGTTCTCGTGTGACCCCACCGAGGCCATCTTCGGTGTCAGTATTCAGGCCGAGCAATCGAGGGTGGGGAAAGTCTTATCAAGCTGTGCCATGTGACCGCCGATGGACGGTTCACGCTCCACCAGATAAACCAGGTGGCCAGAGTCGGCGATCTCAAGGGCAGCCTGGATGCCGGCAATGCCGGCACCCACTACCAGCGTGTTCGGATGAACAGGTACCTTTTTGGCGTCCAGAGGTTGGTGATAATACACCTTTCTAACTGCTGCGTTCACCAATGCCTTTGCCTTCTGAGTCGCCATCTCGGGATCTTCATTGACCCAGGCGCATTGCTCGCGGATGTTGGCCATCTCCATTAGATATGGGTTCAAACCGGTACCAGCTATAGCGCGCCTGAAGGTCAGCTCGTGAAGCCGCGGCGAACAAGAGGCTACCACGATGCGATTCAGGTCCTGTCCCTTAATATCACTCTTGATGAGATCCTGTCCCGGATCTGAGCAGACGAACTTGTAGTCTCGAGCCACCACCACCCCATCCAGACCCCTGGCAAATTCAGCTACCTGCTCAACGTCAATCGTGCCGGCAATGTTGGCCCCACAGTGACAAATGTAGACGCCTATCTTCCTTCCGTCCTTTTCCATTTCGCCTCCTGCACTTAATAAAAGCTTTCTAATACCTTCTTAGGCGATATCATAAGCTTCTCTAAATCCAAAGACCCGCTATCAATCCCGAATGCCAGTCCCATCAGTTGAGGCAGATATAAAACCGGAAGGTGGTAATTGGTTTTAAATCGGCGATTAACTTTGGCCTGGTAAGCATCAAGGTTAGTGTGACATAGGGGGCACACGGTGACGATACACTCAGCGCCCCCTGCTAAAGCATTCTCAAGTAGTTTGTGAATCAATCCTTGGACTAAACCTTCTTCGGGTAGGATCAGCGCCCCGCCGCAGCACCGGCTCTTCAAGTGAAAAGGTGTGGGCTCGGCTCCGAGGCTTTCCATGAGACGATCCAGAGACTGTGGGAATTCTGGGTCGTCAAAACCGAGCTTGGGGCGGACTACCAGGCACCCATAGTAACAGGCAACCTTCAGCCCCTCTAGTCCTTTTTTCACCTTCGAGCTGATGGCCTCATACCCAACATCATTCACTAAAATTTCAAGAAGATGACGCACTCTCACCCCACCCTGATACTGCAGCCCTCCGGCCGCCAGGGCCTCGCTCACCTTTTCTCTTAGCTCAGGATATTCCCTAAGGTGAGAGTCTGTCTGGTTCTGAATGACGTAACAACAACTGCACGACGTTACTAAGTCGAGCCCTGTCTTCTGTGCCAGGGCGAGGTTGCGGGCAGCAACACACGTTGCTTCTAGATTGTTAATGGAAATATATGGAGTAGCGCCACAGCAGTTCCAATCCTCAATCTCTATCAACTCTATATCCAGGAGAGGGCATACTGCTTGTGCTGACCGGTAATACATAGTATCAGCGTCACCAGAACAGCCAGGGAAAAGAGCGTAGGACCTCATCGAGTACCTCCTAACTCCGAGCTGTGTTCAATATGGCATTAAGTTCACGCCTTCTTTTTATCCTCTTAGCTTTAAAGGCCAGACGCCCACGACCAAAAAGCTTAAGCGCCACGGGAGTCATGAATGCTAGCGCAACCATCTTAAGTGCAGCCAAGGGTTTCATTCTTAAGAAAAGCCGGTAAAGATTGAGGTAATACCTGAAAATGAAGTCCACCTCATGAACTCGACCATTCCTTGTCAGAATGTCAACGAAACTTTGATAAACGATAGGCGTGGTCGTCCGACGGGTGGCCAGATCATGACGGACCGCTAGACATTCCAGGGCATGCATAAGTTCGGTTGGTTTAATCCCTCGCGGGCAGCGCACGGTACAGAGGTAGCAAGTAAGACAGTACCACATCGAGTTGCTCGACAGGACTTCCTCCCGCATCCCGGAACGCACCATCGCGATAAGTTTTCGTGGAGAGTAATCCATCAGGTCTGCGTTGGGACAAGAACCGGAACAGACCCCGCACTGGATACATTTATGGATGGTCTCACCCCCCGGGATACTACATACCTCTTCTGCGAAACCGGTCACGATTTCTTTCATCGTTGCTCCTTCTTTGCTGCCCTTGCCTTTCTCTTCTCCGCGCTGTGTGTCTTCAGAGCATCAACACCACCTCCCAGGGTCCTGATAAGAGGGAAGAAGGTAATGTAAATGGCATAGGGCAGAATGGCTAACGCTAATACTAACACTACAGTTACTACAATTACGCCTCCAAGGGTCCCAAAAATTCGGGCTGCATCAGCAAGGACATCCACAAAATCTTTAACTCCAGCAGCCGCTTCAGCCTCAACCATTCTCACCGTCAAAGAAGTTGCACCGGTTATTCCCACCGCGCTAACAAGCCCACTTTTATCCATTATTGTTTACCTCCTTAGAATTATGTTACAGAGACCTCTCTTGAGAGAGGCTGAGGGCCTTTGGGCCCCGGAGGGAAGTGTCATAGGTCTGCCATTATATTCTCTGATCGGCGGTGAGGTCAAAATTTTATTATTGTTTGTCTATCTCTTGGAACCCTATTTTTCATTCACAGTCTTGTTGTTTCTTCCCAGAGACTAAAATAATGAACCTGTGCACGAAGTAAATAAGGTGAACCCTGTATTTTCCGACGAGAAATACCGTATTTTGTCCGGGCTGCTAGGATTACCCATTTTTACGCATATTGAGGTCCGGAATTGAAATCTCTCGAGCCTCCCGAATATCCTCGGCCAAACCCCTCACTGGCGTTTTGCTATCTTCGCTAGTTCGTCCATCTCTTTTGCGGGCGTACCCAATGCCTTCCAGAACATAATCAGTACGAGACGAAAATAAATGACCGTCAGGTATTGATGACCTTTTGCCTCTGCAAAACCTCCCCACGTACGATTTTGCGCTCGCGCTCATACGCTTCTTCCTCAAGTACCCATTCAGGCGGTCGACGGAGTATGGGCATGCGGTTTACGATCCACCTGAATACCCATATCTCTGCAAAAACAACGGCAAGGGTTGTCTCGATCTCCATCCAGTGGGGCACGTAGTGTGCCGGTAAAGGCACGTACCATTTAAAGGCAATGATGGAGTAGTTAAGCCTGTTGACGATAACCCCGATCATGGTGAGCACAGCTGCCACCCGTATAACCGCAAGGTTTCTGTACATTACCCCTCGCAGGAAAAGGTAGCACGGGATAAGCACCAACCCAATGATCTCTGCAAGGTACCAGGCACCCATTGGGGTGGGTATGTATGACCAGTACCCGCCGTGGACAAACACAAGCATCTTCAGAAAGAAATAACCGAACATTGCCCCCGCGCATCCCTTGGCGAGACCTATAAGGATCTCGTTATGAGATGCGCGATGCTCGTGATCAAGTTGATGACTGAAGACCCTGTGGCTTACGCTTCCTTCAAATATTACTAAGGAGAGCCCTGCGAATATGCTGGAAACAAAGAAGAGGACCGGAATGAACTCCGTGTACCATAGCGGATGGATTTTGCCCTTAGCCATTAAAAAGAGTGCCCCGAGGCCCGACTGATGGAGAGTCGACAGCGCAATGCCAAAGATCACGGCGCCGAGAGTAAGGGAGCTGAGGATTTTTCTGAGTCTCTTCAATCCGAGCCATTCCGCAAATACTGGCGAAATTTCGATAAACTCTGCCATCATATAGAGCAAAAAGTGCCAGGCCACAAGGAAGAGTACCGAACTTAATCCAAATCTGTTTCCGATGACCGGATTTATGATGTTCCAGGGGCGGCCCAGGTCAATAACGAGCGCACCTGCATAAAACACATAAGCAAGGAAGCCATTAAGGACAGTCGCCCGGATCATCGGGTGGTATTTTTCGTTCCGAAGTATGTAGACGACGAAGGTCAGGACGTATGCACCCCCTGCAAAGGCAACCCCGGTCATGACATCAAATCCGATCCATATCCCCCATGGAAACTCCTGAGAGAGGTTCGTGATCGACGCGAGCCCCATTGCAAATCGGTACACAATAAGGGCCAACCCAACAAGGATTACAGGTACAGAGATGACATTGAAGGGCGTAAGAATCTTCCCCTTGGGTTCCAGCTCGCCCCGAAAAAAGGTCCAAAGATCCTTCAAACTCCTGATTTGCGGTGCGGCCACCTGGTCGTTCATTTCGCCCCTCCCTCTCTTCCCGTTTTCTCTTCCCGACGCGTGAGTTGATTCACTCCAATCAAAAAGGCAGGCCAGAGAATCAGCACAATAGGAACAGCATATAGGAATCCCGCGGTGTACCATGGATACGCCGTTGTTCCAACATTAGTTCTGAACCCGACCTGTTCGAAGGGGACTGCCGCAAGATAAAGCCATGACGTCCCTCCGGCCTCATACTCACCGTAAATATGGCGCACATACTTATCCTCGTTCTGATATATACGTCTCCTTCCCTCGTCGACGAGTTCTCTCCTTGTTCCAAACAACAACGCCTCTTCAGGACATGCCTCCACACAGGCAGGCCGCCCTCCGTCCTTGACGCTCTCTTGCCAGCAGAGGTTACACTTCACGATCTTGGGATTCCAGCTATCATATTCGAACTTCGGTATGTCGAACGGACACGACACCATACAGTACCGACAGCCCATGCAGTTGGTATCCCACGTAACGGGTCCCTCTTTTTGTTTCTCCATCGCCTTTACAAGGCATGCTGAAACGCAGCCAGGCTGACAACAGTGGAGGCATTGTCTCTTTACGAACACCTCCCCCTTGCGTGTGGTATAGCGATTGACCACCGTCAACTGAGTAACTGATGTATCCCGCTTTTTTTCGAACACAGATTCATCGGTGATGTCAGGCACTGGAAGATCATGCGCCTCAGCACACGCCTCTTCGCAACTGCGACAGCCGACACACCGTGTTGTGTCTACAAGAACACCCAGGAACTCCGAGCCTGAGGCAACCGTTTCAGCCCGAAGCCCTCGCGTGGGCAACCCCGTTGCGGCCATCGCCAGGACGCCGGTCCCTAGACTTCTGAAAAAGCTTCTCCGGTCCATTCCCGTTCTCCTTCCACCCTTTTTCCCGGAGCGCACAAAGCCGGGGTGGCTACAGAAAATGTTCCTATTGTCCCCGTGTGTATCAACCGACCCGTATGATTTCCCACTTCCAGACCCACTGCGGCCCGAACGGGCTGACCTGTTTGGCACCCTGCTGATCCTCGGCTGCACCTCCGTACCGAACCTCTCCCCCCTGGTGCGCCTCTCGTACTGGGGTGTTTAGAACCCTCCAGAAGAGAATGAATATCAGAAGAAAATCAATGACCAGCAGGTACTCAATGCCCTTCGTGGCAAAAATGTCTACATAGCTGAAAAGTTCCATTGTTACACTCCCTCCTTTGACACTGCACCTTTACATCTATCATCTTTCACAAACCCTGCATCACGATCGCTGTCTCTCAACCTCGGGCACGCCCCCAACAGCAGAACCAGCGTAGACCCGCTTGGGCACCTTTCTTTTCTCTGCCGCTTCGGCCGTCTTCAAGGCCCTCTGCTCCTTCAGAGCCTCTATACCACCCCCCACGGTCTTGAAAAGAGGATAGAACGTGATGTAGGCTCCGTAAGCAACGATGAACAGAAACAACAGACCCCCTACAATGGCCAGTATCAAGCTAGCTGCTCCTTCTAACATGACTTATACCTCCTTCCCATGTACTGAGTTATTGTCGCTCTATTGAACACGTTAACAAAAAACGTGCCAGAGGCCTGTTAGAGAAAATATCTTTTAATTTTAGTTACTTATGAGATCAAGCGAAGTGCGAGAGGCTGATATTTCTCTTGCAAAACGAGAATGGTCTTGTGAGACGAGACAGTAGACCACAATCACCGAGCAGGAATGTCGCGCTCGTGCAGGATTCCGTCCGCCTTGGATCGGCCAATGTCATGTTTCGCATTGTCCTGATTCTGCTAGGGCTGGTTTGTGTGATGGGATACAACCAGGGGGCTGTTTTGTGGGATGAGTATTTGCGTAAGTTTTACGGTCTCGTTTCTTTGTTAAACATCTACCCCCGCACTCGGGACATCAAGCCAGCAGACGTGTTCAGCCTCGTGTCGATACGTTGTATTTCTTCAAGAGTGCATAAAGACGGGGCCGGGATAGTCCGGATATCCGACAGGCCTCTTTGATGTTACCAGCGGTGAGCAAAATCACCTCATGCAGATACTGCCGTTCTGCTTCGGCAACCGCTGTTTCCCGAAGATCCCTGATTTTGGGAAGCACACTCCCGCTTTCGATGCCAATTATAGCCCGTCTACCTCGCGGTTCCTTCGTCACCGAGGCGCGGGCGACTTTCACGCGAATGTGGGTTGGCAGATGCTTCGGATATAAGACTGGATTATCTCGCGCTGCTGCCAGTGCCCTCTCTATCGTGTGCACGAGCTCCCGCACATTTCCGGGCCAATCGTAGGCGGCAAGACCCTCAAAAAACTCCGGGGAAAATCCCTTGGTTCCGGTCCCATAACGTTCGCAGATTCTTGCCATGTAATACATGACAAGCTCTTTCATATCCTCCGAATGTTCTCTCAGCGGTGGCAGTTCAATGGTGAGAGAACGCAGACGAAACAGCAGCTCACCCCGGAATTCCCCTTGTTCAACCATGGCATCCAGATCGCGGTTGGTGGCTGCCACCAGTCTGAAATCACTGGATATTTCTCGTATACCACCTATGGGACGAACCCGGCGCTCCTCAAGTACGCGGAGGAACGCACTCTGAATAGCCAGAGGAAGCTCTCCTACCTCATCGAGGAAAAGTGTCCCGTGGTCAGCTTGATGGATCAGGCCATCGCGGGTTCTGTCTGCCCCCGTAAAGGCACCCTTTTCATGTCCGAAAAGCATGCTTTCCACCAAAGTCTCGGGAAGGGCGCCACAGTCGACGACCACAAAGTTCTCCCTGGCGCGGCGACTGTTGTTGTGAATGGCCTGTGCAAAGAGTTCTTTGCCGGTTCCGGTCTCACCCGTAATCAAAACGTTCATGTCACCGCTTGCCGCTTGAGCAACAAGGTCAATACAGGCTTTCATCCTGGTGCTGCTTCCAACGATACCTTCCAGCTTCAAAGCCACTGGCGGTTTTCTGGTTTTTTTCTCCTCCCGATATTGCAGTGCACGAATCAGTGGCAGTTTCATCGCCTGTATCGATGATGGCTTTTCAATATAATCCCATGCACCGTTTTTGATGGCCAATTCGGCTCCATCCGGGTCGCCGAAACCTGTCATGATAATAACTTCTGGCGAGGAAGGTGCCTCTCTAATGCTCGGCAATACATCCAAACCATTTCCATCAGGCATCCGTACGTCTAGCATTACAACGTCAGGATCTCCCGAAGAGGCCTCCCTCAATCCATCCTTTAGGGTGCCAGCGATTTCAACATGATGCCCCATTTGGCTCACCGCTGCAGACAGCATGTCACACATCATCTCATCGTCATCGATGATCAGCACATTTGCCACTGTGTTTCCTCCTCCAAATTGTTGGTCACATTTTCCCGTTCAGAACGCGGCGCACCGCCTGGGCGATCTCTCTCGTGGTGATAGGTTTCATAAGAAACTCACGGATGCCCAGAGCCTTGACATCTTCTGGTGTGATCACTTCGCTAAATCCCGTACACAGGATGATAGGAATGTCGGGCCGGATACACATGAGTTCTTTCGCCAAATCGGCACCGGTCATGTGCGGCATGGTCTGGTCCGTGATCACCAAATCAAATTCGTCCGATTGGCTTCGGAAAACCTCAAGTGCATCGATACCGCTTGTCCTGCCCACGACCCTATACCCCAAACGTTCCAACATCTCTAGCATCATGTCAACCAGATCTTTCTCGTCATCCACGAAAAGTATTCGCTCATTTCCCTTGGGAATGGGCTCTGCCGAAACGACTTGTGGAGGGGAAACACCTTCAACCCGGGGAAGAAACATCTCGAAAACGGATCCCTCCCCTGGTTCGCTATGGACGGCGATGGCTCCACCGTAGCTTTTGACAATTCCGTGAACCACGGCAAGACCCATACCTGTCCCTTCGCCCGGACTCTTCGTGGTGAAAAAAGGTTCAAAGATCCGTTCCATGACCTCGCGGTCCATACCACAGCCTGTATCCTTCACGGTAAGTCTAAGGTATGAGCCAGGATTCAGGTCCGGGTGTTTCGCTGCAAGCTCCGCATCAACGTTCACGTCGCCCAGATCTATCTCAAGCACGCCCCCTGTGTCGCGCATAGCGTAAGCTGCGTTGCTGCAAAGATTCATCAACACCTGGTGGATTTGAATCGGGTCAGCTAGGACTATGCCCGAATCAGCATTGATGTTTTGGCGGATCTCAATGGTCGCTGGCAATGATGCCCTCAGAAATTTGAGAGCTTCTTTTACGACAGGGGTGATCTGCATAGGTTGACGTTCCTGTTCGCTTCTTCTACTGAATGTGATGATCTGTTTTACCAAGCCTTTCCCACGATAACTGGCCTTGAGCACCTGCTCCAGATTACGCCGGCCGGGAGTTCCTTCTGGAACATAATACAAAGCGATCTCTGTGTAGCCCATAATGGCGCCAAGAATATTGTTGAAGTCATGCGCAATCCCCCCGGCCAGCGTACCGATAGCCTCCATTTTTTGTACCTGACGGAGCTGTGCTTCCAGTTCCACCTCATGGGTTACGTCACGCATGACGGCTACATAATTGGTGATAGTACCGGCGCTATCCCGTATGGGCGCAATAGACGACTCAACTTCGTAGGGTGTCCCATCCCCCTTGTTGTCGAGGATGTGCCCTGTCCAAACTTCACCTCGAGAGAGCGTACTCCACATCGCTTTATAGAACGCCTCATCGTGCCGACTGCTCTTGAAGATGCCATGATGCTGACCGATGATGTCTTTATGAGTATATCCACTGATCCGTTCGAAGGCAGGATTAACGTACCGGATGGTTCCATCCTTGTCCGTAATAGTGATGCCTTCTGCAGCCTGTTCAATGGCTGTTGCCAAAAGCACGGCCTGCTCCTCCGCCCGCTTGCGGTCAGTGATATCTCGCAAATCCTCAACAATACCAATCAGTTCTCCGTCAGGCCCCCGAAAAGGAGTTGCCGTAACGATGCAAGAGACTCTGGTGCCGTCTTTGCGCTCCTGTTCCAGATCACAACTTGCCCGTTCTTCAACAGCCAGGATCCGTTGCAGCGGACAATTGGATGTGCGGCAGAGCGAACTGTGAAGCACCTCAAAGCACTTCTTGTTCACTGTTTCTGCCTTGCTCACGCCGCACAGCGTGCAGAGCCTGTCATTGATGCGGACTATGTTAAATTCCTTATCAATCACCCACATCCCATCGCCCGCCGTGTTGAATATCTGGGCTAGTTCCCCGTAAGCACGTTTGCTCTCCTGCTCCTTCGTTGCAATATGCTCACTTAGCATGGCAACGACAACGCTAATAAGGATGAACATCAACGCGCGAAGATAATCATCGACGTTCACTGCGTCCACCGCAAAGAGGGTGTCGCTGACAATGAGAAATACCGCCAAGAAGAATGCGACAGCGGTACCTCGCCTTCCCCACCAAAGAGACGCCAAAATAATCGGAATGTAAAAGAAGTGAGTAAATATGATGCCAGTTCTGAGTACCGCATGAAAATAGTAGGTGAGGAGGCAAGACCCAGCCAACAGGATGGCCATGACCCCAATCCTGCCCCTCTGTGCGCTGCCGTCGATTTTCATTCGCATAGTCACTCTATCCATCAGTACTGTTCAGAGGCCTCGTCATTGTACTGTCTCCTAACTACTCCGCCCAGGCATGTCGCCTGTTCCACAGACGCAGCGAAGAATAGTCCTAATCGGCTGTACCTCCGACCGGTCTGAGATAGGCACCCCAATAGCTCATTCCCACAAAAACGCCCCCGCCTATTATGTTTCCAATCGTTACGGGTAGCAGATTCTTCCACAGAAAACTCATCGAACTGAGGGAACCTGGATCGAACGCTGCTGGAGCTGCCACTCCCGCCCACTTATTCAAGAATATCCCGGTAGGAATGAAGTACATGTTAGCAACACAGTGCTCAAAGCCGATTGCAACAAAGGCCATGATAGGGAAGTAGATGGCGAATATCTTGCCGATGGTTTGCCGAGCGGCAAGAGCCATCCAGACGGCCAAACATACCAGCCAGTTGCAGCCTATGCCACGAACGAGTGCTTCCATGAAGCCAAGGTTGACTTTTGCGAAGGCTATGCTAACGGCAGCGGTGCCCATCGTCCCATTACCAGTCTTCCATAGACCCGAGAGACAGAAGACACCAGCGAGCACAAGCGATCCTACAAAATTGGCAACATAAACCAGAACCCATCTTTTCGACATGGTGCCGAGGGTTATGTCTTTTGTCATGACGCTCGATATCATGAGATTGTTACCGGTGAATAACTCTGCTCCTGCGATAACGACAAGCATCAGACCCAGGCTAAATGCTGAGCCTGCTAGGAACTTCGTAAACCCAACGCCCAGTTTGGCAGCCAGGTCGAAGGTCACCGCTGTTGAAAGAAGGCCACCGAATCCAATATATGACCCGGCCAGAATACCCAAAACAAAAACACTGAGCCACGGTGAGGTCACTTTTCCAACACCCACGGTGGATGCGACAGTCTCTGCGATCGTCCCTGGCGCTTTATCCTCGATAGAGGGTACAGGAAATTCCCAGCTTTTCATGATGCGCTCGAATCGACCCAAAGCCTTTTTCTCCTGTGTCACCTTCCGCCGCACGGCTTTCTTGACAGTGTCCAGTATCTCATCAGGGGTAAAGGGTTTGGCGACATAATCCATCGCCCCTCGTTTCATAGCCTCGGTAGCCCGGCCAACAGATGGGTAGCCGCTGATCATAACCACAGCCGAATCCGGTGAACGTCGATCCAGCTCCTCCACCACATCCATTCCATCAAAGCCCGGCATCTTCCAGTCACACAGAATGACATCAAAGGATGAATCTGCTGCAAGTCTCAGCCCTTCATCGGGACTGTTCGTACAGGTGACCTCAAATCCCTCCACGGTGAATATCTTGCGACAGGATTCCAGAACAACATCTTCGTCGTCAATGATGAGCATCTTCTCTGCCATAACGCCACCTCCTTCGGTCTACCAGATCTCGGTGCCCAGCCGCTGCTCAAGCCACCGCCTCTGATTTGGTTTCAGCGGTCCAATGTGCTCCTCTATCCACTGGAGATCGCCTGTCAGGACAGCCAGTTTTTCGGAACCTGTCAGATCGTAGTCTTCGAGTGCATCGGCTCCCTTGTAGAGCAAGTCAGCCGTGAATTGCTCATCGGCAGCCGCTCGCTCAAGAACCCTGATAACTTCCTCCTTGTGGATCAGGACCTGCTCCTCAGGGGGTTGAGTAGCCGCTATGTCGAGTGCCGCGGCCACGGCCTTGAGAAGCTCCTCCGGTGTAAATGGCTTTTCCATGTACTCGGCAGCGCCAAGTTTCATGGCCTGAACCGCTGACTTCACCGTGGCGTAACCTGTGATCATAACTACAGGCAGGGATGGCCGAGCTCGTTTGATGTCCCGAAGAACACGCATGCCTCCAATGTCGGGCATCCGGATATCCGTCAAGACGATATCGTATTGCTTCTGAATCGCCCAGTCCAATCCTTGTCGAGCGCTCAGTGAAACGTCAACCTCATAATTCTCACCCTTGAGTATCTTGCTCACACTGTCCAACACTATCTGTTCGTCATCAATTACCAACGCCTTCATTGGTTTCATGGCGGTCCTCCTCGTTAAGCACCTGATGG
>Ga0209427_10005779_pt1 | contig 14183 bp, 14 predicted proteins | sample DeeMarSWOR136_30_FD_187465 | JGI IMG/M metagenome (GOLD analysis project Ga0209427, IMG submission 187465) | Marine sediment microbial communities from White Oak River estuary, North Carolina - WOR-1-36_30 (SPAdes) (version 2) | ecosystem: Environmental > Aquatic > Marine > Intertidal zone >... | reverse complement strand
GTGTACTCGCCGAAGCTATGTGCCGCACTTGCTGAACTGCGCGATGCCGGAAGGCTGCAGCATGTCGCGGAACGCTTTTCGGAAGGCATGCTGGATGGTTGCGCCATTGCCATTGCCGCGACCGACGATGATGCCGTCAACCGACAGGTGTCAGAAGCGGCCATTCAGCGTAACGTCCCGGTGAACGTTGTCGACCAGCCCGAGCTTTGCAGTTTCATCGTGCCCTCGATTGTTGATCGCTCGCCGGTCGTGGTGGCGGTCTCAACCGGTGGTGCCTCTCCAGTTCTGGCGCGACTCATCCGAGCGCGACTCGAAACGCTCATCCCTACCGCGTACGGAAGACTGGCACAGCTGGTCGAGAGCTTTCGTGACAAGGTCAAGGCGCGGTTTACGCATTCCCCGAAACGTCGCGTGTTCTGGGAGGACGTGCTGCAGGGACCAGTTGCGGAGCTGGTGTTCGCGGGACAGGAAGAAGACGCGCGCATCGAACTTGAAAAGAAACTTTCCTCCGCCGATGGCACCGGCAAACCAGTCGGGGAGGTTTACCTCGTCGGCGGAGGTCCCGGTGATCCAGATCTGCTCACCTTCCGGGCGCTGCGGCTGATGCAGCAGGCCGATGTGGTGGTGCATGATCGGCTGGTCTCGGAGGAAGTCCTGAACCTCGCGCGTCGTGACGCGGTACGAATCTACGCGGGCAAGGAGCGGTCACACCACGCGATCCCACAGGAAGACATCAATCAGCTCCTCGTGCGGCTCGCCAAGGAAGGCAAACGCGTCGTGCGTCTAAAGGGGGGCGACCCGTTTATTTTTGGTCGTGGTGGGGAGGAGATCGAAACGCTGGCGGCGGAGGGCATTCACTTTCAGGTGGTACCCGCTGTCACAGCTGCGGCGGGTTGCGCCGCTTATTCGGGTATTCCGCTTACGCATCGGGATTATGCCCAGTCCGTGGTGCTGGTGACCGGTCACCTACAGGACGGCACGGTCAATCTTAACTGGAAGGGGCTGGTCCAGCCCGATCAGACAGTCGTGTTCTACATGGGCCTGCAGGGCGTGCAGACCATCTGTCGCGAACTAATTGCGCACGGCATGCCCGACTCGACACCGGCGGCCTTGGTGCAACAGGGCACCACACGCCACCAGCGGGTCTTCACGGGAACACTCGCAACGCTGCCAGAAATTGTCGAGCGCTCAAAGGTCAAGGCACCGACGCTGATCATCGTCGGCGATGTCGTGCGGCTGCGCGACAAGCTGAAGTGGTTTGAGCCGACCGGGGAGTGACAGGCTATTAGTTGCTGGCCGGCCGCTTGCGACCGAGGCCGTGCTCTACGGCGAGCACCGCGGCCTCCACACGGGAATGCAGCCCGAGCTTGCGCAGTATCGCTTTGACGTGCAGCTTCACCGTCCCATCCGTAATGTTCAGTTCACGCGCGATCATCTTGTTGCTGAGCCCGGAGGCCACGTACTCCAGAATTTCCAGCTCTCGAGGCGTGAGTTCAGCGAATGGCGCCTCGGATGGTGCCGCGTGCTCAGTAGTGGCGCCTTTGCCCTGTACGATCCGTGCGAGCGTGCCGACCATCTCCTTCGCGACGACGTTGTCGCCGCGCAGAGTAGCCTCGAGAGCTGGCAGCAGTTCCTCGGGATCCATGTCTTTCAGCAGATAGCCCTGCGCACCGCCCCGTAGCGCGCCCTGAAGATCAGCGTCCTCCCGGCTCATCGTGAGCATGACGACCGGCATTTTGAGTCCGAGCTCGCGCAGGCGGTTTAGCGTGTCGATACCGGAGAGTCCCGGCATCTTGATGTCCAGCAGGATTATCTCGGGGTTCATCGATTGCGCCAGCCGAATGCCTTCCTCTCCGGAGCCGGCGGAAGCCACGATCTCGACGCCGCGCGAGCGCAGCAATTCTTCCATACCGCGTCGCACCAATGCGTGATCATCGATCAGCAGAACGCGCATGTCGCCTTATCCCACGGAGCGTCGCGCCGCCTCGAGGCGACCGTGGGTTGGAAAGGTGACCAACACGCGGGTGCCTTCGCCGGTTTCGCTCTCGATGCTGAGCTCGCCGGGCAGCCGCTCGGCGCGTTCACGCATGATATAGAGACCGAGCTGCTCGCCGGGAGAGAACTCGCCTGGCGGCTCCATGCCATAACCATCGTCTTCGATGAGCAACTGGTAGCGCCCGTCGTCCGTGCGGCTCAGGAGAATGCGGACGTTATGCGCATGGCTGTGCTTGCGAATGTTTGTCAGGGCCTCCTGCGCAATGTAGTAGAGCGCGATCTCCTGGGCAGGAGTGAGCTTCAGGTTGTCCAATTCGCTGTGAAAGTACACGTTGACGCTGGTTTCATCCCGAAAGCGCTGCACGAGGTGGGTAATGGCTGGCAGCAGGCCGCGATCGTCCATGCGGAGCCGAAAGTTGGCGAGCAGCTCGCGCAGACTGCTATGCGCCTCGTCGAGCGCGCTGCGCAACTTCCGAACCTCGTTTTGTGCTGCGCGTAGATCCTTCTTATAGAGTACTTCGCCCAGCATCTTGACCTGCAGCCGCATGCTGACCAGCGACTGGGCGAGCGAATCGTGCAGTTCGCTGGCGATGGCGTTGCGCTCCTCCATGATAGCTAGCTGGCGCGCGTCATTGTCCAACCGTGCCTTGTCGAGCGCCAGACCGAGGTGGCGACCGATGCTGATGAGAAGCTCGTGCATATCCTCGCCAAGCCCGGAAACCGGCCAGTTGAGGTGCAGCGTGTAGACGCCCAGCGTGCGGTCCTGGTACTGCATGGGAACCACCACGATCTCGCCCCGGTCGTCCGGCGCGGGCGCGTCGCTGGCACGAACACAGCCCAGCGCGTTGGTCAGGATGTGTACGTCCCGGCTGTCTATCGACCATCCACAATGCGGGCAATGGGTCTGCAGGGCCGGCACAAGCGGATCGCCGCCACGACGCGCGAGCGGCTGCAGCGTGCCATTCCCAGCGAGTTCGTGAACCGTGGCAGCGCGCGCGTCCACCAGTTCGATAAAGGCGTCTAGGAAGCGCGTAAGCAGTTCCTCGCGCGTACCGGGACTGGAGAGACTAAGGGCAACTTCGTACAGAATATCGAGCGACTGCGTCTTGCGGGCCAGTCGCACCGTCTGGGTGTGCGAGTGCGCGTCCATCTCGATAGCGAGCCGCTCGAGCATTCCCCCGAGACTGTTGATGTCTTCAATAATATTGGCGAGGTCCGGCTCGGGCGAAGTCGGCACCTTTGCCGAAAGATCGCCACCGCGCATCCGCTCAGCCCATACGCGCAGATGTGCGACGAAACGCAGACGCTGCTGCACCCGGTGGAGCAGGGCGACGAGTAACCCGATGCTGGCCAGGGCGAGCACCAATGCAATCCAGTCGGCACTCCGATAGCCGAGAAGCGAAAGGCCAATCGTGCCCGCGCTACCGGCCAGCAGGACGATCAGGAACCGAATGGGTCGCGAAGGTTTTCCCCAGAACAGCGCGACGACGCGTCGTGTGAGGGGTAGTCCCGGTTGCTTGAAGGATGAAGCGTTTGCTGGCATGGGGCGAATATAGCGTCAACCAGGATGGTTCGGGGTCGACGCGGACTTCATCATAGCAGAAACATCTGGCGCCCCGCCCGCAGACACCGTTGCCCGGCGATCAGCTGTCGGTCCGCGGCTTGGTATGCGAGGGGTCGTTCGGGTTGAAGAAGATGAACTGAAACTCGCCGGGATTGATTTCCACGTAATCGAGCGTTGCGCCCGAGAGTAGCTCCTTGGCGCCAGGAGTTACCACCACATCGATACCCTCGGTTACGAAATGGATGTCTTCGTCCTTGCGCTCGTCAAAGCCCATGCCGTACTCGATTTCCTTTTCCTCTCCCAGGCGAACCGCAATTCGCAGGCACATGCCTTGCGATTGACCATGCTCGGCGGCCTTTCGAATCTGTTCGGCAGCGCTGGCGGTGATATTGATCATGATTGGCTCCTATTGCTGGGCACTGCGACCGCGTGCGGAGGGCTTGTGTGCTCGGACGAATTCAACGAAGCGTCGCGCCCAGTGGTTGCTGTCGAGATCGCGCATATGGGTGTAACAGGCCAGCAGGTTCTTGTAGACGATGCCGTCACGCTTGCCGTCGATGCCGTTGCCACGCAGAACCTCATAGGCATAGGTAAGACCGGACGAGACATTTTCAAGTGCCGAATAGTGAAATTCGTGGGCACGTAGCTCTGGCGCGCCTTGACCGGGTGTGGCGAGCGGCCAGAGCCCCGCGCCGGTTTCGCGCAGGCGCACGTAACCGCGACCCTGCGGTCGGGAGTGCATGACGGAATCTGCGGGAATTACGCCAACCATCTCGCAGCGACGGTTGCGCCAGGTGAGCGAGCGAGTCAGATACATCAGACCCCCGCATTCCGCGTAGGTCGGAAGACCCGATTCAATAGCGTCGCGAATCGCAGCACGAAGCGGTTGGTTGGCCTCAAGGGCTTCCATTTGCACTTCCGGGAAGCCGCCGCCGACGAAGAGCCCGTCGAGCGCTGGCAGGCGAGCATCGTGCAACGTATCAATGGGCACGATTTCAGCGCCGGCCGCACGTAACGCATCGAGGTCGCCCGGATAATAGAAGGCAAATGCGGCATCGCGCGCAATCCCGATGCGCACATCGGGCTGAGTCGGAAGCGTTCGCATGGCGGGAGCGGGTACGCCAGGCCACCCGGCAGGGGCTTCGCCCAGCGCGAGCAGTCGGTCGACATCGACTTGGCGACTGATGGCCGCGGCAATGACATCGATCCGATCCTCGGCCACGGCGGTCTCATTGCTTGGCACCAGGCCGAGATGACGTTCTACGATGGTAAGATCTTCATCGTAGTGCACGGCACCGAGCACGGTGACATCGGTGTAATGTTCGATCACGGCGCGCAGCTTCGATTCGTGACGCGTACCACCCAGCTGGTTAAGGATCACGCCGGCGATCCGCACACGCCGATCGAAGGCCTGATACCCGAGGATAAGCGGCGCAATGCCGCGGGTCATGCCGCGAGCGTCGATCACAAGGACCACCGGCGCATCTAGCAGGGTCGCCAGCGCAGCATTGCTGTTGCTGCCGTCGAGATCGAGGCCGTCATAGAGTCCCTTGTTGCCCTCGATAAGACAGACGTCGGCGTCCCGCGCGTGCTGCGCAACGCTAAGTCGGATCTCATCGTGGCCCATGAGGTAGAAGTCGAGGTTATGACAGGCGCGACCGCTGGCGACTGACAGCCAAAGGGGGTCGATATAGTCGGGCCCTTTCTTGAACGGTTGCACGCGCAGGCCACGCTGGCGCAACGCCGCGCATAGTCCAAGCGTGACTGTGGTCTTGCCGGATGATTTGTGCGCCGCAGAAATAAGGAGGCGCTTCATCGGTGGCCCTCCGCGGCGAGATTGCTCCATGGACTCCGGAAGGTTGATCCGGAGCCGTCGTGGTTTGCCGTCGCTTTACGCCGCGGCTGGCTTGCCGGCCTCGCCGGCCGTCGCCTTGTGGTGCGGATCGGCATCGGCATCCGCGAGACTCTGCGGCAGGAATGGCAGCACTTTGAGCGCGAAGGCAGCGAGAAAGAGCGCGATGCCAAGCCCGCTGACGCCAAGGACAACCTCGGGCAGGCTCGGCGCGTAGCTTCCCACGCGACCGTCGAAGAACGAGCTTTCCACGACTTCCTTGCCCGCCAGGAGCTGCATGGGGTAGGCCTGGCCCCCAATGATGGTGACGTACATCTGGGCGATCCCGCCCAGCACCGTCAGGACGCAAGCCAACATAACCAGTGCGCGCGACTTGCCAAGCGAAGGATGAAACAGGATTACGAGTGGCGCCACATAGCCGAGCAGTACCTGGCCGATCCAGAACATCTTCGTATAGACACCGCCGTCGAGCAGAATGAAGGCCTCGACGCCGTGGCGCTGAGTGATGTACAGGTTGGTCAAGTGATAGACGAGTACGAAGTAGAATGACCCGGCGATAAAAACACCAAGCAGCTTGCGCAGGCGCCCAAACACTGCCTCACCGACGCGGCGGTCGCTCCAGTTCATGCCCGCCAGCAGGACGATCATGTAGATGGCGAGGCCGTAAGCGAACGAAAACACGATGAACATCGGCGCCATGACGGCAGTATCATACCCATCGCGGGCGACGAGGAAGCCGAAGATCGAACCCGTACCGGTGGTGAGCGTGAGACGCCAGATGAACGCGAACATTCCGACTGGCTTCGAGTAGTCGTTCATGCGCCGTTCCATCATCATCCACAGATATACCGCGACGATCGCGAAAAATCCGGTGTAGAGGAAGATGTTCCAGGCGAAAATTGACTTGAAGTTGTAGTAGGTCATTGCAACGATCAACCGGTCCGGACGCCCGAGATCGAGTACCAAAACGGAGAGACCGCCGGCCAGCACCGTAATCGCGAGCAGGCCGGAGAGCGGGGCCAGCGGCTTGTAGAGCTGGCGGCCGAATACCGAGGCAATTGAGGCGACATTAAGCGCGCCGGAGGCCGCAACGATCAGGAACACCGCGAATACGTGCGGGATGCCCCAGACGACCTGGTTGTTCATGCCGGTCACGTGGTGGCCGTTGTGCTCCATATACCAGGCGGCGCCAAGCCCGGCCAGCACGATGGCCCCGAGGATGGCGAGCAGGGCATAGAAACCAAAACTGCGACCTTCAATTTCGCGGTAGGTGATATACATGTCTCGAGTCTGCTCCGCGTTGCCCGGCGCTTACAGCCCGGTGTAACGAACACCCGTGTTCAGTTTGAGATCAGCACGCAACTGCGTGCTGGATGCCGCCGCGAGGCGCTTGCGGATGTCACTGTTCGAATCCTTGAGGTCACCAAAGACCAGCGCCTGGTGACCATCCTTGGTGCACGCTTCGACGCACGCCGGGATGCGCCCTTCATCGACACGATGGACGCACAACGTGCAGGCCTCGACCGTTCCCATGCCGCGTGGTGCGTAGGGCTTCTGGTCAGTGGTGGCTTCGTGTACGAAGGAGCGCGCCTTGTACGGGCAGGCCATCATGCAATATCGGCAGCCGATGCAGATGTGCTTGTCTACCAGCACGATGCCATCGGCGCGCTTGAACGACGCGCCGGTCGGGCAAACATCCACACACGGCGGGTGCTCGCAGTGCTGGCACATGAGTGGCAGCGTCTGCACGTAGCCGGTTTCAGTGTCCTTCAGCTTGACCTTGCGGATCCACTGCGCATCGGTGGCGGGGCGATTGTGGCCCTGCCAGCCGTTCTCTTCCCGGCAGGCCGTCACGCAGGCATCGCAGTCATTGCACTTCGCCACATCGATCAACATGCCCCAGCGGCGCAGGGCGGTAACGGCATCTTCCGGAGACTTCGCGGTGGCGAGTTCGATCAGGCGAAGCCCTGGCGTCACCACGGCGCCGGCGAGTGTTGCCGCACCGGCGGCAAGCATTTCACGGCGGGTAATGGTCATGGCGCGGAACTCCCGGTGATGGCGGCGGCACCGCTCTGAATGTTTCCTGGCGCTGCCGCCTTGTTGCCGGGCTGCTTCTCGGGCTTGTCGGTGTGACAACTGAAGCAGTCAATGGTCACGGCGGCGTAGCTGTGGCAACTCTGACAGAAGCCATCCTTACCGAGCACGCTGCCGGTCTTGGGGTCCGCGTGGCAGTCCACGCAGTTCTTGAAGCTGTGTTTCGACGTGCGGATGCCGCGATGCATGGTGTCATCGCGCTGATGCAGGATGAATTTCATGTGATCGCGCCGCATCACATCGGTCGGCTCGACACATTTCTCACCCGGCGTCGTGTGTACGGACGGCATTGGAACACGGGAGCCCGCAGTCTTCTCGTGCGCGTATGCGGGTAGGGCAACGGCAACGCCGATCAGCATCGCCGCGGCTCCGACCAGCAGCCGGTTGGTTGGCCTGTTGCTTCGCATAATCTGCCGATGCTCCCTAGCGTGGTGCCTAGTGGTCGCCCATGCCCATCTTGATGTAGCCGGTCGGGCAAACGTCGGCACATATGTGGCAGCCGATGCACAAGGCATAGTCGGTATAGACATAACGACCCATCGTGGACTCAGCCTTCGGCGTGCGCTTCACTGCGGTTTGCGGGCAGAAGATCACGCAATTGTCACACTCGAAGCACATACCGCAGCTCATGCAACGCTTGGCCTCGGCCACGGTCTGCTGCTCCGACAGGCCAAGCATGCGCTCCTTGAAGTGCCCAAGCACTTCTTGCGCGTCTGGCACCATCTCGGTGCGCTTGTTACGCGGCGTAAACTCAAAATGTCCAAGGAACAGCTCGCTCGACTGGCAGATTTCCGCATCGGCGCGATCTTCGTAATTGTGGACGGCGAAACCGCCAACCGCCTTGCCCTGCAGCGAGGTGCCGCGCTGGCCGCGGTCGGTCGGACGCTCATCCGCCGGACCCTCGGGCTTGAACGCCTGCGGCGTCAGGCCGACTTCCTGCAGTTTGTCGAGCAGCTTGAAATGGTGGACGTCAACCTTCGGACGCTTTGACGGTTCCTGTTTCTTGAGGTACTGGTCGATCGACTCGGCCGCGATCGATGCCTGGCCAATGACGGTGGTGAGCAGATGCGGGCGGATGATGTCACCGCAGACAAAGAAGCCGGGCTTGTTCGGGACTTGGTAGAACTTGTCGGCGTTGATCAGGCCCTTGCCGTTATTGAAGTCCTCCATTCCGCGGAAGTCACCCATCTGGCCAATGGCCGAGACGATTAGATCAGCTTCCAGGTCTTGCTCGCTTCCAGGCTTCTCAACCGGCTTCCCGCTTGAGTAATCGAGTTCCACTACGCGCAGCGCCTTGGCGCGACCATTCCCGTCGAGTACGACGCTGACCGGCTGCAGCGCGCCACGGATGGCGACGCCTTCGCGCTGGGCATCGTCGATTTCATGCTTGGCAGCGTTCATCTTCTCCACCGGCTGGCGCGAGATCAGCATCACCTCGGCGCCTTCCTTGCGGGCGGTGACCGCCACGTCGTGGGCGGTGTGACCGAGTACGATGTACTCCGGGCGCTCGCTCTCTGACATTTCCTTGATGTAGCCGAGGCGACGTGCGACCGAGGCGACGTCGATTGATGTGTCACCGCCGCCGACCACGACGATACGCCCCGAGACGGCCTTGAGCCGGCCCTGGTTGAATGCCTCGAGGAACGCGACACCGGTAATGCAGTTATTGGCCTCGGCGCCCGGGATTGGCAGCGCGCGGCCGGACTTGCAGCCAATGGCGAAAAGCACTGCGTCGTAGTTCTTCTCGATTTCCGCCATCGGCACGTCGGTACCGACGCGCGTCTTGGTGCGGACCTCGACACCCATTGCGACAATGCGGTTGAACTCGCCGTCGAGAACCTCGCGCGGCAGGCGGTAGCCCGGGACGCCGTAGCGCGCCATGCCGCCGAGCTCTTCATGGTCGTCGAACACCGTAACCGCATGGCCCTTGCGGCGTAGCTGGTAGGCGGCCGCGAGTCCGGCCGGTCCGCCGCCGATTACTGCGACCTTCTTGCCGGTCGACTGCTCGCTTGCCTTGTAGTCGATCTTGTTTTGCAGTGCCCAGTCGCCGATGAACTGCTCTACGGAATTGATGCCGACAAAGTCCTCTACGGAATTGCGGTTGCAGCCGGTCTGACAGGGAGCCGGGCAGACGCGCCCCATCATCGACGGGAACGGGTTGGCGTCCGTCGAGCGCTGGAACGCGTACTCCTGCCACTTCACATCTTTCGGTGGCTTCTCGATGCCGCGCACGATATTGAGCCAGCCGCGGATGTCCTCGCCCGAGGGGCAGCTCGCCTGGCAGGGCGGGGTCTTGTGGATATAGGTCGGGCACTTGTCGGTCGCGTCAGCGACAAAAATCTTGTCGTGCATCGAACGCCACTCGTGGTCACCGTCCTTGTAACGACGGTAGGTGAAATCGCCCTTGCCTTTTACCTTGTCAGCGGGAGTTGCCATTGCCAGGTTCTCCTGATTAATCGTGTTTCTGTGAATCGAATATCTACTGGTTGACCGGACCAAGCCGGATCGCGCTGCTCACCAGGCCGTGAACGCTCAGGATCATGTTCATGTCGAACTTGTAGTACGGCAGCACCTTCGAAAACTGACTCTTGCAAATCGCGCAGATTGCGGCGATGTGCGTGACGCCATGGTGATCAACAACCTCCTGGAGCGCCTGCATGCGGGGCATCGCGCCTTTCACGCGCAGTTCCATGAGATCGTCGGTGAGCAGGCCACCACCGCCGCCGCAGCAAAACGTGCCTTCGTTGATCGTGGCCTGCGGCATGTCGACGAACTTGTTGACTGCCGCCTTCACGACCGCGCGCGGGATGACGAACTGACCCCCCGGCATGTTGCCCATGCGCGAGGCACGCGAGACGTTGCAGGAGTCGTGGAAGGTTACGACCTTGTCGTCGTTGGCCGACTTGTCGAACTTGAGTGCGCCGCGCTGGATGAGATCGTAGGTGACCTCGCAGACATGCTGCGGCACCGGATAGCGCGGATCGAGAAAATCGAATGGGCCAATCAGGGTGTTCCAGAAGCTATACGCCACTCGCCACGCGTGGCCGCACTCGCCGACAACGATGCGCTTCACACCCAGGTCGAGCGCCGCCTCACGGATACGCATGGCCTGGCGGTGCAGGTTCTTGGCGCTGCCGATGAACATCGAGAAGTTTGCGGCTTCGGACGCGTGCGACGACATCGTCCAGCTGATGCCGGCGGCGTGGAAGACCTTGCCGTAGCCGATCAGGCCATCAATGTGCGGTTCGGCAAAGAAATCTGCGGACGGCGTGATGACCAGCACCTCGGCGCCCTTAACGTCGACTGGATATTTGACGTCCAGACCGGTCTCATCCTTCACGTCCTCTTCCAGCCCCTCAAGCGTGTTGACGAGCGCGGGTTCCGGCAGACCGAGGTTGTTGCCGATCTTGTGGACCTTGCCGATGATCTCATTGCAGTACTTCTGTCCCAGACCGACACAGTCCATGACCTCGCGCGCGGCCATCGAGATCTCGGCGGTGTCGATGCCGTAGGGGCAGTATACCGAGCAGCGCCGGCACTGGGAGCACTGGTGGAAGTACGTGTACCACTCGTCCAGTACTTCCTTGGTCATGTCGCGCGCGCCGACCAGCTTCGGGAACAGCTTGCCAGCGGTTGTGTAATAGCGACGGTAGACGGAACGCAGCAGGTCCTGGCGCGCTACCGGCATGTTTTTGGGGTCCTGGGTGCCGAGATAATAGTGGCACTTGTCGGTGCAGGCCCCGCACTTCACGCAGGAGTCGAGGAACACCTGCAGGGCGCGTGACTTGGAGACGACCTCGCCAAGTTTCTCGACCGCTTTCTGTTCCCAGTTCTCGACCAGCTCGCCGGGGTATCCGACGCTCGCCTGATGTTCCGGCTTCGCCACGAACGGCCGGCTCTCTGCCATAGTCCCCGGCATGAGATGGGGAATGGTTGGGTACTCGGGGAGGACGGGAATTTCAAAATCTGCCATGGCTTACCCCGCGCTCGCTGACTTTGTGTTGTCGATCTCAGCTGACCAGCCGGCCACGTGGCGCTTTTCGCGCGGGTTGTCCGCCTGATTGCGCGTCGGGCTAAAGAACACGCCCGGTGCATGCAACAGCTTGGAAAACGGGAAGACAACCATGAGTAGCGCCACCAAAATCAGATGTATCAACAGCAACGGGTGAGCCGGCAGCGGCTGCCAGTCGAAATAGACAAGTCCCAGCGCAAAGGCCTTGAGCGCCACGATGTCGGTATGCGAGATAAACGTCATCATGAGGCCGCTACCGGCGATGGCGAGCAGCAGTACCAGCATGAGATAGTCGGACGGGCTCGAGATATAGCGTACGCGGTCAACCACGAAGCGCCGCACCAGCAGGCCCGCTAGCCCGATCAGCATGCCGTAGCCGGCGTACTTCCCTGCGGTCTGCACCAGCTCGAGACTGATCAACGGCCACAGCAGCGAATCCGGCGACAGCGCGTAGCGCAGGTGGCGGATGAACGCGAGCAGCAGGCAGAGGTGGAAGATCCAGCCAAACAGCCAGATCCACTTGTTGGACTTGAACAGGCTCTCGAAAACGGTGACTTCACGCAACATGCGCCCGGCCACGCCGAGCGTAGTGGTCGGTGCCGGCGTCGTCGGTATCTTGAGCGGCTGCGGCGTGCGGGCAAAAATCCAGATCTTGCGCAACAGGCCCACCAGGAAGATTGTCCCGGCGCCATACAACAGCAGCGCAAACGTAATCGTCACTGCCGACATCATGAACCCCGATCGGTTGGGAGGGATCCCCTCGGGCAGCGACGCCGCCCCAGGGGAACAACCTCATCTCAAGTCTGCGAAACGAAGCGTCGAGTGTCTAGACGCAGCCGGTCGGCTTCGGCAGGCCGGCGTACTTACACGCCTGCTTGGCCGGTCCGTACGGGAACAGTTCGTACAGGTACTTGGAGTTGCCCTTGTCCGGTCCAAGCTTCTTGCCAATCGCCTTGGTCAGTACACGCACGGCCGGCGCGATCTGGTACTCGTCGTAGTACTCACGCAGGAAGTTGAGCACTTCCCAGTGGTTCTGTGACAGGTCGCAGTTGTCGGCCTTGGCCATCTCTTTGGCAACGTCTTCGTTCCAGTCGGTACGGTTGACGAGGTAACCCTCTTCGTCGACCTCGATGGTCTTGCCGGAAACAGTAATGGTACCCATGTGCTTTCTCCTCAGATCAGGTAATCAAACTACGGAACCGTGTTACAGCCACGCCTGTACGGTCGGGTGCTCGGCCGCAAGGTCGACGAACCCGGCGTAATCTACCAGTTTCACGCCATCCATGATGCGCCCGGCAATGCCACGCGCCTCCACGTCCGGCTGCAGGACATAGATGGCCACAGCCTTCGCCGCCTGCTCGAGTTTCTTCGCTGGCGCGGTGCCTTTCATCGCGGCATAGACGCCATCCTCGATCAACAAGACTGCATCGCCCTTGCGCGCATGCGCGAGGCAACTGTCGAAACTGTTGCGCTCGTAGGGCGTCTTGTTCACAGTGTGCAACATCGTCATTTCCCCTCTAGTCTAGAAGCTCAGGACCACTTCGCTCTCGGCCATCAGGTCGGTCATTTCGCGCGCGGAAATCACCTTTACTGGCACGATCAGGTCGGCCTCGGCGAGGCCGCGTGCATCGAGCGACTCCTTCTCGACGTACAGCTTCTCGACGTCATAACCCTCGAGCGCCCGGTAGGTGGGCGAGAAGTTCTTCATGTCGATGCCCTTTGTGTTCTGGCCCTTCATGAGCTCGTAGACGCCGTCATCGATGAACGCCAGACTCACGTCCTGCTCAAACGCCGCACCAATCAGCACCACCTCGAGCGACTCGAGCGCGTAGATCGTTCCGTACGGCGCCTTGCGGTTGACGTACAGGAATTTCTTGACGGTGCCGCCTTCCATTTCTTCCGACATGTGTTCGTTCCTCCCGATCAGTCGCCGAACGTCACCAGGCGATCTGCCTGAATGCCGGCTTCGATGAGCTGGCCGAGACCTGAAATACGGAAACCCGGCGCAATATTGTTCCCATCCTTACCCTGGCGCTTGGCCTCGTTCTCATCGAGCAGGCCGCGCCGCTGCGCGGCGGCGATGCACACGACCAGATCGAGTTTGTGTTTCTCACCGAGCTCGCTCCAGCGCTTCTGGATATTCCGGTCGTCCTGCGGGGGCACCATGAGTCGTGTGCCGTTGTTGACGCCATCGTGATAGAAGAACACGCGAAAGATCTCGTGGCCCTTCTCCAGTGCGGCCTTGGTGAACTGATAGGCCGTGTCCACCGCCTGGTGGGTATACGGTCCTTCGTTCACCAGAATCGCAAACTTCATTTACTTGCCTCCCCTTGACTTGTGTGAAGGGCGCCGGCGACAGCGCCGGCGCCCGTGTTCACCCGTGACGCGACGGTCTAGAAGCGGATGTGCGCCGAGGCGTTCAGTGTGTAACGTGAGCCGCGCCAATTGTCGACGTGGAACTTCGTGAACGGCAGGCCCGTGAGTTCAAAGAAACGCGGCCAGCCGATGCGCTCCACCCAGTCACCCACGCGCTCCCAGTCCTTGGCGTCTTTCTTGTAGACACGCAGAATATTCTTCACGATATCGCCGGCCTCCGGCCAACGCGGCGGATTGTTCGGCACGCCGGCGGCCACAAGCTTGTGGAACATCGGCTTGGAGCGGGCGTT
>Ga0209427_10005778_pt1 | contig 14185 bp, 11 predicted proteins | sample DeeMarSWOR136_30_FD_187465 | JGI IMG/M metagenome (GOLD analysis project Ga0209427, IMG submission 187465) | Marine sediment microbial communities from White Oak River estuary, North Carolina - WOR-1-36_30 (SPAdes) (version 2) | ecosystem: Environmental > Aquatic > Marine > Intertidal zone >... | reverse complement strand
CACGCCAACCTGTGGGGAGCAGGGGGGAAGAAATCCAACACTCGCGCCGGCCACGATGGGGGATATGCAGCCCCCGTCGAATACGTGAAAATGGTCGAACGCGCACAGACCAGCCACCTTCCCGACCCTTATGATCCGACGCCGATACAGCGGGGAATCGGGGTATACTACACTACACTTACGGTAGGACGGATAAGCTTTGCCATAATTGAGGACCGCAAGTTCAAGTCAGGACCGCAGGGCCTTGTTCCGCAGCGTGGGCCTCGGCCGGACCATATTACAGATCCCAACTACGACCCTAAGAGTGTCGATGTTCCCGGCGCCAAATTATTAGGCGAGCGGCAGTTAAAATTCTTAAGGGAATGGGCGGCCGATTGGCGTGACTGCGATATGAAATCTGTGCTTTCTCAGACCGTCTTCTGCGGCGGCGCGCACCTTCACGGCAGGCGGAACAATCGGCTGCACGCCGACCTGGATTCAAACGGCTGGCCCCAGACCGGACGCAACAAGGCGCTAAGAGAGATACGTAAGGCTTTTGCGTTTATGATTCAGGGCGACCAGCACCTGGGGACCATCATTCACCACGGTGTCGATGAATGGAACGATTCTGGATATTCCTTATGTGTGCCGTCCATTGCCAATCTTTACCTTCGCTGGTGGGCCCCTCTGGAACCGGGTAAAAACCGTGAGGAAGGAATGCCCGAATATCTCGGTGAATTCCTCGATGGATTCGGAAACAAGATAACGATGCTGGCCGTTGCAAATCCCGGCGAAATGGAAAACCATGACAAGCTGACCACCAGGTCCGCCGGTTTTGGAGTCGTCAAATTCAACAAAAAGAGAAGGGAAATTACCATCGAATGCTGGCAGAGAAACGTGGATATTACGGAGCCTGGCGTTAAGCAGTATCCCGGCTGGCCCAGGACTATTAAGCAGGAGGACAACTACGGGCGCAAGGCTGCGGCCTATTTGCCGACGATAAAAGTCAGCGGCATGAAAGATCCGGTCGTACAGATAATCGACGAAGCCAATGGCGAGATCGTCTATACTATCCGCATCAAGGGAACCTCGTTTAGACCGAAGGTGTTCAAGACCGGCACGTATACCGTCAAAGTAGGTGAACAGGACACAGGAAAGATGAAAATCCTGAAGAACGTGCGGTCCATAATGGAAAGAGATGGACAAACGGTGAAAGTGAAATTGTGATTGTTTACAGGAATTTACGATAAATGGAAGTGATATATTGAAGGCCGTGAGCCTGACGGCCCACGGCCCCATAGTGCTGCATATGTCCCCCCTCCTGACAGAGTTACATGCGTGTAAACGTTAGCAATGTAGTGCAGCTTTCTCGCTGATTAGCTTCTGGCTCGAGATTGCCTGTCATCAAACTTTTGTTTTAGGTATTTACCCATGCGACAGGCAAAATCCTTGCTAAAATCAAGACATTTGTGCATCCCGGAATTAAAAGATTGAGCGAATTCGTCTGATTTTAGAGCGGTGTACTTAAAGCTGTTTTCGCGAAACCGGCCTGCTTGATTTTCAGGCACAGGTGCCAAAGTGTAGATTGCTGTCGCGAAACCGGCAAAATAGACAATCAACAAAAATACAAGTTTACTTCTCCACCTCATAAAAAGTTTCTCCCTTCCAAAAGAAATACTTTTATAGGTCGCTTCGTCCCGTCCTGGTGTTTCCCTCATGTAAATTTTAAGAATAAAAATTCCATATGCCAAATAATATAGCGTAACAAATATTATTAATCCTCATTCCCCCTTTAAAATCGGCGATATAAGGCCAGTCACAGGTAAAGTTGTTTTCTTATCGGCTAAGCGGGAGACGGATTTTTATCTAAAAGTTCTTTCAATGTTTTGCAGACAATCGCAACCTCATCCTGAGTCAGATTATTATAAAACGGCAGGGCAATGGTGCTCTCAGATACGGATTCGGCAATAGGAAAATCGCCTTTCTTATAACCAAACCGCTCAACCATAAAGGGCTGCAGATGCACAGGTGAAAAATAATTGCTGACCTGAATTTTTCGTTCTATCATGGATTCCAGGATACCATCTCGCCGGGTGCGGGTAAATCCCTCTGCCAGCCGTATTACAAAGACAAACCAGCTTATATCACAACCATCCGGCTCTGTGGGCACAATCAATCTGTCATCGTCAGCTAACATTTCCTGATACCATTTTGCGACCTGCCGGCGTTTTGCCTTAAACTGCTCAATTCTTGAAAGCTGGACAATTCCGAGGGCACAATTGATGTCGCTGAGTCGATAGTTATATCCCAGCCGTTCGTGGTTTAGCCAGGCACTATCTTTTGCTCTTCCCTGATTGCGCAGTGATACGCATATATCCGCCAAATCATGGTCGTCGGTCAAAATCATTCCGCCCTCGCCGGTGGTTATCTGCTTGTTGGGATAAAAGCCAAATACGCTCATCGTGCCAAATGTGCCCGCTTTTTTTGCGTTCAATGCCGAACCCAGCGCTTCACAACTGTCCTCAACCACCATCAGATTGTGTTTTTGAGCGATTTCGCAGACCTTGTCCATACCGGCAGGATTGCCGAAAACTTCTACGGGCAAAATGGCTTTTGTCCTGTTGGTAATTCTGGATTCGATTTTCGCAGCGTCGATATTAAGATTTAGCGGGTCAATATCGACAAAGACCGGCCTGGCTCCGGCCATCATAACAGGAGTTGCAGAAGCAATGAAGGTAAATGGCGTGGTAATGACCTCGTCATCCTGTCCAATTCCCATTGCCGCCATACACAAGAACAAGCCGCTGGTTCCGCTATTGACAGCCACAGCCCGTTTTAGGCCGATGTACTGAGCAAAAGCGTCCTCAAATTCGGCCAGTTTGGGACCCAGCGAAAGGTTGGGATTGCGAAGCACTTCACAGACGGCCTCGATTTCTTTTTCGGTGATGTCCGGCCGAGACAAATATATACGCATCAGCAAATTCCCTCATCAAAAAACGCAGAGCTAAATCAGAAGAGGGAAATTATACTGCTTACTACCAATAAATCAAAGATATTTTTATACGCCCCGTGCCAATTTAAGCAGAGAGGCCGTTATTTTCCGAGGCCACCTCTTTCTTTAGAAACCATAAGCGCTTATGGGACGTGGCGTTGTAGAGACAGCCGATTATATGCCGCTAAGCCGGAAATTACGATTTCTATTTTAAACAGCTTTCTGTTTAAGGCCGATTAAAGATGCGGTATAAATGCAAAGTTGAGGATGAAAAATGGCAAAAGGAAAAAATGTACTGACAACAGGTGATGTGGCCAAGATTTGTAACGTTGCTCCGCGAACAGTCTCAAAGTGGTTTGATACCGGCCAATTAAAGGGTTATCGCATACCCGGCAGCAAGGACCGACGAATACCGGTCAACGAGCTGGTTCGCTTTATGAAAGCGAATAATATGCCGGCGCCGAGACTTCCGGTCGGTAAAATCAGGGTCCTTATAGTCAACAGCGACGAAAGTGCGGCCTCGGCCCTGGCCGATACTTTGCAAACCAAGGCCGATTACGAGGTGCAAACGGCAGGCAGCAATTTTGAGACCGGCACAATCGCTCAGAAATTTGCACCACATGTTCTCCTGGTAAGCCTGTTGGCTGAAGGCATAGATGCAGCCGGTATTTGCAAAAGCATCCGTACCAATGAGGATTTGCAGACCATCAAAATTATAGCCATTGCGAACCGGTTAAGCGAGTCTGAGTCGTCGGCATTGTTACAGAAGGGCTTTGACGGCTCCATATCCAACTCTGATGATACCGATGAAATTATCAAAAAGATTGAAGAAGCAACCGCGATTATCTATTAACGGATTTAGCCCGGTCTCAACCATAGACGAATAAAAAGCCCAGCCTTATAGCTGGGTTTTTCTTTTTTGACGCTCACCTTTAACCAATGAGGACAAAGAGTCACGCTATTGTAGTGGCGAAGTAGTATGGCCTAATAGCCTAATTCCCCCCAGGCCGCCATTTGCGTCCTGGGTATATCCAGGCTATTTGGAAGATTTACATGTTTCCAAGGCCCCTCGTCTGTGTAATTGTATGTATGTGTGAGTGGATCCTGCCATTTCCAGTACTCACTGTGCCCGTCAACAAAAGCCCAGGTTGCGCCGTCACCGTGTCGGTTGGGAGGCTCGTCCCACCATGCTGGCTGACTATAATGAATGCTCCAGGCGCCCATCCCGGTGGCCCCGCTGTCATCAAGAAAAACGCACCTCTGGGCCGGCTTGAGAATCTCCGTTCTGTGTTTGAACATCTTGTTACTTGGAGCATCTAAATTCGTCGCATTCATAGCATCGACAATGGCATACGTCCGCCACTCTCCATATGTAGCGTTTGGGCACTTATAAAGTTTTATGCTCCTGGTATAATAAAACAAAGCCCCAGCTTTGATGGCTTTTATCATCTCGTCGTCCGTGAGAGTGTAGCGGGGCCAATCTTTACGTACCCAGGCAAGCTCGTTTGGATGCATGCTATTATACTCTTCTGCATCACCGCGGACAATTTTGCCATCGTTTTCGTCCGCATACATATTCCACGCAAGCATCAACTGTCTCAGGTTGTTTAGACAAAGAGTACGTTTGGCCTGCTCCCGTGCCCTTTCCAATGCCGGCAGCAGTAGTGCCAGCAGCAATGCAATAATGGCGATTACAACCAGAAGCTCTATTAAAGTAAACGCCTTTCGCGTTTTCATAACGATACCCCTTCATTTTGCCTTTGAAATACTTTTTTAAGGACCGATATTATTTTACCACACAACTACGTCCCATTGCAAACAAAAAGTACTTTTTTTGTACATAAAAGCAGATCAAACATATATGAGTCAGTGAAGCCGGAATATATCCTATTGTACGCACACACCCCATGTGGCCATCTGCATTTTTTGGATGTCCACGTTGCCTTGATCCGGATTACAGAATGCTTGCATGGTCAAGCCACAATCAATCGTATCCGGGTCTTGCCATTTCCAGTATTCAACGTGTTGGTCAAAGAATGAGAGAGTTGTCCCATCACCGTGTCTAATTGGTGGTGGGTCCCACCATTGCCACTGGTCGGCATAACAAGTGTAGCCGCCCAACGTGGCCCCTGCAGTTCCGCCATCATCAAGAATAACAAACCTTATATTTGGCCTTCGAATCTCTGATTCGTGTTTAAGCAGCACCCGATTACTGTCCCACCCCTTACAATTCATAGCATCAGATATAGCATACGTTCGAAAGTGTCCGGCCAGGAGGGTAGGACATCTATAGACCTTTACATTCTTGACGTATGGATACAGGGCCCCCTTTAGAATAGCATCCTTTTTCTGGTCTACTGTGGGATTATTTTGCCAGTCATTGAGAACCCAGGCGCGTTCATTGTGATGAAAACCACCGGGATTATACGAAGCCGTGTACTCTTCCGTATCACCATTGACCAGTTTGCCGTCGTTATCGTCTAAATAAAAGTTGTATGAAAGCATCAACTCCTTCAGGTTGTTCAGACAAACAATACGCCAAGCCTGCTCCCTGGCCCTCTCCAGCGCCGGCACCAATAACGCCAATAATAACGCGATAATAGCAATTACTACCAAAACTTCTATCAGGGTAAAAGCTTTTCTTGGGCCCATGATGATACTCCTTATTTCTCAATACTATGAAAGCAGCCGTTTTTACCATAAAACCGGCCATGATTCAAGTAAAAAATTTATGTTTTCAACCCGAAAGCAATGCTGCTCATTTTGTTTTCTTCAACAGCATCCGGCTATGCAATTCTATCAATTCTTCGGCGTTGACTATCGCCGTGGTTCCATCACCGAAGACCACCCTGTACTTGCCGTCGGGAAGCTTCAAATGCATAAGAATCGCACTATTATCCCCGGGAGCAATGTTATCGCCATAAAACACAACGTGTCTGCCCTGTCGGACCAAATCCTCATATTTTGACCTGACCGCCAGCACGTCGGCTCTTCCGGCACCCAGCCATGCCAGAGAATCCTTTATGCTGTCAACTATGCCGTCGCTGGTCCACTCCCGCCCCCCAAACAGGCCTGCACACAAAAGTATCGTTATAATAATCACCGCTGCCGCGGCTAATTTACTGATTCTTAAATTTATAACTATATGGATAGTGTCCGTTCCGGCTTTATGCGGGGAAAGCCGCTGCGGTATCTGCTGTTTTATGTCCTCAGACAGACCGGGGCGGACCGGCTCTGCCGTTGCGTCAGCCAAATCATTCAATAATTTTGTTAGCTTTTCCTCATTCATTACAGCCCTCCCATCTCCCGAAATTCCTTCATAAAACCTGCTTTCTTAAAGTTTCCAACGCCCTGTTCAGCCTGCTTTTGAAAGTGCCTTCCCTTACACCTGCCGCCTGGGCGGCTTCGGCAATGGTCAAATGCTGCATGTAATGTAATACTACCGCCTGCCTCAGTTTTTCAGGAAGGCATGCCACCGCACTTTTTAGCCGGCCAAGCTGCTCGTAATGCTCAACAATGTCACCCCCGGCCTCGCTGTTCTCCGGCGCGTCGATACCTATCCCTTCGATACTGGCCATTTCTCTGCCTTTGTGTTTGCGCCAATACAGCTTTGAAACGTTACTTGCGATACGATACAACCAGCCATTTAACGCCTTGCCGTTTCTCAACTGGCTTATATGCTGCCAGGCCTGTAGAAAACTTTCCTGTGTTAAATCCTCGCTGACCTGACGATCGTGGCCAAGCCTCCTCATAAACAGAAATATCTGCTCATTGTACATGTCAACAAACTCACCTGCCGCCGCATGGTCCCCGGCCCTTAGGCGAGCGGCAAGCGAATCTCGTAATTGGTCCAAGTATTTTTCCTTTTTGTCAGCATCTCCCTGTCCGCTTATTGGATGCGCAAAACCGGTCTTCTGTTCTGTTAATTTTGCCTTTTTTGCCATTATTTCTTGTCCCACGGCCTACAGAGAGTATACCTGAAATCTGATTTTCTTGCAATATTAAAACAAGGAGTGTAAAGTACTGGAAAGGCTGTTGGTCATTTGTCTTTTTGATGTTATGCGCTCGTAGCTCAGTAGGATAGAGCATCGGTTTCCTAAACCGAAGGTCGCAGGTTCGAATCCTGCCGGGCGTATTAGACAAATCCACTAATACAGCGGAGGACAACAAAGGTCAGCAGGAGTCTAAACCTTTTAGCAATAAAGGACTTACAACTACCCGATGATAGGTAGAGTCATAATAAAATAAGCCCGTAAAAGTGCCAACCGATGTATCCAGTGGAATAGGGAGTGTGAAAACCAAAAGTTTGCATGGCTTCTTGAAGGCCTGTTTATTTACTGGTGTTGCCTATGCAGCATAGGAATTGCCGGATTTAAGGATAGATTTAAGTGCTACAGTGTTGGCGCAGGGCGACTACCCCGGTAGAATAGTTGGTGAGACGAGTGCTATGTATGCAATGCCGGAGTCGTTGGATAATGTCAATGAAAATGAAGGAGGTCAATCTATGTCAGACAATCTTATCTATCGGCGCGATTTCCTGCAGAAGCTGGGGACTTTGTCACTGGGGGGATTTGCAGCTAACAGTCTCTCCTCGCAGTCAGTGAGTGCTCAGAAGAAGCAGACGCCGAAGACGTGGAAGCCTGTCTCCAATCGAAAGGTTCGAGTCGGGATTGTGGGCTATGGCGTGTGCCGCTTTGGAGCGGCCTTTGGCTTCCAGGAGCACCCGAATGTCGAAGTAGTTGCTGTCAGCGATCTTATTCCCGACCGTCGCCGAGGCCTTATGAAGGCCTGCCAGTGTGGTAATTCATACGAATCTTTGGAGAAGTTGGTCAAGGACACCAAAATCGAGGCGGTGTTCGTTGCGACAGATGCGCCGAGCCATGCGCGACATTGCATGGAAGTGCTCAGGCACGATAAGCATGTGATGACTGCCGTGCCGGCAGTGTACGGATCCATCGAACAGGCTGAACAGCTCCTGGAGGCGGTCCGGAAGACCGGCTTTAAGTATATGATGGCAGAGACGAGCAGTTTTCGGGCCGACTGCTATGCAATGCGGCAGATCTACCAGGCCGGAGGATTCGGCCGGCTTGTCTACTCGGAGGGAGAATACTATCACTACCACTCGAAGCCGATTGGATCGTTCAAGGGCTGGCGGATCGGCTCGCCGCCTCTGTGGTATCCCACACACTCCACGGCCTATTACATTGGCGTGACCGGCAAGCGATTCACCTCGGTATCCTGCGTCGGCTTCAACGCGGGATTCCCGGCCTACAAGAGCGGGGCCAATAAGTACGACAATCCGTTTACCGACGAGGTCGCGCTTTTCCGGACCAGCGAGGGCGGTTCATCACGAATGTTGATGTGTAAGGGTATCCATGGACTCGTTGTTGAAAGAGGCCGTGTGTTCGGCGAGCGGGGGTGGATGGAAGGCACAGAATATCGCGGTACAGCGAAGGACTTACCCGACATGAGCCGGCCGCCGCTGCCGCCCGGTGTACCCGCCGGGGGACACGGCGGTTCTCATGGACAGTTGTCCAACGAATTCATCACGTCGATTATCGAAGATCGCCAGCCAATGGTGAACATCTACGAGGCACTGGCAATGACTGTTCCCGGCATTGTCGCTCACAAGTCGGCGCTCAAGGACGGAGAAACGATCAAAGTTCCACAGTACGATCCGCCAAGAGGTTAGCAGACAGGGCAAGCCTCGATTCGTACGACTCAGAAAAACGTCGTCTATGCCTGGGGTCTGAATCTGGTCGTGTTGACTTTGCAAATCCAGCCGCCTAAATAATTAACAAAGGTGCGAAAGTTTACAATACAAAAAAGGTATGGAAGAAATGCGTTAGTGCAGATGTTGATTTTTTTTAGTGGGCATACGCATCATCACGATTTTTTGGCAATTAATGGATAGATTAGGGTTCCACTTACCACTGTTCGGTGACACGGCTTTCATCGTCGACAGAGTCTTCGTAGTAGTAATGAGCGCACGGGATGAAGTTTTTCTTGGGCACATCTTCACCGTTGAGGTACTTAATAAACGCCTCAACGGTGCCCCTGGCCATCTTACGAGGGAATTGTTGGGGTGAGTCGTAGAGCTTCCTTTCAAACACCGCCTGCTTGCCGGCCGGTGAGGCGTCAAACGCGACAATTGTGATCTGACCTGTCTTGCCTGCCTTTAGGACAGCCGAGTAGGCTCCAAGACCGGAAGGATCGTTAATAGCGAATATCCCCACAATATCGGGATGCGCGGTCAGGATGTCGGTTGCCACTGCGTAACCATCGCTCCGGTTACCCTTGCCGGAAAGTTCAGTGACAATAACCAACTTGCTGTTATGTTTCTTGAGATAATCCTTGAAACCATTGATTCTCAGGATGCAGGATGTGACCTCGGGGTAGGTAATGATAGCAATTCTGCCCTGGTCGCCGGTCACCTTCATCATGCTTTCGCCGGCCAGCAGGCCGCCCTGGTAGTTGTCGCTTCCAATATGTGAAACTATCATGTCCTTTGCTTCTTCATCGGTTACCTGAACGTCGTATGTGAAAACAGGAATGCCCGCCTCATGGGCTTTCTTTACACCTTCACCGGCGGCCCTGGAATCGACCGGATTAAGAAAAATGGCGTCGTATCCTTGCGCCACAAAGTCAGAGATCTGGTTGTTCTGTTTGGCAGGATCCAGTTCGCCGCTCAAGGCCACTATCTCGTATCCGTGCTTCGCGGCTTCTTCCTGCATGACATTGGCAATAAGCTTGAAGAACGGATTGGTTAAATCCATGCAGGTCACACCAATTTTACCTTTGTATTTGGGACTTTTCGCACATGATGAGACAAAGGCTACTAATACAGTTCCAAGAACGCACCACGTTATAATTCTTTTCCAGTTCATGACATTTATCTCCTTCTAATTCAAAAATTCATTTTCTTCTGCAAAAAGGCAATCAAGCCTCCGCTGCTGCGTGCCTTGTCCAGAAGCACGGCGCCAAGGATTACAGCCCCGAGTACCACCTGCTGGGTATAGCTCTCGATTCCGAGCAAGTTCATGCCGTTCTGTATCACCGAGATGATAAAAGCGCCTATGAGCGTGCCAAGGATTCTGCCGGAACCGCCGGACAGGCTGGTTCCGCCGACAACCACGGCGGCGATGACGTACAGTTCATACATCATACCGATATTGGGTGTTCCGGTATTGAGCTGTGATGCCTGGATACAACCGCCCAATCCCGCTGCAAGGGAGCTAATGATATAGACGAAAACGATGACGAACTTTACAGGAACCCCGGAGAGGCGTGCCGCCTCTTCATTGCCGCCGACGGCATAGATATAACGGCCCATGCGTGTGTGTGCCATGAAGATATGCGCAAGCACGTAAAGGACAACGAGGAGAACTACTGTGTTGGGAATGCCAAGTGAGTAGCCCTGACCGAGCCAGGGAAGGGCCTTAGGTACCTGATAGATAGAAAATCCCCCGGTAATCATAAAAGCCAGGCCCCGAGCCATCATCATTATTCCCAGCGTTGTTATGAATGGTGCCACCTTGAACCGGGCAACGACCAGTCCTCCAAGGGCTCCAACAAGACCACAGGATAGAATTCCAGCAAGAAATCCGACGAGCACTACCCATCCCGGGGCGTGCAGACCGCCCATCTTTTTCATAAGCAGGGTGCCAATTACGGCAGAGAGAGCTATCAGACTGCCAACGGATAGATCAATACCCGCTGTTATGATCACCATGGTCATCCCGATAGCGATCAATGCGATAACCACGATTCTATCCACGATTGCGAGCAGGTTTGAGCGTTTTAGGAAGTCCGGCCATATATAGGATTTCGGTGCCAACATCTTACAGCCGGAAAGCTCCGGATACTTCTCAGGGATCTGTTCGATTACTCCCCACTTTGTTACGTCACCACTGGTCACAATTGCGGCGAGCCGGTCTCCTTTCTTGCTGATATCGTCCAGCTTCAGTCGAAGATCGCGTGGAACGCCGATCACTACTTTCGTGTTGCCGAATCCCTTTTTTTCCAGCTCTTCGCCCAGCTTTTCAGCGAGCAGTGCGGAGTCCTTGTTAACCGCGCCGACTGTTAGGATGATGTCCGATTTCTTGAACTCTTTATCGATCTGCTCGACAAGCCGGGCTGCAGCAGTGCTGCCTTCAGGCGTTTGCTCTTTCAATGTTAGAACACTGAACAATACGCAAAGCAGTAACAAAACAAATAACATTCCATAATCGCTTAGCAGCTTTCTTGTCATATTCAGCTCCTGTCAATATCAGGGGAGACCCAAATGCACTCTTCGGCGTTTGGGGAATCCTCAGGCTATTGCCATGGACAAGATATCTTCCTGTGTGGTGTTTGCCACGTCGGTTATTTCTCCCTTGACCCGGCCTTCATGCATTACGATGATACGGTCGCTCAGGCCGAGTATTTCCGGCAGCTCGCTGCTAATCATGATGATAGTCTTTCCCTCATCGGCCAGACGGTTCATAAGGAGGTAGATTTCATATTTTGTCCCTACATCAATTCCCCGCGTTGGTTCATCGAAAATCATGATATCAGCGTTACGTGCCAGCCATTTAGCAAGAACAACCTTTTGCTGATTGCCACCTGACAAATTCATGGTGAGCTGTTCGTGGCTGGAAGTCTTGATTTTCAAGCTCTCGACGAAACCGGAGAATTCCTTGCGTTCCTTTCGCTGGTCAAGGAACAGGCCGCGTATGAACCGATCCAGATTGGGTAGACCGAAATTCTCACGACACGAATGAATTAAAACCAATCCTTGTCCTTTACGGTCTTCGGTCAGCAGACATATTCTGTTACGTATAGCATCGCAGGGGGAACGGATATTAGTCTGTTTGCCATCAATGAAAATTCGTCCTTTGTCCGGTCTATCAGCGCCGAATATTAGTCGCATTGTCTCTGTGCGACCAGCCCCGACCAGTCCCGCGAATCCCAGGACCTCACCGGCCTGCGCGCTGAAACTCACGTTGCGAACCGCTTTGCCCCGGCAGAGGTCCTCAACTCGCAGACGTTCAAGGCCCGGGCTGGCTGTGCGTTTTGGAAACTCGGATTCGACGGGACGCCCGACCATCATCTCGATCAGTTTCTCACGAGTGATGTTGTTGGTATCCTCTGTGCCCACGTGTTCTCCATCTCGAAGTACCATTGCCCGGTCGGCCACTTCGAATATTTCATCGAGACGGTGACTGATGTAAATTATACCGAGTCCGTGTGATTTGAGGTCCCGTACGATTGCGAACAGGCGTTCAGTTTCCTGGGTGGTGAGTGTTGCTGTGGGCTCGTCCATGACGATGATCTTTGCGTTAACTGAAAGTGCCTTGGCAATCTCCGCTGTTTGCTGTTGAGCTACTGTTAGTTCGTTGCAGCGGGCGTTGGGATTAATACTGATTCCGATTTTTTTGAACAGTTGGAGAGTTTTCTGATGTTCTTCGGAGGCCCTGACCAGACCCATTCTGGTTTTTTCTCGTCCTAGAAAGATGTTCTCGGTCACGGTGAGATCGGGGATTAGGTTGAATTCCTGGTAAATGATTGATACTCCGGCCTGCTGTGCGGCTGTTGGAGAAGGGATATGAGCAAGTCGGCCCTCTATAAGAATTTTTCCGGCGTCCGGAGGATGTGCGCCGCCCAGAACTTTAATAAGGGTGCTCTTGCCGGCGCCGTTCTCGCCAACGAGACCCAAAACCTCACCTCGATTCAGTTTCATGGAGACGTTTTTCAGAGCATGTACGCCTGGAAAAGATTTATCGATCTGACGCATCTCCAGGAGCAGTGTATCATTTGGTTTCGGTTCTTTTGTCATTACCATCGTTTTGTAAATCCCCTGCTAAGCTGGGAAAGTACTACTATTTGAAGTCTACTGTAGTATCTGAGGGCCTCTACTATGTGAATCGCTCGAAGCTCACTTGAAAGGACCTCTCACAATATTATCTTGGAATACTAAGCCATCCGAGATGGAAATGCAAGTATGCGTACATGTAAACAGAGAGAAGCTTTTGATAAATCCCTATTGATTGAGACCGGAATATAGTGCTATAACGTCCATCCTTTTCGGTATTTACGCCTGATGAATGCGTCAGCTTCCGGGCAACCGATGGCCTTGAGTCTTGTGGCTTCCCATGTAAGTTTCTTCCCGGTACGAAGGGCGACATTGCAGAGCAATGCCGCTTCGGTCAGTGCGCCCGAGTAGTCGAAATTGCACGTAGTCGGGCCGCCCGTCTTGCAGGCCTCGACCCATTCTCGGTGGTGGCCGATGGATTCGGGTATGAATGGATCGGGCCGTTTGAAGTCGGCGAACTTTCCTTCGGGCAACAACTGGTGTCGGCCGTAGTCGGCAATTAGCATCCCTTCTGATCCTATAAAGAGCACTGCGTTACCCCACTGTGGGACTTTGCCCTCTTTTATAAACGCAGGATAACCGCCACCGCTGTACCAAGTCAGTGTGACCGGTGGCAGATTGCCGCGTGTGGGGTATTCCTGCCGGGCAATCGTCCAGCGAGCGGCACTTTCCGGGTGGACCGAACCCTCGGCTTCCACGGTGACCGGATGCCGCAGTTTCAACGCCCAGAATGCAAGATCACAGTAATGGCAGAAGAAGTCACCGAGTTGACCGTTTGCGAAGTTCCACCAGTAGCGCCATCCGAACGGTGCGTAAGCCGGGTGGTAGGGCCGGTAGGCCGCGGGCCCCAGCCATAGGTCCCAGTCGAGCGTCTCCGGCACTGCGGGACGATCCGAGGGAGCGTCAGGTTGCGACATGTCTGTTGGTTTGGGTGGTCCTGTGAAGTTTGCGCCCAGCCATACGTGGACATTACGTACGGTGCCGATGGCACCGGTTTGTACAAGCTCCACTGCACGACGGTAGTTGGGGCCGGCGTGAATCTGCGTCCCCATTTGCGTAACGAGCTTGTTCCGGCGTGCGATTTCCGCCATCTTCCTGGCCTCGTACACGGTGTGGGTGAGTGGTTTCTCACAGTAGCAATGCTTACCGAGTTTCATGGCCATCACGCCTGCGGGGGCATGGGTATGATCGGGCGTACCAATGACCACTGCGTCAATCTTGTTGTGTATCTTGTCGAGCATCCTGCGGAAGTCTTTGTATCTTTTGGCATTGGGGTATCGCTCGAAGGTTTGGGCCGCGTGCTTTTCGTCGACGTCACACAAGGCGACGATGTTCTCGCTTGCAGCACCGTTCACATCCGC
>Ga0209427_10005777_pt1 | contig 14185 bp, 21 predicted proteins | sample DeeMarSWOR136_30_FD_187465 | JGI IMG/M metagenome (GOLD analysis project Ga0209427, IMG submission 187465) | Marine sediment microbial communities from White Oak River estuary, North Carolina - WOR-1-36_30 (SPAdes) (version 2) | ecosystem: Environmental > Aquatic > Marine > Intertidal zone >... | reverse complement strand
CAAAATGTGCCTTCTTGTTGATAAAATCAGCCTAACTTTCCAAGCTCTCCTTTTACTCGACTTCACTTATCGAAAATTCACTCATTTTGCAGAAGGCTTGTCTGTTCTGTCACTACGACCAATTCTATAGCCAAAAAGCTCGTGTGACAGATTCTGGAATATATCCTCAACTTTCGGCTCTCTCCGAGCAGGATTAACCCATTTCGAAAGCTGATCTCTAGTACCCTCAGTGAAATGGCCTGATTCCAATTCCTTCAGGATCTTCTCACAAACCATCTTGCCGCGGCCAGTTCTGATTATACTTTCGCAATACTTTCGTACCCGTTCCTTGTTGCATCCTTCTCGGAAGTGAAACTTTTTCGGAGGTTCTCCTCTTACCATGTTGAATCTCCTCGTTCTAACAAGTTCGAGACCAAGGGCTTCACACAAACGGTCTGCTATCGGGAGCGTGATGGTTCGTCTCTTGGAAACGTCCTTTTCTAGAAACAAAGAAAGCAGTCCTTGACTGACCTTACTTCTCCTGGCAAGCTCCACCTGTTTCATTTGAGACTCTTCGATTGCGTCGATAATTACTTGCTCTAATTCACAAATTGTCTTTGATCTTGATTCCATGCTTTGAAATTATCATACTGCTAATAATATTGCAAGTGCAAAGTTGGAAAATCTATAAGTTTTTTTGATTTTCTCTGTTCTTCGGTTTTGTGGCCCTAGCCCATCCCTACTCCCCCCACTCCCAGCGGCAATCCAGCGTCAGGGAGCAACAGGTTCTGAGCAGTCCAAATCGGCATTGCTTTCCCCTTCTCCCCACTCCCCCCGGCGATCTGAAAACTGATCTGATGAAGTACCCTCCACCTACTACTCAACTACTACCCATCTACTATTTTCCTGAATAGTCTCAAAATAGCCGTTGTAAAGTACGACCAAATAAGGACTTATAAAGTTGAGTAACATATTTCTAATCCGTAGGTCGCAGGTTCGAATCCTGCCGGGCGTGTTGCCGTAAGTGTTTTAATATTGACAGCTTTCGTTTTTTCATTCGGCAGAAAAACAGGCTTTATGATGAAAGTTCGTCTAAAAGTTCGTCAATTTGGTCATAAGTTTGGATACTTTCACCTCGAAAGGTACCGCATTATTTGAGCTGTGAGAACGATTTTTTAGTTTCTTATTAGCAAATGTCACGGTCAATTGAGTTGCGAATCCGTTGGTCTTTTCTCCCGGTTTTCATAGCTTTAAATGAGAATTTTGCTCCTTGAATTGAAGGGCTAATCAACAGTCAATCCGTTCGTCGTCGGACGCCTACGACATATGGAACCAGAAGAAGAACTGAGCGGGAGGGAAACGTACAACAAGTCCGGAACCCGGGTTTGTAAGTGTTTGTACTTGAACGAATAATGGTTGTTATTACAGGATTTATGATGCTGGCCGAAGGCAAGCCGAAGCCGCGCCGTAGGCGGAACGAATCTGTTTGTTGCGCGCCTGTTGCGCGCTTCGCCGCTTGGGTTGTTCCATGAGATACGCGTGCGATTCGAAAAACAGATCGACCAGACTGTTCGCGACGAAATTCAGGCGGGCGTCTTTATGCCTCTTCAGATGCTCGATGACATTATGCTGGTCCTTGGCTGTGCCGATCTCCCGTATACGCAAGAACCGAACCAGTTCTGGACATTTTTGCAGAATTGGCAGATCACGGGTTTTCGGGTTGTAGCCCAGGTGTAGACGCCGACGGATGAAAATGGGGCCGTCGCCATATTGCGGGTAGCCTGCATGTTGTAGACATTGCAGACCCCGCCGCCCCAAGGCTGATCGGTAGGCTTGATACGCCTGGGGAGCCAAGAGGAGTCTTTGTGCGGGAAGGCCATGCCTGTATCACTGCTGCAAATAGCCTATATGTCACAGATGTGACTGGCCCGGGCACACTCAAAATAGTGGGCAAAGTCGATATGCTAGGACGAGCTGGAGAAGTGTACATGCGGGGAGAGTATGCATACGTTTCCGTTGGGGGTAGCCTAGAGGTCGTGGATCTAAGCGACCCAACCAGACCAAATTCTGTGGGCAGTGTGCTTACCACAGGAGTACCTCATGATTTCCACGCATCGGACAGCTACATCTACGTTGCGGACGGTTGTGGCTTGACTATACTGAAGCACGTTCGCACCTTAACCCAATAACACTTCCTAAAAACCGTGCTATCATTAAGCAGCTTCTCGTCACCGTTTTGCTGGTGGTCTTTGCTTTGGGGCTAGAGAAGACCTTGATGCGCCCAGTTTCTTCTCCGGCCTGATTGATGACGTGATAAGGCCCATCTTATGTGGACAGTGGTCAAGCTGAAATAGAATTGCAATGGGAGCCTTTGGTGGTATGATATTGTAACTCAGAGACTAGGTTCTGTCTGAAAACTCAGCCCTGTATAATCGGCAGCGCATTGAATCGCCGTTTTTGGGCCATTAGCGGCGTTTCAGTTAGCCAAATACCGGCAACAATGGCTTTGTCTCGAGTTTTCAGACAGAGCCTAGTGCCGTTTCAAAAAAATGAGTTTCACTTTTGCTGAGTCTGTTTTCTTGTGGTATTTGACATATTTATTCAAAGCGATTCTGAGTTCATTATGATTCTGATAATTGGTTCCACGGATTACAAATTCCTTTACATGACTAAACTGGCATTCGATAGGATTGAGCCATGAAGCATTGGTCGGTGTCCAGATCATATGAATATTGTTCTGTCGGCAAAACCTCAGAACCTTCTGTTTGCGGTGTGGTGAGAAGTTGTCCAAGATCAAATGAATACGTTGACTTTCCGGATACCTTTTCCTTAAAAGCTTCAACGCTTCCAGGGGCTCCTGATGTCTTTTGCGAGGACGAACATAACCCCCCAGCTTTTTCTGATGGACATCGTAAAATGCCAGCCAGTGCTGAACACCGTGAGGTCGGTGATAGGTCGCAGGCAAGCGTTTCGGATGGTCTGCATGGCAGTAGGTTTGTCCCGGTTGAGGACGTATCTCCAGAGGGCCAAACTCGTCGAAAGATATTGTCGGGCCATTGGATGCAGGCCTGTTTACATACCTGTGGATTAGTTTCTTTTAGCCTTGAGCCCCGGATCGTTGCATTCTTTCCACGTTTTGGTGCGTCTGAGCCTGACTCTTCTCTCGTGCAGAATGGTACGAAGAGTCTCAATACTGATCGAGAAAACAATCTTTTCTGCCACCAGATATTCACGCAACTTTTCCAGCGACCAGCGTTTGAACGGGCAGCCCAGAAGGTCCGGAGGGCACTTGGTGGTTTCTGCAATAAGGGCCCTGTCATCTTCAGTAAATTCTGCCGGTCGGCCCGAACGGAGCCTTGGCTCCAGAGCCTTAAGGCCCCGCTGATTAAACTCCTTGATAATTGCACGAACATGATGTTCAGAGTAATGAACCAGTTCCGCAATCGCTGGTGCTTTATAGCCTTGTTCGGAGGCCAACACCACTTGTGCCCGGCGGACTTTAACACGATTGGTACTGCGTCGCAGAATTCGCTGAGTCTTTTGGCCTTCATCCATTTTAAGTTCGCGTACGTAGAGACACATAATTCACCTGTATGTAATAATTTAGCCGTATCTCTACGTAACACCGGAATACCAATAGGAAAAAGTTGAAAACTTACACTAACTTTTTAGAAACGGCACTAGGTCGGGAATATTATTGGTAGGCTATGGCTCGTAAAGCAGACAGTAGGGAACAAAACGTAATTTTGGATTCGATAAGTGAGGGCGTTTTCACCGTCGATTCAGACTGGCGGATCACGTCCTTTAACCGGGCAGCCGAGGAAATCACAGGTATTAGGCGTGAAAATGCCATCGGGCAGCACTGCAGCGATATTTTGCGGGCAGATGTTTGCGAGACAAGCTGTGCGCTGCGCGAAACAATGAGGGCCGGCAGACCCATACTCAACAAGGCAGTCCACATTATTGACGCCAGAGGAGAGCGACACGCCATAGCCATATCTACGGCCTTGCTGAAAGATGAAAGTAGTAAGGTTATTGGAGGTGTGGAGACTTTTCGTGATATGACTTTGGTGGAAGAACTTCGAAAGAAGATCGAAGGCCGCTACTCCTGTGAAGATATTATTAGCCAAAATCATCGGATGCAGCATCTCTTCAGTGTCCTTCCAAACATTGCCGAGAGCGATTGTACAGTTTTGATTGAGGGTGAAAGCGGGACTGGTAAGGAACTCGTTGCCCGGGCGATTCACAATTTAAGCTTTCGCAGCGATAAACCGTTTGTCGCGGTTAACTGTGGTGCCCTTCCTGATACTCTGTTGGAATCTGAGTTGTTTGGGTATAAGGCCGGAGCATTCACAGACGCTAAAAAAGACAAGCCTGGACGCTTTGCGATAGCTGAAACTGGGACAGTGTTTTTGGATGAAATTGGTGACGTATCTGCCGCGGTGCAAGTGCGGCTACTTCGGGTTTTGCAGGAGCGCGCCTTTGAGCCGTTGGGGGCTGTTTCATCCGTCAATGCTGATGTGCGCGTCATTACAGCAACGAATAAGAAGCTTAGTGAACTCGTCCAACAAGGCAAGTTCAGGGATGATTTGTATTATAGGATCGACATTGTGAAATTGGAGCTGCCACCGCTGAGAGATCGCAAAGACGATATTCCACTTCTGGTAAACCACTTTATCAGCCGGTTCAACAGCTTACGTAATAAGAACATTAGCTGTGTTACAGATGAAGTGCTGGCCATTCTTTTGGCATACGACTACCCGGGCAACGTACGAGAACTTGAGAACATAATTGAGCATTGCTTTGTCTTGTGCCAGGGTGAAGTAATAGAAAAGAAGCATTTACCGGCATCAGTCCGTCCAAGTCCAAGTGTGGACAAAGTAAGGACCGGTGAAGTGACAACTCTTAAACAGATGGAGATCCTTCTGATTATCGAGGCCATGCGGCGAAATAAGGGCAATCAGACAGCTACAGCCAGAGAGCTGGGTATCAATAAAAGTACGTTGTTTCGCAAGCTGAAAGCGTACGATATCAAACTCGAAGCCTACATCTCTTAGCGAATGTTGATATGACCAATGCGCTACAGCGCATAACACACAGCGGCCTGGGTCGCATTTTGCAACTCCGAAGAACGGTGGAGAATTGCAAAATGCAATTCCCGGTTGTGTTTGTAGCAAGCTTCAAGCATGTCCGAGTTTTCGTAATTTCTTCTAACAGCTAGTGTTAACGTTCTCTTTGCTTCTCTGCCAACCTTCCTGGCATACTCCTTGCAATGGCAGCATTTGAAAGGTCGTTGCCATGAAAGTAGCGATGCCAATATGGAACAGTTGTGTTTCGAGTGCCTTTGATTTTGCTCACAGGCTCTTGCTGGTTGACATACAGGACAATTCTGAAACCAGCCGTTCGGAGATCCTGTTGAATCCGGAGACAATTGCCCAAAGGGCAGCCCGGTTAGAGACACTGGGGGTTGACGTACTTATATGCGGAGCGATCTCACGTCCGTTGGCTTCTCTGATCGCGGCGTCCGGGATCCAAGTTCTGCCTTATGTTGTCGGTCCAGCAGATGAGATATTGCAGGCCTATTTGGCAGGCCAGTTGGCACAGCCCAAATTTGTCTTGCCTGGTTTTTGGCCTGGTGCCCGGAAGGGTTTTCGTCGAGCGCGCCGACGGCAACGTGGGCCACGGTAGCGCGGGACGAGTTGTCTTAGACGCTAACTGCGGTGGCGGAAGTAAACACGCAGCCGACGGGGACGGAGTCTAAGCAGAGCAAAGAAAGGAAAAGAGAATTGAGAATTGCAGTAACGGCACAGGGAAAAGAGCTTTCAAGTGAAATTGGCCTCAGATTCGGACGAGCCAAATGGCTTATGGTAGTTGACACAGAGACAGGCAAGTATGAGGCACACGACAATGCTGTAAATTTGAACGCCATTCAGGGCGCCGGTATTCAAACCGGGCAAAACATGGTGAATCTTGCTGTTGAGGCAGTAATAACCGGTAATGTGGGCCCTAATGCCTTTAGGACGCTAAATGCAGCCAATGTAAAGGTGTTTCTTAGTGAGACCCAGACGGTTCAAGGTGCGGTTGATTTGTTCAAAGAAGGCAAGTTAGAAGAAGTAAAACGAGCCAATGTAGAAGGCCACTGGGTTTAGGTCTTGAGTTAAGCAAACAGAGCTATGCAAACTTATTTAGATTGTATTCCTTGTTTCCTTCGTCAGACATTCGATGCAGCCAAGTTGGCAACTGATAATGAGCAGATTCATGAGCAGGTGGTACGTCAGGTTCTTCGCTTAGCGGCTGATTTAGATATGAGCCAGTCTCCTCCTGTGCTTGGACAACAGATACATCGCTTAATCCGAGAACTGTTAGGCACGGAGGACCCGTATCGCAAGATGAAGAAGCGGCTGAATGAGTTGGTCTTGAGATTGCATCCCTACCTGTGCAAGCTAATTGCGAAGTCCAAAGACCCTCTTGAGACAGCAATACGCTTAGCCATAGGCGGGAATATCATCGACTTTGGTGTCCTTGGTCCGTTTGAAGAGTTGAGTCTTGAGACGGCTATTAGTGAATCCTTGGCTGCAGATTTTGACAGCGCTCAATTGGAGCCCTTTCGGGACGCTGTAACAAAAGCCCAGGAAATTCTTTATCTTTGTGATAACGCTGGAGAGATTGCTTTCGACCGCCTGTTGATCAAACAGTTGCCCCATGAAAGGGTTACTGTGGCCGTAAAAGGCCGGCCGGTCATAAACGATGCGACGATAGAAGATGCACAGGCACTTGGTTTAACTGACATGGTTGAGGTTATAGACAACGGCGATGATGCGCCGGCAACGATTCTTGAATCCTGTTCCGAACATTTTCGAATACGCTTTTACGAGGCAGATCTGATTATCGCCAAGGGACAGGGTAACTACGAAACGCTCAGCGCTGTAAAAAGGAACATATTCTTTATGCTGAAAGCCAAGTGCCCTGTGATTGCCAGGGACTTAGGCTGTGAAGTCGGCAAGATGATTTTGGGAAGAAGCCAAACTTGTCAAGATGCGGTTGATTTAGTTAAGGAGGCCAAGTAGATGCCGGGATTCGATGGAACAGGGCCATCAGGTCAAGGACCAATGACAGGGCAAGGTCGTGGGCTTTGTGTGCTCAATTCTTCAGAAGAGGACCCTAGCAAATTAAAAGGCTTTGCGGGAGTAAATGGCAAGCCGGTTGAAAGCTTTAGGTATCCTGGAAAGGAGGTAAGTGAAATGCCACGTGGAGATGGAACAGGTCCTGCTGGTATGGGACCGGTGACAGGTAGAGTTGCCGGGTTTTGTGCGGGCTACCCAGTACCATGCTACATGAATCCTGTCGTGGGTAAAGCTGGCTTATATGGTTCCGGGCTACCGATATTTGCGCGCTATGGTGTGCCTTATGGCGGCTGGACCAACCCATGGGTTCGCAGGGGCTTTGGCCGAGGTCTCGGTCGGGGCTGGGGTCGCGGCAGAGGCAGATTTGGTTATTGGTGGTAGACTCGAATTAGCAGGTAATTGCAGAAAGGAGGGACATCATGCCAAGAGGCGATGGTACAGGGCTTAGCGGCCAGGGTCCCGGTACAGGCCGGGGTATGGGTCGAAGTCGAGGTCAAGGTAGAGGCAGAATGGGTGGACCATTTGCCGCAGGGCCGGGCGGTAATTGCGTGTGTCCGAGTTGCGGAGCAACGGTCGCTCATGTTGCAGGGCAGCCTTGTAACGCAAAAAGCTGTCCAACGTGTGGTACGAAAATGACAAGAGGCTAAATTTTTTCCGAAAGGAGGTTTTATTATGCCACGTGGAGATGGGGCAGGTCCTGCTGGTATGGGACCGATGACAGGTAGAGCTGCAGGTTTGTGTGCAGGCTATCCGGCACCAGGTTACATGAATCCTGTAGGCGGACGAGGTTACTGGGGCTGGGGCAGAGGTGGCGGCCGCGGCCGTCGTAACTGGTATTATGCAACTGGCCTTCCGGGATGGGCAAGAGCCGCTCAAGGTATGCCTGCCTGGGGAGGTGGCGTGAGCCCTCATGCTTATGGTGGTGCTGTGAACCCATACGCTTATGGCGCTGTGCCGTTTGCTCCAGGCTTAACCGCTCAGCAGGAGCTGGATGGTCTAAAAGGTCAGGCAGAGTATCTTGAAGATAGCCTTGACGGAATCAAAAAGCGTATAGAAGAACTCGAGAGCCAGAAAAGCAGCGGTGAATAGGAAACAGAGAGCTAACGATTCATCTTCTTAGATGCTTCTGGGTCTCTATAGGGATGGTGTGTTTGTATAGCACTAAACAGCATTCCCAGGCTTTTCTGTAGATTCAAGTCTTCTGTACTCGATCCCGTACAGCAATCGAGACATGGGTTTGATACAGTGTTTAAGAACACCGTGCCCGGGGCAAAGTCTTTATGAAATTTACAAGGAGATACGACGATGCCAATATTTGAATACAGGTGTAGTAAATGTGGACACAGGACGGAGTTTTTGGAAAAAAGAGGGAGCAAAACCAAGCACGTTTGTGAAAAATGTGGAAATTCAGACATGCGGAAGCTGTTTTCGGGCTTCTCCGTCGGGCAAAGCAGCCAAGGAAGTAATTCCTGCCCAACTGGAACGTGCGGCCTGACATAGATAGAAAGGATCTCTTATGAAAATTGCAGTAGCTTCAACAGGTCCTACTCTTGACGATAATGTAGAGGCTCGCTTTGGCCGCGCTGCATACTTTCCGATTATCGATACCGACACAATGCAGTATGAACCGATCGAGAACCCCAATATTGCCCTCGGCGGCGGTGCGGGTATTCAATCGGCTCAACTAATGTCAGAAAAAGGAGTGACAGCGGTACTCACCGGCAACTGTGGGCCTAACGCATTTAATGTATTTGGTCGGGCGGGAGTACAAGTTATTGTTGGTGTTAGCGGACCTGTTCGCAGTGCCGTAGAGCAATTCAAGGCTCGCAGCTTTTCTTCTGCTTCGGGACCGAATGTAGCCAGCCACTTTGGTATGAACACTGCACCGATTGACCCGACACCAACGGGTCAACCGATGACCGGCCCAATGGGTCAAGGCCCAGGTTCGGGGATGGGTTTAGGTATGGGCGGTGGACGTGGCATGGGCCGAGGTATGGGCGGCGGACGCGGCATGGGCAAAGGCATGGGTCGCGGCGGTGGAATGGGACGTGGTATGGGCAGAGGCGCTGGAATGGGTCGTGGTATGGGTAGAGCTGGTGGAATGGGCATGGCGGCAGCAATGGATATGCCGACTGGCTCGCCTTCGACTGGTCCGGCAGCAGGTTTCCCAGAGGATACTGGACTACAAAACTCTGAGCAGGAATTGGCTGCTCTAAAGCAACAGGCAGAAATGCTTGAACAACAGAAACAGCAGATAGAGAGCAGGATAAGCGAGCTGGAGACAAGCCAGGAGTTAGTGGCTGTTGTCTTGCCTGACAAATGTGGTGGCTGTGGTATTTGCGAAGATGTCTGCCCCGCGAATGCCATCAAGGTAAATGGACAGGCCTTTGTGCAGCCTGAGCTTTGCACAGGCTGTCGGTTGTGTGTTGGTGAGTGCCCAAATAATGCCGTCGTGCTTACCCAGAAGAGAAGCAATTGATTAGTAATGACTCGAACCATACTGAAATCAAAGATACACAGAGCGACGGTAACGGCCCTGGATTTGGATTATGAAGGAAGTATCACCATTGACGAAGAACTCCTTGAAAGAGCGGATATATTGCCGGATGAGCAGGTTCACGTGCTGAATATTAACAATGGTGAGCGTTTTATAACTTATGCCATTGCAGAACCGCGAGGATCAGGCACCGTACTTTTGAATGGCCCAGCGGCACGGCGAGGCACGGTCGGCGATAAAGTTATTGTCCTATCTTATTGTCAGGTTTCTACCCAGAAAGCAAAAGACTTGAAGGCAAAAATAGTGTTCGTTGATGATGAAAACAGGCCAAAGGAGTAGGTAAGTGGAAAAGACTATATCACCAAGATGTGGACAATGTGAGAGTAAAGAATGCCGTGATGGCAAGGATTGCTTTTCGCGAGCCGCTAATCATAAACAGTTGTATCAGGATGACCAAATAGCAGAATTACACAAGGCCGCCTCTGCAATTGAGGGCCGGTATTATGGTAGAGAGACACGATTGGGCGAGACAATACTGTTTGCAAAGGAATTGGGATGTAAAAGGATAGGCTTGGCTTTTTGCATTGGCTTAGGCGAAGAAGCAAAGGTTATCGACGAGATTCTCTCAAGGCATTTTGAAGTAGTTTCTGTGTGCTGCAAGGTTTCTGGAATTGACAAGAAGGATTTTGGCTTACAGCAGATTCTCTCAAAAAACTATGAAGTCATGTGCAACCCGGCTGGCCAGGCGCAGTTGCTAAACGATGCAGAAACGCAGCTTAATGTCTTATGCGGGCTCTGTGTTGGCCATGATGCGATTTTCTCAAAGGCATCAGAAGCTCCCGTAACAACGCTTATTGCCAAGGATCGTGTATTGGCGCACAATCCTGCGGGAGCTATTTACAGTCGCTATATTCGAAAACATTTCAAAGAAACTGCATAGCGGAGATAGATGATGGAGCAGACATTTAATGCAGCAGAAATCGATGTCGGTTTTCATCCGGATGGTTACAGGATAGACAAGACTGCTTCGCCGATGAATCGGTATACGAAGTGGGAGGTATTACCGGGAAACCGATGGTGCAATCCAAGGCCGGTCTGTTTCGATTCTTTACCACAAGATGGTTGGTTCAAAAAAGACAGGTTCGATTGGGATATGTCCAGCGTCACTGAGGAGTTGTGCTTAGTATGAAGATTGCGATTGCCAGCGGCAAAGGTGGAACGGGTAAGACAACGATAGCAACAAATCTGGCCTGTTCGATTGCTCGAATGGATAAAACTGTACAGTATCTTGACTGTGATGTTGAGGAGCCAAATGGCCATATATTCTTGAAGCCGGACATAGAAGAAACTCAGGATGTTACGATTGGCGTGCCGGAAGTTGACACCGAATTATGTGATGGATGCGGCAAATGCGACCAGCTTTGCCAATACAGTGCCATAATCAGTTTGAAAGATACCGTAATGACTTTTGAGCAGTTATGTCACTCCTGCGGCGGATGCATGGCCATCTGTCCGCAAGCCGCCATTAAGGAAAAACAACGTAGGATCGGAATAGCTGAATTCGGCAGCGCGGACGGAATCCATTATGGCGCAGGCAAACTCGATATCGGTGCCATCCAAAGCCCTGCCTTGATAAAATATGTCAAACAAAAGGCGATTAACGATGGTACGGTAATTATCGATGTCCCACCAGGTACCTCATGTCCTGTGATCGAAGCGGTTAAGGCAGCAGATTGTGTTCTGCTGGTCACCGAACCTACGCCGTTTGGCTTAAATGACCTGGAACTGGCGGTGGAGATGGTAAGAGAGCTTAAGCTTCCGTTTGCTGTTGTAATAAACCGCTGCGACATAGGTGATGACCGAGTTGTTCGCTATTGTCAGCAACAAGATATAGAAATTCTCCTTGAGGTACCGAACGATCGGCTGGTAGCAGAAGCTTACTCACGGGGGATTACAATAATTGATGCATTACCCGGCTACGAAGAAAAGTTCTTGCAGCTATACCAGAAAATCAATGCGAGTGTCACGGTCAAATGAAAAATGATTTTGAATTCATGGCGAGAATAATCCGTGACTTAGAGGCCCACAAGGCAGCTTATAAGGTCCTCGGAGTTTCCGAAGACGCTGACAAGAATGATCTGAAGAGAGCCTACAGAAAGGCATCAATGAAATGCCACCCTGATCATAATCAAGACGATGCGGAGGCGACTAAAAGATTTGTGCTTGTCCAATGTGCGTATGAGTTGTTAGCTGAAGATAAGCCCTGCCCGCAGTTGCTGGAGGAAATCAACACTTGGGAAGGTGTTCCAGAGGATGGCAAATACAAACTCGATAACCCGTGGGGACATTTTCTGTGGTGGCGTGAGAAATTTTTTGGCTCTGAAAAGGAGAAAAGGTCAAATGGCAAGCGCTCTTCTTGTGTTTAATAGAGATCCTTATGACGGTACGGATATAACCTGGAATGGCCTTCGGCTGGCCGAGGAACTGCTCAATATCGGTTTGGAAGTGAAGATATTCTTAATGAACGAGTCGGTCGATTTGGCCCGTGATATAACCCGGCCGCCCGAAGGCTATTTTGACTTAGGAAAGATGCTGGAGGAACTGATCGGAAACAATGTCCCGGTCAAAGTATGCGGTACTTGCAAGGTACGGTGTGGAATACATAAGGGGCAGCCCTATTTTGATGGGGCCCAGGAAGCCAGGATGACAGAGTCAGCGCAATGGGTCAAAGAAGCCGACAAAATTATTTCGTTTTGACGCAGAGAAAGGGAATCTTCTGAAGGAGTTAGTCGTTATAAGCGGCAAAGGAGGAACGGGGAAAACAAGCATCGTGGCAGCTTTTGCGGGCCTTGCGAGAAATGCTGTATTAGCTGATTGCGATGTAGATGCGGCGGATTTGCACTTGGTTTTAGAGCCGAAAGTAAAGCAAACCGATGATTTTTCCGGCGGAAAACAAGCCTCTATAATTGCTGAAAAATGCATTGGCTGCGGCAAATGCCAGGAGCTGTGCAGATTTGACGCGATACATCTTAATGGGGAGGGAAACGATGTAGTTGACAAAACATTTACCATTGACCCTATTTCATGTGAAGGTTGCAAAGTGTGCGTCGAATTTTGTCCGGTGGATGCGATTGAGTTTAACGACTGCATCAACGGCCAGTGGTTTATATCTGATACACGATTCGGGCCAATGGTTCATGCCAAGTTAGGAATTGCTGAAGAAAACAGTGGAAAACTGGTAACTGTCATTCGCAAAGAGGCAAAGAAGATAGCACAAGAGGAGAAAAGGAGTTTGCTGATTGTCGATGGTTCGCCGGGAATAGGCTGTCCCGTAATAGCGTCAATCACCGGAGCTGATTTAGTGTTGATCGTTACCGAGCCAACACTTTCAGGCAAGCACGATTTGAAGCGTGTTGCGGATTTGGCCGCGAGCTTCGGAATTCCGACTTTGGTATGTATAAACAAAGCAGATTTGAATCGGGAGATAGCCGCACAAATTGCAGAAGAAGCTCGTGACCGCGGTATTAGGCTGGCAGGCAAGATTCGTTATGATAATGCTTTTACCAAGGCTCAAATTATGAAGGCAACAGTAATTGAATATACCGGTGGGTGGGTGTCGGAGGAGATAAAGACTTTATGGAGAAACGTTACTTATGCCTTTGGCTAGTGTGCCGATTCGGAAACGGCAGCGGTGAAACCGTCAATGTTTGATTTTGATACGGTGGCTGACAAATATGATCAGTGGTACGAAACCGCCGAAGGGGCTATGTATGACCGCCTGGAGAAAAGAGCTATTGCTCGGTACCTGTCCGGGAAGCGCGAGGGGAGAAAGTTGCTGGAAATTGGTTGCGGTACTGGCCATTGGAGTCGGTTCTTTAGTGAATATGGCCTTGAGGTTACCGGTGTCGATGTTTCTGAGGGTATGATAAACGTAGCACAAAGCAAGGGCATTCCTAACACATCATTTGAAATAGCTGATGGGCATTCTCTGCCGTATTCCGATGATACCTTCGACATAACTGCAGCGGTGACGACCTTGGAATTTGCCCGAGACGCTAAATCGGTAGTACGAGAGATGGTGCGGTGTACACGCAGGCCAGGCAGGATATTACTTGGCGTATTGAATGGGCTATCTAAGGTTAATCGACAAAGAGCGAACAGCCCCGAAGGCCCATATGCTGCTGCTCGGCTGTTTTCGCCCGTTGAATTGAAAGAATTTCTAGAGCCGTTTGGCCAGGTGGAAATAACCGTTGGGAGTTTTGTTCCTACGCAAAGTTGGCTGATGCCTTTTGCCCCTTGGTTTGATCGTATCGCTGGAATGTTCAAAAGTCAGAAAGGAGCCTTTATAGCGGCTGCGCTCACATTATGAAAGTACAGGCTGAAATAAGTCTATATCCATTGCGCCAGAATGAATTGGCCAAACCGATTCAGCGATTCATTGAGCTGTTGGAGAGCAGTAAGCTAACCGAAGTTCGCCGGTTAAAAGACTTTTTGGCTATTTTCAAAAAAATTATGTTTATTGCGAACCAATCAGGAGCGATTTGAGAGATATTATTCTGGTAAACGCTTTGTAGTATAGACCTAC
>Ga0209427_10005776_pt1 | contig 14186 bp, 16 predicted proteins | sample DeeMarSWOR136_30_FD_187465 | JGI IMG/M metagenome (GOLD analysis project Ga0209427, IMG submission 187465) | Marine sediment microbial communities from White Oak River estuary, North Carolina - WOR-1-36_30 (SPAdes) (version 2) | ecosystem: Environmental > Aquatic > Marine > Intertidal zone >... | reverse complement strand
TATTCCCCGCAGATTTTCTTGAGGACACCGTTGTGAAACTCCTTTTTGTACAGCAGCTTCGTTGCTTCGTCCGCCTTCGGATCATGTTGATCCTTCACTTTTAGCTGTTCTACTATTTCGATAGCCGGATGTTGCCCATGACCTTTCAACTGAATCATGGAGATGGGCTGAATAGTCCGAATGACTTCAGCCTCAACGCCAAACTGCTTGAGTGACTCAGGGTTCTGTTGCAGATCTCTCAGCGCGACCCAGTCATAGGGCGCGTGTGAAGGGACGCTGTAGACGACGCCGGTGGCGTGGTCAGCGTTCACGAACCAGCCGGGCAGTATGGGCAGTTGGCTGTCGTTGATCGGGTTAATGAAGTGTTTTCCGACAAGTTCTTTGCCCTTGAATCGGTTGAGTATCTTGACTTTTCTTCGTTGTTCTTTCAGTTTTTCGGCGGCTTTCTCGCTCATGATCCACTGTTCGCCGTCAACCTTAGCCTTGACGTAGGTGGCGTTTGGGTGTATCCACATGTTGGTTACGCCGTAGATTGTTTCTGGTCTGAACGTTGCTGCGGGGAGATAGGCCCCGTTTATTCTGAACTTGATGAGCGTGTATTCCTCAGGTGAGACGCCTTCTCCTTCCTGCCTGTCGTGGTCCCCGGTGGGGCTTTTGCAGTGTGGACACCAGACCACTGGGTGTGTTCCCTTTGCGACGTAGCCTTTGTCCCGCAATCTCTTGTATTGCCATTCGATGAACTTGTTGAATGTGGGGCTTGCGGTGCGGAACTCTCTCCGCCAGTCTATGGAAAAGCCTGTGCGCTTTACGGTTTCTCGGTTCTCGTTCGTGTAATAGAACGCCATGTAGGTAGGGTCCACGAATCCTTTCAGATCGTCGTCTGAGACGTGGTCCACCTCTCTCAGCGCTCGGATGAATTCCTCGTCTCCAGTTTTGACTCTCTCGCTTGCCCCCGCTATAGTCTGTCCAGTCCAGTGCCATGCCCAAGGGAAGAGGACGTTGTAGCCCTGCATTCGTTTGAATCGTGCGTAGGCGTCGACGCGGGTGGCTGTGAAGGCGTGTCCAACGTGCACAGGCCCGTTCACGTACGAGTAGGGGAAGGTCACGAAGCACTTGTCGCGTTTGGGATCGGGATCAGCCTCGAATATCTTCTCCTGTTCCCATGCTTGTTGCCACTTCCTTTCGATCTGCCTCAGAATTTCCATGAAGGTCTTTGGGGTGCTTTGCTGATTAAAAGCTTTGCCGGGTTCGTTAGAGGAAACGATCCCTCAATTTCAGCACCAAAGACCCTAATGGCCATGGCTCTCTTTAATCTCTTACGGTTCTGAAGAGGGCAAACGGGGCTCCACTCTCATCTCGTCTTTGCACTTGGTACATGCTTTCGAGCTGCCCCGAGAAGGGCGTTCAACGCTGCGTCAGTGAAAGGCGTCAACTCGCTGAAGGCGGGATCGAGCGTCCTCTTGCTTACGCTGACATCGAACTTCTGCAGGAAATATCTCCTGCACCCTTTTATGTCGCGGCTTATCTCCTCCAAGTCTTTTTCATCGTGAAGTGTTGGGACAACCGTGGTCCTGAGCTCATATTCGATTCCAGAAGCCCGTAGCAGTGCGATTGTCCGCTTCACGCTCCCCAAGAACTTCCGTGCGTCAACGCCGATTGCCCTCGAGTACTTGTCCACTGTCAGTGGGGCTTTGACATCCACAGCAATGTAGTCGGCGAGCCCGTCTTCAATTAAGCCCTCCACCATCTGTGGATTGGTTCCGTTCGTATCTATCTTGATACGCAAACCGATGTCTTTGAGTTTTGAACAGAAGTTAGGGAGGTCGGTGTGGAGCGTGGGTTCTCCCCCAGTGATGCATACGCCGTCGAGCCAGCTTCTCTTGCTCTTCAGGTAGTTCTCTACGTACTCGAAGGGAATCGTCTTTTCCTTTTCAGGGTGAAGAACGAGATTGTAGTTGTGGCAGTAGGGGCATCTGAAGTTGCATCTAGGGAGGAAGATGACTGAGGAGAGGTTTCCATCCCAATCCACTAGACTGAGATCAACAAAGCCTTTGATCTCCATCGGTAAAGGGTCTCCCGCCTGCTAGTTTACTTATACGAATCACCGACTTTTCGTTTTTTGGTGTGCTCGTCGTATGTGCGAGTCATGACACCCTCACAGCATGCGCGCTCCGATTCTCTTCGCCAGCGCAGAAACCATCAAGGGCAGTATAGACGTAGCCTCTCCCCAAATCAGAACTTTCTCCGCCTCTTCGCTGATCTTGCCCCAAGACACTGCCTCTCTCGGTGTCGCCCCAGACAAGGAGCCATCCAATTCAGTGGCGCTTGTCAAGTAAACAGCGTAGTCCAGTCCTCCTCTGAACTGGTTCCACCAGATGGTGTGATGTTTGCTTATCCCGCCTCCTACTATTAGAGCCCCGCTTCTTTCGGCTTCCCAAACCCGATCGTTCAATAATTGCTCATCCCTAAGAACGTTAATCCTGAAATCCCTGTTCTGAGAGAACATCCACAACTGATAGCCGATCATCCCGTCGGTTATCCCTGGAACTATGATGGGAATTTTGTTTCTCGTTGCCCAGTAGATTATCGAGTCTTTGGATTCCAGTCTTTTCCCAAATTCCCAGATCAGCTCGTAAGTTGCCAGTTCCTTTTTCTCCATGTAGATTTGGCTCAGATAGTCCTGAACCTTCGCTTCAACCTGTTCAGCATAGACTTCGTCTGGGACTAGAACGTTGCCAAGCCGGCTGTAGCCTCTTTTCTTCACTTCCACATCATCCAGTTCAAAGGCTCCTTGGTAGTATTCGCCCCAACTCCTCGCCAGATCGTGATCTAGAGTTCCACAAGTTGTGATGACCAAGTCAAACCATTTTCGCTTCACCATCTCTCTGAAGACCCCTCTTATGCCAGTGGCCACGAGACAGGCAGGGAAAGCCAGAAAATTCAGTGACTTCTCATCTTTGATCATCCTCTCGAGGACATCTACAGCTTCGGCCACCTTGTTTCCCTGAAAGCCGCCGAGCTCTCGCATTTGCCGCAGAATTTCCTCGCAATCCATGGTCTCTTTTATCTCGAAGTCTTTTACTTGCTTCATCAGATCAGACTGTGTTGCGCCCCTTGATTTAAAGGTGGAGGGAGGAAGCCGTTCATTCTGAAAGCGCTTTTTGATGTTAGAACATCAGTGCTCGGTTTGAGGGGCGTATTTCTTCTCACCGGCGCGTACTGAGCTGTCGAGCCAGTTCTCTGGGGGCGTCAACGGGCAGGTATAGGCTTTGTTGTATGCACAGAACGGGTTGTACGATTCGTTGAAGTCCAGAATCCACTTTCCCTCGTTGATGTAATGCCTCTTAGGCTCAAGGTCGAGATACCGTCCTGCACCGTACGTCTCCTTGCCGCTTGTTGCATCCCTGAAGGGAACGAACAGTCGCTGCTCTTTTGGGTCGCGCTTGTACGCGTGAAGCCTATGCTCCTTGCCGTCGAGCTTGAACTGGAACTCGCCCCAGCGGATGTATTCCTGCTCCTCGCCGCTGGTGGTTGCCATCTTCAGCGTCTTCTTCTCCTCGTATTCGTGAAGTTTGAGTTCGATGCGGTAGTCTGGGTTTGGGGGGTAGTAGTCTAGTCCGTTGAAATCGTCGCGCTTCTCGGGAGGTATCGGTGACCTCGCGTTTACTGCGAAGAACCAATTCTTCTGCTTTCTTTCTCTCTCCAGACGCTCTCTCCACTCAGACAGTCTCATAACAATACGCGAGTATTCTTCGAGCGTAGAAAAATCTTTTGAGTCCATCAGGGTGGTTGACCAGCGTCTCAGATGAGCATCAGATGTGGACTATGTCTATCGCCTTGGCTCCACATGCCTCTACGCAGTCCCTGCATCCCTTGCAATTCGCGGGTTCCACCGGGTAAGCCAAATCATCCATTATCTCCAAAACACCATAGACACAAGACTTCACGCAATCGCCACATCCCACACACCTCTCAGGGTCAATGTTCACTCTGAACCGCATCGCTAAACCTTCTTCGATCCTCAGCGGATTGTCAATAACAAAGAGAAAGGTTTTAATATTGTTCTTTCCCGCTCTCACGTGGAGAAGCGCGGAAATGGGAAAATGTGACGTTTGTGGCAAGAATGGTAAGGATTTAAGCTTGATCGGGGCCAACCACAAAAAGCTGGGCTACATCAAGATCTGCTCAGAATGCTGGGAGAAACTCTACAGTGAGAACAAATTTGTTGGCGGCACCTCCGGCTCTGGCGGTTCCTGCCCCACATGCGGATAGCAATCTCAAAAACGGAAAACCTGTCGGATGAAGAAACCGTGAACTGCTAGATGCTGGAAGAGATGCGCTCTAGTTTGTTGTCTGTTTCTCTTCTTCAAGACCTGCTTTTACTGTGACCTCTATAAGCTGTGGATGTTTGCTTACACCCTTCAATGTGCCTAGAATTCCCACCACGATGCTTCTGATGATTTCTTGAGGAAATTTCCCAATTGGAACGTTCTTGCCGTCTACTTTGAGTGTGGCTATGTTCGTGGCCAGTACGTCGCAGTCTTTCATAGTTGCCTCTCTCCTTAAGATCGCCTTCGCAAGCTCTAGGCAGGAGTCGTATCCACAGTGTTTACAGTTCAGTCCTGGAAGCCCTCTGAAGACTGAAGTGGCGAGCATCTCTTTTAATGCAGAAATGATCTCCGCGAAATCGTACACAGGGGTGTTTGGAAACTGTGACTCGAGCAGTTTCTTCTCTTCAACATTGGCTGAAATCAAGCCTGAGATCATAACAACATTCGAAATCTCGTTGAGTGCGGCTTGTGCTTCTTGGGCCGTCTCTGCGCAGAGTATCTTGGGATAGGCGGACTTCTTGTAGCCCTCGACAAATGTGATATCTGGGTCTGTGTAGATAGCGTCTAACGCCTGCTGCAGCGGCGGGTCTTTGGTTCTTGTCACAGTGACTATTTCATTTGGCGTGGAGGCAACGGTTAGGACTGCTCCAGCTTCGAGGTGTCTCCAGGTGTCTCTTTGGGCGGTGTCGAAGGAACCGCTTATGTGTTTGACCGTTGCTACCTTGAATCCGTCTTCTGTAAGCCGCTGGGTTAGACGCCCGATCAGTGCTGTTTTGCCTCTTCCTCTCGTTCTGCTGACAACACATACTACTAGCGCCATGTTTTCGACCTTAATGTATAGAGAACGAGCAATAGCAAGCAGCGGAATAAAAGCTTCATGGTGAGACACCACTGCAAAGAGAAGCCTTGAAGCGCAAACGCTGTTCGCATTTGCGTTCTCTCAACCGTGTGAGAGCAACCTTCGAGAAAAAAACTGCTTTCAACATTGAGTTGCCATTAGGCTCCAAATATGTTGTGAATTGGCAGCACGTCGCTTTCGTATGATTGTTTGGTGGATCAGAATGTTTGGTCAGGTCGGAGGTCCTCGTGATGTCCACTCTGGCACTCTAGCATCTGGTATGGAGTCGGCTCTAGGAATGTACGGTTTAATGTCTATCACAGGAGAGCCTTCAATCGCGTCCAGTCCTTCAATCAGCAAGGTGCATCCTTGAATCTTGGTGAGCCTAGTCACGCAGAGTCCTATCGGGTTTGGTCGGCTCGGACTTCTGGAAGCGAAGACGCCGACACGAGGCGCACCAGGATGCCTTCTGGGGGTGACCTGGAGAACCTGTCTGTCTTCGTCTCTGTCTCGCAGGTGAATCCAGTAGAGGATGATTATATGGGAGTATTTGTCAAGGCTCTGTAGTCCCACGCAGAATTCTGGCAAGACTCTTATCTTCGATTGTTCACCCGCATCCTCAACTACACCGATGAACTTCACTTCACCTTCACTCCTCAGATCAACTGCCAATCTATGGCTCCTCCTGGTAGGAGTAGTATTCTTCACCATGTAACGTCTCCACAGTCAGAATATCCTTTTTCGTCATCTTACGAAGCTGCCTCTTTGTGGCTGAGAGGGCAGTTCCAAGCGACACCGAGACATCAATAGCGCTGCAAGGTCGTCTCTTCAACAGCTCCACAATCTCCCGCTCCAAGGTTTCGTGCGAAAGCCACTTCACCATCCTGCCCCTCTTGTCGTGCAGACCCCAAACCCGTAACTTGTCTGCACCCAACGCCTTTGAGAGATCATCAGAAATCAGCTTCATCTGTTCTTGGGGAGGGGGCTTAACGAAACTCTCGGATGGCGACCTATAGGGTACTTCAAGCTGAACCTCGTCTGGTTCTAAGCTCAGTATTGCGCTCATAAGGTTCCTGAGAGAATGCCCATCAACATTCGTGATTTTTCCGTCTTCCGAACGAAGAAGCATAACCTCAAGAGCCACGGCGCCCTTACTCTCCGCCTTCAGCTTCTTGATAGACTCGACAATAGTCTTCAGGCTTAGATTTTCGTCAGCTGGCCTGTTGACCAGTCGAAATGTCTTTTCGTCGCCTGCGTCAAGCTTCGCCACAATCAAATCAAACTCTGAAAGATTCTTTCTCACGCGCTCCCTATGAAACAGTGAGGAGTTCGTAAGGACTATCAGGGGAAGATCGGCCAGCCGCTTCCTTACTTCTCCCGCTATTTCGCCGAGTTTTGGATTCAGTGTCGGCTCACCCATTCCTGAGAATGTGACAACGTCCACCGTACTCAAATCAAGACGCTTCATGACCCTATCCAAATCATCCAGTACAAGATCGACGTCAACAAGCGCCTCACCCAGTTCCTCAGGTCCCGCGACCTGCACTCTTGTCTTTCCCAGTTGACAGTAAACGCAGTTAAAGGTACACTTCTTCGGAGGCAGAATCACATCTATCCCGAGCGACCTCCCAAAACGCCACGACGGAACGGGCCCGTAGACCGTAGACAAGCCTGCTCATTCCTTATCTAAAATCGATAGCACGTTCTCCCACACGGTTTCTATCTCTCGTGCAACCAAGCTCTGAGGAGAGTATTCAACAACTGTCTTCCCATTGACCATAGCCTCAGTCACTATGGAATCAAAGGGAATCTCCCCGGCGACCTGCACTCCGTTCTCCTCGCAGAAGTGGACTATCTTTTCCGTGTTTTCCTTGTTTATGTCGTACATGTTTGTGCAGACGACAGGGCGTATATGGAAGTGGTTCAGCAGCTGAATCGCCCTTTGGAGATCGTGAAGGCCAGACAAGGTCGGCTCCGTGATCACCAGCCCAACATCCACTCCAGTGACAGAAGCTATCAAAGGACAGCCGATCCCTGGGGGGCCGTCGATCAAAACTAGTTCACGGTTCTCTTTCTCGGCTATCTGCCTTGCGTTGTATCTCACTAACGTCACAAGCTTACCTGAGCTTGCCTCCCCAGGGTTCAGCCTTGCGTGGGACATCGTGCCATACTTGGTCTTTGAGATGAAAGCGTATCCAGAAATCCTCTCGTTGAGGCTTATTGCCTCTTCGGGACATACAACAACACACACGCCGCATCCTTCACATAGAACGGAGTCTACCTCAAGGGCATCGCTTATTGCGTTAAATCTACAGTGATCTCGGCATACGCCACACTCGACGCATTTTGCCTTATCCATCACAGCCAACTTGGGGCCCCTAAACTCCTGTGTCTCCAGTATCTGTGGGTGTAAGAGCAGGTGGAGGTCTGGGGCGTCCACGTCGCAGTCTGCGACCACCATGTTGCGAGTCAAGACCGTGAAAGACGCAGTGAGGGTGGTCTTTCCGGTGCCGCCCTTTCCGCTCAGCACGGTTATCTGCTTCATTTGCCCACACGAGCCTTTATCCTATCGAGGACTTCCTGAAATCTCTCTCTCCACTCTGGCATCTCCAAGATGAAAGGAATGCCCTGGGAATAGAGTTCCGCTATCTTTCTCTGAAACGGAATCTCCAGTAGGACTGGGATTTCATGCGCTTCACAATATTCGTAGAGTTTTCTGTCACCGATTCCTGCTCGGTTTACAACGACGCCGTGGGGGATTCCTATTTCTTCAAGAACTTCAACCATGATTTTCAAATCGTGCACCCCGAAGGGTGTAGGTTCAGTCGCGAGAATGCAGTAATCGCTATCATAGATTGATTCGATCACTGGACAGGAGGTTCCGGGCGGACAATCTATTATCGTGGTTTTGTGGCTTTTGATTCGTCTCTTGACCTCCTTTATCACAGGAATCGCCATGGGTTCACCCACCTCAAGTTCACCATAAATCAGCTCCACATCTCCCGCTATTCCCATCTTAACAGTTCCGATTTCTCGCTTTCTCTCGCTGATCGCCTTTTGAGGGCAAACGATAACGCAGCCACCACAGCCATTACAGAGCTCGGGAAAGACCAGAACCTTCTCAGAGCTTACGAAGAGAGCATTCTGTTCACAGAAGTCGGAGCATTTCCCGCAGTAATCACATGAGTCTTCACTAATCTTAGGAGTTGGAACGTAGACTGGTCTTGTTTCATTTATTTCTGGACGCAGAAGCAAGTGAACGTTTGGTTCTTCAACATCACAATCTAACAGCTGGACATCGTCAAGCGATAGGGCCATGTTCACGGCGACGGTTGTCTTTCCAGTTCCACCTTTACCACCAGCAATCGATATGATCACCCTAATCCCTTCGCCAGTTTTGCATGCTTACGTTTTGTCTCGGCACAGTCCTCGAGTTTGTCTCGTGTGATTTTTGAGTCAGGTTTTCTCCTCATACTCTGCGATTGCCTTTCGCAAAGCCGCGATGACAAGTTTGGGACAATCAAGTTTTAGTCTCGGCAGACCCCCCAACTCCCTCAGCACATCCTCTTCGGTTATCCTCTTTGCCTCTTCGATCGTCTTACCTTTCACTATATTCGTAATTGCAGATGCCGACGAGGCTGAACCGGGACAGCCCAAATACTGGAACCTTGCGTCTTCTACAACACGATTCTTGTCAATTTTCAAGTATAGTTTTATGACGTCCCCACAAGGGCCAGTGTAGGCTGAGACAACATCGGATCTTTCTATTATGCCAACGTTGACTTCATTTATGTAAAGTTCAATGGCCTTCTTTGAATAGCCTGACTCTTCTAACAGCCTAAGCTCTTCTTGAGCCAACTTCCCACGCACGGTCCCACGCCCAAAGAAGCCCACTTTCTCCGATTGTTCTTTGCTATTGGTGGCGAGCGTGATGGCACCCTTCAGTCAATTCTTGCAGGTCATTCTTGATGTATGCAGCGATTACTTCTCTGACCGTGCTTGCGTTGGCTCTCAAAACAGCCACTCTAGCCTCTTGAAATCTGCGTAGACCCCGAGGTCCCATCCCATAAGTGATGACAGCATCTGGCTCAAGTTGCAGGATTCGGTCAGGAGGGCGTCCCGCGCCGCCAAAATGCTCGCTCACGTTAGGCACCATTCTCTGGCTTGTGACTCTTCCCTCCTTGTCCAATTCCACAACAGCGAAGTTTGGTGCTCTTCCAAAGTGCTCCGACAACCTAGCGTTGAAACCAGTTTCTTCACCTACTGGAATGACAATTCTCACGCTTGTTTGACCCCCTGCTTCCTCTTTGGATTCCCGGAGTATCCTCTCAAGCTTTTTCTCTCTCATCTTTTCAAGTTCTTCGTTCATTTCACTCACTCAAGAATCCCCCTTTCCTTTGCCGCCCTCACCGCGCCCTCTAGCCCTTCCCAGTCCAAAATGACCCCTAACGGTTGGAGCACTGGTCTCTCCTTTCAGTTCTCCTCTCTTGTATCTTTCAACGACTTCCTTCACGGTTCCGGAGACCCCTGTAACGATCTTCATTCCGGCAGTTGAAAGTGCCTGAAAAGCGTTCGGCCCAACATTTCCTGTGATCAACGCTTCAACACTTTTGCTGGCGATTGTTTGGGCGGCTTGGATTCCCGCTCCCCCCATTGCACCCGCAGCCGTGTTCGGAATCGCTTCAAACTTCATGGTCTCTGGGTCAATGATCAAAAAATACTGGGATCTGCCAAATCTGGGATCTGTCTGAGCGTCTAGGCTTCCAGTAGCCGCGGACACTGCAACTTTCAATTCGTCATCCTTCCTTTTGAGTGTGATTATAGTGTTTTCTTGCCACTATCGTTAGTAAGGTCTACGACCGTACCTTGGGTACGCGTATCTTGGGTAGGAGGGAGACCAGCTAGGCCCATAAGATTGAAGCCCGTAGCCTGGGTAGGCCCACCACCACCTTGGTAGCCACGGGAACCTTCTGCAGGAGATATAAGGATTGCAGAACCGGCCGAACCCGCCTCGCCCTCGTCCTCTAGGCATCTACTTCACCTCACTTGCTGAGTTCTTCCAGTCTCTTTTTGATGGCGTCGAGCTGAGATTTGAGGGCCTTTACCTGTTGCTCCAGCATCTGTTTCTCCTGTTCCTCTGTGAGCGTGGGAGCGAACGGCATTGCGAAGGGTGTGGCTGGAGCCATCGGCATTCCAGCGATTGGTGCGGTCGGAGTTGGTGGAACTGCAGGGGCAGTCGTTTGAAGGTATGACAGGTATTGTGGCATTAGGCCACTTTGCATGATCCATTGAGCTGCTGGGGGTAGCCCTGTTGGGGATCTGTCCACCCATCCCGGGGAGTAGCCGAATCTGATCCATCCTGGCATTCCGGTTAGGTAGTACATTCTTCTGTGTCTATAACCCATTTTTCATTCACCTCTAATTCTGTGTTTATGCACACTTTCATTTATGGAATAATGCACAGAAATATATAAAAGTTGCGGTGACACACTAAGACATGATAAAGATGACGTGGCGACCCAGACGTAGACGCGGCAGAAGGGGAAGATTCCCAAAACCTGTCAGCCTAGGAAAGATTCCAGCCGTAAGCAGATACATTCCCTTCCCCCAAAGGAACCCAGAACCAATCTATATCGAGGCAGCCGAACTGGAGGCGCTAAGACTTGTTGATCTAGAGGAGCTCTCACAGGAGGAAGCAGGAGAGCGAATGAAGATCTCTAGGGGGACGATTTGGAGATTACTGCAAAGCGGGAGAAAAAAGGTCGCGAAAGCCCTCACGGAATCAAGACCTCTAATCATTTCCGCCTAGGCAGAAATAAAGATCAGAGAGATGCGAGTCACTTGAAAGTCATCCTTTTCCAGAATTAGCCTTCATTGTGAAACAGCGTAGTGCTCCGCAGAAGCAATTATGTGCGAATCCTGTCCGATTAAGTTTCTTCTCCTTCTTCGCCTTTCACAAAATCTTCGATTTTCTTCACAATTTCCATAAACGCCTTTGCTGCAGGAGAGTCCATGTGCTCGACTATGAAGGGTAGACCCTTGTCGGAGTCTTCGCAGATTGCGGGATCCAATGGAATCCTTCCCAAGAAAGGCACCACTAAATCTGATGCTATCTTCTCGCCGCCCCCAACCTTGAAGATGTTGACCTCGGCGCCGCATTTTGGGCAAACGAAGCCGCTCATGTTCTCTACGATGCCAATCACTGGGATATTCAGCTGCTGGGAGAAGGTCACGGCCTTCTTGACCACAGCTTGTGAAACCTCGGAGGGAATGGTTACGATCACTACGCCGTCCATCTCTGGGATGAGCTGCATAATGCTTAGAGGCTCATCGCCAGTGCCTGGCGGAAGATCTATGAAGAGGAAGTCGAGGTCTCCCCACGTGATGTCTGACAAGAACTGGCTAATTGCTTTCATCTTCAGTGGGCCACGCCAGATGACCGGCGTCTCTTCGCTTGGGAGCAGAAAGTCCATAGAGACCACCTTGATTCCCAAAGGACCTGACGCCGGGAATATGCCTGGAGGCCCTGCTTGAAGCCTCTGCCCGGTTAACCCGATGATTTTTGGCACGCAGGGACCGGTTATGTCCGCATCCAGGATTCCCACGCTGTACGCGAAGCCGTGCATGGCGAAAGCCATCGCAAGATTCACGGTGACTGTGCTCTTCCCAACGCCGCCTTTTCCACTAATTACTGCGATCTTGTGCTTGATCTTTTTCATTCTTGTTTTCAATCGGGGTTGCTGTTCCTTAATGCCAGTCTTTGGTTTCTCACTCTTTGGAGTATCCTGCTTTTTGCTCATGAGTTCTACCCAATCCTTTTACTTAGTTTCGATTCCAGCGCATGTATGAATGGAAATGGAATTACAGGGACACAGATATATATTTCCAGCCCGCTATATATATTCTGTGAAGCTTTCTTGGTGAGGAAATCATGGAACAACGAAAGGTCATGTCCTTAGGAAGGTCCTCCCTCGTAATCTCGTTGCCAAAGCATTGGGTGGGCCTGAACGAGCTGAAACAAGGCGATGTTGTTTCCCTAGCCATGCAACGAGACCGTTCTTTAGTGGTCTTCCCAGGTGCCGGAAAGAGGCAAGGGTCCAGAGAGCTGACCCTTCACATAGATCCCGACGAGAAAGCCGCCATGATCGTTCGGAACCTAATAGCTTGCTATCTAAACGGCTATTCGAGCATAAGACTTGTCTCCAACAAGATCTTCCCCGTGCCCCAACAAAAGGCAATCCGCCGTATAGTGCGAATACTGTACATGAGGATCATGGAATCCGACGCCAAGAGCATGCATATAGTGACCCTGATAGACGAGTCAAAGGCTTCAGTGACATCCGGGATTCAAAGGATGCACATGATAGCCAATTCCATGTGTCGAGACGTCCTAAATTCATTGAAAGATCAAGATGCGACGCTGGCGAAGACCGTTTACTCCTTAGACGATGACGTTGATCATTTTTCCTTCTTCATTCTCCGACTGCTTCGCAGAGTGACCCTGGACCCAACCCTCGCGAATCAACTTGACCTAGAACCAATTGACTGCCTAGACCTGCAAACCCTGGTGCATAGAATCGAACAGGTCGCGGACAGCGCAGCAAACATCGCGAAACACATGATAATGCTCAATCAAAGGCGACTAAAGATCTCGGACGGTCTCGTAGAGCTCATGATGACTGCAGGCACCAGCTCCGTTGACTGCTATGACAAGGCAGTCAAAGCTTACCTTTCAACGGATACCGCTAGCTCAGACGAAATAATAGAACAGGAGAAAGCCATTGAAACGTTGGACCGCGAGATCGCTTCGTGGGCCTTCTTACACGAGAAGAAGAACCCAGTGATAATCTGCGCAACCTGTTCGATACGCGAAAGCATAAGCAGAATAGCTGAATATGCAGCGGACATAGCGGAGATTACAATAAACCGTTCTCACAAGCCGATTTCTTAGACGGGTGAAGGCCCTTTGCAGGGCCTCTGTTGCAGCGTCAGCTTGCAGAAGAGCTAGCCTCTGTTTGGATCAGCCTTTGGCGTCCTTAACCACAGCTGGGTAACTTAGAGTCAGCGCCAGCTTGGCTGGGCTGATCTTAGCTTCAAGGAGGGTTCTTGCAAGTTCTAGCGCGAAATTGTAGTTATACGTGCCCTTTCCGTTCCCTCGCACTTTCTTCAGCATCTCCTTCTCTACTTTGTGCTTCAGTCTTCCTATCGTGAGCGCGCCTATCCCGAAAATCCCCGGCATGATTTCGCGCATGTCATCTTCGAGTTTTATCCCCTCAACTCCGAGAGGTGGAATAGCGTTTATGTCAGCCATAACCTTCAGAAGTTTCAGCTCTCGCAGCAACTCCTTCTCTATGACTCGAACCCCACGGGTCCCGGCACAGAATATCACTTCGGCTCTCTTCAAGACCTCTAGCTTCTTTGCGGACGTGGGCGCGAAAATGCCTCTTACTTCAGCGCCGTATCTGCTACGCAGCCCCTCCGCAAGTTCTCCTGCATACTGGTCCCCACGTGTACGCTTCGGATTCAGGCTTACGATCGAAACGTCGCATCCAAGCCGGGTCAGCAGGACCGCGATGATTCTGCCAACGACCCCAGTTCCGAAAACGGCGCAGGTTTTGTCCTTTAGGCTTCCGAGTTTATTCGCGACCAAGGACTCCTCCACTCCTGCTACGGCGGCAGCAGCAGTTGTGTACGCACCGCCAGGGTCGATTATTATGCTGGCCTCGAACGGTGGAAACATCGTGCGCTCTACGGCTTCTCCGATCTCTTCTGCTTTCGCAACGTCTTTGCCTCCAATGAAGAAGCAGGTGTGTTTGACGGCCTTTGGGCCTCTTGAGAATATGGCGTCCTGAACGATTTTTTTGGCGTCTTCAGGGGTCACGTTCTCGTAAGGGATGACCGCGTCAAATCCTGCGTCATATGCCATGCAGACATCAAAGGGGCTGGCTATCCGGTCTGTGTCGAGGAAGAATAGGAGGTAGGGGGCTTCGTCTGAAGCAGTTTTGATGACTGGCTTG
>Ga0209427_10005775_pt1 | contig 14187 bp, 9 predicted proteins | sample DeeMarSWOR136_30_FD_187465 | JGI IMG/M metagenome (GOLD analysis project Ga0209427, IMG submission 187465) | Marine sediment microbial communities from White Oak River estuary, North Carolina - WOR-1-36_30 (SPAdes) (version 2) | ecosystem: Environmental > Aquatic > Marine > Intertidal zone >... | reverse complement strand
TGGCCCCTACCTGGCAGTGTTCCTCAGCGGCATCCTCACTTGTAAAGAGCATATATTCTTTGGTGCATGTCAGGTGGTCGTAGAGCTTTTCAGCCTGCCCAGCGACGCTTCGGTCTGTCTCAGAATCACAAACTAACGTGGGACAAGTAATCAGGTGTGCTATATCCTGCCCTTCGTTGTCCTTCATTGCGTAATCGACCCATGTAAGGGCCCACTCGTGTGGAGAGTCGACTCCAAACACCCACATCCCCTGCTCCACTAACCATCTCAGTTCGGTATTCGACGTCTCCTCTTGGCTTATCATCTCATCAAATCCCGATGGGTCTTGGGTCAGATACTCTTTAAGCTCCTCTGGTGATTGGTGGAAGCCGGCTGCAACGTTCTCAAAGCAATCGTAGACACCTGAGTTGGCTATGCAGGCGGCGATGCGGTGCTCGTAAGCTGCAGCACGAGGTGCAAGATAACCGCCAAGGCTCAGGCCCATAAGCGCGATGCGGTCAGGATCAACTTCAGGCCTCGTCAATGCGTAGTCGACCACAGGTGTGACTACGTTTTCCCAGTCGGGGCGGAAGGTAATATGCTGCTCGCGTATGACTCTGCCCTGTCCAGGTCCTTCAAATGCCAGGCAGTTATAACCTCGCCTGACAGCAGCTAATGCACCATCGAAGTAGAGTTCTTCCAAGGTTCCGTCATATCCGGTGTGGAGAATCAACGTGGGACGGGGAATGCCCGAGTCGTCCACCAGAAAAAGGTATCCGGGTATGGTTGTATTTTCATAGGGGATTTCTACAGCCTCAACTGGGAATGGTAAAAGCTCAGCTGCCGTAGCGAAACAATCTCGGCTTTTGCCCCAGGTCTCTAGAATCCGGGGGTCGCTCGGATCTCCGTGAAGGTAGAACTCGGCTGCGCGGTAGTAGTTCGAAGCGCGAAGGTAGGCCTCGCGGGCACTCACTAAGTGCCCATCGGCCAAGCAGCTATCGGCGATGGCGCAAACTCGGTCAGCGGTTTTGAGCCACTCTTGGTACCAGCTTTCGAAATCCCCTTCCGTGATGCGGTGGGCTGTAGCTATACATTCTCCGATGTCAGCGCCACCATAGAAGGTGTGCCCAATAGTCCTCCGCAATTGGTAGGCAAACTGCGGGTCGTGAAACACGAGCCACGCTTGGCCTTCCCCATCTGGGGCAACCCCTCCCCATATAGCATTGCCGATGCCGACGCCGGTGCCAATGCCAGCACCAAAAGCCGCTATCAACACTACAACAAGCCACTTCTTCGCCCAATTCACCATTGTTCACCTCTTGTTCATATTAAAACACTTTAACATCATATAAGCTCAAAGTTCAACAGCTTCACCCTGCTCAATCTGGGCAACGTCCTTCGGGGGTTCACTCCATAGTCTGCGGCGTTTGCACGAAACGCTCAAAAGTGCCATTAGGCAAAGAGTTGCTGAGAAGCGCAGAGGACATGTTTGCGAACGACATTGACCATGTCCAGTGATGAGCAGAACATTTTCGGAATTCAAGACTCCTCAAGACTATTAAGTGTCGTCGGTATCAATTCAGAAAGGGCAGGATGAATATGAATTCCTTCGTTTATCTCTGCTATGTGTCCCCCAGACGTCATAGCGTTCACCACTTCTTGAATAAGCACCGGCGCATACGGGCCTATGATGTGAAAACCTAAGATTCTCCCGCTCTCTTTTTCCACTATGGCTTTAGCGAAACCCTCCTTTTCCATCATGGCCTCGCCCTTGACAACGTCCAAATATTTTGTCCTGCCGACTAATATATCGTAATCTTTCCCGGCGTTCTCCTCGGTCAGGCCCACCGACGCAATTTGGGGATGGGAGAAAACGGCATGAGGTACGGCACTATAGTCTACCTTTAACTTTGCACCATGAAACGCATTGTGCGCTGCCAGTGATGCTTCTCTATTCGCCATATGGGTGAACATTTGTTGTCCATTGGCATCCCCCACGGCAAAAATGTTCTTCTTGCTCGTCTCAAGGTACTCGTTGACTTTTATGAAACCTTTCCTATCTGTCTCTACGCCTGTATTCTCCACCTTCAATCTATCGGCGTTGGACCTTCTGCCCACGGCGATCATGATCCTTTGGCCGGTAAATTGCTTTTCCCTGCCGGTCTTCCTATCTCTCACCAAAACGGCGACGCCATTCCCGTTCTTCTTTACTCCTATGGCCTCGGCATCGGTATGAACATCCATACGCTTGCTCAATTCTTTCTTTAAGATACCAGATATCTCCGGTTCCTCAGGCAGGACAAGACGGTCCGCCATCTCGAGAATAGTAACTTTGGTGCCCATTGCCGCAAAGAAATGCCCATACTCAACAGCAATATAACCACCACCAATGATTATTAGGCTATCCGGTCTTTCTTCTAAGTGCAGCACCGTCTCATTGGTCAAATAGTCTATGCTGTCTAAGCCTTTTATGGGCGGTATAAAAGGCCGCGAGCCAGACGCGAGGAAAATCTTCTTTCCTTTAATTTTCTCCCCATTGACTTCAATGGTATAATCCGCAATGAAACCTCCTTCACCTTCATAGAAGTCCAGATTTTCTGCTTGCGTGATACCTTGTCTTATATGACTTTGGCCTTCTCGTACAATTTTCCTCATCCGCTCCATTATGAATTTGAAGTCAATATTTCTTATCTCTGCCTTTATACCCAACTCTTTTGCTTCTTGTATGTCAACTATTCTATCTGCCGGGTATATCAACATCTTCGAGGGGATGCAGCCTAAATTGAGACAAGTGCCGCCTAAAGGCCCCCGGTCTACCAGAGCCACCTTTAGACCGTGCGATACCGCTTCATCTGCAAGAAGCGCTCCAGACCCAGATCCAACGACGATAACATCGTATTTCTTCATTTTAGGGCCTCCTTTACTTATCTCGAAAATCGATCCTGCTAAAATGTTAGACCCTTATCATGGTCTCCGTCAACGTCAGCCGCTTCAGCTCGCTCGCTTGGCGGCAGCTATTGACATTTGGGGGAGAAATAATTTACGCTTCACACCAGAAAGGAGACAAACCAATGCAAGCATATTGTGTCAAGTGCCGTGCTAAGAGGGAGATGAAGGATGCTAAGGCGATAACCATGAAGAACGGTAAACCAGCGACTCAAGGCGTGTGCCCCGTATGTGGCACCAAGATGTTTAGAATAGGGAAGAGCTGAAGACGCGCTTCAATCAGCTTCTTGCCGGGAATGCTGGCGCTCACGCCGGTCCACGTGCTTGGAGATGGCATATCTCTGGCAGGGCAACCAGCAATGTGCCAGGGCATGCTTTCCTGCCAGTGGTGCACTTGACAGGGCACTCAGCAACAGCTATACTTGGTGGTAGAATTGAATATGGGGTGAAAAAGGCAAATCCATCGAAAGATGGAGATGCAAAGTCGCAGATCTGCAGCATGTAAATGAATGATGGCTGAGCTGCTGGTGAGTTGGAGAGCTTGACAAAACCTTGCGTGGCTACCGCGCAGGGTTTTAATTATGGGTCTAAGGCGAAAGGCAACATAGTTTCTTTTGGGAAGGGGGTGCTGCTATAGGAGAGTTCGAGGATAGAGCTAACATGTTACGCGCAAAAGAGAGAGTAAATGGAGTATTTCTAAACCGGAAATACAAATACCAAGAAAGATAGGAGGATAGGAGAGTAAAAATGCCATACGGGAGAACACTGTACGACTTTGACGAGAAAAGGGATGGGCGAGTTTGCTGGTATTCCACGGCGCAATGGGCCACCCCTCTATTCCGGCCACTCTATCTTGAATTTTACGAAGTGATCATGTGTCAGGGGATGAAGACTGGCTTTGAGGACATCGTGTGTTGGCCTACGTGCAGGGGCTGGAACATCAGAAATCTGAACGGCATGACCTACTTGACGGGGATTGTGGTAACCGATGAGGAGGCGAGCAAGCGCGAGCCCATATTCAGAGAGAAAATGGCTCCGGTCATAGATGACCCCTTAGGATTTTGGGAAGTCTATAAGGCGCAGTTAAAGCAAATCTATGATGACCACATCGGGTTCGATGTCGAGAATGCAAGCGAGATCAAGCTCGGCTATTACTTCTACGAGTGCTGGTTCGCCAGCGGTAAGATGCAGGAGATCCACATCGCACTTGCGGGAATCTATATGGCAATGATTAGCTTCTTTCAGACTATCTGTGCCGATTTAGCTGGAATCGTTCCCTCTGACCCCAGGTTTGGCAAGCTGATGTCAGGGTTCGATACCATGTTGTTTCGGGCCAACAAGGGATTAGCCGATCTTGCTAGCCGTGCTATAGATTTGGGGCTCCAAGACCTTTTCAATACCCTGAAGCCGGAAGAGGTTCTCTCCGCGCTCGAGGAAAGCGATACTGGAAGGAAGTGGCTCCGAGAATTCCAGGCCTATCTCGAGGTTTATGGCACAAGGGGAGTTCGGATGCAGGACTTCACCACCACCTGGCTTGAAAAGCCGAGCCTGGCCATTCCGGATATCAAGCGAATGATGGCAGTTGGAGGGGTTCATGCCCCGGATATGGTGCGGGAGGACTTGGCTAAGGAAAGGGAGGAGACAGCGAAGGAAGTCCTCGCCCTGGTTCCCTCAGAGCAAAGGGATTGGTTTGAAAAGCTGATGAGGTTTGCCCAAGCTTCCAACTTCTGGATCGAGGACCACGCTGTCTATGGCGATTACTATTCCTATTACCTCGCCAGACGCGCTGCTCTGGCATTGGGGAAGAGCTATGCTCACAGGGGTGTGCTTGATGACCCTGAGGACATATTCTTCCTCCATCACAATGAAGTGGTATTTCCAAGCTTGCAGGTCAGACATATAGTTCCTGATTTGCGCCCCCTGGTGAAAAGTCGCAAGGAGGAGTGGGAGGCTCTGGCAAAAGCTGAGCATCCGATCTTCATTGGCGATATAAGCCAACTACAAGAGCTGCTAGTCAAGGATCCGATGTTGGCTATCGGAGCCGCTATGCCTATTGCCAAACCTGAGGATGTGGGGGCAGACGTTGTTGGTGCCACCGGAGCCCCGGGGGTGGTGGAGGGAATAGCCCGGGTGATACTGTCATTCGATGATCTGGCGCAGCTTCAACCCGGTGAGATCCTGGTTACCCCATTTACTGCTGTTCCCTGGACACCTTCCTTTACCATAATCAAAGGGCTGGTGACAGATATAGGGGGTAATGCCTGTCATAGCACAATAGTGGCTCGAGAATTTGGAATACCCGCTGTTACCGGCACTCAGATTGGCACACAGAAGATCAAGACCGGCGATAGGATCAGGGTTGATGGCAACTTGCTCCGGGTTTACATCCTCGAGAGGGCATGAGCGAGAGTATTACCGTATATACTTAAAGGAGGCCGAAGAACCGTAGACTCGGTGCTGATGGCGGCTTCACAAATAGAACCGCCCGGGATAATCTTGGAAAGGGTAAGGCGATTGTGATAACAGAGAGCATCGCAGAGCGGATAGTCCATCTAAGAAAGCGTGTCACTGACGTCCCTGAGGTTAGCGTCCAGAGAGCGCGTTTGCTCACAGAGTCATACCAGGAAACCGAAGGGGAACCCATGGTCATCAGAAGGGCAAAGGCGCTGAAAAAGATACTATCCGAGATCAGCGTCATCATCAACGATGGGGAACTCATTGTGGGCTCCTTTACCGGCCTGCCAAGTCGCGGCTCCTTGGTATTGCTCGACTATTCCTCCGACTGGATAGAACAGGAAATGGCTGACCTGCCTCAGAGGAGCTACGACAGATTCCATATGACTGAAGAGAGCAAGGAACAGCTCAGAAGCATACTCCCCTACTGGCATGGGAAGACAGTGAAGGACAAGGCACTTTCGCTCATGGGGCCAGAGGGCAGAGCGAGGTACGAAGAGCTGTGGGAGGTTACCAGCAACGATATGATGCTGGGCGGTCAAGGCTTTGCTCATGTCTCGGTGGATTATGAAACGGCGATAAATGAAGGATTGGAGTCCATCAAGAGAAAAGCCGAGCTTAAGTTGGCGGGCATGACAGCACAGGAACGCACGCAACCAGAGGCCGACTTCTACCAGGCAGTCATCATCGCTTTAGAAGCACCGATAATACTTGCCAATAGATATGCAAATTGGGCTCGTGAGTTGGCAGAAAGGGAGGCTGACGGGCAGCGCAAGAGGGAGCTGAGGGAAATCGCTGACATTTGCGAGCGTGTTCCGGCCAAACCAGCCCGAAGCTTCCATGAGGCACTGCAATCGCTCTGGTTTGTGCAAATCGCACTGCTGAATGAAGCATACGGCTACGCATTCGCACCCGGCAGGCTGGACCAGTATTTGTTTCCATTTTTCAAGGCGGATATCGAGAATAGGGAGCTCGACAAGCCAAAAGCCAAGGAGTTGTTGCAGTGCTTATATATCAAGTTTAACGAATTAACGCTGCTAATCAAACGAAGCCTTGCTGAGTACTTTGCTGGGTTTCCTGAAACGCAGTTGGTGGTGCTAGGCGGCGTGGATGCCGAAGGAAGAGATGCCACGAATGAGCTATCGCACCTATGCCTCGAAGCGGACAGTGATCTCGGTTTGCCTCAACCGGAGACTGTTATCAGAGTTCATAAGCACATGCCAGAGGATTTCTTAATGGAAGCATGCCAAGCGGCGAAGAAACACCGCGGCAAATTGAAATTCATCGGCGACGATGTGGCGATACAGATGAAGCTTCACGCGGGCTATCCTCTCCGCGATGCCAGAGACTATGTTCTTGTCGGCTGTTTTGAAGCCTTCGTTCCGAGGATGTCGCATGATGTTGCTGGTGGTAAGCTGAACTTGCTCAAATGCCTGGAGTTGGCTCTCAACAATGGTGTTGATCCCACTTCAGGGAAACAGCTTGGCCCAGAATCGGGCGACCCCGCATCGTTTACATCGTTCGAAGAGGTAGTGAATGCCTATGCAAGGCAGGTGGACTCCTTTATGGACCACGTTGTGGCATACAATAGCGCCATCTTAGCAGCACACAGCGAGTGGGCTCCTACTCCATTTCAATCTGCGCTCGTTCAAGGATGCCTTGATCGAGGTCTCGACTGCACCGCAGGTGGAGCTTTGTTCAGTGGCATCTGGTTTTCTGCACTCGGAGTGAGCAATGTGGGTGATTCGCTGGCGGCAATAAAGAAACTCGTCTTCGAGGAAAAAGCCATTTCTATGACGGCGCTAGTAGACGCCTTGAGGCACAATTTTGAAGGGTACGAAGACCTGGAAGCGATGTGTCAACAGGTGGCCAAGTTTGGCAATGATGACGATTACGTGGATGAGCTGACCAGACAGGTGGTGGCGATGTTCTGTGATTCGTATCAAAGGCAGCATCCTATTTGTGGAAGAAAGTGCATAGCATCCATAGGGACAACCACCGCTCATATACCCATGGGGGCAACGGTCGGCGCTTCAGCAGAGGGAAGAAGAGCCGGAATGCCACTAGCGGATGGAGGCCTTTCACCGGCACAGGGCAGAAACATAAATGGTCCCACAGCAACGTTCAAGTCGGTAGCCAAAGCACAATACCCGGGGATGATGTGTGGTTCAGTACTGAACATGAGATTCAACCCAGACGCTTTGAAGGACGAGGTTGCGCTGAGAAAGTTTGCCGCCCTTATTCGAACGTACTTTGAGCTCGGCGGGTACCATGTCCAGTTCAACATTGTAGATACTGAGACTCTAAGAGAGGCGCAAAATGCCCCAGACAAATACAGAGATCTGCTGGTAAGAGTAGCGACATGGACCGCCCGCTTCGTTGAATTAAGCCCTGAAGTCCAAGACGATATCATACACAGGATCGAGTTTCAGGGCACGTAGTATTGTACTGGCTTTGCCTGCCTGGCCCGTGGAATATCCGCGCAAAGGAGACAAATTAAGACAGGGTTAATAGGCCAAGTGGCGCTGGTAACCGGTTCGAGTCGGGGGATAGGGGCGGCTTGTGTTAAGGCATTGGCAAGAGAAGGGGCATCAGTCGTTGTCAATTATCGCGAAGATGAGCACGGCGCGAGAAGAGTACTGGAAGAGATCAGATCCGGTGAAGGCAAGGGCATAATTGTACAGGCAGACGTCAGCAGAGAAGAGGATGTTCGCCGTATGGTAAGCCGAACGGAGGATACTTTTGGCAGAGTTGATATCCTGGTCAACAACGCTGTTGCCCCACCCCTGAGCAAGAACTTCCTCGATATTACGTGGGAAGAGGTGCTGCTAGAAATTGATGTGATCGTCAAAGGCGCCATGCAACTATGTCAAATGGTGCTACCGGGCATGATCGAGAAGGGGCGGGGTAGAATAATCAATATCGGCTCAACTCAGCTTTCGTATCCTACTCACCAAGTTCACGGTTACACCATGGCCAAAGGCGCTCTCCTTGCTCTGAGTAGAGCGCTTGCTGTTGACTTCGGCCAGCATGGGATTACCGTGAACTATATACTGGTAGGGTACATAGAGACTGACCTTCATGATCGGTGGAATGTCCCCGAGGGCGTGATCGAGCGTCAGGCAGGGCTGCAGGCGATAAAGAGGATTGGCACGCCAGATGATGTAGCAGCCGCAGTGGTATTCTTCGCTTCAGAGTCGTCGTCCTTTTTAACCGGTTGTGCCCTGTACGTAAGTGGGGGGAAACAATTCGGGGCAGTATGAAAACGGAGCAGTTGGAAGCTGCTGAAGAAACTGGGGTGGTAACCGCGATTCATCGAGGGTCTTTTGTGGATGGTCCTGGTATCCGCACCACCATATTCATGAAAGGGTGTCCCCTGCGGTGTCTTTGGTGCTGCAATCCAGAGTGCCAGGAATACCAACCGGAAGCCAACAGGCTGTTTCCACGGAAAGGTGAGAGAGTCTTTGGTACGCGCATGAAAGCGAGCTCAGTTATAGATGTAGTCAGAAGGGACATACCCTTCTATCGCAGTTCAGGTGGCGGTGTCACAATAGCTGGTGGGGAACCGACGGCACAGCCAGAATTTGTCCTCCAGTTGATCAAGATGTGCCAGCAGCTGGGAATACATGTCGCCTTAGACACCTGTGGCCATACAATCAACGAGCAGGCCTCGATGGCGTTAGAGCAAGCAGACCTGCTCTTGTTTGATCTCAAGGTTATCGATCCTGGTGAGCATCTTCAATACACTGGAAGCTCGAACGAGCTGATCTTGGCAAACCTTAAGCGGCTGGCCGAGCTCGACAAGGCAGTAATCATACGCATCCCCCTCGTTCCAGGGTATACCGACACGATCCAAAACATCGCCTCCATTGCCCAGTTTCTGGCTGGGATCGACAATTGGATGCCAAAACAGATTGATCTCCTGCCCTACCATAAAGGCGGGCTTATTAAGTATGAGATGCTCGGCAGAAAACCTGCCATTAACGCCGGCCTCGATCCCCCCAGCCAAGAGCATATCCTGCAACTCAAACAAAACCTAGAAGTCAGTGGATTTCGAGTACAAATTGATGGGGGATAGGGTTATTATAAACTATGGTAAAACCATGGAAATTGCCCCACGGATCAAATAGAAAACAAAGGAGTCTCAATGCCAGCAGAGGAGTTTAAGTACGACTATTGGACTCAAGGAAGATTCGAACATCCGGGCCAGTTTATATCATTAAGGGAGCGTGATCGGAGGTGGGATAAGATTCGTGAGGAGATGAGCAAACTGGGACTGGACTGCATCTTAGCCTATTGCGGACCAATGGGCTGTTTCCTTTCCGGCATGGCTCGCTATATCACCAATTGCCACGGGTTTAACGATGGCTGGGTTCTCCTACCCATAAAGGGAAATCCGGTGCTGTTTCCCTGGAATGAGAATATAGAAGAGCTGGCGAAAAGACAGGTGTGGCCTGGCGTGGATATAGCGATCGGGGGAACTGTCGGCACCTGGGCGGTGGCAAACCAGGTCAAAGAATACGGCTACGAAAAGGGTACCATAGGGATTGTTGGGCTCTCCGACTACCACGTTATGGAGGGCTGGGTGCCTTATACCTCCTATATGAACCTGCAACGGTTCCTGCCTGAGGCCGAATTCAAAGATGCAACTACTATGATTTCGGATATTAAGATGATCAAGAGCGAGGAGGAGATCCAGCTTATCGAGAAAGCCTCGGATATAGCCGATAAGGCTATTGAGGCCATGGCAAAGCATGCCAAGCCCGGCGTTATGGAGCACGAGCTGTGGGCTATCATAATGTATACCGTAATTAGCCTCGGCGGCGATGCCAGTTGGACGGGGTCGCAGCATCTTATGACCGTGGGCGATTGGCTCTGGCAAGCCTATGCTGTCCCTCAGCACCACATGATCAAAAATGGCGATGTCCTACTGACGGAATTCTATCCCAGATATGCAGGCTATCTATCTCATCCCCATCAGCCCATCCTTTTCGGTAATGTCCATCAAGACTATGAGAGGTGCTACCAAGTCCTTTTGCAGTCGATCAAGGAAGGGCTCAAGGTCTTGACGCCAGAGCATACCTGGATAGAGGCGGGCGAGGCCTTTGCCCGACCAATTAGGGAAGCCGGTATGTATTCCGTTATTCCTATGGCAGCGCACGGGATCGGCATAACCATGCCTGAGCCACCGTGGATTCCGATGTCGGGGGTGGAGAGGAGGAAGACCAAGCCTGAACACCCGGGTCTATGGGTTGAGGCAGTGCCTGAGCTTGAGTTCATGTGGAAGAAGAGCCAAGATCTGTTGAACCGGAAAATCGAGCCCGGTGTCGTGCTCACTATTGAGCCCAGAGCGGTCATCGGTGAGGAGCATAGAGGGCTGCATATGGGACCTACTGTGGTCACCACAGAAGGATATCCTCGCTTGTTGACGAGGTATGGAAGAGAAGCAATAAGAATTTGAACCATCGTTTGGAAGCCGCAACCGAGAGTCGATTCGAACACCTAGCCGAGGAGGGACAAAGTGCCAGATGATGTATGGGTTAAAACCGCCTGTGGTATGTGCCTTAACCAGTGTGCCATAATGGCTCACCGTGTAGATGGGGTGGTGGTGAAGATCGAAGGGAATCCCGACTGTCCTACCAGCCGTGGCAGGATCTGCCCTCGGGGTATGAGTGGCATGATGCTCCTTTATGACCCGAATCGGGTAAATTTCCCGCTGAAAAGGACAAACCCTGAGAAAGGCATCGGGGTGGATCCGAAGTGGGTACGGATAAGCTGGGATGAGGCCCTGGACACGATAACTGAGAAGCTGAAGAAATTAAGGGCCGATGATCCAAGAAAGCTCATCTGCACTTCCTCTTCGGGTACTCATGACACCTCGGGGGTCAATCGATGCTTTGGGCATGCTTTCGGGTCTCCCAATTCCTGGTATTCAGGTGCCGGGACTCATTGTGGAAACGGACAACACTATTTCGGTGGCTTGATATACTGCTCGTGGGGAAGGATGATTGACCCTAACTATGCCAATTACTACTTGAGTTTCGGTTGCCCTGTCGGCTTTGGCGTTGGCTACGGTGTTACCTACATGGCGACAAGGATGGCTGATGCCAGAATGAGAGGGATGAAGCATGTCGTCATCGAGCCCTGGATGGGAACAGCTGGCCCTAAGAGTGATGAATGGATACCTATTAGACCTGGTACTGATGCTGCCCTAGCTCTGGCTATGGTCAATCTGCTGCTTAACGAATATCACATATACGATGCGGAAAGCATAAAGCACGATACGAATGGGCCCTACTTAGTTCTACCCGATGGCTACTATTTGCGAGACAAGGAGAGCAACAAACCGCTGGTGTGGGATCCTGTAGACCGCAAGGCCAAAACTTATGATGACCCCACAATAAAGGATTTTGCTCTGGAAGGGAGCTACTCGGTGGACGGGGCCTCGGCTACGACGGCCTTCTCCTTGATCAAAGAGCACGTCAAAAAGTATACCCCGGAAATGGCCTCTCAAATAACCACCGTCTCTCCCGAGACCATACGCAGGTTGGCCAAGGAATTCGGGGAGGCGGCCAAGATAGGAAGTACCATAGTAATCGACGGGAAGAAACTGCCATATAGACCGGTCGCTGTGGGATACTTCAGGGGAGCCCCTGCTCATAGGCATACTGCTTTAACCACTATGGCACTTGAACTTTTGCAACTAATAGTTGGTGCTGTCAATGTGCCCGGTGGTGTCCTGGGCCTGAATTCCCGTGCCCTTGGCTACCCTGAAACTGGTCAGCCCTCCTATAGCCCGGGTGAAGGCCAAGATGGGCTTCTGGCTCCGGGACTATGGCCTCACCCCGTTCCCCCTTGGCCTCCGGTCGATGCTAAGAAGCCGGAAACAGTGGCAATGATGGAACTCGTCCCTACCGCTATCTCAACATCACCACTCATTCCTTTGGGTATAGCGGAGCGAGAAAGGTATAAAATACCCTACAAGATTGAATTCAACCTGCAGACAGGCAGCAATTATATTGTGACTCTCGCCGACCCGAGGGTGGTGGAACGAGCGTTTAAAGATATCTTCACCGTCTCCTTTAGCATTTACCTGGATGAGTCAGCGGAGTTTGCGGATATCGTCTTGCCTGATGCTTGTTTCCTTGAGAGGTTTGATATGCGGGTTGACACCATGAGCAGCATGTCACCGGTGGATGAATGGGCTTGGCACGTGAGGCAGCCTGTGGTTAAGCCTATGTTTGAGCGCAGGCCTGCCCAGGAGGTCCTTATCGAATTGGCGGAGAGACTAGGCATTCTGAGTGAGATGAATGAGGGGCTGAATAGACTCGCCGATCTCAAGGAACCGTACACTTTGGATCCGAGAAAGAAGTACACTTGGGAGGAGGTCATAGACCGCAGGTTTAAGTCGTTCTTCGGGCCTGAGCGAGGGCTGGAGTGGTTTAAGGAAAACGGACTTCTGAGATGGCCCAAGAAAGTGGAAGAGGTCTACTGGAGACCCTTTACCAAGGGCCGGTCGCCAATCTACTTCGAACATTTTAAGACAGCGAGGGAGCAGATAGAGAGGATAAAGAAAGAGTACGATATCCCCGGCTTCGATACCTCAGACTTTCAGCCCTTGCCTGATTGGAAGCCCTGCATGTCTCACGAGGAAAAACGCCCTGACTATGACCTATACGGCATTTATTACCAGACTCCTCTCCACACTCAGTCATCCACCTATAATAACCCTTGGCTCGATGAGATCTCCAGACTGAACCCCTGGATGTATAATATCGCGATAAATACCGAAACCGCTGAGAAGAAAGGGATCAAAGACGGGGACTTGGTGTTGGTCGAGTCAGCAGCCACAGGCAACAAAATAGAAGGCCGGGCTAAATTGAGTCAGGCTATTCACCCTGAAGTGATTGCATACATCCGTGGCGGAGGCCACTGGGCGAAGCATTTGCCCATTGCAAGTCAGCCGAATAAAGGGGTTTGCCCTACCTGGCTACTCCCATTAAGCTGGGACTCTATAGACACAGTTACATTCAACCAAGATCTATGCGTCAAAGTGAAAGTCACTAAAAAGACATAGAGGGTAAGGTTAAAATGAGATATGGCATGGTAATAGACCTGAAGAAGTGCATTGGCTGCTATGGATGTCACATAGCCTGCAAGAGTGAAAATTGCACCCCTCCTGGGATTCTGTGGTCGCGCGTACTGCAATACGAGTGGGGGAAGTACCCTTCTATAAGGAGAATATCCCTCCCGGTGCTTTGTATGCACTGCGCAGACCCGCCGTGTGAAAAGGTGTGCCCCACTGGGGCCACTGCCAGACGGCCAGATGGGATTGTCACCTTAGATAGTATGAAGTGCATAGGCTGTATGAGTTGTGTTATCGCGTGCCCCTATAGGGCACGGAGTCTGCATGCGAAAGAGGCGGAATACTTCCCAGGTCAGGGGCTTACCCCCTATGAAATGGTTGGCTATCAGAAGCATCCCACCGGCGTAGTGGAAAAATGCGACTTCTGCCTGTCAAGGCTTGAGCAGGGGCTTGAGCCAGCTTGTGTCGTCGGCTGCATGGCTAAAGCGAGATACTTTGGCGACCTCGATGATCATTACAGCGAGGTGTCGCAATTGATAAGGAATAGGGGAGGGTTTCAGATCTACCCTGAGCTGGGCACCGACCCCTCTGTATATTATTTACCACCATAGCGGAGGTATAATCAATGGCTTCGGAAAGGCAAACCTCTTGGGGTGGCCTGGTAGCTCTTGACATGTTCCTCGGAGGAATAGGAGCAGGAGCTTTCACCGTAGGCTTCATAC
>Ga0209427_10005774_pt1 | contig 14188 bp, 15 predicted proteins | sample DeeMarSWOR136_30_FD_187465 | JGI IMG/M metagenome (GOLD analysis project Ga0209427, IMG submission 187465) | Marine sediment microbial communities from White Oak River estuary, North Carolina - WOR-1-36_30 (SPAdes) (version 2) | ecosystem: Environmental > Aquatic > Marine > Intertidal zone >... | reverse complement strand
ACAGGTCGCCTATAGGCCACGCGGATTCATTGAATATCTCCGGGCCGTGAACACAATAGAAAATGGTTGTGGGTCTTAGCCATTTCATTTGAGGCCACCACTCTGCGATAATCGCCACGAAGTAGTTCACCACCAAATAAGCGATTGTCAGCCCCACAGCAATATTGCGGCGAAAGCAGGCAGCCGCCAGCAGTGAAATCCCTCCAACAGCGCTGGCGAGCACCCCGCCGTTGATTGCTTTTTTGAAAAAGGCATACAGTGGGACTGCTTTTCCGAAGTCGTACAAGTTGGTGGCGGCAACCGTCCCCAGGAACATCACAATGACCAGTGCAAACATGCCCGTGACTGTTATAAGGCCGGCGCATATATAGGTATGAGTTTTTGTGGCTTGACGGCTCAAAATCAATTCCATGGTCCCTTTTTGGACCTCACCGGCGAGCAGGCCGGTTGGGACACCAACCGCAAACAGCATATACAGGGTCAGAACAAGGGGATGGTTATAACCGATAGCGATTAGCCCCGACACATTGCCAATCTTTAATCCCTCGCCGCCTAAAGCTGTTTTGATAAACGATGGAAGCATGTCAAGAAACTGAAGAAGTGTCTTTACGCTTTCATTGTCATGCACGATGCCGCAGATGGCTATCTGAAAAAGAAATATCACCAATGCAATAAGGCACCATATCGGAAGAATGCGGAGCGTCCAAAAACGCAGCAATGTCCATGGAAATGGTGAATGTATTTTACTGCTCATCGGCAACCTCCTTTGGGCCGGTGTCTTGATGCGTTGTCGCAACGGAGGGCAGATTCTTGTTGTAGTATTGAATAAACGCCTCTTCGAGGGAGGTTTCCGGTGTTGAGATTCGGTCCACAGGGTATTGCGCGAGCCAGTTAAGAACCTGCTCAATAGGGCCCCGGTAGGCCAAATGAAGCGATACCGAATCCTGTTGAATCAGGCGAACTCCGGGCAGTTGGTCAACGGGCAATGTAGGTATCTGTGTTCCTTTAGCAAACCAGACCTTCAAGCGTCTTTGGCCTTGCCGGACGATTCTCGAAATGGAGGCCAACTCTACTAGGCGGCCCTCACGCAATATAGCTGCCCGGCCGCACACCGCTGCCACTTCACTTAGGTCGTGAGACGACAACAATACAGTTGAACCTGTATCTGCAGCTTCGCGAATCAGGTCAAGAACAACCTGACGCACTAGGGGGTCAAGTCCGATCGTCGGTTCATCCAGAATGAGCACTTCAGGCTGATGTTGAAACGCATAGACGACACCCACTTTCTGACGATTGCCCTTTGACAGAGCGCCGGCTCGACGATCAAGAGCCAGGTCGAGCCTTTCGGCCAGTTCTTCCTGTCGTTTGTCCACTTTGTTGCCGTGGCCGAGTCTTGCCAATATCCTTAGTGACCTTCGGGCCGTCAGCCTCGGCCAGATGCGAAATTCACCGGGCAGATAGCCGATACGTGTGTGTTGAGTCGCTCGCCCCGGCACCACGCCTTCGCCCAGCACGCGGCATTGTCCCCTTGTCGGCCTGAGTAAGCCCATAAGGCAGCGTATGGTCGTAGTTTTGCCCGACCCGTTAGGACCAAGATAACCGAAAATTTCACCTTTTTCGATGTCGAACGACAAGCCCTCAACACCCCTGGCTGATCCGTACCATTTCGTCAGTGTCTCGACCTCGAGTGCCTTCACTAAGAACCTTACCTTTCACTTTTCACGGCTTATACTCCCTTAAAGCTGCTGGCGAATCAGTCACGTATCAGTTCATTCTCTCTAACAATTCTTTTCGGGCTTTGACGCGGAGCTTTGCGTTCTCGTAGCGTTTCTTTTCCTCTTCTGTCTCGGGCAGTATAGGTGGGACCGCCGTTGGCTTTTTGTTCTCATCCAGGGCTACAAAGGTCAGGTACGCCGTGGTAGTTATGACCTCACCACCACCGTATGGGTCTTCTCTGCTGACCTGGACGCCCACCTCCATCGACGAGCGGCCGACATAATTTATGGATGCTTTTAACACAACCTGGTCTCCGACGCGAATCGGCTCTTTGAAAACCAGCGAATCTATACCCGCAGTGACAACTTCTTTTCCGCTGTGTCTCTGGGCCACCATAGCGGCCACCATATCAATCCAGGCCACAATCGCTCCGCCGAATGCGGTGCCCTGAGGATTGGCCTGGTGGGGCATAAGTAGGTATCTTGATTCTACCGCGCTTTCTTTGGGGCTTTTGCCTTTTGGATTTTCCATTATTTCGCGGACCCGTAAGATGTATTCAGAATTCCACTTTGGGCACTTCGGTCTTTGCCTGTTCGCTGGCCTCAAAGTATTCAACTTTTTCTACGCCCGCCTTTTTACAGAAGAATGACCCGAAAAACTGCCGGTAGTAAGCGTTCAGTTGCTCGGCCGCCTGGTTATATCTTGTTCGAGCAACGTTAATGCGGTTCTCCGTGCCTTCGAGCGCAACCTGAAGGTCCAAAAAGCTCTGGTTGGCCTTTAACTGCGGGTAGTTTTCCTGTAACATCAAAAGCCGCGACAAAAATCCACTCAGTTCATTGGTCGCCTCAATCTTGCCGGCCCTGTTGCCTGCCTGAAAATATTTCTCCCTCGATTTGGCGATGTTTTCGAAGAGCTCTTTTTCGTGTGATGCATATCCCTTGACCGTTTCGATAAGATTTGGAACCAGGTCGAGCCTTCGCTGCAAAGCGGCATCAATGTCCGCCCAGGCCTTTTCTGCGCCCTGTTCGAGGTTGACCGCCCTGTTATAGCCGCCGATATACCAGCGGAATATCCCGAAGCCTAATAATAACAAAAAGACCAGTACCCCGATTAGGACGACCCAAATTTTGCCTGATTTTTTCATTTTCTTATTCCTTACTAATTTCTACCTTATTTACTTTCCTTACTACCAGCCGCCGCTTGCTCCGCCACCACCGAAACCGCCGCCCATGCCGCCCCCGAACCCGCCGAATCCACCGCCGAAGCTCCCGCCCCCGAATGAGCCGCTCCTGCCGTAGCCTCCGTGGCCGCCGAAACCGCCTAACATAAACGGCAGAAAAAACAACATCCCCATTCCTCTGCCCCTTCCACCGAATATCAGGAACATGAAAATCAAAATCGGCAGAACGCTACAGCAGGGCAGGCCCCTTCTTATGTTTCCACGTCCAACGCCGAGGGGCGCCAACTTGGGCATGCCGGTCAAAGCAACGCGGTATTCACCGGCAATTTTTTGAATAATTCTCAAATTAGCCTGATAAATACCTTCGCTGTAATTGCCCTGCTTGAGATATGGAACAAGGACATCTCTGCCGACCCGGCCGCAGAACTGGTCGGTTATAAAGCCTTCCAGTCCATAGCCGACCTCGAATCGCCATTTTCGGTCGTTTTTCGAGAGGGCGAAAAGCATTCCATTGTCTTTACCTTTTTGGCCGAGCTGCCATTTCTCAGCTAATTCAATTGAAAATTGCTCGATCGGCATCCCTCCCGTTGTGTCCACGGTCAGGATGATATACTGCGCGCCGGTCTTTTGTTCCAGCTCCTGCAGTATCCCGTTTAGCGAACGTTCGTGGGAGGCGTTTACCACGTTAGCGTAATCTTCGACGTAATGGCGCGGCATCGACAAGCTTGTCCCGAGCGCAGTCGAGGGATCGGCCGCCGCCCAGCAGGCTGTTGTCGCTGACGATATTATCAGAAGCGCTGCTATTAGCTTAGGAAAGAATTGTCGCATAATCAGACCTCGAGTTTATCAACGATAAGAGCTAATTGTTCAACAGTTGCATAAACCGATTCAAAGGCACTTTCCAGCTCAATCTCGCTAAGCCGCACCTTTTGGTGCTGCCATTTTCTTGTGGTTATCAGAGAATCCTTATTGATTAAGAACTGCTCAACCGCTTCGAGGAGTGTCGGTTCAGCCTTAGTGGGCCGGTCGGTATCTTTTAACCATAGCATTGCTCGCAAAAGCGGCATCAGCCCCTTTGCCGTTGAAATCAGAACGTCCCGGACAAGTTTTTTATTAGCCGCCGCCGCAATATAGCCCTGCCTTAATCTGATAAGCATTGCTTTTAGCTCCCGTTCACACTGGAGGCGAACGTCTTTTTTATCAAAAGTCAGCGCGACAAAAGGGTCGTCGCCGAGGATTGTTTGGTGTGTTAGCTGAAGGTCCAGGAATTCAACGCCGAATACGTCACGTGACTGTTCAATATAAGATTCTGTCATAAGCAGCGGCGGCGAGATGCGTTTCTTTCTCATCGGCCTGGCAAGAGCGGCAATGGCGTTGAGCGAAGCTAAAGTTTGCCTCCCCAGGACGAGGACGGTATTGATGTCACTTTTGCCGGGCCTGAAATCTCCGGTCAGACTGCTGCCGACCACTGTGATGCTGTGTAGATTCTCACCTAATTCTGCAGTGAGTTTATCGGCAAAATCCTTCATACTATCGCGAATTTGCCCGGGCAAAGTATCCAGTTTTAGATTTGTTTTGTTTTCAGCCATCTTGTTTTTACTTCCTTAAGTGAAGTTCTTCTCTTACGTACTGATGATACATTGTGTATAATTCGGAATAATGCCATATAATACCGAAACTATCGCGGCCGGGCAAGCTCCGTCCTGCATCTAAATTTTATTGACACAGTATCGGCCTTATCTATAATTGATAATATGCGGAAGCAACTATACATTGCTTATATCCTGGAAAGGGTTTCGTATGGAACGGACAAGTCAGTGGGAAGATGATTACAGGATAAAATTCACACTTCCCAAACAGTGGACCTTCTGGCTCAAATGGGCGGTCCCAATTCTATTGGCACTATGGCTTTTGTCGGGGATATATATTGTAGGGCCTGATGAGCAGGGAGTGGTACGCCGATTTGGCAAGGTTGTAAGGACAACTGAGCCGGGTCCACATTACCGCCTGCCCCCACCGATCGAAAAAGTCAACAAGCCAAAGATACAGCAGGCACGGCGAATAGAAATCGGCTTTGAAACCATTAGCCCGGGTCCACCGGCAAGGTACAGGTTCCACCCCGAGGAGTCTCTGATGCTTACCGGTGATGAGCAAATTATCGACGCCCAAATCACAGTCCAGTATAAGATAAAGGATGCAGCCGACTACCTGTTTAATGTACGCAATCTGGAAGGACCCCAGGGTACGATCAAGGACGCAGCCGAAGTGGCACTGCGACAGGTTGTCGGCGAAAGGCCGATTGACGATGTGCTCATCACAGAAAAACTCCAGGTGGAAATCGACATCTTAGAACTCCTTCAGGAAATAGTCGATGGATACGAAAGCGGCATTCGAATCACCGAGGTTAAACTTCAGACTGTCCAGCCGCCCCAAGAGGTCGCATCGTCGTTTAGCGACGTTGTAAGCGCCAAGGAGGATAAGGACAAATTGATACAGGAAGCCGAGGGCTATAAAGAGGACATCATACCCAAAGCACGCGGCGAAGCCAGAAGCATAGTCCTGGCGGCTGAGGCTTACAAGGAAGAGAAGATAAAGCGGGCACAGGGCGATGTGGCGAAATTTTTGGCTGTGCTTCAAGAGTACGAAAAGGCAAAGGATGTAACACGAAAACGGCTATATTTGGAAACGATGGAGCAAGTGCTCCCGGGCATCAAAAAGTTTATAATAGATTCCGCGACCTCAGAAGGCCTGCTGAAACTTTTGCCCCTTGAAGGTGCACCATTTAGCAATACACCGCAAAATCCAAACCCGGAAAGACGGAGGCAAAAATGAATATAAAAGTTACCATTGGGGCTTTAATAATTGTGATAATAGCAGCGGTACTGGCCACTTCGCTGTTCACGGTAGATGAAACCGAACAGGCCATTGTCACTCAGTTGGGAAAATTCGTAAGAGAAGTAAAACAGCCCGGCCTGCACTTCAAGATTCCACTAATTCAGAAAGAGCACAAATTTGAAGCCAGGGTAATGGAATATGACGCTGCTGCGGCAAAAATTATAACCGATGACAAAAAACATCTGGTTATTGACAACTATGCTCGGTGGAAAATCATAGAGCCGCTCAAGTTCTATCAAACCGTAGGAAGTGAGTTCGGCGCCCAGTCAAGGCTGGATGATATTGTCTTTTCCGAGATGCGCGAAGAGCTTGCCAGACATACCTTGACGGAAATAGTGTCTGTCAACCGCCAGCAGTTAATGCACGAGGTGGCCGAGCAGTGCGCTCAGAAAGCCGCCGACTATGGAATCCAGGTTATCGATGTGCGGATAAAGCGGGCCGACCTGCCGCAGGAGGTTACACATTCTGTATATGCTCGAATGAAGGCAGAAAGGGAGAGAATCGCAAAAAAATATCGCTCCGAAGGCGAGGAGGAAGCCGTGAAAATTAAGGCACAGACCGACAAAGATAAGACAATCCTGCTCGCGGATAGTTACATGCAGGCTGAGAAAACAAAGGGCGAAGGCGACGCCGAGGCCCTCAAAATATATGCCCAGGCTTATGAAAAAGACCCTGAGTTTTATTCATTTGTCCGGACTCTGGAAGCTTACGAGAAATCGCTTGGCGAAGGTACGACCATCGTTTTGCCCGTCGAATCGGAATTCTTCCAGTACTTCAGCCCGCCGACGAAAGAATAGATTCCGATAGTTCATACCTGAAAATCGCAGTTGGCTGGCGGCATTTGCTCAGCTGCCCCAACAACCATATCTCTTTAGCAGAAGAATGCCAAATTGACAGCTTGGACAGGCCAATGATATGCCCGAAAAGCCCATTATCCGCTGTTTTTGAGCTAATAGCGCCGCTATACAATCTGGCACGGCGTTTGCTCATTGTGTTTAATGGAGTTTGTTTATTAAAGGGAATTTGAAAAGTATAGAATGATAAGAGAAAGAAAGGAAGGTGTTACTATGACACTGGTAAGATTTAACAAAGGAAACAGAGGCGGTTTGGCAAGGCTTCACAATGAGATGGACGATTTGTTTGACAGCTTCTTTAGAGGACTGGATAGGCCCTTTGCCGGATACAAGGCCTGGCCCGCGATCGACGTTGCCGAGCAGGAAGATGCGATTATCGTTAGGGCCGAGGTCCCCGGCTGCAAGGCTGAAGATATCGAAATCTCCGTCTATGGCAACACGTTGACCATCAGCGGGGAAAAGAAGCTGACCGAGGAGAAAAAGGAAAAAGGCTACTACCATGTTGAAAGCACCTATGGCAGCTTCAGGCGAGAGGTGACCTTGTCCGCCGAGGTTGACCAGGGCAAAATTGACGCCACCTGCAAGGACGGCGTACTGAACATAACGCTGCCGAAGGCCGAGAAAGCCAAGGCCGTAAAGGTCAAGGTCAAAGGGTAATACGACCGAACTGCCCCGAGTACTAAAGTATCGAACGGATAGTTGAGTCCTGTTCAATGTTCAGCGATATTGGTTCCTGTTTTGTAATGGAGTACCTGACAGGAACCATTTTATTGCGCATTTTTCATCGCCATTTTGAGCGAAGCCTAAAAGCTTATCTTTAGCAGTGCTAAAGCGCTGGGACTTCCGGAATATGTGATATTAGTAATGCAGGCAGCAGTTGAGGTGTTCGTATTCGCTAATCACTTGAACAATTAACGAAAAAAGTGTCGAGCTTTATAATAACACCGATCTATCAGGGACAGACATCGTTTTTCATACACGACAGGCAGTCGTGAATAGCTGGCGGGCTTTGTTATTCTATTTTTTTGTAAATACGCACATAGTCTACCTCGAATCTTGCCGGAAACTCTGTGTTTGATGGGTCTCCTCCTGACGACCCTCCGATGGCAAGATTCAGGATTATATAGTGTGGCTGCCGGAATGGATTCTTTCTCTCCTTGTCCTTGTTAAACGTTGTCTTGAGGTCGATGGTGTTCAGAAGTATCTCGTCAACATAGAGCTTGATGCTGTTCACGTCCCAGTCCATCCGCCACACATGAAACTTCGCCGACCAGTTGGGGTCGTTGAAGTCGGTGATGGGTATCCTGATGTCATCCCACTTTGGCACCCATCGCTTTTCTGTACCCCAGGCCGCGTTTGCCAGAAGCATACCTCGATAGTATTCCATAATGTCAATCTCGCCGTTGTTAGGCCATCGTCCTTTGACGCCTAACGTCCAGAAGGCGGGCCAGAGGCCGGCACGTGTGTCGATCCGTCCTCGCATTTCGAAGCGGCCGTACATCCACTTGTGCAAATCCCTGGTCGTCACGCTGGCAGATGTATACTCAGCGTGTTGTCTGTTCTCCCTCCAGTTATTACTATCGGGCTTGTAGCGGGGATTCTTTTTGCGTTCGCGTCGGCCCTCAATTATGAGAAGGCCATTTTCACATCGAGCGTTGTCGGGTTGATACCACTGGAGTTCTCTATTGCGGACGAAACCCTGCTCATAGGTCCACTTCTCAGGCTCCGGCCGGCCGTCTTTGTTAAATTCATCGGCCCAGACAAGCTTGTATCCGGCGTATGACGGGGCGCTCTTCTTGAGGTCTCCTGGCGAGGTTGTCTGCTGTGCTATGACTGTTGAAAATGCCATTAACAGAGCATGTACTATTAAAAAGACATATTGGTTTTTTATGTGTGCTTCCTTTCAGTTAGCGAATGGATAAGCCCAACGCCGCCTCGCTCGTGGTGCCGGCTTGCGGCCGCTGGTTTGGTTCATTGCAGGTTACCGCGGCGGCCCTCGTCAAAAGTACAAAAGCCTGCTTATACCGGCAATATTATGGTCTGTATTCTCCTCAAAGCCAAGGAAATTCTTAATCGCTGTATTCTCGTACGACGTGTTGTTCTTCTGCTACTGGTAGCCACAAACTATGTTTTGGTACATTTGTATCTTTTATTAGGTTGCTACATATTGAAAAAACGGTCGATGCGGTTAGCCAAATCGGTCAGGTAGGCTTCGTCGCCGCCTCGCAGCTCGGTGGTCAGATATCCGTCGTAGCCGATTTCGTCCAGTGCCCGCCGTACTTCGGGCCAGTTCACATCGCCATCCAGCAGATTGGTCCATTCATAGCCCCGCCGCTTGAAATCTTTCAGATGGATTTTAACAATACGCTTGCCGAGCGTGCGTATCCAGTCCTGTGAGTATCCGAAGAGGATTACATTGCCGATATCGAAGTAGGCCTTGAGCCACGGACTCTCGAACTCATCCACGTACCGTGCGAACTCGAGCGGGCTCAACAGAAACTTGTTCCAGACATTCTCGACCGCGATGATTACGCCGAGCTCCTCAGCTAACGGCAGAACTTTCTTTATATGCCTCTGTGAGCGTTTGTAGGCCTGGGCGTAGCTGACGTTCTCATTAACTATTGCGGGCACTAACAGCACCGCATCGGCGCCCAATGCCTTGGCGCTGCGCAGAGCAGTTTCCATTGTCGCAAGGCCCTTATCTATCACCTTTGGGTCGGGGTCGGAAAACGGCGCATCCCAGCCACCTCGCACGATTGAATGAATCGGAACTCCGGCCTGCCGTGCCAGCCTGCCAAGCTCCCGCGCTGCATCAAGGTCTTTCATTGGAGAACCTTCTATGCCGTCAAATCCGCATTTCTTCGCAAGTTCGAATTTTTCAGCATCCGGAAGTTTCTTCGGAAGCATCCCCAATTGAAGGGCTTTGCGTAATTTGGCGCCTTTCTGACTGCTTCTGGCAAAGCCGGACTCACTCAGCAGGCTTGTTCCAGACGTAACCGCAGCGGCATATCTCAAAAAACTGCGACGTCCTATAATCTTCTCTTTCATAAGTCTGCCTCCTAATTTCTATCAAAAAGTATATGCGCTGAATCAAACACTGCACAATATACCAGTTTGCCTGAATAATCCAAACTGAAAAGCGGGCTCGTTGAGAGAAAATAGTTTTTTATGCTGGCAATAGAGATTATCGATGCCGCTTCTGTCGCCGCGGCGTACATTCAGGGCTCCCTTTTATATCTTTTCGTTACCGTCAAGAGCCCGGTAATATCGGCTATATGTGTGGGTAGTTGTGTTTTTATTGGCCCGTCCCATAAAAAGATAAAGTTTTTTGTTTTTTTTGCCGAATAATTAAAAGGTGTTTAGTTGTTTTATAGTGTTGAAAAGCCGTTTTCCACAGCAAGAAGGGGTTTTTCGGACTGTCATTTTAGGCCGGACCTTGTTTTGCAGTAAATTGCGAAATTGGAACCCGGAGCTGGAGAGAAATTATGAGAACCATAGCGATTGTTAATCAGAAAGGTGGTTGTGGCAAAACAACGGTATCAATAAACCTGGCCAGTGCTCTTGCCATGGCGGGCCAAAGAGTCCTGCTGGTCGATATGGACCCGCAGTCCCATTGCGCGGTCGGCCTCGCTGTGCCCGAGGAGCAGATCGAACAAAGTATCTACGATGTGCTGATAAGCACAAGCAGAAACGAGCCGATTAAGCTCACCGAAATACTCTGGCAGATTAGCGACAGGCTGGAGCTGGCGCCGGCCAGTTTAGACCTCTCCGCGTTCGAGCAGCAGATGGCCGGTATAATCGAACGTGAATGCTGCCTGAAAGATGCCCTGAACGTGATAGAGAGCGATTATGACTACACAGTAATCGATTGTCCCCCCGCCGTGAGCCTGTTGACCTTCAATGCACTAAGGGCAGCCACTGATGTTATTGTTCCGGTCGAGACCGGCTACTTCGCGCTCCACGGGCTTAGCAGGCAGCTTGAGACTCTCAGCATACTCTGCAGACGACACAGCCAGCAGGTCGATGTCAGAGTCTTGGCGAGCATGTATGATATAAGGACCAAGATGGCCAGAGAAATTTTGGCCGAGTTGCGCAGCCACTTCGCTGATAAAATGTTCCGGACAGTTGTCTGTTTCAATACCAAGATCAAGGAAGCATCCAGTTTTGGCCAACCCATCAGTGAGTACGACCCCGCCAGCAGAGGCAATACAGATTTTAGCTCTCTCGCCGAAGAGGTCTTAGGCTCACATGCCAGACAGGAGCGCCACGGTTTTGTCAACACCTTGGCCGACCAGCTCGAATCCATAAGCGCCACCGCCGACGAATTGCTTCAGTCTTCGAAGCCGCCGGTAGAGCTTGAGCTGGCCCCACAAACCGACGAGCTACACCTGGCCCTTCCCGTCGAGGAGTTTACTACTGCCGAAGAGGCGCCCGACATTTTGCCTGGCGAAAGCGAAGCAGCGGCCGAAACACCGAAAACCCTCGATACCGCTGCCAAGCTTTCTGAATATTACGGCGTTAACCAGGTGAAGGATGCCGTGGTATTTGTGACGCTGTATCCGCGAGCCGGCACGGTGCAGGTCGCCGGTGACTTTAATAATTGGCAGCCGGAAAAAGCCCCGATGCTAAAGGTCGGCGACAGCGGCGTTTGGCAGACGGAGATGAACCTGTCTCCCGGACGATATCGCTATCGCCTGGTTGTTGACGGCCAGTGGCAGCAGGACCCATATAACGAATTGACAGAATTAAATCCCTTCGGCGGATTTAACTCGGTCATCGAGGTCAAATAGCATTAGTTGGGGCCTGTTTTACAACAGATATCCCTGGAATCGGTATCAAATAGTCTCTTGTATCGGTTCTAATCTCAGGTTTTCGGTATAATATCCTCTTACTCCTGAGGAGGAGGTAAAAATTTTTCAATTTTTTCTTTGCAATATAGTCCGATAATGTTATAATTTATATTACATGGCCACGGTTTCCAGGAGGGTGATTGTGATTGTGTAACATTTGTTGGTGGGTTGAGAATGGATGCTCTCAGCGGATTAACAACGTATTACGGCATGTCCGTTCGCGCAGATGATGTCTTGTTACCCTCTGTTTACCAATTCGATTTCTTTTCGCAAAGCCGGAAAGTTGTTTTGATATGCAAAAAAACCAATATCTAATTGTAGCTTTCGGGGGAAGGAAGGAGGCGATATAGGCAAAAAAAACAGCACTTATTTTGGAACATCAGGAGGGTGTTGATAAGTGTTAGTTTAAAATGAGAAAACGAAAATTCTATTATTAAGGAGAATAATGATGAAAAAGCTGATTGCAATCTTGGTCCCCGTGCTGATGCTTTGTACTAATGCTTACACCCAAAGCAGTGAAGGAGATTTTCCTGAGGGCACTCCCGAGACAATGATTGAAGTAAACACTGATGTTACCACGAACCAGTCTCAGGATGTTTCTGTTGTAGGCAGTGACTCCACTTCCTCTTCCAGTTCGGATGTGAGTATCAATTCCACCTCAATTTCAAACTACAGGACACGGACGCCGCCAATTTCGACGTTCCCTCCGTATTTGCCCTATTGGACTCATGGAGGCTGGGGTACTATAAAGGCATACTTCCCGAACGGACCCAATAGTGATGACCAGGTGTATGAACGGATTTTCAATCCTAATGACCCCGATGACATGAGAGGGCTTAGGGGTGTTCTTAAATCATTACCTTATGAGAGCCCGCTTGGTGTTTTCGGCGGCTTCCTTAATGGTGTTGGGGCCGTGTTTGGCGGACCTGATAATTACCATCACGGCAGGGGATTTGAAATAGCAAGTTCCCTTGTTCGTACTCGAAGACCCAGGAGAAAACCTCTGTTGGTATTTATTGACTCCAACGTGGATACCGGGCTCTTGACAAAAGCCGGTTACGCTTATGTTGGAAAGGTAAGCTTGGAAGGCCAGGTGGACCGCAACTGGGACCACGTCTATGATGCTGCTGTGGCAGAGGCTTTGCCCTGGGATGTTGATATCCTGCTTATATCCGGCGGCATGAAAGGTGTCACCGTTGGCTCAAATCTTGCTTTTCCTGGAGCTGGCGGAGCGTACAGCCAGTCTAACTACTCTATTTCTTTATTTGGTGCTGTCTCAAGCGGGATTACGGAAGGCAAAGGAAAGGCCCTTGTCAGTGCTGCAGGTTATAGGTATTGCCCGGCCCTTGCTAAGAGGAGAAGAATTCCTAAGGCCTTCTATGAGAAATTCCACGCAAAGTTCTATAAAAGACCGGCTCAGGAGCCTGCTGAAGAACCGGTCCATATACCTGTTCAAGAGCCCGAGCTAATACCTGTTCAAGAGTTTGAACTGGTGCCTGTGATAAAAAAGCAGGTGTCAGAACAAGAAGCGCCTCAGTCGAAAGTTACTCCCGAAGAAGCCGAAGAAGCCAAAAAAGCTCCTGCCGCTTTTCCTGCTAAAAAGAGATGTTACATCCCCGGTGTTGAAATGAGCCAGCAACTTTATGACATGGCAGGATTTGGTTTACACCAGAGAGTGCAGAACGTAACCATAAAGTAACTTTCATAGAGATAAAAGTCTCTGACGAAGCAGATATGATGTCTTCGCTATGAGGGAGAAAGGAGGTCGCAGATAGAGCGAAAAAGGTTGTTTGTAGCGTTGTAATTGCTGATGATTTGTTAGCAGTTAAAAGGGAATCTGAAAAATAAAAAGGAAAGGAGTTTAATATGCTTAGAAAATTCTTACTCTCCATAGCAGTTGTTTTACTGCTGTCCTCCGGGGTCTTTGCAGACATCGGCCAGGTTCAGAGTTTTGAAATTGGCGAGTTGAATAAGGTCAAGGTAGTTGGAGGATTCGGCATGGCATCAGGAAGAAACTATCTGGAGATTGGCCAAAGACAGATGGAACGCCAGGCTTGTTTGGGCAGTGCAGCCATGAAGCAGGGAGGTATATTGACCCAGCATGCACGTGTTCAGGCCCGGAGTGGGGCAGTTGGTGTTATACAGAATGCATCGGTTAATGGCTCGCAAAAGCAGTTTATTGGCCATGGATATAGAGGTTCACATACTCAGGGGCAGAGTCTGAATCTGAACTTTAACACAATTGCGCGCAAACCTCTTGATGCTGCTGGCCGCGTAAAAGGCTCACAGAGTTTCGTTGGTGAACAAAGTCAGAAGCAAACCTTTCGTGGAGGATCCAGTGCAAGCTCTCAGTTTGTTCATGCTGAACAAGATGTTAAGATTATCGGCGGCCCGGGCTCTGATGTTGTTGTGAAAAATAACCTGAATGTCAGTATGTTCCAGGGTGATAGCCCTCAGTAACGACCGGCAAAATCTCGTATAGTTTCAAGGAGACCTTTCTAATAATTTAGTTAAAAAGGAGCCTTAAAGGAACCTCTTGCTTGAAAGAGTGCGTAATTTCTTTAGGGCTCTTTTTTTTGCTCCTCGCCGGTTTTTTACATTTTTTCGTTTGACAACAACGTCCTATAAGGTTACATTCCCAATACTATAAGATGATTTGGCCGCATATGGTTTTTTGCCCCGTAAGATAAATT
>Ga0209427_10005773_pt1 | contig 14191 bp, 10 predicted proteins | sample DeeMarSWOR136_30_FD_187465 | JGI IMG/M metagenome (GOLD analysis project Ga0209427, IMG submission 187465) | Marine sediment microbial communities from White Oak River estuary, North Carolina - WOR-1-36_30 (SPAdes) (version 2) | ecosystem: Environmental > Aquatic > Marine > Intertidal zone >... | reverse complement strand
TTTGCACCGTACTTACTCCTGCCTTGTCTGCGATTGGCAACCCCGGCACAATCAAGCACACCGCGGACAATATGATACCTAACACCCGGTAAATCCCTAACCCGGCCGCCACGAATCACAACCGTGCTGTGCTCCTGCAGGTTGTGGTCGATGCCTGGTATGTAGGCAGTAACCTCCTTGCCGTTAGTTAGTCTGACGCGCGCGATTTTTCGCAACGCGGAGTTTGGTTTCTTGGGCGTTTGAGTTCTCACAATCAAACACACGCCTCTCTTCTGTGGGGAGCCGCTAATCTCAGATATCCTTTTCCGACCCTTCGATTTTGCTCTTGGACGTCTAACTAACTGGTTTATAGTAGGCATAATTCACTTTCACTTTAATTTTCGATTTCCAACCAATCTGTCAATCAATTCCCAGGGCCTCTTTAATTGCAGCCTCTGCTCTCGCCTCTGCCTCTTTAACTTCTTTAACTTCGGCAAATTCCTTGGGCAAGGGAGCTTCCGCAAGGTGCTTGACCTTAATGTCCAGGTGCGGCTTGAAAGCGGTACCTGCCGGTATCAGATGACCAAGTATCACGTTTTCCTTCAGGCCGCGCAGCCTATCTACCGTACCGGACAATGAAGCCTGAGTCAAAACCTTAGTTGTTTCCTGAAAGCTGGCCGCCGCGATGAAGCTTTCGGACTGCAGCGAAGCTTTTGTTATTCCTAAAAGCAATGTGTTAGCAGTTGCGGGCTTTGGTTTTCTCCCTTTTGCCGGCGCGCCACCGAGCGTTTCAATCCTCTCGTTGACATCGGCAAGCTCATCCTTGTGAACAACCTGACCTTCACACAAATCCGTCGCATCTCCAACCTTGGTAATCCTAAGACTATTGGCCAATCTCTCGTTCCCTCCTCGGAATGTGAATTTATCAACCACCTCACCGGGCAAAAATGAGCTGTCACCAACAGAATCAATCTCAACTTTGCGCATCATTTGGGAACAGATAATCTCAATGTGTTTATCATTAATATTTACATTTTGTGAACGGTAGACATTCTGAATTTCCCCAATTAAATATCTCTGCAATGCTTCTTCGCCTTTAATTCGCAAAATATCGTGTGGCACCAACGGGCCATCTGTTAAGGGGTCTCCGGCCTCCGTCATATCTCCTGTGTGAACATTGAGGTGCCTATCGCGTGGAATGTGGTGTTCTTTCTCCATTCCAGACTCGGATCGAATTATAACCGTCATTTTACCCTTGCGCTTATCACTTCGCAATTCGACCCTCCCACTAATCTCTGCCATCGCTGCAGGGTCCTTGGGTTTGCGAGCCTCAAACACTTCGGTTACCCTCGGCAGTCCCCCAGTGATGTCCTGGGTACCCCCGGTCGCTCTGGGTTGATGAGCGAGCAATTGGCCCGCCTGGACCTGCTGGCCCTCGTTAACCTCAATCCTGGCTCCTGCAGGCAGATAATGCACATCGAGTATCTTGCCGTTGGCATCTTCGATGATAATTTGCGGGTGTGTATCCCCTTTGTGCTCGATTACCACGGGCCTGCCAACCTGACCTTTTCGCTCCTCTTCAAGTCTAATTGTCTCGCCTTCTATAATATCCACAAAGCGGATCAGACCCAGCACTTCCGCCAGAATTGGGGTGCGGTGCGGGTCCCAATAAAACAATCGCTGGCCCGATTTAACATTTTGACCGTCCTTGACCACAATTTGAGCGCCGTAAGGTACCTTATACTTATCAAGTTCACGTCCCTTTTTGTCAAGAATAGCCATTTCGCCATTGCGTTTGAGCGCGATAAAGCGTGATTTAATAGGACGTTTCACCTCAGGTTCACCAACCGGTGTAACTGAATCAATCCTGTAGGTATCGCCTTTCCATTCAAAATCAGGACTAGGGTTATCAACGGGGTTGAGGTCGCGAAACTGAATCTTCCCTGCCTGGGTAGCCTTCTGGTCACTTTCAAGAATAGCTCTAGCGGCGATGCCCCCGGTATGGAATGTACGTAGTGTCAACTGCGTCCCAGGCTCACCAATTGACTGTGCAGCGACAATTCCAACCGCTGAACCTTGCTCGACAAGAGTACCGGTGCTCATATCCCATCCATAACACTTCGCACAAACACCAAGTGGACTATCGCAGGTTAGAGGGCTTCTGACTCTTATGGCATCAAGCCCCAAAGCCTCAACCTTTGCTGCCGCCTCAGGTGTGATAACCTCGTTCTCGGAAACAATCATCTCATCAGTGATTGGATTGCGAATATTATCTCTGGCGGTTCGGCCAAGAATAAGCTGAGAAAGGGGAACATCGATTTGCTCACCTCTGCTCACCGTACTTTTTGTAATTCCCTGTAAGGTTCCGCAGTTGTGCTCGGTAACAATAACATTTTGGGCCACGTCGATTAGTTTGCGGGTAAGATAACCGGAATTGGCTGTCTTCAAGGCCGTATCCGCCAAGCCCTTACGTGCCCCATGAGTGGAGCTAAAGTACTCAAGAACGGTCAAGCCCTCACGGAAATTTGATTTGATTGGTGTCTCGATAATCTCGCCGCTGGGCTTGGCCATCAATGCTCGCATACCCGCGAGCTGCTGAATCTGGTCAACGCTCCCTCTTGCACCGGAATCACTCATAAGGTATATCGGATTCAGGTACGGAGAACCATCTTCTTTGGTATCCTCCTTAAGGGCACGCATCATCTCGCCGGTAACGGCCACGCGCGCATGTGTCCATGCATCAATAACCTGATTATACCTTTCACCCTCTGTCAGAACACCGGCCTGATAATTCTTATGGATTTTGCTGACCTTCTTTTCGGTCTCGTCGATAATCTTTTCTTTCGCCTCCGGTATTTTCAGATCCGTAATGCCAAAGCTCAAGCCCGCAAGCGTGGCATATCTGAAGCCTAAATCCTTTATTTGGTCAAGCAAATCCACCGTCTTTGCACTGCCAGCCATGTCGAAACAATCACTAATCACCTGGCCCAAGCTCTTCTGGGACATCGTCATATTGTAAAACGGCATCTCCTCAGAAAGCATATCGTTAAATATGCACCTGCCGGCTGTTGTCTCAACCAGCGTATAGCGTTTAGTCCTTGGCGCGGGGCCCAGTTTTTCCTCGCCCTCTGCGCCACCTGCTCCAACGATTTCCTTATTAACCCGCACTTTGACCCTTGCATGCAAGCTAATCTTCCCCATTTCATAAGCCATTATTGCCTCGAAGGCGTCTCGAAACGCCATCCCCTCCCCTTTTTCGCTCTCAACTGCACAAGTCAAATAATAGTTGCCCATAACCATATCCTGAGAAGGCCCGACCATTGGAGCACCATTTGCGGGCGAGAAAATATTGCTGGTTGGCATCATCAAGGTGTGACTTTCAGCCTGCGCCTCGATACTCAGCGGCAAATGCACCGCCATCTGGTCACCATCAAAGTCAGCGTTGAAACCCTTGCAGGACAACGGGTGAAGCATAATGGCGTTGCCCTCCACAAGAATCGGCTCGAAGGCCTGAACACCCATTCGATGCAGGGTAGGCGCACGGTTGAGCAAAACAGGATGCTGATGAATGACCTCCTCCAGAATATCCCATACCTGCTCATCCCGGCGTTCGATTATTCTCTTGGCACTTTTGATAGTATCGGCAAGACCGTGCTGCTTGAGTTTTCGAATAATGAACGGCTGATAAAGTTCCAGAGCTATCTTCTTCGGCAAACCGCACTGATAGAGTTTAAGATTAGGTCCCACTACAATCACTGAACGTGCCGAATAGTCCACGCGTTTGCCCAGTAGGTTTTCACGGAACCGGCCTTGCTTACCCTTAATCATATCGGTCAAACTCTTCAACGGTCGATTGTTACTGCCCAAGACCGGTCTGCGGCACCGGGCGTTGTCCAGCAGCGAATCGACTGCCTGCTGCAGCATTCTTTTCTCATTCCGGATAATCACCTCAGGGGCATTGAGGTCCATTAGCTTCTTCAAACGGTTGTTACGGTTGATAATTCGCCTGTAAAGGTCGTTCAGGTCGCTGGTTGCAAAGTTGCCGCTCTCAAGAAGCACCAATGGACGCAAATCCGGCGGAATGACGGGAATAACCTCGAGCACCATCCACTCAGCTTTGTTATTGCTACTTTTGACTGCGTTGACTGTTTTAAGACGTTTAGTAAGATCCTTCATTTTCTGCCTGCTGTTGGTTTTGGCTATGGCAGTCCTCAGTTCGCCGCCCAAGGTATCCAGGTCAAGGTTTGCCAACAGAGCCTTGATAGCTTCGGCGCCCATTAAAGCCCTAAACGAGCCGCCGTACTTGTTTGTTGCCTCGCGGGATTCTTCTTCGCTAAGCAACTGGCCCACTTTCAGTGGGGTTTGGCCCGAACTGGTAACTACATAATCTTGAAAGTAAACAATCTTCTCAAGGTCCACCGCCTTCATTGCCAAAAGAGTACCGAGATGGTTTGGTATGGCCTTGAAAAACCATATATGCACCACTGGTGCTGCAAGATTGATATGTCCCATTCGCTTGCGGCGAACTCGACTGTGAGTGACCTTGACTCCGCAACGGTCGCAGATGATTCCCTTGAACTTGGTGCCTTTGTATTTTCCGCAAGCACACTCCCAGTCGCGCTCGGGACCGAAGATTCGCTCACAGAACAACCCGTCCTTCTCCGGCCGGTAAGTACGATAATTGATGGTCTCGGGCTTGCGCACTTCGCCAAAAGACCAGCTCCGAATATCGTTGGGGCTCGCCAATGAAATCTTGACCAAACCATAGTCATTAATGCGGTCATAAATATTTGCCAACATTTAAGGTCAACTCCTTAAGTCGATTAAAACCAAAAACCGTCATATTTTAGCTTCACCACTTCTCATCTATAGCACTTTCACTTCTCGTCATTTTACAGCGTAGTGCCTCCGAGGCGTTTCTTCTCAAGCTGAATGTTCAATCCCAATCCTCTTATCTCATTGCACAACACGTCGAAGGAAAGCGGCGTACCGGCCTCAAGTGTATTTGCGCCTTTTACCATTGATTCATAGATTTTTGTGCGACCCTCGACGTCATCGCTCTTGACCGTCAGCATCTCTTGGAGGGTATAAGCCGCTCCATAGCCCTCCAGGGCCCAAACTTCCATCTCGCCGAATCTCTGTCCGCCGGTCCTGGCCTTGCCGCCTAAGGGCTGCTGGGTAATCAGGCTATACGGCCCGGTCGCCCGGGCATGTATCTTGTCATCAACAAGATGATGCAGTTTCATCATATAGATGCATCCTATGGTGGCAGCCTGGTCAAATGGCTCGCCTGTCCTGCCATCGTACAATTGGGTCTTCAAGGCAGGTGGGACATTCACAAAAAACTCGTCCTGGGGGGGCATTTGCTTATTTTCTTCCAGTTCGGCCTTTCGCCGACTCATAAGCTCATTCGCCTCGGTCGTAAGCTCCTGAATATCAGCTTCGGTGGCACCATCGAAAACCGGAGTAATAGCACCAAAGCCCAACACCTTTGCAACCCAGCCAAGATGAGTTTCCAAAATCTGACCGACGTTCATTCGGCTCGGCACCCCCAGAGGATTCAGCAATATGTCAAGACTTGTACCGTCCTCAAGGAACGGCATGTCCTCCTCGGGCATAATCTTGGCAATCACACCCTTGTTGCCGTGACGCCCGGCCATCTTGTCTCCGATTGACAACGTCCTTTTGGTCGCAACGTAAACCTTTACCATCTCCAGCACACCGCTGGCCAGCTCATCACCATGCTTGAGACTGTCAATCCTGTGATTCTTTTCTTCCTGAACTTCTGCAATCTTCTTCCAGAATTTATCTGCGATTTTCTGTACTTCATCACGGGCTGAGGCGGGTTTGACCCACTTAATATTGAAGTTCTCCACCTGCTCATAAACAACTTCATCATCTTCGCTGACACCAACTTTCTGTCGCGTGGATGAATCAACGATATTGACATCGAATTTCTTATTAATGGCCTCTATCATCTGCCTGAATACCATGCACTCCTTGGCCCGCATATCTCTTTCATACTGTTTTATCTGCGCCATGTGAGCCTTTTTTTGTTCCTCGCCACCGGCTCCTCGTCTGGTGAAACGTTCGGTTCTTATCACCACGCCCTCATATCCGCTGGGCAACTCCAATGAGTCATTTTTGACATCCTCTCCCGCCCTTCCAAATATGGCGTGCAGCAGTTTCTCTTCGGGCGTCAGTTCGGTCTTGCTCTTGGGTACGACCTTGCCTACCAGAATATCGCCGGGGCAGACTCTCGTTCCCTCGCGGATTACTCCATACTCATCAAGATTTCGAAGTGCCCTCTCGCTGACATTCGGTATATCACGCGTAAATTCTTCTCTTCCGAGACGGGTCTCACGAACTTCCGCTGTGAATTCGTCAATGTGAATGCTCGTGAAACTATCATTCTTGACAAGTTTTTCACTGATAATAATTGCATCCTCAAAGTTAAAACCGTCAAAAGAGACAAAACCCACAAGCACATTCTTGCCAAGGGCCAATACGCCGTCCGCAGTGCCCCCGCCATCTGCAATTATCTGGTCTTTCCGAACCTTGTCCCCGAGTCGAACGATCGGCTTTTGATTCAGACAGGTCCTCTCGTTCAACCCGACAAACTTGGCAAGTTTATATTCGTCGGTATGATTTATGACTATTTTTGTGGCGTCCACCGCCGTCACGACACCGCTGGTCTCTGCACGCACGACCATACTCGAATTTCGACCAACCACCTCCTCCATACCGGTACCGACCAAAGGGGGTTCTGTTTTCAGAAGCGGAACGGCTTGACGCTGCATATTCGAACCCATCAACGCCCGGTTAGCATCGTCGTGCTCCAAAAACGGGATAAGCGAAGCTGAAATACCCACGATCTGTTTGGCCGAGACATCAACGTAGTCAACCTCATCGCTCGAGACCTGTGCCAATTCACCGCCCTTCATGGCTAGGACCATGCCCTCCTGAATACTGCCCTTTTTGGAATCGACTATACTCGGCGCTGCAATAATTGCCTTCATGTCCTCGTCAGCGCGCAAATAGTCCACCTCGTCAGTGACCTTACCGTCCTTGACTTTACGGTACGGTGTAAGCAGAAATCCATACTCGTCCACCGTGGCAAATATTGCCAAAGACGCAATCAACCCAATATTCGTACCCTCCGGCGTTTCAATAGGGCACACTCGCCCATAATGACTGATATGCACATCCCGCACCTCAAATCCCGCCCGACGTCTGTTCAGGCCACCCGGCCCAAGAGCCGACAGGCGCCTTTCATGGGTCAATTGACTTAAAGCATTGGTCTGGTCAACAATCTGGCTCAACTCACCGCGGCCGAAGAAATAATTAATACTGCTCGATACACTCTTGGAATTCACCAGGTCTGCTATGCGCATCGACTCATCAATATCCCTTTTCATGCTCATTCGCTCCTGGACGGTCTTGCGAAGTTTCAGCAGCCCCTTTCTAATTTCATCAGATGCCAGCTCATCAATCGTACGCAATCTTCTGTTGCCCAAATGGTCAATATCGTCAGTCAGTCCTTCATTATTTCGTAAAGCCACTATGTACTTCATTGTATTGAGGAAATCTTCCGGCCTAAGCGTCATCTCGTCCTCATCTGCTGTCTGCTCAAACTTCCGATTCAACCTGAACCTGCCGACCCTGCCCAGGCGGTAGCGGTTGGGGTCAGAGAATTTCTCGGTAAAGAAGGTCTTTGCCTTTTTCTCATTGGGTGGATTGCCGGGTCTCAATCTCATATAAAATTTCAACAACGCCTGTTCGCGGCTTTGACAGTCATCCTCTGCAAGGGTGTTTAAAATGATGGCATCGCGCACCTGCTCGATAACTTCGAGTTTCTTCATACCACTTTGCTGTATCAAAGAGACCCTATCGCCGATTTGTCTGCCGGCTTTTACAATAATTTCGCCGGTCTCTGAGTCCACAACTGGCCCGACCGCCCACATAGCGGGCGTGAGCTTGTTTACCGGAACAGTTTTTGTCGGATAAAAAAGCCGCAAGATTTGCTCAGTGGTACCGTACTCAGGCCCTATTGCTCGTAGAAAAAGGGTTGCCGGTATCCTGCTGGACTGGTCAATCTTAACGACCAGAACATCCTTGCGCGTCACGCCTATCTCTATCCAACTTCCCCTTTCCGGAATGATTCTGCCGCCGTGCAACACCCTGTCGCCCTCCTTGCTCTCTATAAGGAAATCAACACCGGGACTTCGGTGCAGTTGGCTGACTATGACACGCTCGGCACCATTGATGATAAACTCTCCGCCGCCTATCATAACCGGCATCTCACCAAGGTATATTGACTGCTCAGCTAAATCTTCACCCTCCTTGACATGCAATCTACAACAGATTTTTAGCGGATACCCGTAAGTCAGCCGTAATTGTCGGCACTCAGTGGGCATATAACGGGGTTTCTCCAGCTCATAATACAGATACTCCAAACGCATCGTATTGTCGTAGTTTGCAATGGGAAATATCTCGCGGAACAAACCTTCGAGCCCGATGCGCTTTCTCCTGGTTGGGGCCACGTCTTTCTGCAAAAAGGACGCGTAACTTTCTCTTTGTATGGCTACCAAGTCCGAAATCTCAACTACGTCGCGGACTTTTCCAAAATTACGGACGGTTTGCGCAACCATCTCAAACTCCTTCATCATTCACAAACTACGAGCTCACAACCCATAACCACAAACCTTATGCTAACTCGACTACCGCACCTACGGCCTCAAGCTGCTTCTGGGCAGCTTCAGCCTCCTCTTTGCTCAGGCCTTGCTTAACCGGTTTGGGAGCACTATCTACAAGGTCCTTGGCCTCTTTCAACCCAAGCGTGGTCAAAGCCCTTACTTCCTTGATAACCTGAATCTTCTTGTCACCGACCTCCTTGAGGATTACATCAAAGCTGGTCTTCTCTTCAGCTTCCTCAGCCGCTGCGCCTGCCGCCACAGCTGGCCCGGCCATCATAACGGCTCCGCCCGTGGCCGGCTCAATACCATATTCCTCCTTCAGGTAATCGCCAAGCTCCTTGGCCTGCATCAAAGTCAGCGCAACTATCTTGTCACCAAGCTTCTTAATCTCGCTGCTCCATTTCTTCGCTCCTTCAGTTTTCTTGGTTTCTTTGACTTCTTTCTTCTCCTTGGTTTGCTTTGCCAGTTCAGGTTCTTTCACCTTCTTGGCTTCTTTGACTTCCTTTACGTCCTTGGCTTGCTGTGCCAGTTCAGGTTCTTTGGTCTCAGGTGCCTCCTTGCGTTCCTGCGTTTTTTCCGCTTCTTTAGCTTCGTTTTCTTGCTCTTTCGCCATCTCTGTCAACTCCTATCAACTAAGGCTTGATGGTAGCCGAAACTACGCCGTTCCGTTTAACCCCATTACCAAAAAGAGGGGGCAGCCATACAAGCAACATAATCCTTGATTTTTCAAACTCTCCTTTTTTGCTATTCCCGCGAAAGCGGGATTCCTTTTCACCTTTTAGCTTTTACTTCTATTTAGGCCGCTTGTTTTTCGCACCTTTCTATGACAGCTTCTATGCAACCTGCGACGATACCTGCAGCAGCCCCGAAAGTGGCAGCTAATCTTCTCGCAGGCGACTGTGCCAAGCCGGCAAGTTCGCCCTGCAGCTCCGCTCGGGTCGGCATCTTTGAAAGCCCTTCCGCCGCTTTGGCGTCTAATACCGAGCCGTCCAGAAAACCTCCTTTAATCTCTATCGCCGCCACCTTCTCGCCCCAATCGACCATCTCCTTTGCAACGTCGACTATGCTGTCGCCTCCGTAGGCAATAGCACAGGGCCCGCTGAACAGAACCACCGCCGGTTCCATCTGGCAATTGCTCAGAGCCTTTATGAACAGCGAATTCTTCACTATCGATAATCTGATGCCTTTTTCTCTCAGCTCACCACGCATCAGGTTATTGTCAACACCGCCGACGCCTCGGGTACTGACAACCAAAAAATCCCTGATGTTCTCGCTGGCAATTTTCTTTTCCAGTTCCGACTGGAGTAATTCTTTTATGTATTTACTCATCTTACTACTTTCAACAGTACGCCACTAAACACAGTAAACTGCGTTGAAACCCTTTTTTAACAACTCTTGACTTTCAGCTAATCGCTAAACTCCTAACAGAAACTCTTTTCTTAAACATTGACCCCTATGCTCGGGCTCATTGTCGCAGATAAACACATTTTTTTTATGAAAGTTCCTTTGGCCGTGGTCGGCCTGATCTTGTTTATATGCGAGAGAAAAGCCTCGATATTGCCGATTAGTTCAGCAGCCCCGAAGCTCTGCTTGCCGACTACTACGTGAACATTGCCTCCCGCGTCATTCTTAAATTCGACTTTGCCGGCGGCAAATTCGGCCACTGCTGTCGCCACATCCGCAGTCACCGTCCCATTTTTAGGCGTAGGCATCTTTCCCAGCGGTCCGAGAACTCGGCCAAGCTTGCCCACCTTACTCATCACTTTTGGCGAGGCGATAGCCACATCGAAATCCAGCCAGCCGTCAGAAACCTTTTTTATCAGCTCATCGCAGCCGGCCTCAACAGCACCAGCCGCCCGCACGGCTTCAACATCCGAGTCCTCGCAGAAAGCGACAACCTTTTTCTGTTTACCTATCCCGTGAGGCAAAGATACTGACCCGCGGACCAGCTGGTCGGCCTGCTTAGGGTCGATACCCAATTGCAGCACACATTCTATGCTCTGGTCAAATTTAACCGAGTTGAACGACTTAATTTTTTCGACCGCCTCGGCTAAACTCATCGGCTCTTTACTTAGCTGCTGCGATTCCTGCTTGTACCTTTTACTCCTAAATACCATAAAGACACTCTAAAACCGGCCATCGAATTTATCAGCTATCAATTATCTCTATACCCATACTTCGCGCGGTTCCTGCAATAATTTTCTCGGCGCCTTCCAAATCATACGCATTCAAATCTTTGAACTTGGTCTCAGCAATTTTACGCAGTCGCTCGGAAGTGATTTGCCCTACCTTTTCTTTATTCGGGACACCGCTTCCCTTCGCAAGGTCCGCGGCCTGCTTCAGCAGAACCGCCGCTGGCGGACTCTTGACCTCAAAGGTAAAGCTCTTGTCCTTAAAGAGGGTTATTACAACCGGCACAATTGTACCGTTGAGCTCTTTGGTTCGTTCATTGAACTGTGAAACGAACTGGCCGATATTAACACCGTGCTGACCCAAAGCAGGTCCTATCGGCGGGGCCGGTGTCGCCTGCCCGCCCGGTGCCTGCAATTTAATCTTCGCCACTACTTCTTTGGCCATTACTCCACCTGCAGCTGGTATATTGCCTTACACAAACGCAACAAGACCTAACTTACAATTTTTCAATCTGCCAATACTCTATATCCAGCGGAGTACTCCGCCCGAATATCGTAACAATCACTTTCACAATACCCCGCTCCGAATCAATCGATTCAACCGTACCTTCAAAGTTCTCAAACGCGCCTTCTCGAATTTTAATCAAATCACCTTTTTCAAACTCGACCTTGATGCTTGGTCCCTCCTCAGGCTTCTCCGCCTCCAAAAGCATCTTGGCCACGTCTGTGTCCCGCATCGGTGTGGGGACCCCTTCCGTGCCAATAAAATCACCCACTCCCGAAGTCTCCTTGATGATAAACCATGCCTTTTCCGGGACTCTGCCATCATCCGTAGGCTCTACTTCCATAAAAACATAGCCGGGATAGAGCTTTCGCTTGTGAACCGTTTGTCTGCCGCTTCGAATACGCTTAATCTGCTCAACCGGAACCTCTATCCTGCCCACAACACCGCCCAGATCCTCTCTCTGCACCTTTTGCGAAAGGGCCTCTTTAACCTGCTCTTCCTTATTTGCCGCAACTCGTAAGACGTACCATCGCATACTAATGCCTCTCATTAGCAGACAGGATTGAGTTTCCTTTCCTATACGCTAAACTCCGATCGCAGAAGCCATCCAAAAAACACCTGGAACACTAAATCTGTGATTCCCAGAAGCACTGCCATAAGAATTACAACCGTAATAACGATAAATGTCGAAACCGCTATCTCCTTCCTGCTCGACCAGCTGACCTTTTTCATTTCACCTTCAGCGGCGACCATAAAATCCGCAACAGATGGTTTATTAACCAACCAGAAAATCAAAAGGCTCAAGCCAACAAACAAACCCGCGGGAACCATGGTCTTTACCCACAATCCCAAATCAGTGCCTTCCAACTTCTTATAAAGCTGAAGACAACCTAATACTGCAACGATCGCTGCCCCAAAGGCGCTATAGAGCCTTGTGTATTTGCCCTGACCACGCTTATAAATATCAAAAACCATAATAAACAGCCCTTTTCGACTCCCGACCCTTCGATTCTTTATCAACAATCGGCTCTCACAAAACAGGCCAGGAGGGAATTGAACCCCCAACCTTCGGTTTTGGAGACCGACGCTCTGCCAATTGAGCTACTGGCCTATATCTTTTCTCTTACCATCACAAGGTCGGGTTGGTTCTATTTACGCCGTATCTTATGAACAACATGCATACGTTCGTTTTTACAAAACTTCTTTAATTCTAATTTAGGCGTACCTTCTGCCACACTAACACTCGTGCGGTAATTCCTTTGCCCGCACTGCTTACACTCAAGCCAGACATACTCCCTTTTGCTCTTCTTTTTAGCCATAAAAACCTATCCACGCCAACCAGGTTCGCTCACCTGAAAAACACCTACTTGCCCTCCAGGTACATCCGACCAGCCCAGACCCAGCTGATACAAGCACCCTTTCTTTTAACGCTCGTGGAGTTCAACAGCTACTCAAAGATATGCTTATTCAACTATCTTGGTTACCACACCTGCGCCAACCGTCCGACCGCCTTCACGAATAGCAAAGCGAAGACCTTCCTCCATCGCTATCGGGGCAATAATACCTACTTCCATAGTAATATTATCGCCTGGCATACACATCTCCGCACTCTTGCCTTCTCTGCTCATCAGCGCATGAACTGAACCGGTGACATCAGTCGTCCTGAAATAAAACTGTGGCTTGTAACCCGCAAAAAACGGCGTATGGCGGCCACCTTCTTCCTTGGTCAGAACATACACTTCAGCATGAAACTTGGTATGGGGAGTAATACTGCCGGGTTCTACGACAACCTGACCTCGCTCTAAGTCCTTCTTTTCAACACCACGCAAAAGCAACCCGATGTTATCACCGGCTTGGCCTTCATCAAGCGTTTTATTAAACATCTCTACACCCGTAACAACCGTTTTGCGCGTCTCTTTCGCAAGTCCGACTACCTCGACCTCCTGGCCCACTCGAATCTTGCCACGCTCAACTCTACCTGTACCAACCGTACCTCGGCCTTTAATGCTGAAAACATCCTCAACCGGCATAAGGAAGGGCTTGTCAACATCACGTTCAGGAACCGGCAGGTAATCATCGACCGCATCCATCAACTCATCAATGCACTTGCAGGCCTCATCATCTTTACCTTCGCTTTCCATCGCCGCTAAAGCCGAACCTTTAATAATAGGAATATTGTCGCCGGGAAATTTATATTTGTTCAGCAGCTCTCTTATCTCCAGTTCAACTAATTCCAGCAGCTCAGGGTCATCAACCTGGTCTACTTTATTCATAAAGACCACTATCCTGGGCACATTTACCTGACGGGCAAGAAGGATATGCTCACGGGTCTGAGGCATAGGACCGTCGCTGGCCGCAACTACCAGAATAGCCCCGTCCATCTGAGCCGCTCCGGTAATCATATTCTTGATATAATCGGCGTGCCCCGGACAGTCAACATGCGCATAATGGCGTTTGTCCGTCTCGTACTCAACGTGTGCAGTATTTATTGTAAGGCCACGCGCCTTTTCTTCGGGAGCATTGTCAATGTCCTCAAACCTCTTGACCTTGCCCTTGCCTGACTTCTGTACAAGTCGCATTGTGATTGCAGCTGTCAGGGTTGTCTTGCCGTGGTCAACATGACCGATAGTTCCTATATTGATATGTGGTTTTACCCGCTCAAATACCGCCTTAGCCATCTTACTATAAACCTCCAATCTGCCAGGTTAGTAGTTACTTTGTTACCTACCCGATTTTCAAAAAACCGTCTTTAATCCCTTATAATCAACCCACAACCAAGACTTCTAACACGTATACCCAGGTTAGCTCGGCTTGACCTGCTTGCATTTAGCTGCTGATGGGGCTTGAACCCATGACCTCGTCCTTACCAAGGACGCGCT
>Ga0209427_10005772_pt1 | contig 14191 bp, 11 predicted proteins | sample DeeMarSWOR136_30_FD_187465 | JGI IMG/M metagenome (GOLD analysis project Ga0209427, IMG submission 187465) | Marine sediment microbial communities from White Oak River estuary, North Carolina - WOR-1-36_30 (SPAdes) (version 2) | ecosystem: Environmental > Aquatic > Marine > Intertidal zone >... | reverse complement strand
CATATTTCATGCATATACGTCAAGTGCCTATTATTATATGAATTTCTGTATCATTCTGGGTTGTCTCTATTTAATTGACTGCTTCGTATTGCAATTTTTCTCAAAATGAGATATTCAATCATATGATTATCAGGCGGGCAGTAGCGGAGGTTGTTTTGCAGAAAACATTTTTGATTTTGGGGATTTTCAGTTTCCTTATTGCCGCTGTAATTTTTGTGTTTGGGGATGGATTGCGCAGATGGTACAGCGGGATATTTTTTGTGATTTTGAGCGTTGCTTTGATCGCGAATGCAAAACGCCCTGGTAGGAAGTAAGGAATCGCTTCTTTATACTTAAAATTTCTGAAATTGAAAAAAGCTCACAATTTTCCACTGTGTCATTGCGAGATATCCGGTAGAATCACATAATATTCAATAATGAAAAAATGGCTATTCAAGGAGCAACTGCTGTGAAGCCGCAGGTCGTGCTGAGTGTGGAACAGGCCCTGACTATGACCTACGCCACGCTGCGGTTTGTCCACCTGGGCTGGCGTGTCATCAAGATCGAGCCCACTCCCGTGGAGGGAAGAAGATCCAAGGGCGATCCCAACCGCTACATCGGCCGGCCTGTTGCCGGCGAGGACCGGCACAGCTATTTCGTGGCACCCAATGTGGGCAAGGAAGCCGTGGCCATCGACCTGAAGCAAAAGGAGGGACAAGCGCTTTTAAAACGGCTTATCCAGGAGCTCCGAGCAGACGTTTTCTGCACCAACACCATGCCGGCCCGCCACAAACCGCTCGGCATTGATTACCAGACATTAAGCCAGGTGAAGCAAAATCTTATCTGGTGCTGCATATCGGCCATGGGATTAGCCTATCCCGATGTCCCGGGATATGACCCGGTCATGCAGGCGCTGTGCGGATACATGGACCTCACCGGGCATGCTGACGGCCCTCCCCTGCAGTGCGGTCCGCCCCTTGTGGACCTTAAGGCTGGAGATGAAGCTTTCATCCAGGTCATCCTGGCCCTGAAGGACCGTGACGAAACCGGCAGAGGAAAAGAGATTGACATATCCATGGCCCGGGCAGCTGTTTCCTGGCTGCAGACTTTTCTGCCCATGCTGGATATGGGAAGTCCACCTGCCGAACTTAAGCGGTCGGGCAATGAGCACCGCCAGTTCATACCTGTCAATGCCTATCAGACAAAGGACGGCTTCGTTTACATGGCGATCGGCAGTGATGCCCAGTGGGCCCGGATTACCAAGACGCCCCTGTTCAAATCCCTGGACCAGGAGCGCTTCGCCACCAATGAGGGCCGGCGGAAAGATAAAGTGGAGCTTCACCAGGCTATCGAAGCTATCACCCGGAAATATTCTTCGGCCGAGGTTTCCAAGGTGTTGACCGGGGCAGCCATACCCCACTCGCCGATCACTCCCATAGAAGAAGTTCCCAACCTGCCCTTTGTCGCTTCAGACTGCCTTAAAACTACTGCACCGGACGGCCGCGCTGTCCGCCTTCCGCCGCCAGCGGTATTCACCGATCATCTTAAGAATATTGGTGGAAATATGCCCTTCGCCCCGGCCTACGGTGAACACACGGATAAGATCCTTGCCGAAGCCGGACTATCCTCCTCTGAGATCGCCTCGCTCCGGAAGCGAAAAATCGTAACATGAGACGCTTTGAATACTTCAAACCCCGTTCCCTTGAGGAAGCCTGGGAGCTAAGAGCCAAAATACCTGACTCTCTGTTCATAGCTGGCGGAACAGATGTGCTGGTCAGTATAAAGAATGATGAATGCCGGCCTCAGGCCTTGATCTCCCTGCGTTCCATCCCAGGGCTGGCTGGCATTGAAACGGATGATGCCTTCCGTATCGGAGCCCTGACCACCATCTGCGACATCATTCATCATCCACAACTCGGCCGCCATTACCCCGTTCTGGTGGAAGCAGCCCGGAGTCTGGGAAGCATCCAGATACGCAACGTGGCGACAATCGGCGGAAACCTCTGCAACGCCTCTCCCTGCGCGGATATGGCTTTACCGCTGCTGGTTCTGGAAGCCACAGTCCGGCTCCAGAGCCCGAAGGAAACCCGCGAAGTCCCGATCAGCGACTTTTTTAAGGGTCCAGGCACAACATTCCTCTCCCCTCCTGATATACTGACGGATATCCTGCTCGAGCCTCCGCAAAAAACCACGAAAACGTGTTTCATAAAAAAAGGCCGGGTGAATATGGACCTGGCTGTGGCCAGTGTGGCCGTGCTTCTGGAAATGGAGGGGAAAAGATGCCGCAAAGCGCGTATCGCAGCCGGGTCAGTGGCGCCCATACCTTTGCGCCTTAAAAAAGCAGAAGCCGTGTTCGAAGGCGCTGCTGTATCCAGCAGGTCCATAGCCAAAGCCCAACAACTAGCTGAGGACGAGATCGTTCCGATCACGGACATCCGCTCCAGCGAAGAATACCGTCGTCAGCTTACTGGAGTTCTGGTGAAGCGCGCGCTGGAGAGAGCTCTGGACTGGAGCCAGGCATGAGCAAGAAAATCTCTTTTATTCTCAACGGCTCGGAAGTCAGGGTGGCGGTCGAGGGCCATCACCGCTTGATCGACATCCTGCGCGGCTCTCTGGGTCAGACCGGAACCAAGGAGGGATGCGGTGAGGGAGAGTGCGGATCCTGTACGGTCATCATCGACGGCCGGGCCGTGAATTCCTGCCTCTATCCGGCTCTTGAGGCTGAGGGCAAGACCGTCACCACCATCGAGGGTTTGCAGGGGCCCAAGAACGAACTATCTATCCTCCAGCAAGCTTTTGTCGAGGAAGGCGCTATCCAGTGCGGTTTCTGCACACCCGGAATGATCATGTCCGCTAAAGCCCTTCTCGACTCCAACCCAAAGCCATCAGAAGAAGATATCCGGGATGCCCTGCAGGGAAATCTCTGCCGCTGCACCGGTTACGTCCAAATCATCGAAGCCGTGAAAAAGGCAGCTCAACAGCTCAAAGGAAGACGATGACAGACTTTTCTCATATCGGAAAAAAAGCTTTCCGGCCGGATGGCCCGGATAAGGCTGCCGGGAAAGCTCACTACATTCATGACCTTAAGCGTCCAGGAATGCTCTACGGAAAGATCAAGTTCAGCGACCACCCTCATGCCCGGATAAAGTATGTCGATACCTCCAGAGCTGAACGGCTGACTGGAGTCAGGGCAGTGATCACCGCCGCCAGCACGCCGGAAATCCGCTTCGGTTTCTTAAGAGATAACCTCGCCTTGAAAAAAGACAAGGTCCGCCATTACCGGGACGAGATTTCCGCTGTGGCTGCTATCGATCCTGAAATCGCAGAAGAGGCTGTCGAGCTGATCACAGTGGAATACGAACCGCTTCCTGGCGTCTTCTCTCCCCAAGAGGCGATGCAGGAAGGCTCCCCGCTTGTTCACGAAACCGACGCGCAGGGCCGCCCCCGGATAGACAACCTGGTCCCGCTGAAGTTCCACCACGAATCCGGTAACCTGGAAGCGGGCAAGCGTGCGGCAAAATATATCGCCGAAGGAGAATTCTCGACCCCGATGGTGCAGCAGTGCTGTCTGGGAACCGCGGGCTGCATCGCCGAGTTCGACATGAGCAATAACCTGACCATCTGGGCCAAGACCCAGATCCCCTTCCTGGCTCAGCGAGATTTCAACCGTGCTCTCTCCGATATCGGATTGGCCGGCAAGAACACGCGCGTCATCGTGCCCACTCTCGGGGGAGGCTTCGGGACCGGACTCGACACCCACGCCTACGAGTACATCGCTATCCTGCTGGCTTTTCAGACAGGGTGCCCGGTAAAGATCGTCTATACGCGAACTGAAGAGTTTGCCAACCTCTCGCCGCGACAATCATCCATCACCAAAATCATCCAGGGATGTGACCAGGACGGCAGGCTCGTTTTCCGCGAGGTGGAAGTGCTTCAAGACAACGGAGCCTACACCTCCTGGGGAGCGACCTATCCGTCAGTGATGATGATGCCGGCCACCTCTCTCTACCGGGTGCCTCATGTGTATTTTAATGCCCGCCTGGTCTACACCAACAATACCTTCTGTCAGGCCATGCGCGGCTACGGCAATCCCGAACACACCTGGGCTCTGGAAAGCAACATGGATGAGCTGGCTGAAGAAGCCGGAATCGACCCGTTCGACTTCCGGATGCTGAACCGCAACCAGCCCAACGAGACCACCCCCATGGGATTGAAAGTCAGCACCTGTGGTCTCAAAGAGTGTCTGGAAACCGTTGCCAGGAAGCTGGACTGGAAGAAGAAGCGCAAAAAAGGGAAGCGTTCCGGAGTAGGCATGGCGTCTCTGATTCATGTGGGCGGAGGAGGGCGCATCTACCGGTCCGATGCCAGTGGCCTGATCCTCAAACTGGATGACTTCGGCAACGTGTATGTTTTTCACGGCGGTGTGGAAATGGGGCAGGGCCTTCATTCCGTCCTGACGCTGGCCGTGGCTGAGGCTCTGGGAGTGAAGCCTGAGCGGGTGATCATCAACCCCACAGACACCGGAACGTGCCCCTGGGATGTGGGAACGCATGCCAGCCGCGGCACGTTCATGGCGTGCAATGCGGCCATCCTCGCGGCGAATAAGCTGCGGAGTAAGATCTTCGAACTGGCCGAAGAATTCTTTCCCAGAGAAACAGAACAGAACCTCAAAAAATTCCTGGAGGAGAATCCTGGCTACAAGCCGCCGAAATTCGACGTTAAGAAGGCGGCCAGGCGCGAACGCTTTGAGCTTCGCGACGGGTTTATTTTTATCAAGGATGGTCCCCGGGAAGACTGGCTGAGGCTGGAGCTGGGAAGGCTCCTGCGGGCTGTTCATTTTCGCAGCCAGGGCCAGATGCTGACCACCGAGGTCTTCTACGACCCTCCGAACGAACTTCCTGACTTTGAAAAAGGAACGGGAAACATCTCGGCCACCTATGCCTACGGAACACAGGGCGCAGAGGTTGAGGTGGACACCGAGACAGGAGAGGTCAAGATCCTCCGGATGGTGGCTGCCCATGATGTTGGAAAAGTCCTGAATCCCCTGGCGCTCAAAGGCCAGATCTACGGAGCACTCGCCCAGGGCGTGGGTTATGCTCTTTATGAAGAGCTGCGGTCTCAGCAGGGGAAGATCCTGAACCCGAATTTCAGGGATTACAAGATTCCCGGTGTTTGTGAAATGAACTTTCCCATCGACCTCGAGTTCATCGAGACCGATGACAGCTACGGACCGTTCGGAGCCAAGGGTGTCGCTGAGCCCGGTCTGGTTCCCACTGCCCCGGCCATCGCCAACGCCATCTATGACGCTGTCGGCGTCCGGGTCCGCGACCTGCCCATCACACCGCAAAAGATCCTGGCCGCGCTGAAAAAAACCAAGTAAATTGGGGACTGTCCCCAATTTCCACATGGCTCCTTTTTATTAAACCTGGATTATTCGCGAGTCGAGGTTACCGCAGACGTCGTTGCGAGAAGCGAAGCGACGCAGCAATCTCGTACTTTTAGCGATACAGAATGAGATCGCCACGCTCTGCCCGCGATGACAATTTATATAAAGATAAGGTCGTCATATCGGCTCGCCCGAAGGGGAAAAGATGCCGACAAAAAAAAATGGGGACTGTCCCTTTTGGTCATTATTTTACAGAGGAGAGGGACTGTCTCCCTTTATTAAAAAAGAATACGGTGTCGGCAGATTTTATGAATAATTCAGGTAAATTATTTCACGTCTACTTTGAGCACCACGGCTGCCGCAGTATCTCCAGCCGCGCAGCCATCGAACAGACCATATCCCCCGCCCTTGATCACCAGTTCCTCGATCAGTTCAATGATCAAACGGGTCCCGGTCGAGCCTTGAGGATGACCCCAGATAAGAGAACAGCCGTAATTGTTCATGTCGCCAGGTTTTATCCCCATCTCCCGGCAGAAAAAGATGTCATTGACCGCAAAAGGATTGTGAGTCTTAATCGCCTTGACATCCTTGATCCCTATTCCCGCAGATGAAAGCGCTTTTCTGGCCGCAGGGACTACAGCCATGGCCATAAAACCTCTCTTGGCTCTTGCCTCGCCGTAGGAAAGAACCTGTATTTCGATATTTGGATCACGGCTCAGTTCACGCGCCTTTTCTCTGGTGGACACGACTATGCTGGCGTTTCCGTCAGCGGGGTAGGTCTGAGTCCCGAAGGTGACTGTCCCGTGGGGAAGCACGGGTCTCAGCCTGGCCAGGGCTTCAGCAGTGGTCGGGAAGACTCCTTCATCGCCGGTCACGGTCGCTATCACCTTCCTGCCGGACTGGTCTTTGGCCTCAATAGGAACAACCATGAAGCGGTTAAGGAAGGCACTGTTGTCTTTGAGAGCGTCCTGGTATTGATTGTATCGTATAAGGGTTACTTCGTCCTGTTCTTCCTTAGAGATGCCAGCCTCCTTGGCCACGTTTTCAGCGGTCTCGATCATGGCATTCCTGGCATAGGGATCACAACCAAAGTTATCCCATACCCAATCTTCTTTATCTCCGGTCCCTCCTGTGCCCAGAGGATTGGGGTAATAGAGGTGAGGCCCGTTGCTTGTCCGGTCACAGGTCACGATGAGAATGGCCTCATTATTGCTTCGCTCTATCTCTCTAGAGGCAACGGCCAGACATTTCGCCGAAGTCGCACAGGCTTGACTGATCGTCGGACCCGTTATTCCGGACACTCCTATCATCCCGGCAACCCAGGGAGCACCATAGAAGCTGCTCTTCTGGGGAATGGTCATGCCCAGGATCAGGCTGTCAAATGTCTTTGGCGGAATTCCTCGCGGGGGAAGAGCTCCCTTGCAGACCTCAGCGGCAAACTCCATTGAATGTAGATGGGCAAAGCTCCCCTGCCAGCGGCAAAAGGGTGTGCTCCAGTATCCGTCATAAGGAATAAATGCTTTTTCAAGCGCCATGTTTACCTCCAGCTCTTAATATCCTGAATGATAAGACGAAATCCCATGTTTTCTTGTGGATCATGCATGAGAAAATTGAGCATTCACTTTTGGCCCATGTTTGAGAAAATTTTCCATCCCGATCCTCATATCTTTGGTCCTTGCGCATTCACCGAACGTCTTGGCTTCGTGCTTGAGCCCTTGCTCAAGGGTCATTCTGGCTCCTTCAAGGATTGCCTTCTTGAGGAACTCATCGGTCTTCCGGGAAAGATGTCCTATGTCCACCTCAGGAAGAGATTCGGGAATCTCCATCGGCTCTTTTTTTATGGGAGGGACCTTGACCTTGCCTGAAATCACTTTATGGGCAAAGGCAATGCCAGCTTCCTTGACATCTCCCTCCACCTCTTCACTGATCAATCCTATCTTCAATGCCTCTGATGAAGATATCGAGTCTCCAGTCCGAAGAAGAGGCCAGGCCTTCTCCAGGCCCACGATTCGAGGGAGCCTCTGGCTTCCTCCAAATCCTGGAACAATGCCGAGTCTGGGCTCGGGCTGGCCAGCCAGGATTCCCTTTTTGGCGATCCTTGCCGTACAGGCCATCGCCAGCTCGTTCCCGCCTCCGAAGGCCAGACCGTTCAGCGCACAGACAACAGGCTTACCGAGGTTCTCAATCAGGTTGAGTATCTCCTGACCCTTTAAGGCTATGGTTTCTGCGTCTTGAGGTGTCTTTATTTGAGCCAGAATATTGATATCCGCGCCCGAGACAAAAGCCTTTACGCCAAAACCGGTCAGGACAGCACCCTTAGTTTTTTTGTCTTTCTTTATAGCGGTGAATATCTCGGCCAACTGATCCATTACTGAAGAATTGAGGGCATTCAACGACCTTGGCCTTCGAATGGTAACCAGCGCAACATCGTCCTTGTCTTCTCTAAAAACAAACGGAATATTCCAGGGTTTTCCGGATCTTGCCTGTTCTTCAAGAACTTTGGGAACAGGGAATTCTGGCCATTCCTTGGCACAGGCTTTCACCAGCTCGAGGGATTTATCCACTCCCATTTTGTTCATCGTTTGAAAAGGCGGGTTCATGACAAGGGCACTCTCTACAGCCATCTCTAAATCCGCGATGTTCGAGATTCCAGAATCGAGTATCTCGCACACCAGCCCGAAGAAAGTGCCTCTCATAAGGTTCGACACCATCTCGAAATCATTCTCATTATAGCCGACAGCCTCCCCCATCATCGGCGTCTCCCAGGGTTTTCCGGTTGAAACCTGTCTGTCCAGGATTCCGGGGCAGTGAAACCAGGGATTGATCTTCTCCCGCATCTGGGTGAGACCATGCTGGGTAATCGGGTTTCCACCGGTCAGGTTCATCGCGGTGAAAGGGCCCACTCCCAGGCCCAATGCCCGCTGGGCCATGGCGTCCAGCTGCTTAACCGTCCCCACTCCTTTCTCCACCAGAAGAGCGGCAGTCAGGAAGATCCCTTCAAAGATAGGGTCGATCGCGTATCCGTAGCGGCTTTTTACCTTGATCGGTGCCTTGCCGATCTGTTCGTAGAATTTCATCACAAAATCCGCGACCCCGGGTTCCGTGTCCTTTCCGGGAACGACCTCGACGATAATGCTCCGCTCCGCAGGGAAAAAGTAGTGGATGACCAGGCATCTTTTTTTATTCTTTACGCCGGCGAAAATGACCTCGGGTTCCAGGTGGGAGGAGTTTGAAGCAAATATCGCCGTCTCAGGGCAGATCTTCTCCAGTTGAGCAAAAATTTTACTTTTTATCGCTTTATCTTCTGTGGCCGCTTCAACCACAAGGTCAGCTCCGCTCAACTGGGAGTAATCGGCCGTCCAGGAGATATTGGCGACCATCGCCTCCACTTCCTCCTTCCGGAATGCTCCGGTCTTGACTCCCCTGCTCAACTTTCCCTTGACACGGGCTTCCCCGGACTTGAGCGCTTTCTCAGCTATATCGACAACCACGACAGCGGCTCCCTGCTCATGGAGAACCTTGCTGAAGTAGAGCGCGATATCAGGTCCGATATTTCCGGAGCCGACGACTCCTATCTTGCTTATTTTTCGTCCAAAAATTTCCCAAGCCATGATAACCTTCCTTTCTAAACAGGATTTCTGAATGACCGTCCTTCCCGAACAGCGATGTCAAAGGCCTTCAGGTTCATCTCAAGGTCTTTCTTCTTGCTCACCGACGTCAAAACATATCTCAGATCCTCGGGCTTAAAAGGGATCAATCCTGTCCCTGCAGAATAGCCGATGAGCATTATGTTTGCAGTTAAGATCGATCCGATCTTAAAGGCCGCTCCGCTGGCGTCGTAGGCTCTCAATGTTATCTCTTTTTTCTTGAGATAGTCGAGGATTTTATTATCAAATCGATCCTCGCTCACAAGATTGACAAAACACATGCTCCCTCTTCTCAAGAATTTCAAGGTCCTGTAAGTCTCGTTCCCCTCAAAAGAGTAGAGAATATCAGCCGAGTCCGTTCTAATCAAGGGACTCTCAAACTTTCCCAGCTTCAAATGGGCGGTCACTGAACCACCCCGTTGGCTCATGCCGTGGGTTTCTGAGCCCATGACATCCAGACCCAACCTCAAACCCAATTCTGAGAATATCTTTGAAGAGAACAGTATTCCCTGCCCCCCGATCCCGGCCAAAACGACCTGCACTTTCATGCCGGCAGGATAGCTCCTTTCGGACAGGCATGGATGCAGACACCGCAGTCGACACAGAAGTTCCGGTCGATCTCGACGCGATCCTTTTCTTCATTCAGATAGAGCGCAGGACACTCAAAATAATCCAGGCAATACTGACAGCCATCACAGTCAGAGGTTATCTCAACCTGAACAGGATTTTCCCGGCACACATCCGGATAGCGGATCAGGCAGGGATGCCGGGCAACGATAACCGCTACGCCTCCTTCAGGCTTTTGAGTATATTTCCTCGCTTCTTTCAGCAGCTTTATTAAATTCTCCACATCGTAAGGATCTATTGTCTTGATCCATCTCACTCCGCACCCTTTGATCAATTCCTCCAGAGAGATCTTTTTCCCTTTGCTCCCGTCAGCCGTTATCCCTGAACCCGGAGTCGGCTGCATCCCCGTCATGGCAGTTATCTCGTTGTCCATGAGGACCAAAACAAACCTCGCATTGTTGTAGACTGCATTCAAAAGTGAAGCCGTGCCCGAATGATAAAAAGTCGAGTCACCCATGGTCGCCACTATCGGGATATCCTTTTTATCCTGATGATAGGCTTGATAAAAACCGCTGGCCAGAGTGATGCCCGCCCCCATATCTAGAACAGTGTCCACCGCTTTCAGGTTGAGCCCGAGGGTGTAACAGCCTATATCACTGCTGTAGATGGCCCTGGGAAGCGCTTTCCTGATCGCAAAAAACGCCGCTCTCTCAGGGCAGCCCGCACATAAGGTCGGCCTGCGCACATCAATATTCAGGCCTTCGATGAGTTTGGCAAGCTGCTCATCCCCGCTCTTCTTTAAATCAGCCATTCCCATCTCTTTCAAAACCCTTGCCAGGATATCATAAATCACATCAGGTGAAAGTTCTCCCTGTAATGGAATGTGGCCGGTCAGCCTGCCCATCACTTTGCTTTTATCGCTGATTTGCATCTCGATAACAGAGTCGGTCTCTTCCACCACCAAAACCTTTTTATGCCTCTCGATGAACTTGGCAACTCTTTTTTGGGGAAGGGGAAAAGGAGTCCCGACTTTCAAGATATCGATATCCTTTTTTAAGCCGAGTTCCTCCCGAATATCCATAATCACGGCAAAGCTCACGCTAGAGGCGATGATTCCAAGGGAGGCTTTACGGCTGGTCTTGACTTCATAATTCCATCTGGAATCCTGCTCAAATCTTTCCTCTATCTTCTTGAGGGCCTCATTCAATTTCCTGTGCAGAACAAGCCTGTATCTGGGAGTGGCGGCCCACCGCTCCGGATCTTTCTTGAAATCCGCTTTACGATCGAGCACTTTTACCGGCGATATCTTCACGCTCTGCCTGGCATGGGAGACTTTGATTGTCGGACGCAAAATGACAGGGATCTGATACTCTTCTGAGAGCTCAAAGGCCTCCTTGACCATTTCCTTTGCCTCTTGCGGGGTCGAAGGATCGTAGGCAGGAACCTTGGCAAATAGAGCGAAGAAACGGGAATCCTGTTCGGTCTGCGAGCTGAGAGGACCCGGGTCATCGCAGCTGATAACGACCATCCCCCCGATCACGCCTGTGTACGCTGAACTCATCAGAGAATCGGAAGCGACATTCAATCCCACCTGCTTCATGACGACAGCCGCCCTTTTTCCGGTTAAGCTGGCTGCCAGGGCATTATCAAAGGCAACCTTTTCGTTGGCTGACCACTCGATGTAGGTGTTCAGGCCCAACTCTTTTTTATATTCCACTGCGGCTGGAATGATCTCCGAGCTCGGTGTCCCCGGATAAGATGTCAAGACATGACAGCCAGCTTCAATTACGCCTCTGGCTATGGCAGCATTGCCCAATAAGATCCTTGTCTCTTTTTCAGCCACTTTGATTATTTTTGAGTCTGTTCTCAATGACCGGTGAAATCCTTAATCAGTAATCTCGATTTGCTTCAGCACCTCAATAAACTTCCTGTTTTGTTCGGGGGTACCTATCGTCACTCTTAAAAATGTGGGTTTTCCGTACATTACTAGAGGTCTGACGATCACGCTTCTCTGCTTGAATTCATCCGCTACTTTTTGGCCATCAGTCTTTACATCTACAGTCACAAAATTCGTTTCAGACGGTATATAAAAAAGGGACATCCTCTCGAAATTCTCATAAAGGAATCTTTTCCCCGATTCAGTGATCTCCAGCGTCTTCTTTATATGGGCTTCATCCCTTAAAGCTTCAGCCGCCGCAATTTGGGCAAAGCGGTTAACAGAGAATGGAGGCCTTGCCCGGTTGAGGGCATCAATAAATTCTTCTGAAGCTGCGCAATACCCGACCCGAAACCCGGCCAAACCATACATCTTGGAAAATGTCCGCAAAACGATTACATTCCTTCCCTCTTGAACAAACCTGAGTGAATCCGGAAAGTTCTCTTTGTTGGCATACTCAAAATAGGCCTCGTCGAAAACGACTACAATATCATCGGGAATCTCTTTCATGAATCGGGAAACATCTTGTTGGGTAAGCATGGTACCGATGGGGTTCATAGGATTATCCAGATAGACGAGTTTTGTATCATCGGAGACCATTTTCAAGATCGCATCGAGGTCATGCCGGTAATCTTTCAGCGGAACTTCCACCAGATTGCAGTCCATAATCTGGGCAACTATTTTGGCCATGATAAAAGAGAATTCACTCATGATGAAAGCCTCGCCAGGATTCAAAAAAGCAACTCCTATGAGGAAAATCAACTCCGTGGTGCCGTTACCCACACCCAGATTTTTTACAGGGACTCCCAGGTTTTGGGCTATCTTCTCTCTCAACTGGATGCAGCTGTTATCGGGATAGAGGTTTCCATCCTTAAGAGATCTTCTGATGGCCTCGATAGCAAGGGGGGAAGGGCCAAGGGGATTTTCATTCGAGGCGAGTTTACTGAATTCTCCCTTTAAAGAAAGCTCCCCTTTGAGAACTTCAGCAGGCATTCCGGGTTCGTACTGCTGAATTCGGAGGATGCTCTCCCTTATTAGCTTTTTCATCAGGTCAAGACTATCAATGCGTTAACTGCATCGGTCTATTTTTCTTGAATCACTAATAAATCGGCATCGATTTCTTAAAATTTATTTTCGAGGATGTAAGACTGAATTATGCCAGAATTGTTTATGAATTGCGAGAAAAATGAATAAAATTGAATAAAACAATCCCTGAAATAGTCCTTTTGACATCAAATTTTTCCTATGTTATAAGTCAGTTGCCATAAAACAGAGAGAGTATCGAGTTTAAAGGGAATATACGCTCCAAAAAACCCTAACGATTCTAAAGAGGCAGGGCGAGCAGCATCATTATCACATCTAATAAATCTATCCTGTTGGAGGCTAGAGATGATCAAAGAGGTCAGTCACCTGGGAATGGCGGTTAAGGATCTTGAGGAGGCCCGGGAGTTCTATCGCTCGGCTTTCGGGCTGGAGTCCTCCGATCCTATCATAGGCGGCGACGGGATGATAAGAATCAGCATGGTCAGAGTCGGCACTACTCTCATCGAGCTCCTCCAGCCTATAGGAAGCGAAGGAGTCATGGCCAAATTCCTGGAAAAGCGAGGAGAGGGTTTCCATCATATCTGCTATGAAGTGGACGATATCCAGGCTGAAATCGCCTCGATAAAGGCAGCGGGGCTGGAGGTGCTCGGCGATCCAAAACCGGGAGCAGAAGGAATGAGCGTTTTTCTTCATCCCAGGGGAACTCATGGTGTCTTGGTTGAGCTGGTGGAAAAAAAGGAATGAAATCACTGATAAAATCAATTTGACTTTGCGGAGGAAAAAATGGACTTCGAACTCTCCGACGAACAGATGATGTCCCGGGACATGGCTCGAAAATTCGCGGAAAAGGAAATCCTGCCCACACTCAGGGAACACGAGCGCCAGGAAAAATTTGATCCCGGGATCATCAAAAAAATGGCTTCCCAGGGTCTATTAGCTCCCCATATGCCCGAGGAATACGGCGGAATGGGGCTTGACTATGTGACCTCAGCTATTATCTGGGAATCCCTCTGCCACGCCAGCCTGGCAGTAACCCAGGCAGCGGTGAGTGGACCTATTCAACCTGCGACCAACCTTCTCGACGCCGGCACAGAGGAACAAAAACAGAAATACCTGCCTCCGGTATGCAAGGGGGAACGGATCATGTCCGGAGCCGTTGTGGAACCCAACGCCGGCAGCGACTCATCCCTGATCGAGACCAGCGCTGTCCGCTCCGGAAATCAGTGGATCATCAACGGCAGCAAAATCTTCATCACCAACGGTGAGATAGCGGATGTCGTATTATTCATTGCCCAGACCGATAAAAGCAAGGGACTTAAGGGCCTGACCAGCTTCATCGTCGAAAAAGACACTCCGGGATTCACCAGCACACCCATGCAGGGAAGAATAAGCTGGAGAGGAGGAAGCGAAGGCTCCTTACAATTCACCGATATGGAGCTACCGCTGGAAAACCAGGTCGGAGAGGTCGGGAGTGCCTTGAGAGATGCTTTGCGGGGCATTGATACGGCGCGTTTGTTTTTAGCTGCGGGCTGCGTGGGTGTCGCCCAGAGCTGTCTCGATTCCTGCCTGAAATACGCCAAGGAGCGGGTCCAGTTTGGCAAACCCATCGGCGGCCACCAGTTGATCCAGGAG
>Ga0209427_10005770_pt1 | contig 14192 bp, 15 predicted proteins | sample DeeMarSWOR136_30_FD_187465 | JGI IMG/M metagenome (GOLD analysis project Ga0209427, IMG submission 187465) | Marine sediment microbial communities from White Oak River estuary, North Carolina - WOR-1-36_30 (SPAdes) (version 2) | ecosystem: Environmental > Aquatic > Marine > Intertidal zone >... | reverse complement strand
ATGGGAAGAGATTCATCGAGGGGGTTGTAGCAGGGTATGAGACTACCCTCAGGATCGCAGATGCTGTTGGTTCCAAGGAGCACTATGCCCTCGGGTGGCACCCAACGGCAACATGCGGCACCTTTGGTGCCACTGTTGCCGTATCCCGAATCCTCGATCTGGATCCGAATAAGACCACAAACGCCCTTGGGATTGCAGGAAGTATGGCCTCAGGCTCCATGGAGTTCCTCGAAGATGGATCGTGGACCAAAAGGATTCACCCTGGGCTTGCAGCCCAAAGGGGGATCCAAGCAGCTTTGCTTGCGAACGAGGGGTTCAGAGGTCCCAGAGCGATATTAGAGGGAAGATGGGGATTTCTCCGCGGAACCTCCAGGGATCCAGAGCCCTTTCGCCTCGTCGAGGGGCTTGGAGAAAGACCTCGGATATTGGACACGGGGATAAAGCTCCATGCCTGCTGCCGTTACAACCACTCGCCCATCGATGCACTGCTCAATCTCAAGAAGGAGCATGATTTGAGCCCTAAAGACATAGATAGGATTCGGGTGGAAACTTTTCAGGCCGCGTTTCCCCTGGTGGTTGATCCCTGGGAAGAGAAAATGAACCCTAAAAGCGATGTCCAGGCGCAATTCAGCCTCCCATACACTGTGGCCGCTGCCATTGTTAGAGGTAGGGTGTCATTCGAGGAATTTTTACCAGAATCTCTGTCCGATTCGAGCATACGAGAGCTGATGCAGAAGGTTGAGGTCGTCCACGATCCAGAACTCGATCCAGCGTTCCCCAGAAGCTGGCCTGCACGGGTAAAGGTTGGAACAAGGGACGGGAAAAATCTTGAGAATAGGGTTGACTTTCCCAGGGGGGATGTTAATAACCCTTTAAGCTGGAATGAACTGATCAAACGGTTTAAGGAACATTCGAAGGAAATATTTGATCCGCCCTTGCAAGACGGGATTGTGGAGACGCTTCAACGTATTCAGGAGTTGAAAGATATAAAGAAACTAACAGACCTTTTGCGGATCAAAGGAGGTGATTAAATTCGCATGACCCATGAAGCAAGGCGCTCCAACGCCCTATCTGAGAAGATTCTTATGCGGGGAAATGAGGCCGTGGCAGAGGGTGCAATTAGGGCTGGATGCCGGTATTTCTTCGGCTACCCAATAACCCCCCAGAATGAGCTTTTCGAATACATGGCTAGGAGGCTTCCCGAAGTGGGAGGTATCTTTTTACAAAGTGAAAGCGAGCTCGCGGGGATAAACATGATCTTTGGGGCAGCAGCAGGGGGAGCACGATGCATGACCTCCTCATCGGGGCCTGGCTTCACCCTGATGGGAGAGGGGCTCACCACCTTAGCAGCGGCCCAGCTTCCAGCTGTGGTAGTTTGCGTTACCCGAGCTGGTCCTGGTTTGGGTAGAATTGCCTCTGCGCAGTCGGATTATCGTCTCGTCACCCGTGGCGGGGGCCACGGAGATTACCAGTGCGTGGTTTTGGGTCCAAGTAGCGCCCAGGAACTTTACGAGCTAACGTACAGGGCCTTTGAACTGGCAGATATTTACCGGAACCCGGTGATTATCCTATCCGATGCTATCCTTGGCCAAATGATGGAACCAGTGGACCTAGAACGTCTTCCCTGGATCGAAGCGCCACAAAAGGAATGGGCGGTCTCGGGCAAGGGCGAAAACCCAAGAAAGGTCATCAAGGCAGCTCCCCATACAGACGATGAGCTTACCGAATTGAACAGGCGTCTCAAGGAAAAGTACGAGAGATGCAATGAAAATGAACAAGGGTGCGAGTCCCTTTGGGCCAATGATGCCTCGGTGGTTCTCGTCACATTTGGCAGCACCTATAGGATCGCCCTGGATGCCCTCACCAAGGCCCGAGGGGATGGAATGTCGGTAGGGCTGCTAAGACCGATCTCCCTTTGGCCTTTTCCAGAAAAGGCCTTTAGGGAGCTCCTTTCGAGGACAGAACGATTTTTGGTCGTGGAGGCCAATAACGGACAAATGGTGGAGGACGTGCGACTCGCGGTATGCGGCGAGGCTGAGGTAATCCACTATGGCGTAGGAGGTGGCCATATCCTCAGCCCAGACGAGATCTACGAGGAGATCGTACGGGTATACAGAATGAAATAAGGCATAGAGATTCGGGATTCGGAAAGGGAGAATCGATTTCCGATTCATGAATTGCGATTCTTGAATGGCGACTAAGGAGAGGGCCCATATGTGTCGTTCTCATACTACAATGAAGAGGGTCTTTAAGAAACCTGATTCCATGACGGATATTCCCTTTCCCTACTGCCCTGGTTGCTCCCACGGTACCATCCACCGACTCGTAGCAGAGGTGATGGATGAACTTGATATCACGAAAATGGCAGTGGGCATCACATCCGCGGGATGCTCGGTTCGAAACTGGCGCCAATTTGACTGTGATATGGTCATGGCCCTTCACGGCCGGGGGCCGGCAGTGGCAACCGGGCTCAAGAGGGTTCACCCCGAAGCAATAGTATTTACGTACCAGGGAGATGGCGATTTGGCAGCCATCGGGACCGGGGAGATCGTCCACGCGGCATCCCGTTGTGAATGTATCACCGTGATTTATGTGAACAACGGGGTCTTTGGTGCAACTGGGGGCCAGCAGGCCCCGACTACCCTGATAGGTCAGAAGACGACGAGCTACCCCGGCGGTCGGGACCCAAGCTTTAGCGGTTACCCCTTGAGAATGGCTGAGTTGCTTTCCCTGGTTTCCCCAAGATCTTACATTGCTCGGACATCCGTTCATGATGTCAAGCATATCATGGCCACCAAAAAGGCGATTCAGGAGTCATTTCAGATGCAGATGGACGGCCGAGGATTCGGGCTGGTTGAGGTCTTGGCCGCATGCCCAACCCAATGGAAGCTGGATCCGGTGAGATGCATGGAGAGGATCGTTGAAGAGGTTATCCCCTATTACCCCTTGGGGACCTTTTCTTCACCCCAAAAGGAGGACTAATCGGTGGTGGAAGAGATACTCATCGCGGGTTCTGGAGGACAGGGGATCATGCTTATGGGGCAACTCCTCGGCTATGGGGCCCTTTACGAACGCCTGGAGGTCACTTTCTTCCCCTCCTACGGACCCGAGATGCGTGGAGGAACGGCCAACTGCACCGTGGTGGTCTCCGACCGGAGGATCGGCTCTCCAGTCCGGAACACATTCACCGCGCTGATGGCCATGAACAAGGCCTCCCTGGAGCGGTTTGAGGATCGGGTAAAGGCTGGGGGACTCGTGGCATACAATGAGACGCTCATTGAGACATCTCCCAAGAGAAAGGACGTCAGGCTCCTTGCGATCCCGGCCAACCGCATTGCATCCGAGCTCGGAAACCCTCAAGTGGCAAACATGGTGGCCCTCGGTGCACTGGCAGACGCCCTTGGTATTATCTCACGAGGTTCCCTCTCCAAGGGATTGGCCAGGGTTATCCCAGGCCATCGCCATTCCTTAATCCCTATCAATGAGGAGGCCATTAAAAAGGGCATGGAGACGATTCAAGGGAAAGGGAAACGGGGGAATGTTCGATGAGCACATCCAAAGGGAGGATCGTCATCGATGAAGGGCGATGCAAGGGATGCGGGTTATGCATCTGGGCCTGCCCAAAAGGGCTCATTACGCTGGCCGATCAGGAGAAACTCAGGGGGATCCGTTTTGCCTGCTTTGATGACACCCAGGCCTGTACGGGCTGCACTTTCTGTGCCATCATCTGTCCCGATGTGGCAATAGAGGTCTACAGAGATACTCAGAAGGGGTGATGGAGTGGAGTTTCCAGGGAGGGCTTCAGGAGAGCACTATTTTGACCCAATGAGGTTTGGATTTATTCCGGCAGATGTGGCTCAGACAATTGCTGGGGTTCCGGCCTGGGAAAAAATAGAGGAAAGGGGTACTTCTAAAAGATCGCGGAGCTCGCCAAGAGCTTGGCCAAAGAGAGCCTGAAGGCCCTAGCCTTCAACTTCCTCGATGGCAATGGCAAAATCCGGACACATGACTTCACACAATCCACAACTTTTACACCGTTTCATATCTTTTTCCACAGGCAAGATATAGCCCTTGGAATTAATTTCCTGGGAAGCTGCAAGGGCTTTTGTTGGACATACGTCTATACATATCAAACAACCCTTGCAGTATCTTTCGTCAATCCATAATTTATTCATCGATTTTATCGTTGGTCCTGAGAAATTGATCAATGATCTCTTGGTACGATTCATTCCATTCCCTTTTATCGAGATCGCAGAATTCCCCGATGAACGTTTTACCAACAGTGGATTCCTTTGCTTTGTTGACGTGTATCGTCTTCGTCCTAAACCCCTTCAAAAGAGTTACCGGGGACATCTTTTCGTGGACAGGGCATTGGGATAAAATTTCAATTAAGGCTGTCCCTTTCTTTCTGAGTCCCTTCATAATAGATTTAATAACTTGTTGCGGGTGTGCCGTCGTCCACCGGGCCACATAAGGTGCTCCGGCAATCTCGGCCAGTTTACAAAGATCAAAAGCTTCTTCTCTATTACTGTATGGCGTTGTCGTTGTGATTGCTCCCAGAGGCGTTGTCGGAGCATGCTGACCGCCGGTCATCCCGTAAAGGCCGTTATTCAGACACAGAATAGTTACATCGATATTTCGGCGACATGCGTGAATAAAATGATTACCCCCGATAGAACCGGTGTCTCCATCTCCTGTAAAAACAACTATTTTGAATGCCGGATTTGCCAAAAGTGCCCCTGTTGCCACCGCTAAGGCCCTTCCATGGATCGTCCAGGCCGAATCAAAATTCAAGTAATGACTCGTGATTCGGCCTGAACAGCCGATACCGGAGATAAAGAGAAAATTTTCTCTCCTGACTTCGTCTTCCTCTATGAGCTTATCCACAGCATGTAAGGTGTAATTGAGCACTTGCCCGGAACCACACCCCGGGCAAAAGATTAGCGGCAAGCGAGGCCCCAAAGGCCCCTCTTCTTTCAGGTATTTGAGCATCGGATGCCTTTTCATGATGTTTCCTCTTGTATCCTCGAGAGGATATATTCCGGGGAATGTAATATGCCAAAGCTGGGTATTGAGACGACCTTCTTGCAGCGGTCTCTCAGTGCCTCGGTTATGGGATGTCTCATCATTCCCAAGTTCATTTCCGGGACGAAAATTGTGTCCACATTACCAACTATTTTTCTCATTTTTTCTTCCGGAAAAGGCCAAAGTGTTACCAACCTGATATAACCTAGCTCCAACCCGTTCCCCTCATGCGCTTCGATGACTGCTTCCATGGCCGTCCTGGATACAGCCCCGTAACAAATAATAAGGTGTTTGCAGCCCTCAAGGAATTTGGTTTCAATGCGGGAAATCTCATCCACGTTTCCCTCTATCTTATTCTGCAATCTCTCAACGCAATGGTAATTCGCCTGGGGGCTGTATCTCGCGATGTTTCCGTCTTCAAGGTGGACCAGGGCAACGAAATTTACGTTATACCCATCACCCCAATTTGCCATGGGAGCGACCACACCATGACCCCAAGGCAAGTAATCTTGGGGCGGTATTCCCAAATCCTGAGGCTTTTTTCTCTCGATCACTTCTATTGCATCCCGCGGTGGAATAACCAGAGGTTCACGCATATGCCCCACCGTCTCCTCTACCATAACCAATACCGGCGTCCTCCACTGCTCCGATAAATTAAAAGCCTCAATGGTGAGATCGAACATTTCTTGCACAGATGAGGGAGCAAGGGCAATAATGGGCCCGCCGCCATGGTGTCCCCATCTCGCCTGCATGACATCTTGCTGGCTTGCTGTGATATAACCCTGCCCCGGGCCCGCCCGCTGAATATCGATGATAACCATAGGTGTTTCTGACATGACAGCAATGGATATGGTCTCTTGCATTAGGGAAAAACCCGGGCCCGATGTTGCCGTCAATGCCTTTACACCTCCCCAGGAACTCCCAATCAATGCGCACGCAGAAGCAATCTCATCTTCCATTTGGATGAAGCGCCCCCCGACCTGAGGGAACCTTTGTGAGGCATACTCCATTGTTTCTACTGCCGGCGTTATCGGGTATCCCGCATAAACGCGGCATCCGGCCATCAATGCCCCTTCAATACAGGCCTGATTACCCTGAAGATAATATCTCCCAGGTTTTAAGAAATATGAATCATGAGTCCTATTCTCCCCATCATGTGCCCCTATCTTCTTCGCCATAATTCATTCCTCTCTCAAAGGCATTCATGTTAGTCTCAACAGTTTTGGGAGGAACATTCCTCGATATCGCCTGACGCAGTGACGACTCTTTGATCATATGGTCTATTAATGGACATAATGCTCCCAAAGCAACGGAGTTCTGGAATTTTACCCCTCCAATATCATGGGCTATTTCCATGGTAGGCACCTCATATACCCGATATTTATCCCGATCCGGCACATTTTTCACTGAGTCAGGGTCAAACAGTAATATGCCCCCTTCCCTCAAATCAGCGATGTACGTATCGAGAGCCACCTGAGAAAGCGCGATGAAAAGATCTGCTTTCCTCACATTTGGGTAGTGGATCTCTCCGTCTGAAATAACCACCTCCGACCTACAAGCGCCACCTCGGGATTCGGGACCGTAGGATTGAGTATTCACCGAATTTTTGCCCTCGTATATGCTAAGGGCCTCCCCCAGTATCCTGCCTATGGTTACAATACCCTGGCCACCAAATCCCGCTATGCGGATTTCAAACCGTTCGTCTTTCTTCACCCTGTATCCCCGCTTCGAGGATCCTTGTAAATTCATCGAGCAAATTAATCGAGATCATTTTACCTAAATAATATAAATCTTCCTCATAATATTACCCGATCGACAAAAATCGATCAAACTTCTATCATAATGAGATTTCTGTAGCGCGGAAGTATTGGCGACCTGGATCAAGTACAAGAGGGAGGGCAAGATCGATCCCATCCCTTTGAATTTTTCCCCTATTACGATGTCTGAGGCCTCAAGGGGGGATTTAACCCCTTCCTTTCGAGGATTACCTATCTAGGCAAGCAGCATAAATATCTTGACATTTCTCACTTTATGTATGAACATCTCAGCAAAATACGGAAAGGGAACAGGAGAAAATGAAAATTGATCTTAATTGTGATATGGGGGAAAGCTTCGGCGTCTACCGTTTGGGCTTTGACGAGGAGATGATGCCTCATATCACGTCGGCCAATATCGCATGTGGCTTCCACGCCGGGGATCCCATCGTGATGGAACGGACGATCTCCTTGGCGAAGAGTCACGGGGTCTCGGCGGGGGCACACCCCGGATTTCCCGATCTTGTGGGATTTGGACGCCGATCAATGGAATTAACCCCTCACGAGGTGAGGAATGATCTCATTTATCAAGTAGGTGCCCTATCCGCCTTTGCCCAAATCGAGGGGCTCTCCCTCCAACATGTGAAACCCCACGGGCAGTTCTACAATTTGGCCGCAAAGGATGAGCACATGTCACGGTCTATATGCGAGGCCATTCTGGCTTTGGACAAGAACCTCATCTTGGTCGCCCTTTCGGGCTCGAAGATGGCCGAGATCGCCTCCAAAAGTGGGTTGAAGGTTGCCCGAGAGGCATTCGCCGATCGAGCTTATCATCGGGATGGAAGCCTGGTCTCCCGGAAAACGGAAGGCTCGGTGATACACGACCCCAAGCGGGTAGCCGAACGGGTGATTCGGATGGTGCAGGAGGGAAAGGTCCAGAGCATCGAAGGGGACCTTATCGACTTGGAGGTTGATTCAATCTGCGTGCATGGTGATACCCCTGGAGCCGTTGATCTGGCGCGAGCAATTCGAGGGAATCTCGAAGGGGCAGGGATTACGGCTCTCCCCATGGGAAAGTTCCTCTAGAGGGGAAGAGGATGTATCGGCGGCCCAGGTATTTACCGGCAGGGGATGAGGGTTTACTGGTTGAGTTCGGAAATGAAATACATCCAGACACACATAATCGCGTCTATGGTATGGCCCAAGCCGTCGAAGAGGCCCACATCCAGGGGATTGAGGAGATCATTCCATCGTACTGCTCGCTGCTGGTCGTTTATGATCCCTTGCTGATCAGCTTCGGAGATCTCACGGATCAGCTAAAAGGCATCGAAAAGAACCTTTCCCACCTCAAAATTCCCGAACATCGAAGGGTCGAAATCCCAACGCTCTATGGTGGCGAATTCGGTCCCGACTTGGATTTCGTCGCCACTCACCACGGATTAACCCCTGAAGAGGTAATCCGTATTCACAGCTCCCAGGATTACCTCGTATACATGCTCGGATTTACCCCTGGATTCGCCTATTTAGGGGGAAATCTGGAGAAAATAGCGACACCACGACTGAAAACGCCAAGGGTTGTGGTCCCCGCCGGCTCGGTGGGTATTGCGGAAAGCCAAACGGGCATCTACCCCATTGAAAGCCCTGGAGGATGGCAAATCATCGGCAGGACCCCCCTCAAGCTCTTTAACCCCATTCAGCCTCCCCACTTCCTCCTGGCAGCAGGGGATATGGTGCGATTTGCTCCCATCCACGAAAAGCAGTACGCGGATCTACAAAGCCATTGAAGCCCTTGAAATCCTCCACGGTGGGGCGTTTACCACCATTCAAGACCTGGGCCGCAGGGGCTACCAGCGGTTCGGGACCCCGACGGCGGGAGCAATGGACCTCACCTCTCTTCGACTGGCCAATCGCCTGGTTCAAAACGACGAGGGGCAAGCCTGCCTCGAGATCACCTTTGTTGGGCTTCGGCTAGTGGCGCTTCGGGACTTAGTAATCGCCATAACGGGCGGGGACTTGACGCCAAAGGTGGACGGATCTCCTCTTTCCATGTGGCAAACGGTCTCTGTCCGAGAAAATTCGCAGATATCCTTCACCGGGGTTCGAGATGGGATTCGATCTTACCTCTCCGTGGCCGGGGGAATTCAGGTGCCGGAAATCATGGGGAGCAAATCCACCTATATTCGGGCAGGAATTGGGGGCTTCGAAGGGAGGCCGTTGAAGAAGGGAGATCGACTCCGTATCGGTCGACAGCGTTCTGGGCTTTCCCTTTGCAGGATTAAGGAGGTTTTCATCCCCCGTTACGGAGGGAAGTGGAAAACCCGGGTCATCATGGGACCCCAGGACGACTACTTTTCGAAACAGGGGATCGAAACTTTTACCTCATCGGAATATACCATTACTCCGCAATCGGATCGGATGGGATATCGGCTTCAGGGCCCGGTGATCGAACATCGAGAAGATGCGGATATCATCTCCGACGCTACATGTCTGGGAAGCATACAGGTCCCCGGGCACGGTTTCCCCTTTATCCTCCTGGCAGACAGGCAGACAACGGGAGGATACCCCAAAATCGCCACGGCCATCAGCGTGGACCTCTATAATCTGGGTCAGGCTAAACCGGGGGATAAAATTCAGTTCTCCCCTATCAACGTCGTCGAGGCCCACGAGATAAGAAAGAGTTATGAACGACGCATGAAACAATGTATTGACATTCTCCCACGAATGAACCAAAAGGTGCAATTCCATCCGCATAATACCTAAAGAAGGAGGTGATGAAAACTTAATCAATTTATGTAATTATCATATTTTGAATGGGGTTTGATAGTACTGATTCAAAATCAACAATTTTTTTGCCCATCGGAAAAAATGCTTGACAAAGATTTTTTGTAATGTTAACATGCGGCACGCATTAAGGGGGGAGTTATCATTAGAAACAAATGGTCCTCTAACGGAAAAAGGAGGTGAGAAAGGGAAATTGTTGAGATTTTTGGCACGTTTTTAAAAACTCGGAAGGAGGAGGTGCTTACAAAATGAGAAGTAAATGGCCGATAGTATTGGTTGTATGCGTTGCTTTGGTGTTGGCGTTCGGATCCAAGGCGGCGCCAAAGGAAGTCAAGATTGGGGTAATTCTCCCCCTGTCCGGTCCTCTTGCCCCTACGGGGAAATCCTTGAGGGAAGGGATTGAATTGTGCGCCGATGTCGTTAACAACAAGTATCCGGACCTAAAAATCTCCATCGCTCAGTGGGAGGGAATTCCAAATCTAGGAGGGGCCAAGATCAAACTTGTGTTTGCCGATCACCGGGCAGACGCAGGTTGGGGGGCTGATCAGGCGAAGAGGCTCATACGGGATGAGAAGGTCATCGGCCTCACGGGCTGTTACAACAGCGCGGTAACGAAGACGGCATCGGTTGAAGCCGAACGAGCGGGCATTCCCTTCGTGAACGGAGAATCGACCTCTCCGGCGCTGACCAAGAGGGGCTTCAAGTGGTTCTGGAGGGTTACGCCCCACGAAACCTGGTTCACCGCAGATCTCTTCAACTTCTTGGATGGCCTGGTTAAAGGGAAGGCACGCGGCGTAAAGGCCGTCTCCAAGGGACAGATCGACAAATTGGCTGTCGCCACGGAGAACACTGAATGGGGTGCCGCTTCTTTGAAAGCGATCGAGGAGTTTGCCGCCAAGCACGGGTACAAAATTGTCGAGGCCTTTAAGTACCCCCATGTGGCAGCGGACCTGACCAGCGAGGCAAGAAGGCTGATGGCCTCTGGGGCTAATACGTATCTTTTCGCCTCGTATCTCGCGGATTCCATCCTGTTCATTAAGACGCTGAAGGAGTTGGGTGCAAGTCCTCGTCTGGTTTGGGGACAGGATGCCGGATTTGTCGAAGCCGATTTTGGCAAGACCCTGGGATCTGCTGTGAACGGCATTCTCACACGGGATCTCTTCTCGCCTGAGCTGGGCAATATTAAACCGGTAGCAACTCAACTGAACAAAATCTACAAACAACGGGCGGGATATGACTTCAGCGGGAGTTCGGCACGAGACTTCGTCGGGCTCCAGGTTTGGGCTCATGCCTTAAACGAGGCCAAATCGACCGACCCGAAGGCAATCGCAAAGGCACTGAATGCACTGCATATCCCCAGCGAGGAGCTTATCATGCCCTGGAAGGGCGTACGCTTTGGCTCACCCTTCCCTGGCGACACCCAACAGAACGAGCTGGGATCTGGGGTAATTAACCAACTCCAGGGATTTCCAGGGGGGAAGTATCAGGTCGTCTATCCCTTTGAGTTCGCCACGGCCAACCTCATGCATCCATTTCCGGGCTGGAAGTAAAACGGCCTAGACGACAGTCTGTTATGGTAAGGTGAGGAGCGTAGCCAGATACTCTGGCTCTGCTCCTCACTTCTGTTTCCGCAGGGGATCGACAAAAAGATGGAAATAGCAACGCAATTGGTAACATACGGCATCCTCATGGGGTGTATTTTTGCCTTTGTGTCCTTGGGCCTCTCCCTCATCTTCGGGGTAATGAACATTGTTAACTTCGCCCATGGGGAGTTCATGATGGTGGGAATGTACGTTACCTTTCTGATATCCTCCTATCTCCGCCTTGACCCGCTTGTCTCGCTCCCCTTTGCGGGGGCATTGGGATTCTTACTCGGCATGATCAGTTATCGATTCCTCATCACCCATATTCTCCGGGGGCCCATGGTGGCCCAGCTCTTCGGGACATTTGGGTTAATGCTATTCCTCCGGTATCTGGTTATGTTTATCTTCGGCCCCGATGTCCGGACCATCTCCCATGGACTGCTGGTAGGCAAGACCATTTCTTTCGGCTGGATCAGCCTCGATGCGAGCAAGGTGATAACGGCAGGCGCCTGCGTGCTATTCTTCGGCTTTATCTACTGGATGATAAACCGGACAAAGCTGGGGAGGGCTCTCAGGGCCACCTCGCTTGACACGGAGGCCGCTCGCTACATGGGTATAGATACCGAGAGGATGAATGCCCTGGCCTGGGGGATTGGTGGGGCTACGGTTGGGGTGGCCGGGGGGCTCCTGGCCCACTTCTACTACGTAACCCCGACCGTGGGTATGCTCTTCATCTTGATCGCCTTTGCTACCGTTGCCCTGGGCGGATTTGGCAGCATTACAGGAGCCTTCCTCGCCGGTATCATTATCGGCCTCATACAGGGACTGGGCGGCCATTACTTGAGCGAATTGAAGTTTACGTTCATCTATGCTGCCTACTTCCTCACCGTGGTATTGAGACCTCGGGGCCTTTTCGGGTGGTGACATGGGCCAGGTATTAAGGGACATCTTCTCATTTGGAGACCGCCCCTTCATTGAAAGAATCGTTCTCTTTGTTTTCATTGCAGTCGGCCTTATCTTCCCCTGGCTTGTCGAGTCAGCCTACGGCAGGGCAGTCATGATCAAGTTCCTCCTCATTGCCCTGTTCGGTCTGGGCTGGAACCTCATCGGCGGCTATGGGGGGCAGGTTGACCTCGGACAGGCCAAGAATGTGGGGTTTGGAGCGTATGCCACCGCACTGATGATGCTCCATTGGCATACCCCATTTTGGCTCACCGTTCCCGTGGGCATGTTTTTCGCCACGGCGGAGTCCTTTGCCGTCGCGTATCCCATGTTCCGCCTGCGAGGCCATTACTTTGCCATCGCCACCCTCTGCGTCGCCTTGGTCTGGAAGGAGCTTTTCGTGTTTTGGGACTGGACAGGCGGGGCCCGAGGCGTGGAAATCTCGATACGACCAGCCCCGAATTTCACCTACATGCAGTTCGGTGAAGTGGGTTACCACTACTTTATCTTCGGCCTCTTCATGGCCCAATTCCTCTTCATGAATTGGTTCAGGAAGTCGAAATTGGGCTATCAACTGCAGGCTGTCAGGGATAACGAGGACGCCGCAACGAGCTTGGGAACCAATGTGACCGGGACAAAAGTCAAGGCGTACTGTATTACTGCCGCTCTGGGTGCGGTAGGTGGCAGTTTTATGACCGTGTACTACCTGTACATTGATCCCGATCTGGTTATGCCCCTCGATCTCTCTATTCTGATCGCAATGACCGTTATGGTTGGGGGGGCCGGCTCCATATGGGGGCCCATGATCGGTGCGGCAGCTCTCATCCCCCTGGACATGTACCTGGGAGCCTGGCTGGCGGGAACAGGACATTATGGCATAGATTTTATAATTTACGGCTTTATCATCATGATTATAGCTGCCTACGAGCCAAAGGGGATTTGGGGTATTATTCAAAAGATGAGCAGAAGGGCATGAAAGGGACCATGTTACTGGAGGTGCAGAGCCTTGTAAAGGAATTCGGCGGATTGGTAGCCAACGCCGATATTTCCCTAAGGGTGGATCAAGGAGAAATCGTGGGCCTTATCGGTCCCAACGGTGCCGGAAAGACCACGTTGTTCAATTGCATCGTAGGGTATTATAAGCCCACGGGTGGAAGGGTCTCCTTCGAAGGAGAGAACATTACCGGGTGGCCAGCGCACCGCGTGGCTCGAATGGGGATAGCGCGAACCTTCCAGGATATGAAGATCATGCCCCTCCTCACGGTTGAGGAGAACGTCATGGTTGGCGCTTTCTGTCGCACTGGTGATCGTCATACCGCAGTAAGGGAGGCTCAGGAGATACTGGAGTTAGTGAATCTGAAACAGGAGGCTCACGCGTCCCCCACGGAGCTTCCCATCGCGAGCCAGAAGAGGATTGAACTGGCTCGAGCGCTCGCTACGAAACCGAAACTGGTTATGCTGGACGAGCTTGCCGCAGGTCTCAATCCCCTGGAGACCAAGGAGATCATTCAGACTCTTCACCGAATGAAGCAGGAGAGGAACCTTACCCTCTTCTTAACTGAACACGTGATGGAGTTCATCATGACAATCTCGGAGAGGCTTATCGTCATGGCTGCCGGGAGAAAAATCGCGGAGGGGACGCCTGAAAGGGTTGCAAAGAACGAGAGCGTGATCGAGGCATACCTTGGGGAGAGATATGCTGAAGGTAGATAAGATCAGGGTTCACTATGGGGGAATTGTCGCTCTCCATGAGGTAACCTTTGAGGTAGAGCAGGGAGAGCTGGTAGCAATCGTGGGTGCTAACGGTGCCGGCAAGAGTACCTCCCTCAAAGCCATCGTTGGAGCCGTAAGCCCGGTATCGGGAAAGATCGAGTTTGACGGATTAGACATCACCGGGGAAAAATCGGCAAAAATTGTGAGACGGGGAATTACCTATGTGCCGGAGGCGAGACATATTTTTGGTCCCTTAACCGTGCACGAGAACCTCCTGTTGGGGGCTTACACCACCGATTCAGAGGAGGAGACGGAAGAGCGCCTGGAGCATGTCTATGAGCTTTTCCCCATACTAAGGGAACGCAGCAAACAGAGGGGAGAAACACTCAGCGGG
>Ga0209427_10005769_pt1 | contig 14193 bp, 13 predicted proteins | sample DeeMarSWOR136_30_FD_187465 | JGI IMG/M metagenome (GOLD analysis project Ga0209427, IMG submission 187465) | Marine sediment microbial communities from White Oak River estuary, North Carolina - WOR-1-36_30 (SPAdes) (version 2) | ecosystem: Environmental > Aquatic > Marine > Intertidal zone >... | reverse complement strand
ACACTTTTGTTACTGGTTCATTTGCTGGAAAATGTGTTCAAGACTATGTGTTTTGACGCTCCTACTTTGGGAGTTGGAAAAGATTTGGTCATCTACTGTTATTAACAGATAGGTTTTAATAATATATAACAATTAATAATACTGGGAAAAATATGAATGAAAAGATTAATGATAAGAAAAGTTTCTTAAGGTTGAAGGTTTTAATAATTTTTAGTATATTAACTTTCGTTTCTTTTTCACCAATATTTTCTGGTGAAAAGATACTGGATAATTATACACTTATTAATGGTGAAATTTCCAACGATAATGAAATGATTATCTATTATCAATTATCTGAATTAATTCAGACTCAAATATCAACAGATAAAGGAATTTTTACAATTTTAGAAATACCAAATTCTGGGTATATTGGAGAAATTGGACGTCCACAATTACCAATGCAAACTCGATTATATGCTGTTCCTGATACCCAAGTATCTTTGAAAATTTTAAATATTACTGTACTTGAATCAAGAGATGTTGGAATGATTTATCCAACTCAAAAACTACCTTCTGATGGAGAAAGAACTGAAGAATTTGAGTTTGATGAGACATATTATCAACAGGATATATTAATTCCGGGAAATATTGTGGAGATATCAGATTCTGGCAACATTCGCGATATTCCATTTGTAAGAATTGTTTTCCATCCAGTTCAATATAATCCAAAAAAGGAAATTGCCGTCATTTACGATTCAATAAAAATACAGCTTAATTGGAATGATAGTGAAGATATAATGGTTGAATCTAACTTTCCGCAAACACCTTTTTATAGCCTTTACCAGAATGTATTTACCAATTGGGAAAATTTCTCTGAAAACAAAATTATTGAACGTAATTCATTTCCAATTGGTGAAAAACGAGATACTGGATGCGAATATCTTATTATAACACATCCCAACTTTTATAACCAATCAAAGAATCTCAGCGATTGGAAATACAAAACAGGATGGCTCACTAAGTTAGTTAATATTACAGACATTGGTAGTTCTGCAGAAGAATTGCGTGATTATATCCAATACGCTTACAATAACTGGAATCCTGCACCATATTACATGCTTCTTATTGGCGATGACGAATATGTTCCTACGAACTATATAAACATTCATCCCTATGATGGATCCTATATAGCATCAGATTTATGGTATGTAACTGTTAATGGAACAGATTATTATCCAGATATTTTTTATGGGAGAATATCTGTAGATACTGTAGAACAGGCTGAAATAGTTATACAAAAAATTCTAAAATATGAGCAAAATCCTCCTTCAAAATCTAGTTTTTATAATAATATGGTTGTAGCTGCATATTTTCAAGATGACGAACAAAATGGTTATGAGACCAGACGTTTTGTGCGCACCTCTGAAGAAATCAGGGATTATCTATTGGATCAGAATTATGAAGTGGAAAGAATTTATGTAACTGAATCATATATTAATCCAACACATTATAATAATGGTTATTATGGTAATGGTGAGCCGTTACCTGAAGAGCTTTTAAGGCCAACTTTTGCATGGGATGGTGATGCTGATGATATCATAAATGCCATTGAAGATGGAATCTTTATTTTAAATCATCGAGATCATGGAAGTGAAGATGGATGGGGGGATCCTTATTTTGATTCATCTCATATTGAAGGATTAACTAATGGTGAACTCCTACCTGTTGTTTTTAGTATAAATTGTCTCACAGGAGAGTTTGATGGTTATGAGTGTTTCTCTGAGACGTTTTTAAGGAAAGAAGATGGTGGCGCTGTTGCAGTATTTGGTGCAACTAGAGTTAGTTACAGTGGATATAACGACTTTTTGGCTCGAGGATTTTATGATGCTCAATGGCCTGATTTTGATCAAGAAATTGGAGAGGATTTAAATCTTTATTCATTAGGGGAAATAATGAACTATGGTAAGTTTTATATGGCAAATACATGGGGTAATGATTGGGGCTATGAGGAATTAACATTCGAGTTATTCCATATTTTTGGTGATCCAACAATGCATATTTGGACGGCTTTTCCACGTAATCTAACTGTGCAGCATCCAACTATGATTGATTATGGACAAAACATAGTTGAAGTATATGTAGAAAGCAATGGAGAGCCTGTCGAAGGTGCATTAATTTGTCTTAGTCAAGAAAATGGATTGTATTTAAAAACTATTACTGATTCAACGGGTTATGTAAAATTAGTAATCGAAATTGACTCAACCGAGGATATAACATTAGTAGTTACTTCCCACAACTGTTTAAGTTATTCCAATAATATAAAAATCAAAAAACCTGAGCCACCAATCGTTGATGGGCCAGAATTTGGAAAAATAGGTAAAGAATATCAATACTCAGCAATCACAACTGACCCAGATGAAAATCAAATATTCTATAATTTTGACTGGGGAGATGGTACATCTACTGGATGGCTTGGACCTTTTGATTCTGGACAAGTAACCATTGCATCTCATACTTGGTCAAAATCAGGTAATTATAGTTTAAAGGTAAAGGCAAAAAATATGAGAGGTGCTGAAAGTTATTGGTCTGAACCATGTACTGTGCAAATTGTATCACCAATTTTTAATATTGAACGGATTACAAGTGGAATGTTTAAAATAACATTAACGATTAAAAACACTGGAATAATAGAGCTAGATGATATAAATTGGAAAATCTCATTAGATGGTGGTTTTATATTACTAGGCAAAGAAACTACGGGCGATATAGATACAATTGCTGTGGGTGAACAAAAGATTATCACTTCAAAAACAATTATTGGATTTGGATCAACCCGGGTGTTTGTAAGAGTGGATATACCAGAGAAGACAAGGTGGCTGAAACTTGATGGCTTTATGTATCTTTTTTATATAAGAGTAAATCCTAGTGGGAGCTAATATTTTAATTAATATTCTTTCATCTTTTTTTAGGTTATATTTTTCATAAAATTAGATAAATGCGGATACCGGGATTTGAACCCGGGTAAGTGGCTTGGGAAGCCACTATCATAACCACTAGATCATACCCGCTTGTCACATGTTCATAGCAGAACGACATGTTCATACCAGTTTTAAACGTAACCGACGACATTTGAATCCTTGTCTTTTTTGTGTAACAAATCTATGCTTTGTTTGTAGGTTTCAAGATCTATTTCGCCTTTCAAAAACCGGTCTAGCATAACTCTTGTTTTATCTTCATTATTGAGTGATCCAAACGATGGTTTCTGTTGATTGAAATGTCTTTTGACCATTTCGTCGTCAGTGTGGTCGTATCTAAGAGTGGTTTCTATGTTTTTGTGTCTGGCTTTTCTTTGTATTATTCTTGGGTTTATGTTTTTATTGAAATCATTTGTTATTGCTGATGGTTTGATGATGTAAGGTGTTACATGTTTTTTTATCCCTGCTGATACCGCTAGTTTTTTTGTAATATTTACTATGTAAGCAGCTTGTTCACCTAGTCTTTGACCTAGGTAGTTGCCGGTTGGAACTATTATTAGGTAATCTTTGTATTCTGGTTGTGGATTTCTATATGGGATGTAGTTTTTGATCGCTTCAGATAATCTTGGGCTCATTATGATATAATTATCACCTGTTTTTGTGTCATCCAGATAGAGTTTTTGGTTGTCAAAGTCTATGTTACTGAGTTTTATGTCTCTCATTTCACCTGGTCTTATCAGACCATCTATTTGCATAAGCGCAATCATATACCATAGAGGATCTTTTTTACTTGTTTCTATGTAATCATTGAGTTCTTTGTCGCTTAGGACTATTTTATTGGTCATTTCTTGTTTTGGTATTGATAATTTGAATTGTTTTTTACCATACCATCTGAAGAAATGATTTACACAGGTTACTCTTCTGCAGTTTCCATTTGGTTTGAATTGTTCAATTATGTATGCTCTCCAGTTGTTTAGGTCTTGTTTTGTAATCTTGTTTACCGGTTTGTTTATCCATTGTAAGCATAGTTTTGTATGTCCATATTCGACTCTTCTTGTTCCTTTTTTACGGTATTTCCCACGGAGATGTTGCCAATATTGTTCTAGTATCTTTTCATTCATTTATTTTATGACCTCCGTGAGAACATTCAAGTTTTGCGAATGCTTCTCAAATTCTTCTTCTCTTCTTATCATACCTCCTGTCCCTTCGGACGCAGATGAATAACCATCTGAATTTATAGTTTTTATTGCGTTTCTAATACAATATTTGTCTATTCTTGACTTTGTATCTAAACCTTGTATTTCTTTTAGTTCGTTTAGTTTGTTTAATTCAATTACACTTTGTTTTATTACTAAATCAATCTGGGTTTCGAAATAGCCTATTAGTTCCCAGATTGCTCTTTTTTCAATGTCTTTATTTGTCAACATTCGCATATGTTTCCAAATTTGATTCCAATGAAACATTTTTATCAGCCCATTATGGTAAGTTATGGTATTACCATAAATGTAATAGTAATAGAAGTATTTATAAGTTTTGGTGATATACCATAATTTATGGTGCGACCAAAAAAGAAAGGGCCTTTATCTATAAAACGATCAGTTTCAATAGATCCTGAACTTTTCCGTTGGATAGAGTCAAAAATAAAAGAAAAACGTTTTTCAACTATATCACATGCTGTAAATGAGGCGTTGTTAAAACTTAAAAACGAAATAGAGTCAAAGAAATAACTGAATAGAAACTCATTTTAACGGAAAACATAAAATTCGAATTGGAGATAAAGAAATCATGTTCCGAAAACCATCTCTTGAAGTTGAGGTTGAACCAACCGTTCTTCAGTGGGCGGTAGAAACCTCAGGTTGGGCTCATGCAGAAATTGCAAAGAAATTAAAAATCAGCCCTACAACGTTTCAGAACTGGTTTACTGGGAATGTCCACCCCACTGTTAAACAACTTGAAATATTATCTACTACATTGAAACGACCATTAGCAACGTTTTTCCTTTCAAAACCACCGAAAGAGCCACCGATACCGAAAGATTACCGGATGCTTCCTGAAAAAGAAGGAAAATTCGATAAAAAAACCATTCTTGCGATTCGACGAGCACGACGACTTCAGAACATTAGTAGAGACCTAGCAGAAAATCTCAATGTACCATTACGAACAGCAGTTACCTATGTAAAACAAGATGATGATGCAAAAAAAATCGCTGAATTTTACAGAGATGATTTTAATTTTACTGAGGAATTTCAGAGAAAACTGAAAAGCCCGTATGAGGCTTTCAATTTTTTACGAGATGTGCTTGAAGAGAAAAATATTCTTGCATTTCAGATTTCTATGCTTCTTGAGGATGCCCGTGGGTTGGCTTTAGTTGATAACTCCCCTGAAGTGCTTGTTGTGAATTCAAAAGATCAGATCGAGGCACGGATTTTTACTTTAATGCATGAGTTTGGCCATGTTTTATTGCATGAATCCGGTGTAAGCATGCCTGAACGAACCTTATTTGCAAAACGAGTAGGGCCTGTTGAAAAATGGTGTAACGATTTTGCTGCAGCATTTTTATTACCGGAATCGATAGCGCAGACTGAATTTACAACCTACAAAGAGGATATTGTTGAATCATCAATATTAAACAAACTTTCAAGACGGTATAAAGTTAGCAAAGCCATGCTCCTATACAACATGTACAAATTACGTTACATCTCACAAAGTGAATACGATACAGTTCTTGAACGATATAAACCCGATAAAGCAAAAGAAAAACCTGGTGGTTTTGCAGCAAGTGCAGATAAGCGTTGCTTACAGGAAAAAGGTCAGAAATTCGTTGCCTTAGTTGCTAATAATCTTGAACAAGGTTTCATCACGCATAGTGACGCTCTTGATTTTCTGTCGATTAAAGCAAAGAATTTAGAAAAGGTTCTCAGCCGTGTTAAAAAATGAAAAACACTAATTATTACGTCATAGACTCAAGCTCGCTTATCGAATTAAATGTCAAATATCCTATCGATGTTTTTCCAAGTCTTTGGAAGAAAATTGAATCATTAATCAATAACGGAGTTTTGATTGCTCCAAAAGAAGTGCTTAAAGAGATTTCTGTATTTGATGATTCGTTGAAAAAATGGGCGATGAAACAGAAGAAATTATTTAAAGATCTTACGGAGAATCAGATTAAAATTGTGACCGAAATCCTGAAAAAATATCCATCACTCGCGAAACCAGATAGTGAATTACCAGCTGCAGACCCATTCATTATCGCCTTGGCAATAGAGCTTGAGCGGAGTCCTCAGAAGACGTTGACACCATCTGTTAAGAAACGTATTATTGTTACTGAGGAACGTTTACGCGGTCAACGAGTTAGGATTCCGTTGGTGTGTAAAGAGTATGGGATTGAGTGTATAACCATTATAGATATGTGTAGAATCGAAGGATGGAAGTTTTAAAACTATCCTTTAAACTGTAAAGAATAAATTTTATCAGGTTTAAATATTCGGTGGAATATTATCGTATTACAAAACTGCCAACTGTTATTTGTTAGAGCAATATTTAGCAGGTTATTTAATAACAGTTTATTCTACTAACGCTATTTCTTCATTATTTAGATTATACAACTCATAAGCTATGTGATCTATCTGGTTGTTAATTGTATTTATCTGTCTTTCAATAACGGTTTTTTCTGTTGGAGATTTCATCTTTAAAATGCGATTTTGCAGTTTAAGAACAGTATTTACCAAATCGACAATCCTGTAATGTTTCGCCGTTTCTGTTTTATTTTGAAAATCAATAGTCTTTATAGGTAACCGTTCAATATATTGGCGATTATAAGCATAATAACCATGAGAAAAACGACTGCTAATGGATTTCAAATACATATCAAGTAATTTTGAATTTAATAAACCTAAAATGTATTCATATGAGACCTCTTCATCTTCTTTTAATGTTATACCATAACCTCCACCTCCACCGCCTCCACTACCTACAAAATAATAAACACCTAACTTGTCAAGCGTATAGGAGGCAGAGTTGGCAATACTTGGAGTTAATATTTTCTTTTGTTCCATAGCATTCAGATTTTGTGAACGACCAAAAGCATACCACCGACTATGCTTCCATTTACCTCGTTCCCTTGATTCAAGAATTTCTCTGCATTCAATTAAATAATTCCAGATACATGGAAAATCACTTTCAAGTTCTTGGACGCTAAGTAAATGTGCTTTACCATTAATTATTTTATAAGGAAAAAGAATAGATTTTGTAATATTACCAATGTAATATCGTCTAATGTCAAGAGAACCTTTACACAATGGATGCAACAAATCTTTTTCGAGAGAATATTCTTTATTAGTGGCATTTGAAAAAAATTGATCATCTTTTACATTTTCTAAGATAAAGACAGAATCAGCACCAGTTACTAATCCTTGAAATATTTTTTTAGAAATATCTTTTAATTTTACTGGCATTTTTTCTAATTTATTGAATAATTCCGCATTTTCGCCAACAACAAAATTCCATTCTTCACCTGTAACATCATTTAAACTAATTTTTCCTTTTTCTGCTCTGCCTTTTAATTTCCATTCGATAAGATTGTCAACGCTATGAAATTCAATTTTTTTCTTTCTGAGTTTATCGAGAAATAAAAGACATGTGTAAGTTGTAGAACCAGAAAAAACTTGTTGGTCACCAAAATGAGTGGTTTTTGCTAAATTTCTTCCGTCAGCCAATAATTTCCGTAAAGACTCACCATATTTTGCATTGAAAAACTTATGAGGTAAAATAAAACCAAATCGTCCATTGTCATTTAATAAGCTAAGTCCTTTTTCAACAAAAGCAACATAAATATCATAATTACCCTTACTTGCAGACACATATCTTTTCTTGTAAAACTCAACTTCTAACGGTGCCCATTCCTTCATGGCTTGAATTCTTATATATGGAGGATTTCCAATAACTGCATCAAAACCACCATTGTCCAATACTTCTGGGAATTCTCTCTTCCAATCAAAAGCATTGACACGATATATTACATCATCATCAAACAGGGTTCTCTGGGCACCCCCAATGTAAAATTCAGGACCAATAAGTGAATTACCACATTTGATATTATTTCCTAAATCTGGCAATGCTCGCTCAATCCAGAGTTTTTGTTGTTTTTCAAAAATATCTTTACTTTCTCCCTCTAAGACTTTTAATAAAAGGCTAAGTTTTGTAACTTCTACTGCTTGACTATCAATATCGACACCAAAAATATTGTTTAATAGGATACGTTTCTTTTCCTTAATAGTGAGGTTCCATTCTCCCTCTTTTCCTTGGTATATCTGATCTTTTAATATTTTTGGATTTTTTCTTGTTGAGTAATATTCTAAGTGATAATGTAAAAGCTTAGAGTAGGCACCTAATAAAAATGAACCTGATCCACATGCAGGATCAAGGATTTTAAGATTAGAAATTTGTTTAGGAGTTTTTCCTTTTATTAGTGTTCCTAATGTATTTTCAACAATATAATCTACTATATATTGAGGCGTATAAAATACTCCACCTGCTTTCTTAACTTCTGGTTTTTCCTCTATTTTTGCTCTGTGACCTTCAGTAAGTCTAATAATTTTTCCTAGAAATTGTTCATAAACATTTCCAAGTATTTCTGGGCTTATAACTGAAAACTCATAAGGGCTATTTGGATAGTAGAGATGCCTAAATATATTTTTTAAGACATTATCATCGATATTTAGTTTTAATGTTAATTCGTCTGGAAGTGTATTTCTGTTTCTTTCTTTTTTAAAATGGAAAAGTCCGGAGTTATATTTCTCATCCGCCTTTTCTAAAATTTCGCAAAGATTGCTATATATGTTATCTTTTCCAGCAATAGATTGCAACTGTCCAAATTTTTCTATCCCTTTATCTTCACACATTCTAAGGAATATTATTCGATCAATGGTTCTTTGAACTGAATAGTTTAATTCGCGAACTGATAGATCTGGATTACGTATTGCAATATTTTTGGCTAATTTTTCACGCCACTCTTCAATCTCCTTTAAGAACTCATCATCTACTTCCTGAGTTCCCCGTTTTTTCTTTGCTTCTTCTGCAAATCTATCAAATGAACCTTGTTTAACAGAATTATATGAAAAAATATTGTAGATTTCATCCCATTTTTCGATATATTTTGTGAAAGGTATAGATTGTATTCTTTCGACATCTGGTTTATCACCTACGTGTGGGCGTTGTCTACATTCATAAATAACAAATTCTTCGAAATTTGTTAAAATAGATAGAGGTAATTTCGAACTCCAAGCGTATCTCCTAAGCTGAAAAGCAGATTTTGCATCTTTTTTAATGCCTACCGAAGGTTTCTTAGTTTCTACAAAAAACATTCTACGGCCAGACAATGTAAAGCAATAATCTGGGGCCTTAGTTCCTCCACTAATTTTTATAGAATCTTCAAGAATTACATCCCTATAAGCCGGAGCAGCACCACCCTTGTTATATACATCCCATCCAAGTGCTTCAAAAAATGGATTTATGAACTCATTTCTTAATTGAAATTCATTATAACCTTTGCTTTTATATTCAGATTGGTTACGTTTGTATCGTTCAATCAAGTCTTTGATTATACTTGGAACTTTATGCTGTGACTCTTGTATTTCCTTAGAGTTCATTCACATAGAAATGCTATATCAATGATTTAAGTATTGTCGATGTGTGAATATCTGTTTCATTAACACCACAGATTTTACGGGTGCCTTGCATGGCTATCTGCTCGGCAGTGAAAATCTGCCCTCTTCAATTTCCCTTTCGGAAGAGTAGTCGAAGGGACTTGAAAGTCCGGTATCCTATAAGGATGGCAAGCTTATAACCGTGAGGTTATGGGTGAAGGAAGCTGCAGACAAAACCACAGGCCAAAACCGTAATGGTGAACCTAGACGTAGCATCATACAATTGATGACCTACTGTAAAATTAGGGAAATCCGGTGCAGCATACTGCTGATACAAAGGGAAGAGGAAGAATGCTGGATGTATGGTGTATCAGGGTTGGCATGTGGCAAAAGTAGATGGTCTTACCAAGGGAGAACTCATACAACCCTACCTGGGAAGGTAGATAAGGAACGGCATAACCACAGATGTGGGAAAGTCAAGTACTAATGTTGTATGAGGAGTCAGCTGACTCATAGTAGCAATGAAGTCAAGCCAATGATAGCCTGGTAACAGACTGAAGGGTAAAACTTGGCTGAGTGAAGGGGTCTGGTTCGTGAGAACTGAATACTGGCAAATCAAAGATTAGCAATGCTTTGCATTGCTTGGAAACGCAAACCTTTGTGTTTGTAGATTTGTTGGTTTTGGTCGGTGAGGAAGACATAAAATGTTTGAGTATCTCAGGAAATTCAAGGAGCATTTTCCAGAGCGGAAATTTTTCCAGTTGATAGACAAGATATACGACATGAATAACTTGAGAGATGCCTGGAGAAAAGTCAAATCCAATAAGGGTTGTGCAGGGATAGATAAACAGAGTATATGTGATTTCCAGAAACAATGTGACCTATATCTCAAGGAAATCCAGAGAGCAGTGAAGAACGGTGATTACAAGGCAATGCCAGTATTACGAAAATATATTCCTAAAGAAAACGGTAAGTTTAGACCATTGGGTATACCAACGGTAAAAGATAGAATTCTACAACAGGCAACAAAGAATGTGGTTGAAACGATATTTGAAATGAAATTTCTTGAGTGCAGTTACGGGTATCGACCTGACAAAAATGCGCATCAAGCATTGAAGCAAATAAGGAAATACATAGAACAGGGTTATACGTGGGTTATTGATGCAGATGTGGAAAAATTCTTCGACTCAGTAGACCATAAACTATTGATGAGCTTTGTAGCAGAAGAAATCAGCGATGGAAAAGTATTGGACCTTATAGAATCATGGCTTAAAGCAGGTGTATTGAACGAGGGTGAACAGGAAGAAACATATGTGGAAACTCCACAGGGTGGCGTTGTTTCTCCATTATTAGCAAATATCTATTTGCATGAGATGGATAAACAGGTGACCAAGATAGATAGTGTGCGTTTAGTAAGGTATGCAGATGACTTTGGGGTTCTCTGTAAGACAAAAGATGAAGCGGAAAGAATAATGAAACAAGTGGAAGAGATTCTGACAGGGTTAAAACTAAGGCTGAACAGGACGAAGACGAAGATAGTGAATATAAATAGAGGGAGCTTTGGATTTCTGGGATTTGAATTCAAGAGAGCGGGTGGTAAACTATTTGTAACCCCTGGAGAGAAAGCTATTAAGAAATTCAAAGAAACAGTAAGGAAGTTCACATGGCGGAAACAACCAGTTAAACCCCGAGTAATGGTAGGTAGACTTAATAGTGTAATTCGAGGCTGGGGTAACTATTTTAAAATCGGAAACGTTAAAAGACTTTTTGAAAGATTGGACTGTTGGATAAAGACAAGAGTTAGAACTTTCATTGAAAGGAAGAAATCAGGTTATGCAAGAATGAGAATTCCGAAACATGTCCTAGAAGCAGGGTATAAACTTGCTTCTTTAATGACTTTGATTAAACCTCGCTCCCTGTAAAGGGGCTCTAACGGAGAAGGCCGTATACGGGAAATTCGTATGTACGGTCTATGAGAGCAGGGCGAGCTGGCAACAGCTCAACTTGACTCTATAAACTGTCATCAATTATAATCCCCAATATTCAAAAGATTGACGTATTGCTTCTATAAATTGAATTGAACCGCTAATTCCCACCAAATCAATAGTACGTCCAGGAGATATCTCTTCAACTAAATCATTTGGAATTTGACAGGGATCGCCACCAGCAGGATTAATATGAATTATCTTATTTGTCCCAATTCTGTGAGGGTTATCAACTTCGAGTCTTAATGGTTCCGCATTATTAACACTCTTAGGTAAAATTAGAATTCTAAAATTTAAACCTTGATTAACTGTTGCGATACCATTTTCATTTATTAAATTCCGACCAGGAATCAATCTACCTCCAGATGGTGCAAAATGGGCATATCTAGCAATAAAGTTATTTGATTCAACGTTTTCTCTAACTTGTCTCCGCGTGATATTGCCACTAATATGCTCATTGAATTTATTCCTTAATTCACCCATTATTTCAAAAATCTCTGTGACTCTTGGATCTTCCATACATAGAAAAAATAAAGTCTCATTTTAAAAAACTATGTTTTGGTGCGACCAAATAATCCAATATTATTTCTCCTGTTCAACAGGACAGATTCAATTTAACATTTTTGATTTTCTCGTGACTTGCTTAAGATATTATACTCTTTACAAATTTTACTTTTCTCGGTGTTACCAAAACAACCTTCTGCTGCATCTAGCAATATCTGTCGAATTTTTCGATTTGTTTTAGAATCACTTAGGTCATCTGAATGTTTAAGGGCAGCTAATACTCTAGAGCAATCACTTGCTGATTTATGACCTCTTATCCTAAGAGCAGCTTCTAATCCATCTCGCAATATTTCATTAGATTGTGCAAATTGTTCGCTACTACCATAACTTCCGCCAGAACCGAGGAACTTTAATTCACCATATTTTTCTTTTTTGAGAGACATTTTATTTACACCCCTCTATAAGATTTTTTAAGTTGCGGTTCTTACAGTTCTTAAAAAGTTTCCTCTCTTCGGCTGCTTTCAATAATTTATCGTTGTTGAAAATTTTATCATTATATGTTGGCCAATAACAAGGAGTATCTTTTTGGATTATTTTTACAGCCTCAGCCAAAGTTTCTTCCTTAGACAAGGGTTCACTCACTCTTTTTCCTAAATTATGGGAACGTATTCCCCAGTAAGCTTGACGGACCATATTTTGATCCATATTTCCTCGAGGTATTCCTTCAAGTTCTTTTTTTATCTGCTCCCTCATTTTTTTTGTCCGTATAAGATATTCATATTGCATTATGCCACCTCTTATGGGTAGGTAGTAGGTACTACATACTACTACGATTATATAAAGATTACGGTGAATAATTTGTAGAAAATTTGATTTATACTAAAAGGCGATAAAATAATAATATAATTGTTCCAATTCCGAGAAAAATAATACCTCTTCTAAAAAGTGTTTGAGAAACATATAGCCAATTACTCTTTATACGAAGTTTTGGTTGGTTTAATTGTATATTTTTAAGTTTTTCAGATGATAATTTTTCATAAAAATTTTTTGGATAATTCGAAATACAATTTTTAATTAAATCTGGAGTTGTTATATAAAATTCTGCTACACTTATAACTTTAAGAGAATACCAAATAGATAGAACTAAATGAAAAATAGCTAAAATGAATGACCAGATTATTAAATTCGGATAAAGTAGGATATCATTTGATATAATCTCAGAAAGTGAAAAGGTTATTTTCCAGTTTTCTTCAATATTAGTTATAACAAAACTAATAATCGCTATAACGACCCCTAAAATTCCTAGAAGAGTTGATGCTTTAGATTCTAGTATTTCTTTTCGGTGGATTTCAGATTCTTCAAGAATATCAACTTGTGATAAATACGAACCAGAACATGTTTTTGAAGAAATCTTTTTAAAAAAGGTATCTGAAATCTTTTCTGCGTTCTCTTGATTCGATTTTACATTCTTTTCATCTTCAATATATTTCTTTGCTATCCAAGCTTCATAAGGAGGGAAAATATAAGCAATAATTTTTTTTAAAATTGTTATTAATGTCACATTCTACCTCTTGCTTTCTTTTCTAACGTTAAATAATCGGTAATCATTTCAGCTATTGGCAAATCAGCACATTTTTGAAGCCATCCCCACTCTCCGTTAGGATTGATTTCTAAAAAATAGAATTTATTTTTTACTTTGACTAAATCAATAGCCCCAAAAACAAGATTATTTTTTTCTACGTAATCAATACATTTTTGAGTAATATTATCTGGAAGAGAAGTAGGAACAAATTCTAAACCATCTTTTTTAGTGCGCCAATCAACTGGAATAAACTCATTGTTTATTGCCTCGATTCGAACTGGAAAAATATTATTCCCTATAACAGTTACACGGTAATCGATTTTTCCCCTCATAAATTCCTGAAGAATAATTGGAGCTGTTTTTATTTCCAAATCTAATACATCATCTAGATTATTTATTAATGTAGTAAAGATAAAATAATCTTTGTCGGGGTATTCAATTAATGGTGAATGACATCCTCCCAAAATGAATCCATCTAAAGATGGGGGTATCCGGTCCGGTACATTTTTGATAGTGTAACATGA
>Ga0209427_10005768_pt1 | contig 14194 bp, 9 predicted proteins | sample DeeMarSWOR136_30_FD_187465 | JGI IMG/M metagenome (GOLD analysis project Ga0209427, IMG submission 187465) | Marine sediment microbial communities from White Oak River estuary, North Carolina - WOR-1-36_30 (SPAdes) (version 2) | ecosystem: Environmental > Aquatic > Marine > Intertidal zone >... | reverse complement strand
TGCGTTTGTGAACTGGACCTCGAGATCGATCTGATGCCCCTGTATGGTCCATACGTGCAGTAGAGCCGCGTCTATCTCGTAACTGTCCTGAGTTGTATCGCCTGATTCTTGGCTTCCTTTGAATCTTATTGTGAATGTTGAGCTTGTCAGATAGTTTGACACGCTTATGTTGTTCCATGTATTCGGTGAGAGGCTTGTGAATAATGGCGTCCAGTAGCTCCCAGTCCAGACTTCTACTCTTAGACTTTCCAGCGTTACGTCCCCGGTTCGGATACACAGCCTCTCGTTCTCTTGACCATAGTTCACGTCTGTGAACTGAGCCTCTAGGTCGAGCTGATAGTTGAACTCGTCGGGTGTCCATAGGCTCAGTAGCGCCGCATCTATTTGCCAGTTGTCTTGTACGGTATCTCCTGACTCGCTGGAGCCTCTGAATCTTATTGTGAATGTTGAGCTTGTCAGATAGTTTGACACGCTTACATTATTCCATGTGTTTGCAGCTAGGTTTGTGAGGAATACCCAGCTACTAGCGGTCCAGGCGTATACTCTCAGATCCTCCGATGTTAGGCTTCCGGTGTAGATGCATAATACTTCGTTAAGCTCATCATAGTCGACATCTGTCCACTGAACCTCCAAGTCAAGTCTGTAGTTTGCGTCTCCCGTCCATACGTGCAATAGTACGGCGTCTATCTGCCAAGTGTCTTCGCTTCCATCCTCGGTTTCCACTTTTCCCTTGAACCTGATTGTGAATGTTGAGCTGGTCAGTGATACCGAGACATTGTTCCAGCTGCTAGCTGTTAAACTTGATACTAGTGTATTCCACCCTGTTCCAGTCCAGTAGTCGACCTGTAGACTTTCCGATGTCAGGCTTCCAGCGTATATACACAGCTCTTCATTAACCTCGTCGTAGTCGACATCTGTAAACTGTACTTCAAGGTCAAGCTCATAATTAGATACGCCTGGTGTCCATACGTGCAGTAGAGCCGCGTCTATCTCGTAACTGTCCTGATTTATGTCGTTTGTTTCTGTGGCTCCTTTGAATCTTATTGTGAATGTTGAGCTTGTCAGATAGTTTGACACGCTTACATTATTCCATCCTTGATAGAGATCCGTGACGAGATTGATCCAAGCCGAGCCGTTCCACACATCAACTCGTATGTTCTCGGCTCCCATTGTTCCCGCGTTTATGCATAGTTCCTCGTTCGTCTCATTGTAGTTCACATTGGTCCATTGGACCTCGAGGTCTAGCTCGTAGTTTGGCTCTGAATAGGCGTCGAATTCGTAGAATGCCATCTTCATCTGGCCTTGGGGTTGTGTTGTGTCCATGTTGGCAAGCTTGATGTATCGGCCGATAGCGCTGAAGCTTGGACTCTCGTCCCAACCACCCAAGGTAACGTTCCAGCCTTCAACCACTATTTCTGACGCGTCAAAGTTCGCGTCGCTGCTTACATAAATGGTGACGTTCTCAATGGTATATTGCTGTGGTGTAGTACCAGGATAGATTCTGACTTTTGTTATCTTCATGCTTTGACCCATATCATAGACAATCCAGTGCAGCTCAGTCGCGTAGTGACGCCAATCACTTGTCAGAATATCATCTATAGTCTTGTTTGCCTCATATCCTCCTTCTTCGCCACAGTGATCATATACAGATTGAGGAGTCGTCCATTCTCCTGTTCCGTTCGCAGTATTCGTCTCTGTCAAAGTATCGTAGACAGAGTCTGGACCGTACTTCTCAGCCGTAAAATTGCTGTGAGTACCCTTGTCTGCAACGCCGTCAACGTTGCTCATGTCATCCACGAAATCTTCAGTGCTGTTCGTCAATGTACCTGTGAACTCCTCGGTTAGAGTATCGTTTATTGAGTCAGGACCGTATTGCTCAGCTGTGAAGTTACTGTGAGAGCCCCTATCAGAGAAGCCATCAACGTCACTGCTATTGTTGTCAACGTAATCCTGCATGTCATTTAGAGGCGGGTTCACGTTCTCTTCTGTTAGAGTGTCGTAGATCGAGTCCGGTCCATACTGTTCAGCTGTGAAGTTGCTGTGGGAGCCAATATCAGGTGAACTGTCAACGTCGCTGCTGTTGTTATCCACGTAATCAGTAATGTCGTTGGGCGGCGGATTCGTATTCTCTTCGGTCAAGATGTCGAAGTCTGCGTCGGGACCGTACTGCATAGCAGTGAAGTTGCTGTGAGTTCCCACGCTTGGGGAGCCATCAACATTGCTGCTGTTGTTGTCTACATAGTCTTGAACATCGACTCCTGGACCTAGGTATTCCTCGGTCAGGGTGTCATATGTCGAGTCCGGTCCATGCTGCTCAGCTGTGAAATTGCTGTGAGAACCTCTGTCAGAGAAGCCGTCAACATTGCTCTCGTTGTTGTCTACATAGTCCTGCAGATTCTCAATGTATTGATCAGAGTATGCTTCAGTCAGGACATCATACTTGGAGTCTGGTCCCTTCTTTTCATTCGTGAAGTTGCTGTGAGAACCTACACCTGGACTCAGATCGACATCACTTTGGTTGTTGTCAACGAAGTCGTCTATTCCGGGATCCAGACCTCCGGTGACGTTCCAATATTCTGTAGTATTGAACTTCTTCATCATAATCTCGTTAATAGATTGAAACTGAACAGTCTTCTCGGCACCATGCCACGTTCCATAGAAGGCTGCCAAGTCCCAATATATCGTGATGGAATTCGAGGTCCAGATCCTCAGACCAACTGCCTCCACACGTGGATTCTGCACAGGCCAAGTTCCAGGCATGTCCAATGTCCAGTTCCTTAGCAGATGAACCCAAGACAACGTCGGTATCGAAGAGGAGAGCTCCACCACTTTGTTTGCGTCAGAGAATACGGAAGACACGCTAGATGTGAAGCCATAGTAGTAGATCAGCTCGTAGAGATAACCGGCCGCGTAACCCGGCGCATCGTCAATGGCTAGAGAGACTTGAACTGTAGCATCATCCTGAAGTGATGAGACGTTGAAGTAGATTGAGAAATTCATGTGGTAAGGAAATGCAATGTAGAATGTGTTGTTCAGATTTTCTGCTCCAGATTCGTAGAGGTCAAACTCAACTCCCTCTGAAGTCCTGTTCTGCTTTAAGGAATAACTGCCATCCAATGCGACATCAGTCGAGCGTTGCGAGTCGCGGATAGTCATTTCCGCGCCTTTCTCGCTATCGATTCCGACATAGTCAAAACGGGCTACAGCATTCGCATTGTTCGTGGATGAGTAGGATTGGCCATAGAAGTATGCTACAACCAAGGCGATCTGGGTTATCTTCACGCTTTCCCATCCACCGTCTCCGATTGGATGTCGGGAGATCTCATACCAGACTCCTGTCTCCAAGTTGTTGAACCTCACTAACTCAAGATACTTCTCGGTTGAGCTGTCCGGCGGAGTTGTTCCATGAAGCATCAAACAGTAGAACAGATAATGAACATCCCCGGGATCGGACAAGCTGACGAATTTCAGCCTCATTCCAACATAGCTATACGCGGTTTCGGCTACTCCTGAGAAGCTCTGTATCTTGACGTACGCATGGAGCCTTTGATTGTTGGTGTCATTCACTTCTCTGATAAAGCTGGAATCATCTATTGCAACCGCGCCATGTTTCGTCGCTTCGAAGCCGGAGCCTGATCCTCCACTCGTATCACACGTAGCATTAATGAAGAAGCTTGTTACACTTTCCTGGGAGTCTTGGGAGTCCTTTGTATAGTTAAAGGATTGAAGCTTGTTCTGTTGGAGCTTTGCCCAACCTTGGGCTTCGAAGCTTCCGTTCGGCAGTTCTTCCTCGTTACCTTTGGATGAAAGCTCAAGAGATACAGCGTCGTAGTTAGCCCTGAAGAAGGGCGTGTTGGTTTCGGACTCTGTTTCAGGGTTGTAGAAGTCATTCTTTATAGTTATCCTGCTTACCTTGGCGCTGAAGACTTGCCCCCAGATGCTCTCATAATCGCTTTTTATGTTACTGTTGAAAGTGACCCAAGCATCATATGAGGTGATGCTGACTACATTGTATATGTATTTCGTATCTGTCGTGTTCGAAAAATCATCCTGTGAGGGGGAACCGAGAACCGTTACAGGCACAACATAGACAATGTGATAAGCTGAAGTTTCGTTCTGAATCTCTACATCTGCAAGTATGTAAAGAGCCTCGACGTAACCACTGCCCACTCCAGCATCATCTAGGAACAGTGCCGATTCAAGAACCGGTGTGTCACTAAGGTAAACACACGGTATCCTGACAAAGTAATCCTGAGGGAACTTCAATCCTCCGGCCGTATGACCTACAGCTGAAGTTCGAATATAGGCATCAAACTCGTAGAATGTATCATCATCGAGCCATTCCTTGAAGTGAGTGGTCGTGAATTGTATCTTTATGTATCTGCCTTCCTTGTAGAAGCCGGGGCTCTCGCTCCAATCGCTGCTGTTTACTGGGTCCCAGAGTTCGACCACCTTCGAACCCAAGTTCTGCGGATCATCCGAAACGTAAACGTCAACGTCCGTGATTCGGGTGATCCCGCAGTAAACGCGAACCTTCCTAACAAGGTAGCTCTGCCCAAGATCGTAGATAGCCCAATGTGTCTCTGTCACCTTGTGTACCCAATCTGTGGCCAGATTATCATCTATGGTGTTGGAAGCACCCGCTGAACAAGCATTATAAATCGAACCCGGCGTCTGCCAAACATAAGCAAGCTGCGTAGACGTGTTAACAAATCTTGTTTCCACATAGGCGGAGTAGGACTGATGATACTTTGTCGTGCTGCTACGGTTCACTTTCACAGTCACATCTGGACCGTCAAGGTGGAGAAACCATGAAGGGAGACTCACGTTGGGGTTAAGAGCGGAGCTTGAAACCTCCTCGAAGCCGGGGTCGAGTGTGCTATTCCTTTCTATTGTACCCTCCGCCACCGTGAAACCAGCACCATACCAATAGTGATTTTCAGCAGTTAGAGAACCCTCGAAGCTCTCGTTCCAGATGTCCCTCACCATTGAAGTCTCATTGAACCCTATGTATGTGCAGTTCAGCAATGGTTTGGCTATAACGGTGAGACTTGTCAGAGGCTGACGGATCTGAACATCCTGTGCAAAGTACTGGACCGCAATAAGCGTTATAAGCACTATCAAGATGAAGGATCTTCGCATTCTCGAAACTCTAAACATGCCCAAGGCTCGTCCTCATTGCTGCACTAGCTATCCTGCCGACACTCCTCCTCTCAAACCCAAGTCAAGGCCGATCAATAGCATAAGCCTCCCAACTAGAACCGTCGTCAGTACATAGTGACCCAGACCGTGAATCAGAGTTTCATAAGTGTCAATTCTCCGCAGAATCCTTTCAGATAGCAGAATGCTCCCCAAGAAATGCATCGGCATGTAGTGGACCGCCCATCTGAACCATACTTATGGACGACAATTTGCCAGAACTAATAAAGCGTTTATGAACCTCGTGTTCAGACGTCATTGATATCGTAGTTAGTGTCGAATCTCAGATCGGCGCAATGCACACAGGAGACGAGGGCGATGTGGACGGCGCTCGATTGCCCTAAAGGTTAAGTAATGATTCGTCATTACTCAGTCAGGGTCGTTTGGAGATGCTGGATGAGAAAGCAACCAACATTATAAAGCGTATGATGGAGTCGTTCGGTCCGTCCGGCTTTGAGAGGGAGACAGCCCAGATCATAAAGCAGTATATGACTGATTACTCAGACAAGATTCTTAGGGATAAGTTAGGCTCCCTCATCTTCGTTGCTGAGGGTGAGTCTGAACGACCTCACATCCTCTTGGCCGGACATGTAGACGAGGTAGGATTCGTCATCTCAGGCATCGACGAGACCGGTTTCCTCAGCTTCAATACACTCGGAGGATGGTGGGACCAAGTTCTCCTCTCCCAAAGGGTGGTTGTAAGGACCAAGAAGGGCGACATACACGGAGTCGTTGCGGCGAAGCCGCCCCACCTACTAACAGAGGAAGAAAGGAAGAAGGTCCTAGAACGAAGGGATATGTTCATAGATGTGGGCGCTACATCGAGGGAAGAGACTGAAGAGATGGGTGTAAAAATCGGTGATCCCGTTGTACCTTGGTCCCCATTCTCTCTAATCCGGGAGGGAAAGATAGCGATGGGCAAAGCATTCGATGATCGGATAGGCGCCTTCATCATCATGGAGTCGATGCGAAGGATCAAGGAGGACAAGATAGAGCATCCGAACACCGTCTTCGGAGCCGCAACGGTGCAGGAAGAGGTCGGACTCAGAGGGGCCCAAACAGTCTCTCACGTCGTCGATCCAGATGTTGGGATAGTTCTAGAGGTTGATATAGCAGGCGATGTACCTGGTATAAAGCCGCATGAGGCCCCGACTAAAGTTGGGAAGGGACCAACATTGCTCACATATGACAGCAGCATGATACCAAACCAGCCACTGAAGGAGTTCGTCATAGAAATCGCTGAGAAAGCAGGGATCCCCCTTCAGCTCTCTCAAATCGCAAGAGGAGGAACCGATGCTGGAAGAATTCATCTGAACAGGGCTGGCTGCCCAAGCGCCGTCATAAGCGTACCAACACGACACATCCACAGCCACGTTGGGCTTCTCGGCTTAGATGATGTCGAGAACGCCGTCAAGCTCGTTGTCGAGCTGATAGAGAAGCTAGACAGCAAGACGGTTGAGAGTTTCACATCTCTCTAATCATCCAAGAGGCATCATGCGCATACGACGCTGTTGCCATGGGTATTGATAACGTTGTTACTTGAGGTCAATCTGCAGATGGTAGCCTGTTCTTCCTGAGCTTACACACCATCGTGTAAGCCGGATCGAAAACATTGCCAACCTCATATTCAACACATTGCCCTAGTAGGATATGGATAGCTCTGGCGTCCAGATTGAAGTCCTCCTTAAGCCAACGAATCATCTCAGTAGTGGCGTGCTGTAGAGCTTGATCCAACGGACGAGCATTGCCAACTGTCAGGATGTACTCCTCGTTCTCAGCCCGCGGCCAGTTGATCTTCTTCCCCTTGAGCAGCCCAACGGTGAACTGCACATCGAAGGACACCTCTATGCCAGTGCCCACGATCTCCCCGTCTCCCTGCACAGCATGTCCATCTCCCATGAATAGCAGTCCCCCAGTGACGAAGACGGGAAAGTAGACACTGACTCCAGCTACGAATCCGTTGTAGTCCATATTGCCTCCGTGCTCTGCAGACGTAGCGGAGGAAATGGCCTGCCCCCTCGGAGGGGCTACACCTAAACATCCCAACATAGGCCTTAACTGCAGAGCAACGTGTCCGAGTTCCGTCTCAGGTTTGGCCAATGTGGCTGTTCCCTTTTCCAGATCCAGTTCCCACTCAGCCTCAACACGAGGCCGGCGTGGCGGCATCTCTGACACATAATATGGATCAACCACGTTCAACGCGATGACGGTGGAACTCCGTCCTATACGTCTGTTCGGCCACAATTTGTCAATGTGAACAACTAGCATATCCCCCGGCTCCGCTCCTTCAATATAGAAAGGTCCAGTTTGAGGATTGCCGGCGTCTGTCACTTGCCGGTCAGATGCATCTCGACCAGCGCTATCCACGGTTGTTGTGACTACTGTGTCGCCTTCGGCTATTCGCAAGGCTGGCTTGTACGAACCGAACGCCCTATAGTAGACACTCGGCTGAAAACTGTGAACAACCATTGCTGATTCACCTACTGATTGTGCTCAGAACTCCCGTTAGAATCGATCAGCCTCTTTAATGTTTCCTCGACTGCCAGCTTCTTATCGAGAGGCTAAAGCCGGACTATCTGCTCTGCTTTGCTCTCGGTGAAGAATAGTCTCGTCTGCCCCTTTGCTTGCACGTCCAGCGCTCGGACTTCAGCAACTATTGGAAAGTCTTTCGTTACTGAGCCTAGGACTAGACAATGGCGGGGCGGGAGATCCCGAACTATGGAGATTGCTGTCTCAGCATCAACTTTTGCGGCTCTAGAGACTATCTCCAAGTCGTGTTCATTGATGAAGTTGAAGAGGAAAACATTGTCGGCTTGTCGATAGATGTTCTCCCTTATTGTGTTAGGCTGGTTCGTGATGAAGGTTGTGAAGACCCCGAAGTGCCGCATCCTCGTCACAATGTCATCCCAGTATGTTTCCCTCAGATAGAGGTGTGCCTCCTCAGCTAAAAGAAAGACTGGCCTAATTCTCTCTTTGGACAGAAGTTCCTGCAGCTTGCCCAACATATACTCGACAACTATCTGGCGCTCGGTGGATGACGCATTGCTCAAATCGACCACTAGAGCTCCCCCATCCTTTGCCGAGAAGAACATCTCCTCCAAGATGACAGCCTCAGCCATGTTATCACTGAAGAAGCCCGAGTGCAATAGAGCATGGTAGCGGGAAAGAAGCGCGTCCTTGACATGTTGATTGCACTTCCAGTTTCTTATTGCCTCACCTAAGTCGTGCAATGTTAGTGTTCCTCTCTCTCTAAGGAACTTCCATATGCGACTGAACTCGCGTGAGGAGGCCCCGGGAAGGTTCAAGGCGAATGTCAGAATCTTCATCATCACAAAAAGGTTTGTTTGAGATAGAGATACCTTGAAATTGTCTCCAGGGATAAGGGCGTGAATCTTTCTATGATACCGGTTCTTCTCCCCATCAGCTCCCAAGCCCAAGTTGACATATTCGCCATTCAAGTCTAGAACGATGACGGCTGCCCCGTGATCTAGTAGTCCCAAGACCATTATCTTTGAGAGGTGGGACTTTCCAGTTCCTTTCCTCCCAGTTACTATGTTCAGTCTCCCATCAAGAGCATGCGCGTCTATGATGAATCCTGTCGACTCGTCAGTCTCTCCCAAGTATATCGGGAGATCTCTTCTCATTCCTGTGAATTCGATCAACCTGCTTGTTGGAAGATTCCTGATCGTCGACTGAGTTCTGGAGGGAAGCCATGAACCGTCGGAAAGCAGCTTGCCGTCCTCCACCGTGCCATGAATCTTGCAGATGAGGAGACGTGCGTCTTGGATGTACAATATATGCGACATGACATCTAACGGGTCTAGATTCTCAGCGAAGGCAGAATCCTCCATAAACGAATCTCGTAACAGCCCTTCCATCATCCCAGGCACGTTGGCGAATTGGATGTCTATCACTTGTACGATCATGCTCCTTTTGGAGCTCTCATCCTCAATGATGAGATAGCATCCCTTGTTGACATCCTCGCCTGGAAAGCTAAGGATCTGAGCAGTGTTTCCTGCTTTCTTAAAGAGTTTCATCGTCTAATTATCTGACCTCGTTCCATACGGGCCGAAGAGCATCTTTCGTACATTGGACTGAGCCATAACTCTCAGTCTGAACCTCTGGGCGATGCATCTTTGGATGCCTATCACCTCGCTTGCGGTGAAAGTGGAATAGATGTGAGCCAACCTCAGAGATTCTGGATAACTCTGGTATGTCAGATCGTTTCCTAGGAGTTTCTGGGCTGCTTCCACTCTCTCTCCGCTCGGAATCTTCCTGTCTATGTCCAGCCGGAATGAATACCCGTTCCTTCTGAACCTTGCTATGTACGTGCTGCCAAGACAGTGCTGGATTGGGGAGTGATATTCCTCATTGACCTCGAAAAGCCACGGCGGGGGATAGTTCCAGATCAGGCTAGTAATCTTCCTTCCCAGGAATCTCAGCTTGGATACCTTGGAGAACGCCAGCACAGAGTTTGATCTCTGCCTTGCAGTCCTCAGTAGATTTGAGATGACAATCAATGGGCTATTACTCGTCCCTGCGGCAAGGGACCCATCCCATAGGATTATGCTGTTACTTGAGGATTTGCAGACTAGCATTTGGATCCATTTCTCCATGATGTTGAAGAGTCGAATTTGAAGGTCGATAAGAGAAGAGGACGATGTTGCTGAGAGGTGGTTCTGATCAAGAAATTCGATGATCACGTTCTTGTTCTCTTCGCTTATGTGGAAGGGGAACGGGCCCATCCTCAAGTGTCGATATGTCCTCCTTTTGTTCCATACTATGGCTCCTCTGACGGCGCATAGGACGCCTGTCTCGGTCTCTCCGATCCTGATGCTTGAGACATCTATCGCTATTACCGGCGTGTCATCGCTTATCGGCGTCAGCGGGGTCAACTGTGCCGTGAATGCTTTGCCATTGATAGGAGTTGGAACGTCGTCTTCCCGCTTATCTAGAAGGCTTGGAAAATCCATCCCGTAGGGTTGGAACGACCCTCCCTTCACGCTCTTCATTGAGTCCATGCTGAGTTCGATGAATTTCTGAGGGAGGGGCAGGTCTGCTAGAGGGCGCGGAAAATTATATCTTGATGTTGTTGCATATTGTAGTTGTTCAATCAATAACGTTCACCATTTACTCAATTAGCGACGAGTTGCTATATAAATGTTGCGCATGTACAAGTTGTGCAATTCAATAAACAACATGTGAACGCCGTGTCCGAGGAAGAAAAACCCCCAATTCACATGAAGATGAGGGTAGCAGACATGGAGTTCGAGATAGAATGTAGAGAAGACCAGATCAAAGACGTAGTCGACAAGATCCTGTCAACGGTTTCAGAACATGCAAGGAAGATGCAGGATCTGCCAAAGATAATTGAGCCTACCAGAGCGGCAAGAGCCGAGACTTGTAAGGGAATCATCCAGAAGCTGTGGCGTGAAGGCTGGTTCGCCTCAGCCAGATCCCTCGGAGACGTTCACAAGGAAATGATGAGGATAGGATATCACTATGATCGTACAGCTGTCGCCCACGCTCTACTGGACTTGGTAAGAGAGGGAGTGCTGACCAGGCAGGGGAGAGCTAGACGTTATGTCTACGCGCAAAAGAGGCCGCCTCCCTCCTTCCGTCCCCCAAGCTCATAACCCGGCAACAAACTTGTTCAGGTATTTCCTGTGTCTGCTAAATGATCTTCTGAGGCTTTTGCTGAGGTCATCTTGGATCTTCTGTAGCTCCCGATACACTTCCGCATTGGATGGTCTTGGACTTGCACGCGTGTTTTCGTCCACCTTGACATATCTGTCTGTGATCGATTGTATGCTTGTCCTTTCACCGATGTGATTAAGATAGGTCCACATGGCTTGCAGGGCTGAACCGTAAGCTGCGCCTTCATCGATCTCCAAGCAGGCAACATCTGTGTCGAAGATGTCGGCCGCAATCTGTCTCCAAGCCCTGTTCTTCGATCCGCCCCCCGTCAGCCTTATCTCCATCGGCTTTATGCCTAATTCTCTCATCCTGTTCAGCCCGTAGTTCATCCCGAGTGTGACGCCTTCCATCGAAGCTCTGGTCATATGAGCCTTGTTGAATGTTCTTTCGTTCAACCCATAGAATACGCCTGTTCCATCTGGTACGTTCGGGGTTCTCTCACCCTCGAAGTATGGAAGAAGCATCAAGCCGTCCGAGCCCACTGGAGCCTGATCTACTGCTCCGGCTAGCTCGTCATGGGACAGGGCGAAGAGGTTCCTAGCAAATTCCGTAGCAACAGTCACGTTCATCGTGCACAATAATGGAAGCCAAGCGTTCGTGGAGTCGCAGAAGGCAGCTATCTCGCCTTTCAGATCGATGACTGGAACGTCTGAATAGGCGTATATGGTGCCGGAAGTCCCTAGACTTGCAGTGACAATTCCTTTGCTTGTGTTTCCGGTGCCGATTGCACCCATCATGTTGTCGCCACCTCCGGCGCTCACTAGGACATCGTCGCTGAACCCAAAGGCTTCAGCTATCTCCTTCTTGATGGTGCCCACTGGTTTATCGGAGCCTTGGATTGTAGGAAGTCTTTCCTTGAGCTCTGTGTCGATGGCTTCCATAACCTCGTTTGACCATGTTCTAGTCTTAACATCCATTAGTGCTGTGCCTGAGGCGTCCCCGTACTCCATCACCTTGTTCCCAGTTAGGTAGTAGTTCAAGTAGTCATGAGGTAGGAGAACCGTCGCCAACTTTGCACAGTTTCTAGGCTCATGCCTCTTCAGCCAGAGTATCTTGGCGGCGGTGTATCCGGGCAGAACGGCATTGCCCATGAGGTCTATGACAGCCTTCATGCCGCCAAGTTTCCTCGTTATGATGTTGCATTCTTGGATTGTGCTGGTGTCGTTCCAGAGTTTGGCCGGTCTGATGACCTTGCCCTCGTTGTCCAAGGGGACAAAGCCGTGTTGTTGGGCGGATATGCCTATGGCCTTGACCGCCTTTGGGTTGATCTTCGCTTCTCTGAGGGCTTCTTTGAGGGTTCTGTTCAAGGCATCTATCCATATTGCTGGGTCCTGCTCCTTATGTCCGGGAGGCAAGCCTTCTATGAGGCCGTAGCTTTCTGTCGCCCTCCCAGCTATAGATCCGTCTTCTCCGTTGATTACTATGGTCTTTGTGCTCTGTGTCCCGTTGTCAACTCCCACAAAGTAGCCTTTCCTTGCCACGATGTCTTCCTCCCTGAAACGTATGGAAGTATGCAAAGAAATGTCTTTGTATCAGACTGTCCTCTGACGCTCTGAAGGACAACTCTAGGGCAGTGATATTCTGAAGCCACAGCATACCTCTCTGTCCTGTAGATGTCGAAAACCGTAGGAATCAGCTTAAATAAAGCCTGAACTGATCGTTATCCTCGGTGAATTGTCTTGAGTGGATTCGAGGTTCTGATAAATGAGATGACTAGGAAGGAGATCGCGGATCGGCTGGATAGTGTCAAGATGGTGATAGTTCCTGTTGCGAGCACGGAGCAGCATGGCCCCCATCTGCCGCTGCAGCATGATACCGCGCAAGTGTGTTTGGTCGCGGAGGAAGCAGCAAGTAGACTCTATCCCAAAGTCCTTGTAACACCTCCTGTTGCTATCGGGGTATCAGCTCATCATCTACGCTGGCCGATGAGCCTGACACTTCAGCCTGAGACGTTCGTCAGTGTGATTGTGGATATCTGCAGAAGTCTCAAGCATCATGGGATCACGAGGGTACTTATTCTGAACGGGCATGGAGGGAACGCAGTTGAGAAATTGTACAGCTCCGATCTGTACGAGAAGAGGTGGGAAGCAGGTCCGCCGATCGAGGAAGCAGCAAAGAGAGCCAGTGGTCTAGGCTTGAAGGCAACTGCCACAAGCTGGTGGGATCTCATACCACCCAAGAGGGCTGCGGAGATCATAAAGGGCGGTTCTCCTGGTCATGCTGGAGAGTTTGAGACATCATTCGGCCTCTTCATGTATCCCGGAAAGGTTAAGCTCGACCTTTGGAGGGCGGCTACCAAGCCAGTTGAAGGCATATCACCCGATACAGGCGACGCCACCATGGAAAAGGGAAAGCTGTTATTCGAAGAAGCGGTCAAGAACCTTGTTTCCTTCTTGGAAGATTTTGCTGAGGATAGAGTTGACGATGTTTACTATCGCCCATATAAGGAGGGATGAGGTCAAGCCGGTGCTTGGATGGAATATAGAATCAGGGCTCTGAAGGTAGGCGGAGTCAAGAATGCCCCATTGCCTGAGATGTTGTTCATGACTGGATGGGGACAATGGATTGACCTCAATGTCTACGTATGGGTTATCGAAGGCGGCGAGAGACCGGTTGTTGTAGATACGGGCATCAAGGATATCGAGCTGTTAACGCAAACCTCAATCAGACCAAGTCGTGAGAGTGTTGAAGAAAGAGGCAATTTGGAGATTCACAGATGGATGCAAAGTCCTGAGGAGAGGACTGATGTGGCACTGAGGAAGATAGGTGTAAAGCCTAAGGATGTGGGCCATGTAATACTGACACACCTGCACTACGACCATTTCTCCAACATCTCCCTCTTTCCAAACGCGAAGATAGTTGTGTCTAGGAAGGGGTTGAGCGAAGCTGTCGCGCCCAAACACCCACAGATAGGTGGTGCTGTGCCAAAGGACGCTCTGTGCGATCTCATCAGCAGACAATTAGAACTTGTCCAGCTAGCAGGGAAGGAGGAAGAGGTTCTTCCAGGGATAAGAGTCTTCTGGATAGGAGGGCACACGCCAGCAGACCAGGCTGTCTCCATACAGACGTCCAAGGGCAAAGCGATCATAACGAGCGACACAGTCTTCCTCTACAGAAACATCGAGGAGAACATTCCCATAGGATTCTTCTACAATCTTGAGGAATGCTACGATGCGATGGAAAGAATCCGTGCAGAGGCCGATATAATCCTTCCAGCCCACGATCCAGAGGTTCTCACACGGCATCCCAGTGGAAGGATACCTTAGAACCGATGTCTCGTTTGGCCTTACCGTCTTTG
>Ga0209427_10005767_pt1 | contig 14194 bp, 13 predicted proteins | sample DeeMarSWOR136_30_FD_187465 | JGI IMG/M metagenome (GOLD analysis project Ga0209427, IMG submission 187465) | Marine sediment microbial communities from White Oak River estuary, North Carolina - WOR-1-36_30 (SPAdes) (version 2) | ecosystem: Environmental > Aquatic > Marine > Intertidal zone >... | reverse complement strand
CAATCCGAACCCTTCAGGTGGCAGGGCTCAAGATCAATATGATCAAGGATGTGACTCCGATACCGCACAACGGGTGCAGACCGCGCAAGAGGAGAAGGGTATAATAACATATTTTACGGAGGTTTGAATGGGAAGGTATTTGGGGCCTTCATGCAGACTATGCAGGAAAGAGGGAATAAAGCTGATGCTCAAGGGTGACAGATGCCTGTCGAGCAAGTGCGCAATCGTGAAGAAGAGAATGCCCCCCGGGAACATACCGAAGAGAAGGGCAAAGACATCTGAATATGGGGTACAGCTGAGAGAAAAACAGAAGGCAAAGAGATTCTACGGGCTCGGGGAGAGACAGTTCAAGAAATATTTTAAAATTGCCTCCCGTAAGAAGGGAATAACCGGTGAAACCCTCCTCATTTTACTGGAGCGGAGGCTTGATAATGTGGCCTATCGGATGCATTATGCCACGTCGAGAAAGATGGCTCGGCAGCTCATCGGGCACGGACACGTCCTGGTAAATGGGAAAAAGGTTGATATTCCTTCTTACCTTATAAGGGAGGGCGATGAGATCGAGGTGAAAGAGTCGAGCAAGAAACTTGTCTCGGTGCTTGAAAGCATGAAGGATATCTCCAGGGTCGGAACAGTGCCCTGGATAGAGGTCGATCCGGACCATCTGAAGGGGAAGCTTGTCTATATTCCAAAGCGTGAAGAGATCGACCTTCCAGTCAACGAACAGCTCATTGTTGAATATTATTCGAAATAACGCAGGAGTATCGGTGCAATGGTACATAAAAATCTCTTAAAAGGGATGAAGCGACCACGGTCTATTACCATCGAGTATGAGGGCGAGCGAAAAGATTATGGGAGAATAATTGCAGCCCCGCTGGAAAGAGGGTATGGGACAACCCTTGGAAACTCAATTCGGAGAACGCTGCTTTCCGCACTTCAGGGATATGCGATAGTTGCACTTCGAATAGAGGCATTCAACCCAGAAAAGCAGGTCATGAAGTTGATCACGAGTGAGTTCGACACCATACCAGGTCTTGTCGAGGATACCATAGATTTCATTCTCAACCTTAAGGGTGTGAGGGTTACCCTTCAAGAACCAGATGAAACGAGGACCGTTACAATCGAGCTTGAAGGTCCTAAGGACTTCAAGGCAAAGGATATTGCGGTGGATGAGAATATCCGTGTTCTGAACCCTGATCTTCATCTTGCAACGTTGAGTGAAGGGTGTAAAATAGTCATCGATCTACAGGTCAATCTCGGTCGTGGGTATGTGCCGGCCGAGGCGAACATCGACAACATCGAAACAATCGGAACGATCCCGATCGATGCTATTTTTTCGCCCATAAAAAAGTGTAATTTCAAAGTTGAGAAGACGCGTGTAGGGCAGAAGGGTGACTACGACAAGCTCATACTCGAAGTATGGACCGATGGGAGCATTCTTCCCGAAGATGCGGTGGCTGATGCTTCAAAGGTCTTGAAAGATTATCTCGTTCAGTTCATCAATTTCAATGAAGAGTTCGAGGATGAGGGGAGTGAGCTGGATGAGGAAATTGAAAAGTTGAAGTCTATTATCGATACACCCGTCGAAGAACTTGAGCTCTCTGTCCGCTCATCGAACTGCCTGAGAAACATCAATGTAAAGACGATTGGCGATCTGGCCCGTCTCACAGAGGATGAGATTTCCCGGACGAAAAACTTTGGGAAAAAATCACTCCAGGAAATAAAGGACAAGCTTATGGAGTACGGTTTGAACCTGGGCATGAAGGATCTCATCGATCAGAGAATGGGAAACGCGCAAGTGGAGAAGTAAAATGAGACATCTCAAAGGGACAAAGAGGCTCAACAAGACAGCGTCACACAGGAAAGCGATGTTCGCAAACATGCTGGTGTCCTTCTTCGAGTACGAGCAGTTGAAAACAACGACGGCGAAGGCCAAGGAGCTGAGAAGGCTGAGTGAAAAAATCATCACGAGGGCAAAGGAAAACACTCTTCACAACAAAAGGATTATTCTTAAAAAAATTAAGAACAGGGACATCCTGGCGAAGCTCTTTGATGATATTGCACCACGATACCGGAAGGTAAACGGCGGTTACACACGGATCGTCAAGATGGGGAACAGAATGGGCGATGGAGCAGAACTTTCCTTGCTCGAGCTCGTTGGTGTAATCGAGCGTCCTGAATCGAAGACAAAAGGGAAGAAGAAAGAACAAGAAAAGGAAGTACAATAAAGCTCACCCCCTATTTTCTTCTTACGCATATTGTTCTTTTCGCCATCTTCATTTTTTTACTGCACTCTTACCTGATAATCGTCGTACAGGGAGCATTCATCCTCTTTGTTTGTATCACTACAGGTGTATGGTTGAGTCCGAAGGAAATAATACCGATCCTACCAGTTCTGCTCTTTGTGTTTATCCTCAACTGTTTCCGGGGAGGGGGGCAGGTCATTCTTCGCTACGGACCTATCATCTTATTGAAACAGGGTATGATCAGAGGCGCCTATTACTCAGCGGTGATCATAGAGCTCTTTTATATGAGTCGTCTGCTCACCAGGATCTTCTCCTCTGAGGTGCTTCTGGGAGCACTCTCATCTCTTGACAACCTTGTTTTCCGTGTTTTCAAACGCAAGGAAAAACGTTTTTTCATTGTACTCTATCATGTTCTCGGGATATTTGCCATTATCTATACGGAATTGAAGATTTTTTTCCGCGGGAAGAAAGGGGGGTTGAAGCATAAAACGGTGCACTTTTTTCACAGTGTTTTTACAAAATCGTTACACGAATTTGAGATCCAGAGTTGTGGGAGTATCGATCCTGTACGTCCAAAAAAGGCCGATTATGTGCTTATATCTGCACAGCTCGTTGTCTTTTGCCTCATCTCGGTTTTGCGTGTATTTATTTTGTGATAATTTTTAAAGGAGTGTATTCGTTAGAGATATTCTTAAAGACAGAGGTATTTTCCAAAACGGAACAACAAATGCTGAGAAAAGAGCTTGACAATCGGAGCGGCAGCGAATTGAGAGCAGGGTTGAAGTTCTGGGGTGTGAAGGAGGGACAGGACTTTGACGGGCTTGTTATTAAAGACCGTGGTTTTAAAAACCTTGATAATAAAGAACTTGTTTATAAAAAACTTGCTGCACGAATGAGCTCAAAATACGAAGTTGCCCTGCACCTTGGTGGGCTCGATCCAGGTGAACTGACACTCCTGGGAGCCCTGATCAAGGGTGAAGGGGTGTGCCTCAGGGGAAACATTTCAGAGAAGTTCAGAGACGAGCATGAACTCCAGTCCGCGCTGAAGAGACTTAAAGATAAATTTTTTATTTATCTGAGGAAGGACAGAAGGCTCCTCACCGATAGGTATGACAAGATATATCTCTTTCCCGAGATCTTCTCTGCTCTGAAATCCCTGTCACGTTTAGACAGAACCGGCATAAGAAGACATTTGAAGGGACTCATCCATCCCTGCGTAAGCACTTCTGATGGAAGACTCAGGAATCTACTGTTGCTTGGTGGATTTGCCCCCATGGGATGGGACAGATCGGGTGATTTTCGAACGCTCTTTAAGGAGGGCAAAATCGGAATTACCCTGCTCGATTTAGAAACATGCCTCGTTCCGGCGTGGATCCTGACTGCAGACTCTCTTGTTCTTCTAAAGAGAGATGGACCTGAGAGAATGCAATTCAAGCCGAACACTTATCTGATCACTATAATCAAGATCGTCGATTGCCTTCTCTACAGATCCTTTTCGAATCGGAATGCCCGTCGGGTGGTATCGGCCTGTGTGAAAAAATATGCCGCTGGATCTGGCGAGAGCGAACGCTACTATTCGGAACTCAAGTCGCTCGAGCTGTTCGTGGAATCAGACAACCGCATATCTGTACACGAAGGATCTACTAAGCTGGGATACCAGGGCATGGTGTCCTTTTTAAAGAATCAGCTCACCGTTGAGGAGAGGAATATTCTCTCTCTGGTGAAAAAGAGGAGGTGTTGCAGTGTCCTCTGGATTATATCGGTATCGATGATGGAGCACCTCATCGAGCACATTTTTTCCTGCCTTCCATCGGATGTCTTGTCTCTGGAAGAACAGCGAAAATCATGCAGACGTCACGAAATTGCTCTCGAGAAACTCATCTTTCGAGGATTCCTCCTTCAGGATTTTTCAGAGGCCTACCTTCGGACAAACGCCATGGAGGAGGGGGTTTACTCAAAGGACTCGATTATCCTTAATACGGATCGGGAGATCCTGGTATTTTCAGAACGAATCTCCCATTATGCCCTGTATGTGCTGCTTGGATTCTCTAATCTAGAGCACGTTGGCCCGCTGATCCGTCTCAGAATTGACCGTGATTCCATTGCTCGAGGAGTCGAGTATGTGGGAAATGTTGATCTCTTTATTGATTGTCTGGGTTCCTGCGTAAAAGGGGAATTGAGCCCATCGCTGATTGAACAGATTAACGGCTGGGCTGCATCGGTAAAACGTGCTCAGGTGAGGAAGTGCTGGATTATTTCGGTCAATTCACCCCAGACGAAGCTCAAACTCTATCAGAACAGATACCTTCAGTCCTTCCTGGAAAATGAAACCGATACTTACATCCTGTTGCGAAGAGAAGTGGATATCGATCGGCTGCGTTTGGAATTACGCGGTGAGAATATTTTTCTCAATATGGAGGAGAAGTAAACCGATGGGTAGGGCTAGTCCCAGAAGTGAGGAGTACTCTTCGACTCCACCTTTTCGCCGTCAACGCTGTATACAAGAAAACCGGGTATGTTGTTTTTAAGGAGAAAAGAGTATCCCCTCTCGCTTCCCATGATGAACACCGCGGTTGCGACCCCATCGGCGAAAACGGTGTCCTCTGCAATAATGGTCACGCTTCTAAGATCACTTGATGGGTAACCTGTCTTTGGATTCAACAGATGGTTGTACTTAACCCCATCCTCAATGAAAAATTGCTCATAATCCCCAGAGGTCACAATCGCAACATTCGATTTTTCCAGGATTCCGCTATACCTATCTTTGTGAACCGGGTCTTGTATTGCGATTCGCCACTTTTTTTTCTCCTTCGTCAGGCCGCTTACATAAATATCTCCGCCTGCATTGATGAGGAAATTTTTGTACCCCCCTTCAGATAAAAAATCACGGATCAGATCAACGATCATTCCCTTTGCGATCCCACTCAAATCAAACTGTACCTCAATCGGTTTGTCTATCCGGTTTTGAGAGACGTTTACCTTACGGAAATCCACCTGACGAAGGCTCTCTTTGACATCCTGATCGTCCGGCAGGTGAGGATTCCCTGTTGCAAACCCCCATAACTCCACGAGGGGAAGCACGGTTGGATCAAAGTAACCTTCGGATAGCTCTGCGATATGCAGGGAGTGAACAAGAAGGGTGAATAGCAATTCGTCCTCTTGCCTGTGTAGCGAGATGGAACGGTTGAACGCATTGAGTGCACCTCCTTCTGGCCTGTAATCGAACTGTTTTTCAAGGTGCACGATCTTTTCATAGGCGGCATCCATGTCTACCCGTACCTTCTTTTCTTCACCGCGCAGGCTCACTATGGTCATTTGCACGTAGGTACCCAGGGAAATTTTGGTCTCATTGGTAGATATAAGCCTACGCGAACAGGAGAGGATTGTGAGGCAGGTGAGGAAGGAGACAAAAAGGACAGGGATTTTCATTCTGAAAAGAACCATTTAATGGTGAGGGTGTCAAGCGAGCCATCCCTTTTCATCTTGTCCAGAGCAGAATTGACCTTGTTGAGAAGGGCGCTGTTTTCACGTTTCACTGCGATGACGTACTCTTTTTTTGTGACAGCTTTCGGGTGTATGCGGAAAATACGTCGGTACTCATCATTCAACATAACCCTTTGGGCTGCACTCAGGAGGTCCAGCGAGACCGCGTCTACTTTTCCCAGGGCCATCTCTTCCAGGGCATCATCGATTTCCATGTATTCCTTGACCTCTATGTTCCCCCGTTCAATGAACACCCTTTTAGATTCCGATGGGATTGGTACGCCCACTCTTTTACCAGTGAGGTCTTCCAGACCGCTAAAATCCCTCATGTCCTCAGAGATCACAAGAACGTCTCCTATTTCAAGATAGGGTTTTGAGTAGCCGATGTCTATTCTCTCAGGGGAATGGGCTTTCTGGGGGGATACAATTGCAGCGACTGCGACGTCGTAGGTCTCATCAATAAGTCCGTGAAGGAGATTACCCTCCAGTACAGGAATAATCTTTATTTCCATGCTGCTCAGCTGGGCAATCTTATCGATCACATCTATATCGAAGCCCGTGATCTCCTTCTCTTCTGTGATCATGACGAGGGGTGGATAATTCGGCGTTGTTGCGACTATGTACCTCGACTTTTTTGCGCAGGCTGGCATGAGCATTACAACAAGGAGCAGAAGAAGGGTGACCGTGAGAATTCTAATGGGTTTGTGCATCATAGTTACCCGCATTCCTCTCTTTTTATCAATACATTTAAAGCAACCTATTCCTGTTCTGAGATCGCACGGGGGCGATCGGCGGTGTGTGTCTCTTGAACCTTGATTTTTCTACCAGATAGAGCACCCGTTCGATGTCTTTTTTTTCAAATCCATGGGACTCGATCTCGTTCAAAGTTAAGTTCTTCTCCATGAGCATGTGGAGTATCTCATCTGCCACACTGTAGCTTATATTGAGCTCATCTTCGTCCGTCTGTCCCTGCCAGAATCCAGCAGTTGGTTTCTCATCGATTATCCGCTGGGGTATTCCCGCAAGCCGTGCGAGCTCCCACACTTCTGTTTTGTAGAGATCTCCAAGGGGCTCGAGCGAACACCCGCCATCTCCGTACACGGTAAAATAACCAAGAAGCAGTTCAGTTTTATTTCCTGTACCGATCACAAGTCCGCCCACTTCTGCTGCAATGTCATAGAGAACGATCATTCTCACCCTCGCCATGATATTTCCCAGGCGTAGTGGTGGAGGAGTGCTTAAGATGTTCCGAAAGCACTCTACAATAGGGGTGATCTCATGCTCCCGCATCATCCCCGATTTCATACGGACAAGAGTGCGTGCACTCTCAACAAAGCGCCTTTCTGTGGTCCTGTAGGGCATATAAACGCCGATTACATTGGCTGATCCGAGCGCCTCGCAGGTGAGGAAGTATGAGAGAGCGGAGTCGACTCCGCCTGAAAGACCGATAACTCCTTTTTCAAGCCCTGCGGAGCGAACGTATTCTCTGATAAAGGATACGATACGTTCTCTGTAACTTTCCAGTGTGGAGCGTTCGATTCCGGACATCTGCGCACTTCATCTCTGCGTGAGGGTGAGCTCTGCGAGATCCTGCTTCGTGTATACTTCCTTCAGCGGAACCCCTTCCCCCGTGATATACCGTCTCCTGGTGCCGTCGATGAGAATGCTGATCTTCTTCACCTGACTGAAATTGAAAGAGGTGAGCAGAACCTGCGAGAGCTCAAGGAGTATCGCCTCCCTTCCCGTGTAATTTTCTTCAAACTTATTAGAAAAGTTCAGTGTCAGGTGGCCGTCTGAAAGGCTTGCGGAAATCAACCTCGTATCGTCGGGTATGAAACTCATCATACCGCTCTGCCTTTCAGACACCGTCGGGCCTTCCAGTAAAGACTCGATGGTCCGCGTGATCGGCGAATCCTTGTATTCTATGGTGCGTGTGACGGGAACGGGTTTCACCGAACTCCCATCATCTGAGATCTTTACAAAATACAGGGATGTGGTGAGCTTCTTGGTTTTTATTTCGGTTTTTTGAGCCGGTTTCTCTTTTTGTGCGGTCTGAACAGGAGTTTCAGCCTTTTTCTGTGTGCTCACTTTTTCAATGCGGTCGATCGTCTCCTCCTTTGCAGTCACTTCGGTGCGACCATCATCCTTTTTCTGTGGCACCTCCTTTTCTTCTCGCTCGATCTGCTTCCCTTGAGAGGGGGGCTGCTCCTCTTTGCCTATGATATTTTTAAGTTTGCGAAACGAGAAGGCTTCCTTTAAATTTCCTTTCCCTTTGTAGATAAAAATAACGATAATTACTAGAAGTATGAAAAGCCAGAACAGACACCCGGTCTTTCCAATCCTGGGCCTTCTTCTTCTCGGAGCCATTTTAAGCAATATAGGTTTCAATTAATTGAACGTCAAGGCAAACAGTGTTTGTTCGTGAGTGGACAGGAGGAGAAATGAAACTCAGATTCGTGCCACTTTTCTTACTGATTCTCATTGTGTCCCTCTCCTGCCGTCAGTCGGGTATTGCCACAGCAACGCTGAGCGTAAACGGGAGAGCACTCACCGTGGAAATCGCCAGATCGAAGGCACAGAAGACCCGCGGTCTGATGTACAGAGAACGTCTCGATTGGAATGAGGGAATGCTCTTTGTGTTCCGGAAAGACCAGATCCTATCGTTCTGGATGAAAGATACTTCAATACCTCTTTCGATTGCTTTTCTAGATAAAAACGGTAAAGTAACCGATATATTTCATATGGAACCTTATTCCCTGTTTCCGGTGAGGTCTCGCAGCATGTGTCGGTACGCTCTTGAGGTGAATCGCGGATTCTACGAAGATGCAGGCCTTCAGGTCGGTGACAGGATCGACCTTTCGGAGATCCCGGGGAGATTTGCCCTCTTTTAATGGAAAAAGGCCAGAGAAAAAATCGTGCGAGGAACGCGGAAAACCGTAATATTGTATTATACTTTAAGTTGAAGCAGGTGTTAGATCATAGACTGGACTTGTTTTACGAAAACCATTATGTTGAAAGGCGCTCTTCCACTTCTGCTGGCATTTGTGTTCGCTTCAGCCAGCTCGGTATTCGGGAATGCGGACAGCAGGACACTTATATACTACTTCAAGAACATAACCGGCGAGGAAACCTACCTCGATCTCACCTATAAAATCCCTCTGTCTCTCTATAAAGCGATGAGGGAAACCGCTCAGAAGAGTAAAGTGATCCTCATGGACGAAGAGGGATTCGAGCTCTACAAGGAGGATAGAACAACCGATCTGTGGGCGAGTGGAGTGCTGCTCAAGATCGGGAGAAGCATCAACGTCGACAGAATTCTCTTCGGATCCTTTTACGTGTATGATGGAAGACCGCTTTTGGTGGGGAAAATTTTTTACATAAAGGAAGGACTCATACTAGACGTGAATAGGGAGGAGGGGGAGATCTCCCGAGCGTTAAGAGCGGTTGAGAGCATGGATGTGAGCCAGATTATGGGATTCGATCCGGACCGCACGGTGCGGGAGTACAACCCTCCCTTCGGGCGTATTCTGGAAAGTGGAACAATACGAGCGAGTTCCGTTATACACGCATGCGTGGGAAGCTTATACCCTCTTGGAAGTTGGGCAGACCTGTATCCTCCAGGAATTGTGAGCGAGATATCGGTAGTGCATTTTCCAAAAATCAATCGCTTTCCTGCGGGGCTTGGGCTCAACACGAATTACATTATCTTGCGGAGGAAAACCGCCTCAGGATACATCGATTCAGACGTCAAGGTGCTCGCCGTTGGAGGGGCATTTCAGTATATATACCGGATGAGACGATTCGTCCAGGGCGTCACATTGGATGTGAATGCTGGATTGGCCTTCTCCAACCTGTTCATCAATGCGGAATCCTGGGATTCCGTGGATCCATACTTAAAAATCGGGGTTTCGGCGATTGCGAAACCCTTTGATATCTGGGAAATGACCTTTAAAATCGGACTTTTCTCCATTGATTATAAGGAGCAACCCATTGATGCGCTGTATACCGAGATTGGATTCCTTGTATTTTGATAGAGCGGATAATTGAAAATGATGCATCTTCGAAGGATCATCGCAACGATGGCTCTGTTGAGTCTCTGCCTCTGGACCGTCAGCGCCAACGCACAGACAATTGAAAGTTCAAACGAAGTTTTTATCAACGAAATTTTTATCAACACGGATCCCATCCAGGCAGAGGTGTACCTGAAAAACGATCTGATCGGGATAACACCCCTCCGGCTTCAGAATCTGGAGCAGGGTAAAGTGAGACTCCGGATTGAGAAGCAGGGGTATGACACGATGAAGGCGGAATTGAGCGTGAGCGCAGAGAAGCGACAGCAATTTTTCTTTAACCTTATGCCAGAATACGTGCAGATTGTGCTGGCGCAAAAAAATCAGGATGTGTATATCAATGAAAAGAGAGTGGGACAGACCCCGCTAGAGGTCAACAATCTACCAGGAGGAATCTACGAAATCGGAAGACAGGAGAACGGCATTGCCCTCTCCTATAAGGGATTTCGGGATATACGTCGAATGGTGAGATATGAGACCTATTTTTCTGCTGGAATGCTCCTTTTCTCCTTTGCCGGCAGATTTTACTTTGAAGAAAAGGGGAATGCGGATATGGCGGATTCACTTGAGTTCTCATCTCTGATTTTCGCGGGACTTCTCGGATATAATCTTTTAAAAACGGCGAAGTTGAACTCTGCTGCGAAGGAACAACTGGATCAGATGACTGCGATCGAAGTGGAGACCTTCAGGGCTGACAGCGCACGGAATTATTTTGAAGACGGTATGGAGCTGGTGGGAAGGGAGAACTGGAAGGAAGCACTCCTGAAGTTCAACTTTCTGGTTAACATGTTCCCTGACTCGGAATACACACCCATAGGGATTTACGAGATTGGCTACTGTCATTATAGAACAGGGGAGTATGAAAAGGCGTCTCAGAACTTTCGCCAATCTGTATACGAGTATCCGCTTTTCGAGCTCTTTGGCTATGCGCTCTACTATCTCCTGGATTCTGCGCTGAAGGCAGGCGCCGTTGAAGAGGCCCTGGCTGACTACGAAGCGCTGAGACAGCTCTATGTGGAAGACACAAGTGGGGAGCTTCAGAAGAATTACTATGATGCGCTCATCAACCTCTATATAAAGAGCGGAAAGAAGCAGGACCTGCTGCTTGCGGATATGAGCGAAATACTTGACTCCTTCCTTGAAAAAGTAACTGATGCCTCTCTATATCCGGATGTGTATCTTTTAAAGGGGAAGCTATTCTACGAGCATATTGACAGGGAAGAAGGAATTCGCATTCTAAATGATATAAAAAAGCGCTATAATTATGATAGGAATATAATGCGTGAGCTCGAGAGTATTTTGAAAAATGGTTGATAAACTACTCTATTTCAGATTGAACGGGTATCCCCTCGCGGTTGAACCTGAACAGATAGAGAGGATCCTGATTAACAAGCATCCATCCAGGGACACCTTCGTCTTGGAGACAGGAGTTGAGGTGAAAAGCCTCAGATCTTACATACCGCTTCCGGAGAAAGAAGAAATCACATCGTCCAACATTGTCTTCGTCAAGGATCAGAAAGACTTCTACGGTTTCACAGTTGACCGGATCATCGGGTATCTAAAACTCACAGGGACGGAAAAGCTGCATACTCGAAGGGAGAAATCACCTATAAAATACTTTGTCAGGAATGAGGGAAGGCTGATTCCTGTGCTCGACCTGCAGTACATCACAAACAATGAACAGAGTGTGGGCGTAGAAGATATCGAAGAGATCAAGAACGTGTCTATCGGGTATGATGAAAGGGTAAGCGATGAGGATGTGGAGGAGGTATTTCAGGAGGTCAGCGAGGAGGATATATATCGAACGATCGATGATGAGATACTAAAGAGAAAGAGGACGCAGGAGTGGGACAATGTGATCCGAAGTGAAAAACGGGGAATGGTTTTGCCGTTAATCGTGAACTTCGTGATCATTGCCTTCATTTCTATGGGATTTCTCTACTATTTTATAAGCAATAAAGTAAACATCCGTGAGCAGATGGTCGGGGAGAAAATCTCGGGAGTTGAAGAGGAACTGATCCGTGAGATACGCAGAAGATCCGAAGCTGAAGTAGAAGAACAGAGAAAAAGGCTCGAAGATGCGAGAAAGCGTCTCGAGATGCTCCAGGAGGAAAAGGATTTCTTTCTTCAGAACCAGGATAGGATTCTCATGGAAAGAGAAAGAGCGCTGAGTGAACAGTTCGAAAAGCAACTTGAGGAGGCGCGCAAGAGGTTTCAGGCAAGCGGGGTGGGAAACATAGATGAGGCTATTGCGAAGGAACGTGATCGCCTCTACGATGAATATCTCAATTCGAGGGACGACATCAGACAGGAGATCGATGAGATAAAGCAGCAGTATGAGCGGGAACTCCAAACCAGGGAGAGCAGTATCAAACAGGAGCTCGACACCTATTCGAAGCGAATTAATGAGGTGGAGCAGAGGCTTGTTGAAGAACAGGCGAAGCTCAAGGAAGCAGAGCAGCGGGCGCAGAACATAGAGGTACAGCAGCAGGAGTATATCGCTTTCAGACGCCAGCTGAACAGTGTCTACAATGAGGCTCTCGGACACCTTCAGAGAAAAAATTATGCGAGAGGGATCGAACGTCTTAATGCTCTCCTTCCTATCATCGAAAACGCACGGCAGAAGGGTATCGGGGACGAGATGGAGCTTAAAGTTGAAGAGAATCTGGTGAGTAATATTCTCTACCTTGCAGAGAGAGAGCAGAACAGGATCGATCTTGACCAGGTGGGCCGGAAAACGCTTGAGGCCGCACAGGCACTTGAGCGGGAGGGTAAGCTGAAAGAGGCACTCTCCAGGTATTTCACCGTGTATACGGTTTCGAGCAGTGAAGGGTATAAGAACACAGCGATATCGAGGGCCGATGCGCTCATGGATCGTCTCTACCGAGACCGCACCGAAATGGAACGCGTCGAGCTCGAGCGGAAAGCAGACCAGCTCTTTGCGAGCGCGCTCTCGAATAAGAAAACCGGGAATTTCGAAAAGGCACTCGAGGATCTTGAGACGATCATCACCGATGTCTCTGTTAAGACCAGGAATAAAAAGACCCTGGACGAAATCATCGCTATCAACAAGCTCTGGGCGCTTAGGGAGGAACAGAAAGAGAAAGATAGTTTAAACCAGAAAGCATCGTTGGAGTTCAGGGATGCTGACCGCTCCTACAAAGACGGATACTATACGGAAGCCCTTTCCGAGTACGAGGATATTGTGATGAATTACAGGGATTCCGATTACGCGGACAAGGCGCTCTCCGAGATCATGCGCATCAATAAGGAGATGCGCGGTATCAAGTTGACTCCTCCCCGGTCCTTTAAAGGGGGAGATACCGATTCAGGGGTAATCATTCAGGCCCTTTCGGGTGGAAATGTGCTCTTTAATCTCGGCAGCGACAGCAACGTGAATGAGGGTGATGTTCTGCAGGTCTACCGCAAGGATAATGACCAGTTCACCTTTATCGGGAGCGTAAAGGCGCTTGATGTCTTTCCACGTCTCACCAAGGGGAAGGTGGTTTATTCCGAAGAGGTGGTGAAGGTCGGGGACCTAATCGCCTTCTAGTGAACGCACCCGTGTTCTGATGGGATTGCGTTTTAAGGTGATCACGTTCTGATGGAATTTTCAATAAGAGGATTGTGTGCTCTGAATAAATATTAAAAGCGGTAGCTCACATGTCATCTGCTGTCTCATCTCAGGGAATGAACGGGACGGGAAACCGTACCTTTATCACGTGCATGTAACCGCTCTCTAGATTATCAACAAACATCAAAGCATAGGTGATTCGGAGCTTGAGATAGGTGTCTCTCCAAAGGAAGTATTTCAGCTCAGAACCCACTTCAAGGAGATAGTAGAGCTGCCAGTTGTACTCATCCCCCTCTTCCGTTCGAACAAAGTTGACCCCTGTCCCTGCAAAAGGAAAAAGAGCGAACCTTTTTGAGAGGGGAATTCGATAGGCCAGGTCGAAGGTGAGGGGAAACGAGAGTGCAAGGGAGTCTTGATCCCCTATCATGTTCAACGCAACACCCGCTTCGTACATCGAATACACATTTTTCGTATTAAAAAAAAAGGTAAACAACCTGCTCTTTGTGCTCATGTATGCGCCGAAATAGAGTCCGGTCTGTATTTCCGGGAGATTCCTTCCCTGAGCTTCCTCAAGGGCCCTGTCACTGGGATTGAAGAAATAATTAAAGGTCCCTATGGAAATATCGACGTCCCTGTCGAGATCAATGATAGTTTCAGAACAGAAAGCAGCTTGAACATAGAGGAATGTGAGAAAAAAGAGGATAAAGAGGATCCTGTACCAAGGACATGGATGTCCCGGACACGGATTTCCCGGACAGGGATGTCCCCGGTACCCGTGCCCGGACAGGGATCTATTTGGTTTTTGCCGTAAAAACGCCATC
>Ga0209427_10005766_pt1 | contig 14195 bp, 9 predicted proteins | sample DeeMarSWOR136_30_FD_187465 | JGI IMG/M metagenome (GOLD analysis project Ga0209427, IMG submission 187465) | Marine sediment microbial communities from White Oak River estuary, North Carolina - WOR-1-36_30 (SPAdes) (version 2) | ecosystem: Environmental > Aquatic > Marine > Intertidal zone >... | reverse complement strand
GTCGTAAATGTGATTGAACATGATGACGAAATTCTACATCTTCTCACATCACCAGTTGATATCGGAACGGCAAAATGTCAGATCAACTGGCAGCGTCGTTTTGATTTTATGCAGCAGCATACCGGGTTTCATATTCTGGCAAGGAGCTTCTTGATCGTTACTGGCGCACGGACGTTATCTTCTCATTTAGGAGAGGATGTTTCAACCATCGATGTTGAGCTTAAAGAAATCAATGAAGAACAGATTAAAGCGGTTGAGGATTTAGCCCATCAAATTATTTTTGAAAATCGTAAAGTAAAGGCTTATTTTACTGCTCAAGCAGAAATTGATACTAATAGTTTGCGGAAACAATTGATTGAACGAGACGAAATTCGTTTAGTGGAGATCGAAGATTTTGACGTAGATCCTTGTGGTGGAACGCATGTCAGTTCCACTGGACAGGTTGGATTGATGAAGATTATCCGATGGGAAAAAATTAGAGGCTATTTGAGATTTGAATTTTATGCTGGTTGGCGTGCGATTCGGGATTATCAGGAAAAATGGCTGATCAATTCCAGATTATCTAATCTATTATCCACTGGTGAGCATGATTTCGTTAGCGCTATTGAGAAATTGCAGATTGACACAAAAGAATTGATCAAGAAAAGCAAAAAATTAAACGAGCAGAATATCATTTATGAAGCACGGGAGCTGGTACAGCAGGCTCAACAGCAAGGGAAGAAAATAATAACGGTTTTATTTGAAAAAAGGGGATTAAGTGACATTCGATACCTCGCCAAACAGGTCATTCAATTCGGTGAGGTCTGCGTGTTATTTGGCTTGAACGATGAAAAGGCGCATTTAATCTTTGCTCGTTCTGATCATTATGATTATAATTTAAATGAGTTGGTTAAGCAGGTGGCTCATTTGATCGATGGTCGAGGTGGGGGGCAACCTAATTTTGTTGAAATTGGCGGTCCTAAAAAATCCACAATTGAGGAAGCACTTCAAAGTGCGCGTGTGATAATTGAAAACAGTATTTAATTACAGAGTTTCGGAATTGAATTAAAAATTGGTGAATGAGAGCACTCTAAAAGCCGCTAATTCCGCTAATGTTATAAATTTCGCTAATTTCAATTATAATAAAATCAATTCGCTTTAATTAGCGGTCAAAAACCTTGGTAGAGTAATCTCATGAACAATTATATCACATTTTTTCACCTGTTCACCTTTATCTTTTTAACGTCAACCTAACAAATAATAAACAAGATATTATAAAAACTATGTTGACACGAATGGTTTTTTACGGAAAGCAACCAACCATATTTATCAGTTGAACCTATTTAAAATAAACCTGTCCAGGCTGTCTTACATCATTAACTGATGAAGCGATATGATTCGAAGGATCAATTAAAATCACTTGAGCGCTTCCAAAATAAATATCAAAATCTTTTCTTAAATTAATTTTATGTCCTAATTTTTTGAGATAATCAATCGCATTCGCTTCAATTCTTGTTTCCATTTCTATCACATTATCATAGTAATTGTAGTGAAACCGTGGTGCGTGAACCGCATCTTCCAGCGACATACGAAAATTAACGATATTAATAATAATCTGCGCCAGCATCGAGATGATCCGCTCAGCACCACTACCGCCTAAAACTAAATAAGGCTTTTGATTTTTAAGCAGGATTGTAGGGGTAAGAGTTGTTTGGGGACGTTTGCCCGGTTTTAATGAATTACTATTAGAGGAATCACTGGAAAAGTTGTTCATCGCATTGTTTAATAAAATACCGTATTTTGGAATGGTTACTGCTGAGCCAAAAAGACTATTCAGGGTATATGAAACTGAAATAGCGTTGCCATCTCTATCTACAATTGAAATGTGTGATGCATTATGGCTTTCTTGGTGAGTTCCTGGTATTTTTTCGTTTGAAGTAGAACGCACATTCATTGAATCAATTTGATGAAAACATTTTTGAATATGATTATCTGATAAGACAATCTGAGGATTTATCGAATCAAATTCTGGATCTCCCATGAAATATCTTTCTCGGTCTTCGAAAACCTGTTTCATGACTTCAACGACCAGATGGATATAAGGACCACTGTTAATTGAAAGTTTATTAAGATCAAATTTTTCTAATATCATTAAAAGCTCAATTAAGGAAGTTCCTCCAGAACTTGGGGGTGGAGTTGAAAGTATTTCCAGGTTTTGAAATTTCCCTCGAATTGGCTGTTTTACCATCGGCTGGTAAACTTTTAAATCTTCTAATTGAATTAATCCGTTATGACTTGTCAATTCATCAAACATACCAGTAGCAATTTCATCATGATAGAATACTTTTGGGCCGTGAATTGTTAACAGGCTGAATGTAAGAGCTAAATCATCTCGTTTAACAATTTGTCCTTGCTTCAATGGATACCAATCTGGTAAAAATATAAAGGAAGTTGCGCGATTTGATTCCAGCAGGTCATAATTTTCAGTTATTAAGTTAGCTAATGCTTCACTGACAATAAAGCCACTGGTAGCAAGATCAATAGTGGGCTGGAGTATTTGTTTGAATGTCATTGTACCATGAGACTTTAATGCCTTCTCAACACCAGCAACCATTCCAGGTACGCAAATAGAACGATAGCCATATTTCGTATAGATATTAAAAATCTCATTGTCCTGATAAAAGATGGAAGGATTAGTATTTTTTGGAGCTTGCTCGCGAAAGTCGACAATTATTGGCTGTTTATCTTGAGTCATCTGAATCAGCATGAATCCACCACCGCCCATTCCAGATGCATACGGTTGAACCACAGAAAGAGCAAACATCGCCGCTACTCCTGCGTCAATTGCATTACCACTCTGTTCTAAAATTTCCAGCGCAATTTGTGTGGCATGTGAATCAGGTGTGGCAACTAATCCTATGTCAGAGATTTGAGCTAACACTGAGTTGGATGCTAAAAAGCAAATTAATGAAAGCGATATGAAAATAAAAAAAGATCGAGAAAGTTGAGATATCAAAGTTTCCATTGCCTGTTCCTCGAAAGATTCTATTTTAGAAAAATTTCCATTATTTAAGGGAGCAGGATAAAATAAGTTGCCCAATTTAAACGTATAACTAATTGTTTTTTAGCAGCAAATAATTTCCAAGATTTTAAGTTAATTTATCCCACTCCTTAAACATCCCAAAAATCGGTTACTTTCCAATTGAAGTACTATCAAACTTTGCATCGAAAAGATCTGGATCATATTGGTAATTTAATAATGCTTCGGCAGTCAAATGTGAAATTTGTTCCAATAACTCACTCAAAGATATTCTTTTTTGCTCACTAATTTTAGTTTTAGAAATGACTTCCATGGTTACATTTGTTTCGGGAAATCTGTTTAAATAAGGCGGCTTAAATAAAAAATCAGCCATTTCAGGATTTGGATCAATAATTACAATATCTGGATAACCTGCTGTTGCGAATTCATCTTTAAATTGCTGCATGGAATATCCATAATGTGTACAATTTAAGCTTACAAAAATTTGGGCGCTTGGATCGCCGACATTTTTAAGTGCCTGGTTTACATATTTTTTAATGTACCCAACAGTTTCTTCGCTATTGTAACCACGTTCAATACTGCCTGCAAGACGCGGACAGGCCTGACACACAATTTTATCTTCGGAATAGCCAAGACTGATTAATTTATCTTTATGAGCATTTGAACCAATTGTAGTTTCTGTAGCAAAAATTATGGCAATTTTTTCAGGATTTTGATCGAATTGTTTTGCAATTAATTCTACACCAGTTTCAACGATTCCAATCACTGGAAATTTAGCCCTTTGCGAAAATGGAGTTTTATCATATAACACGGAAAGCGTATTACAAGCAATGAGTAGCAAATCAGGATGGTATTTCTTATACATAGCTTTTAAAGCGGTATTAAAAATTCGTACCTTCTCATCTTCGGATTTTAGACTATTATATCCACTCCTATTGTGAAACAGGGAATTAAAGAAAATGATGCGCGCATTTTCAAAAACGCCGCTTTCGGGAAGTCTGGCTGCGACATCGGCTGCAACCGACAGTCCACCCAATCCAGAGTCGGTTACTAATATAGTAACATCTTTATTTTTAGTGAAAAATTCAGCCACCATTTGATCAAGATCCTTTTTCTTGCTACATTGAAAAGCAAGAATTAATATAATTGTTGAATATGAGATCAATTTAATTATTGTTTTCATGTTAGATAACCTCTTATTTAAAATTAAACTGGTGATTAGTTAATTAGGAGATTAGGTAATTGGGAGATTAGGTAATTGATTGATCATTTAATTTGCTTATTTTTTTTTATGTTACTAAATTACCAAATAGCCCAATTCCCCAGTTACCAAATTACCGAATTACCTTATTACCCAATCACCAAATTACTAAAAACCAATAGCAACTCCATCCCGTCTTGAATCTGCACCTCCTACAAGTTTTTCAGTTTTAGGATCTATTAAAATCCCCTGGGCACCGCCAAAATAGTTATCAAAATCTGGATGCACTTTAATATTATGACCCATTGTTTTTAATTTTTCGATAACATCTCCAGGGATTCGACCTTCCAAGTGAAGTACTTTGTTCAAACAATGAACTCGTGGTGCTTCAATCGCATTATCCATTGACATATTAAAATCAATGACATTCATAATGATTTGTGCGAGAGCAGATATAATTCGAGTTCCCCCTGGAGTACCAAGCGCCATAAACGGTTTGCCCTTTTTTAAGATAATCGTCGGGGCAATACTGCTTGTTGGTCGCTTGTGAGGTGCGATGGAGTTTGGCATATTTGGCTGATTATCAAAATCGCTTAGATGATCATTTAGTAAGATCCCAGTTTCAGGGACCACAATCCCTGAACCAAAAAAGTTATTGATACTCTGAGTAAGCGCAACCACGTTACCGTTTTGATCAATGATAGAAAGGTGGGAAGTATTATTTGATTCATTCGAAATAAAATAAGGTGGTGAATAATCGAACTTTGCTTTTTCTTTATCAATTCGGCTTCTTAATTTTGCTGCATATTTTTTATTGATAAATGAATCAACCGGGACTTCATAAAAATCAGGATCTGCAGTGTTCAATGATTTGTCTGCATAAACCATTTTCATTGCTTCTGTGAAAATATGGATAAATTCAACCGAGTTGTGTCCCAGATTTTCTAAGGTAAATCCTTCCATGATATTCAATAATTCGATCAGGTGTGTTCCACCCCCCGATGGAGGAGCCGCAGAGACAAGTTGATAACCACGATAACTTCCAAATACAGGGTGACGTATTTTTGCTTTGTAAGATTTCAGATCCGATAATTCAAAAAGCCCATCCTGCATTTTAACCTCTTTAACAATTGCTTTTGCTATTTCACTCTCATAAAATGACTCTGCTCCGTTTTTTACAATTATTTCAAATGTATTTGCCAGGTCTACATTTTTAAGAATGCTGCCAGTTTCCAGAGGCAACATTTCAGAGAGATAAATCGCTGATGTAGCAGGGTATTTCAATATTTTTTCGAAATTATCAGTAATCATTGCATTTAATTTATCACTGACAACGATCCCTTGTCGGGCGAGGTTGATCGACGGCTCTAATATCTGTTTGAACGACATTGAGCCATATTTTTCTAACGCTAATGCAGCACACGAGACCAATCCTGGGACACCTACTGAAGTGGCACCAGTTTGAGTGAGTTCTTTAAAGCTTGATTTTGTCTGGTAATAGAATTCGGACATTGCCTTTCCTGGCGCCGTCTCCCGATAATCAATCATAACCGCTTCATCTTGATTTACCATTTTAATAATCATAAATCCACCACCGCCGATTCCTGAGGCATTTGGTTCTGCAACAGAAAGAGTAAATGCCACTGCAATAGCTGCATCAACAGCATTACCACCCTGTTTTAAAATATCAATCCCAATGGATGATGCAAGCGGGTGGGCGGAAACGACCATGGCACAATCGGTTATAACATCATTTGATTTTTGTTGAATTTTATTTGAACAAAAAGTGAGACAGAATAATAATGAGAAGAAAATTAAAATTAGATTGCAAAAACGAAAACTCAATTTAAACAAAATTTGGTTCCTCCAATAAGATTTAACAAAATTAAAGAGATGGGATTATATAGCTTGAATTTTAAAACTTTCCTTTTCATTTAGGGAATGAGATTAAATAAGGTACGCGGTATAATATTATAAAAATTTATTTTTTCGATATTGATAAAAATACAAATGGGAAACTTATTTAATCTCACTCCATTAAAGACGATAGATTATAAAATCAAATGAGTAACTTATTTCATCCCACTCCATAAATGATAGCTTTATCTAATCGATTAATATTTGCGTATTTCGAACTTCGCGGTTAAAATTTTAAGTAGTCTTGAAATATAAACAATATCTTTTGAAAAATCAACTTTAATTTTTTCTGTAAGAATTATCTATTTTTTTCTTGATTCTCATTTTTTTAATGTTATATTGTTTACTATATTATTGAGTTAATACTATTTATTCTTTTATTAGGGGAGTGAGATAAAATAAGTTATGTAGTATAGATTTATAAGTTTTTTGTTTTTTCAAGTCCAACAACATGAAAACGGGAAAGCTATACTCAATTAGGATTAATTTTTCAGTGCAAAATTATAGATACACTGATTCCATCGCTTAGAACGACGGAATCAGTATGAAATTCTAAATCCCTATAGATATCTTTAATCTCACTCCCGATACAACCTGCTAAAATGTTCTTGAATTACCATTTAACCATCCTTGTTCTCGAAATATTGTTATACTTTTTGTTCACTTTTAATGTTAAGGAAGTGGAGTCATGAAAAAAATAGTTCTACCGTCGAAGTTAAAATTAAGTCACTTTCTATTTTGGTTGAATGATCGTAAATCCTGGTGTAACTCTTCAGCCAATATTTTAATAGTTGGGAAATTTATTTTATTTCTTTTATTGCTTCCCTTGTTTTTAAATAACTGTTCCGTGGCAGTAAAACAGTTGCAAGGTTTTAAAGACCGCCATGCAATGCAAGATTATCAATGGCTTGCAGCCCAAGAGATTACTTGCGATTCATCGAGCACCGATTGCAATCAACTCCATCTCATCAAAGGCGATGCCTGTTTTCAGCTTGCAAAGAGAGGTATTGAGGAAGAAAAACATTATGAATGTGCGGCAAATGAGCTTGAAATCGGCATTAGACTAACAAAGCAGTGGGACCTCGAAGGTCTGAATCTCAATCGTGCTCAAATTTATGAAAATTACTGTGAGTCATTAAGCAAGCTTCAGGATTATAAAAGAGGAGAAGAAGCTAAAAAAATTCAAGATCGTTTCTATGTCGCGGCAAGCGAGTTCATTAGTCTCGAACCTGAAAATTTCGCAGCGATTTATTATGATAACAAAGCCAGGTTTCAAAAATTACAACCAGAACTTAATAATATTACTGACGAGAACAAACAAAGCCTCTGTAATGCAATATATCAAATGTTAGAAACAGTCGAGGAAACGATATCCAGAGCTGAGAGAATAGGAACCGATCTCTGGGATAAGTATAAGGAAAAGTATGATATTTTTAAAAATAAATTAATAATCATAGAGAAGCATTCTTGTGAAGCTCGCGAATTCCCTGACCCAAAATTTAACTATAAATTTGAAATTAGAAACAATGAAACCTTTCTTTCAGTTCAGTGGACAATGGAAATCATGGATAATTGTGATAGTCTTCAGTGGGAGTTGTTAGCAAATTCTGAAAAAATATCAGGCGGACGAGAGCTGGAAATTAGAGGCTCAGATGTTAAATTAACTATACCGCTAAAAGACGATTTTCCTGATGGGATCTATGATCTGTTTCTTAGGTGCTTCAGCGATGGAATTGATCGTGATAGAGATTCGATTACGTTCAGGAGAACTGGCGGTATCTGGATAAAATAATAGAATTTTGGTTATTAATGAAAAGAGAGTGATCATGACAAAAAAGATAATAATAATCTGCATTATACCAGTGGTGATTATTACTGGTGCCTTTATTTTATACTTTACTCGCAGTCAGGTTGATTTCTATATCAATAATCTTGAGGTCTCCATGTTTGAATTTTCATCTTCAAATGCAATCGAATTCGGTGAACTCAGCAGATTGAAGAAGATTGATTTATATAATTCTGAAATTGAGATTAGCAATCTTGCGAATATTAAATCCAGCGAATTATCATTGCCAATTGGAAACTACAACCGAATTGTATTAATTCCTGAGAATGATAAAGCACAGTTCACAATTGATATTAGAGAGGAGATGCAGGACCTGGCAGAGCTAAACTTTGTTATAAAAGATTCTGAGCCACCTTTCAAACCGTTGAAGACAATTGCTAAAGTAAATAAAAATCCGAAAACTAACATTACAGAATTATTTCTACACTCTCTTGAATTAAGTTCTAGTGTAATGCCAAATGAGGTGATGTATAATGGTGGAATTTATCCCATACCAGGGCAAAAAAATAATTCTTATGAATATAGATTTTTCTCAAAGTCTCTCAAAATTAAACTAATCGATACTGGAAAAGACACAGTGGAGTTTATAAATCAGAAAGATGCTGAATTGAGATGTCTTTTCTCAAAATATACCAAGATTTCTTTCAAAACCTTTGCTGGCACAGATGGAGCACAAATTCGATTTTTTATGCATCCCCCTAAAGACACAGTTAAAAAGGTAGATTCAAAGTCAATGCATATCCTTCGAAAAGGAGATCGAGAGAAGAATGTGGAAATTTCAGATCCAAAATTTGTGGCAATGCAAAATCAGGAAGATAGAGTAATCCTGTCATATTCGAGCAAAAAGGAATTTTTACCAGTAATTCGAACAAATGATAGAATTTTTATAGATGCTGATAAATTAATCCTAACCGATGATGTGAAATTAATTTCAGATGTCATATATGTTTCATTAAAAGGAAGAAGCAATGATATTGTAAAAGAGCAAACCCAATTGGTCGATAGTAATTTCGATAGATTTCCCAAAATATTATCAGTGATTGTGATTATATTGGCTTATGTTTTGGATAAAGTTATCACAATTCTTAATTTTCTTCAACAACAAAAAAAATAAATATGTTAATTCAGATTCACACAAATAAATTCACATAAAACTAATCTATTTTGAAAAGGAAAAAAGCCATGCCTGCTAAAATAACCCGTCGTTCATTTATGAAAATTGGTGTAGCAATTAGCACTTCATCCATGTTCGGAAGTCGTTTCTTTACAAAGTTAGTTTATGGGAAGGGAAAAGTTGATATTTCAGTTGTCAAGGGGGAAGACTATTTTGAAAATACGATTAAGGCTGTGGAGCAGTTGGGTGGCATGAAAAGATTTGTGCCCAAAGATTCTAGAGTCGCTATTCTGGCAAATCCCCAGCGGAATAATCCTGGCGCATTTACGAAACCAGAAGTTGTTGGTGCAATTGTTAGAATGTGTAAACAAGTCGGCGCAAAAGAAATAAATTGCATTAGCCTGTTACCCCAGCAAAATTGGGAGAATACCGGGCTGTTAAAAGCTGTGAAAGCAGAAGGTGGAAATGTTGTCCTCGTAGATCGACAAGATGATTCCCAATTTATAGAAAAGGATATACCAAAAGGAATCGCACTTAAAAAAGCAAGTATCATGAAAGAGTTTTATCAATATGATGTATTTATTGATGTGCCGATCACCAAAGATCATGCGGGAAATAAATTTACTGGAACGATGAAAAACCTGATGGGTCTGAATTCTTCTAAAAGTAACCGAACTTTTCACAAACAGGATTGGAAAACTGATGTTGATGCCATTACCCATCTCGATCAATGTATCGCTGATTTGAACACCATCATCAAACCGGATCTCTGCATTGTCGATGCTACGGAATTCATAATTACCAATGGGCCCTTTGGACCTGGCGAATTGATTAAGCCGCAGAAAGTCATTGCGGGGACTGATCGAGTTGCTATTGATGCTTATTGCTGTACGCTGTGGGGATTAAAAGCGGAAGACATTATTATGATCAACAAAGCTAAAGAGCATGGGCTTGGGGAGGTGAATTTGAAGAAAATAAGAATAGAAGAAATAAATGACGAATCGATCAGATAGAAATTTGCCATCATTATGAACAAAAGCCAATCCTGGTACGATCAAGATAACTTCTGGATGACATTTGAATCCATATTGTTTAATCAAAAACGCTTAGCTACGACAGAATCACAGGTCGAACATATCATCAAATTGCTTCAGATCAAAGATGGTGCAACAATTTTAGACCTCTGTTGTGGAATTGGCAGGCACAGTTTAGAATTTGCCCGTCGTGGTTTTAAAGTTACTGGAGTGGATCGGACAAAATCCTATCTCGACAAAGCCCGCAAACAGGCAAAGACAGAAGGATTGAATATCGAATTCGTCAACGAAGATATGCGAACTTTCTGTCGGGCAGATGCTTATGATGTAGTAGTAAATATGTTTACGTCATTTGGTTACTTTGAAGATGCTGACGATGACCAACAGGTCGTAGATAATGTTCATGCTTCGCTCAAATCAGATGGAAAATTGCTGATTGATATGATGGGCAAAGAACTCGTTGCCAAAGTTTTTCGAGAACGGGATTGGAGTGAAATCAATGGATTCATTATTTTAGAAGATCGGAAACTTCTAAACAATTGGGAGAAGATCCAAAACCACTGGATTATCCTGAAAGACGACAAACAGATTGATTATAAATTTGTTCTTCGACTTTATTCAGCAAAGGAACTAACTTCGCTTTTAAATCAATGTGGATTTTCAAATGTTAAAGTTTATGGAAGTTTAGAGGCGATCGATTACGATCATAAAGCTAAAAGGCTGGTGGTCGTGGCTCAAAAGTAATCCAGCACCTATCTACCCAACAATATACGGTAATGAGTATTTTTCATAATTGGAGATCGATAATGCCTTCTTGTCAGCAAACACGAACCATTATTTTTACTGGCCTATTTCTTTTTTTGATTTTATTTCAAAATAAACTTTCGTTTGGTCAGGTGAATCTTTCGCCATTTCTACCAAAAGAGGGAGAAATTGATTCATGGAAACCAGTCGGCAAATTAGAAAAAGCTGTTGGAGATGATCTTTTTATTTTGATTAATGGTGGCGCTGAAATTTATCACGAATATGGATTCAAGCAGGTTGTTATGCAGGAATACCAGAATGATAATCAAAAATCCATCAATGTAGAAATTTATGAGATGAATGATGCTGCCAGCGCTTTTGGAATTTATACGTTTAAAACTAGTCCGAATGGAAAGGAAATCGAGCTGGGACAGGCAGCCGTGTTCGAGGATTACTATCTTAACTTCTGGAAAAATAATTTCCTGGTTACATTAACTGGTTTTGATACAGATCAGGAAACCATCGAAGGAATTATTGCGATCTCCAGAGCAATCGATTCAAAAATAATGAACAAAGGGCTAAAACCGATATTAATTAACCTCCTGCCAGAAGAAAATTTAATAAAAAAAGGTCTGAAATATTTAAAAGGGAATATAGCTCTTTTTAATAGCTATGAATTTAGCACTGGCGATATCTTTGGGCTAAAAGAAGGCATCATCGGAGATTATGGTGTATGCAAGCTATTTATTTTTAAGTATGAAAATCAAAGTGAAAGCAAGAAGTGGTTTGAAAATGCCAGGAAGAATTTGGAATCCGATGCCCGATCTAATTCGTATAACAGGTCAGAACTTTCAGATTATTATTTCATCGGCAGGAATGAAGATCGTTTCTTAATGAAATTGTATCAGAATTATATCATAATTTTATCAGGGACTACGACTAAAGAAGGTAGAAGAATTTTTAAACAGGTTCAGGCAAAGATCAAATATGAAACAAACTAATTTCTACGCTTAGAGCAATGGAATCAGTCCAAAACCACTTCAGACTGAGTATATCAGTATCAGTTAATCAAGATATTATCTGCCTATTCTACTCCCTCCTTAATCGTTAGCGTATTAAAATCCAGCAGATGATGCAGAGGACCATACCGTATCTCTAATATACAGCTTCCCTTTTCCGCTTAAAAAAATGGTCCATCATTTAATTATCACACTGTAGCCACGAACTTCCTACAGAACATGTTTTCCATTGATTCAAAACACGTACAGGGTATTTCCGCATGTGTCCACCCATCCAGATGTCATCCAGATTTTCAACGGTACAATACATTGCCCAATGATTTTCTATCATTAATTAAAATTGATGTTTCGCCTCAGTCTGTCGTTCGTCAGACGCTATAAACAGTCGCAATATAAACATATTTTTGGTGTTAAAGGATTGACGATCACCTCACAGTCAATAATCTAAAAAGAAAATCGAAATCTGAAAATGGTTGACTCTTAAAAAAAATTTTAGTATTATTATCAAATTTATTCATAAATTTATTTCGTACCTAAACAGTAAAATTTTTGCCCAATGGGCAGAAAAATCTTGACCGCAAATTCCGCTAATTATTAAAATTACGCAAATTAATGATTAGCGAAATTTGTTTAATTCGTGCAATTAGCGGTCTTGGAACTTTTTGGTTCTGGCTTGTTCTGGTTGGGAAAATATATGAACCATGAGAGTAAATTCTATCAATAGGTAAAGAACAAATTCCTCATTTATTAACATATTAAAATATATGTCCAGCTACTTTTTTTATATATGGAGAGTAACACTATGGTCAAAAATAAAATTACTGGTGAAGGGATCACTTTTGATGATGTTTTATTGGTTCCAGCTAAATCAAAGATTTTACCCAAATTAGCAGAGACAAAAACGCGATTGACAGGAAATATTGAATTAAATATTCCGTTAATCAGCGCGGCGATGGACACGGTTACAGAGTCTGAACTGGCGATAGCTATCGCTCGTGAAGGTGGTATTGGAATTATCCATAAAAACATGTCCATCAAACGTCAAATAGAGGAAGTCGATCGGGTAAAACGATCTGAAAGTGGAATGATTCTGAAGCCCATCAGTTTGTCACCTGATAAACTACTCAGCGATGCTGTTGAGGTCATGAATAAGTTTCATATCTCTGGAATCCCAATTGTTGAAGGTGAAAAATTAGTTGGAATTTTGACGAATCGAGATTTGAGGTTCGAAACTAATCTTAATCAGAAGATCAATGAAGTGATGACCAAAGATAATTTGGTTACCGCATCGATTGGAACAACATTAGAGCAGGCAGAGAAGATTCTTCAAAAACATAAGATTGAAAAGCTGCTGGTTGTGGATGACCAGAAACGATTAAAAGGATTGATTACTGTAAAGGATATTCAAAAAAAACGTAAATTTCCTCTGGCAGCAAAAGATATCCACGGTCGGCTGCGGGTCGGAGCCGCAATCGGAGTAGGACCCGATTTTTTGAACCGGGCCAGGGCGCTTATTGAAGCTGGTGTTGATATACTTGTTGTCGATACAGCACATGGTCATTCTCAAGGTGTAATTGAAGCTGTTAAAAAACTGAAAAGATTATTTCCAGATTATGAGGTAATTGCTGGGAATATCGGAACAGCCGATGCTGCAGAGGATCTGATCAACGCAGGTGCTGATGCTATTAAAGTCGGAATTGGACCGAGTGGAATCTGCACCACCCGTGTTATTAGTGGGGTAGGCGTTCCACAAATTACAGCAATAATGAACTGCGCCGTAGTCTGTAAAAAATATAATATTCCATTAATCGCAGATGGCGGCATAAAGCAAACTGGAGATATCGCCAAAGCGATTGCTGCTGGGGCAGATACTGTTATGATTGGTAATTTATTCGCTGGAACACAGGAAAGTCCTGGGGAAACAATTTTTTTAGAAGGACGTAGCTACAAAGTCTATCGTGGTATGGGCTCGATAGAAGCCATGAAGCAAGGCAGCAGCGACCGATATTTTCAAGAGACTGGCGAGGCAAGCAAGCTTGTACCAGAAGGTATTGAAGGTCGTGTCCCATATCGCGGTTCATTAAGTGAAACAATTTTTCAAATGATTGGCGGTTTAAAAGCAGCAATGGGGTATTGTGGGGTGAGAACTATTGCTGAATTGAAGGAAAAATCTAAATTTATGAAGGTATCTTTAGCTACTGTCCGCGAAAATCATCCCCACAGCGTAATTATCACGAAGGAAGCACCGAATTATAAGTTGATGGATAATCTGTAGAAAAAAAAGAGACCGGAGATAAAATG
>Ga0209427_10005765_pt1 | contig 14195 bp, 18 predicted proteins | sample DeeMarSWOR136_30_FD_187465 | JGI IMG/M metagenome (GOLD analysis project Ga0209427, IMG submission 187465) | Marine sediment microbial communities from White Oak River estuary, North Carolina - WOR-1-36_30 (SPAdes) (version 2) | ecosystem: Environmental > Aquatic > Marine > Intertidal zone >... | reverse complement strand
CCGACGCGGTTGGTATTGATCAGCACGGCCGCCAAACCCACTACATCGGCCATGCCGCCCCTATCCGGCGTACCTCCGACGGACCGGTGGAATACGTGCTCGAAATGACCCGCAACGTGACCGGGACGCAAAGCTGGCAGCAGGAATACCAGGTGCTGTTTGACCGCGTTCCCTGCTATATCACCGTAATCGACAAGCAGTACCGTATCGTCCGAGCCAACGAATCTTTTCGCAACAGCTTCGGTGATGTCTTGAACCGCTACTGCTACGAGGTCTACAAGCGTCGCAAATCGCGATGTCCGGGTTGCCCGGCCGCAAGGACCTTTCGCGACGGAAGACTGCATCGTTCCAACCAAATCGGAACCGGACGCCGAGGACAGGATATTCACTACGCCGTGACAACTTCGCCGCTCGGGCGCGTGGCCGGTGATGTCGGGCATGTGATCGAAATCTCGACGGACGTTACCGCGATACGAAAGCTGGAACGTGATGTCCTGGAGGCCGAACGACTCGCGGCCGTGGGGCAGACCGTAGCCGGGTTGGCCCACAGCATCAAGAATATCCTGATGGGTCTGGAGGGCGGCAAATATATAGTCAGCCTGGGACTCTCGAAAGGTGACGAGAAGATGGTCAGTGAAGGCTGGGAGATGCTGGAACGAAACTTCACCAAGACCACCTCACTGGTCAGGGATTTTCTCAGCTTCTCCAAAGGGCGCCTGCCCGAATTGAGGTTGGTCGATCCCCGGCGCCTGGTCGATGAAATCGTCGATCTTTACAGGGAGATCGCCGCTCGATCGGAAATCGACCTTCGGGCGGAATGTCCCGACAACATGGCCCCGGCGCCGCTCGATCCCGATGGTATCCACACCTGTCTGACTAACCTGGTATCCAATGCGATCGATGCCTGCCTGATGGGTGACCAAAGGGGAAGCGAAGTGGTAGTTACGGTGCGCGATTCCGGAGGAAAGCTGATCTTCGGGGTGACCGACAACGGCAGCGGCATAGACTATGAGATCAAGAAGAAGATCTTCACGACCTTTTTCACGACCAAGGGCGGTCAGGGTACGGGGCTCGGCTTGCTGACCACGCGCAAGATAGTCCAGGAACATGGTGGTAAGATCGTAGTGGATTCCAAGCCCGGTGAGGGGTCGCGCTTTCGCATGGAGTTTCCCCGTCGACGGCTGATGCTGCTGTATCGGGAGACTACTCACGCGCAGGAAGAGTCGGAGAACAATTGAGGAGATAATCATGGCTGCCAGTGCCAGGAAAAGAGTCTTAGTGGTTGATGATGAAGCCGATGTCAGGAACTTCCTGAGAGCGGCTTTGACCGAGGCCGGCTTCGAAGTGGTGACCGCGTCGGACGGGTTCGACGCGCTCGCCGAGATTGAGAAGCAAATACCGGACTTGATTTCGCTCGACCTGGTCATGCCCAGGAAATCCGGAGTCAAGCTTTACCGCGACCTGGTCAGAAACAAAGCCTGGTCCAAGATCCCTATCATCATCGTCACCGGTCACGCCCGCGACGATCTGGGCAAAGCCGACTTGAAGGAGCTGACCATGTCCGGGCCGGGCGTCTACCTTGAGAAACCGGTGCGTCCGGACAACTACGTCGCGGCAGTCAAAGGCATCCTCGGCATGGAATCCTCCGCCCAGGAGCAGGAGATCGCCAGGAAGGTCGAACTCCAAAGCCAACTGAAGAACTTGATTGACGACGCCGACCCGGAGGTATTACAGAAGATCAAGGATATGTTCAGAGGCAAGAAACTCAACTGAGAAGTGAGCAACCGCGACTGCAGGTTACCGAAGGAGGCGATGAAGATATGTCAGACATGAGGAAGATACTGGTGGTGGACGACGAACCTGATGTCGTGCGATATCTGACGGTCCTGTTGGAAAACAACGGCTTTACGGCGATCGGGGCCGCCGACGGCCAGGAGGGTTTCGACTCGGCCTCAGCGGAAAAGCCGGACCTGATTATTCTCGACATTTCAATGCCGAAGGAGTCGGGCATCAAGATGTACCGCCGACTTCACGACTCCAAGGAGCTGTCAGGCATTCCGGTCGTCATGCTGACCGGGGTTTCGCGCGAGTTCGAGCGCTTTATTTCGTCGCGCACGCTGGTCAAACCGCCGGCAGCCTACTTTGAAAAGCCCGTTGATGATAAGGAGCTGCTCGCCAAGATAGCCGAGCTTACGGCCTGACGGGGCTTGCAGCCATAAGGGAACAATCCAACTCAAAGAAGTGAGTGATGTCGAAGATAGCCGTGCTCTACTGTAAGCGCGTTAAGGACCACTCGTGTATTGCCTGCGCCAAGTGCTACAAGGGCATGGCCGAGCACAACGGCGAATTCGCCAGATACGATGAGATCGAACTGGTCGCCATGACCGACTGCGGCGATTGTCCCGGGCTGTCGTTTCCCCGGGTCAAACTCTTGAGCGAGGTTACAAAGAACTTGGAACGTCCGATCGACACCTTGCATTTCGGCACTTGTGTAAAGTTGGCCATGGAAACGGGTGATTGTCCGATCGACTTTCAGGAAATGAAGGTCATGCTGGAAAACAAATTCGGCATTCAAGTGGTCCTCGGTACGCACTCGTATTGACTGGCGCGTAACTGCACACACATTGCAGGCCCTCTGGTTCTTTTGATGTAACAGTCAAGAGCTCCTCCTCTGAGAAAGCCGATGACTATCCGGCACGGCTTGTCTTGGCTCCCCCGCACGGATCCACTGATCCGCATACAGCTTATAACAGTTTCTGCAGACACGGTTTCGCTGCCCGGTATAAAACGAATGTCTGAATGCGCGGTATTCTTTCTGTCGCCAAATGGCCGAGATGGGGTGATTGTTGATGTTGCCGAAAGTGAGCCGTTCATAGGCTAGTTGCTCGCCGCGGAGACTGTGGAATACCTTCGACACCGGCAGATTGGTGAAGACACACGGGGACACCGTACCATCTGAAGAAACGTAGAATGATCTCTGAGGATTCTCGCTGCAGACCTCGCCTGGTTTGGCCACCCTCCCCAGATTGTAATGAACGTGCAATCCCCTGCTTTCGGCCGTGGCCCTGACCCTGTCCAGGGTGGAGCACAATTCTCCATATTCCATGGCGTCATCACGGTACAGAGTCTCATCCTCGAGGCCCTTTGTGGGAACAAAGTCAAGCGCGCTGACCACGACCAGGTCTATACCGAGCCCGGGCAAAACGTCCGGCAACGTCGCGAAACCCTTCAGGCCGGAACGGAGGAGCAGGTATGAGACATGTATGGCCGGTAATGTAAGGCCCAGATCTTTTTTCTTTTGACTAAGACTGGCGATAACATCCAACACCGTCCGCAGTTGTGTGCCCTTGCGAAGAGTATCATTCCTGTCGTCAAGACCAGCGATCGAGAACGAGATGATATCCAGGCCGCATTCTAGTAACCGGTTCATCCTCCAGCCATCAAGCAGCATCCCGTTGGTGGTGGTACCCACCTGGCAACCGGCTTCATTCGCCAAAGCAATCATCGCGAAAATATCTGGATTCAGGAACGGTTCCCCCCAACCTTGGAGGAATACGAGTTTCGTGTTGGCGATGGCGGGTAGCAGCTTCTCGAGAACCGTGAGGGAGAGGTGGCGGTTTTTCCAGACGTCACGGTACACGGTATGCGGGCAGTACAGACAGGATGCGTTGCAGTGTGAACTCACCTCCACTTGAATCCAGTCTGTCTCAGGTGCGAGAAGTCGTTCACGATAATTCCTGAATCGGTCTCGAAGAGATAATTGTCTCATTCAACTGCACCCATCGCCTGTCATCCGAAGCCAGCACAGACGGTCCTCCGGGTCCCTGCCGTGCTTGCTATCCCGGAGCCGGACGGTGAAACCGTATCTTCCGCGGCTCGTTTCCTGTACCGAGATAGTCTCTGACAGCCTCGTGGAGGGTGTTCGAAGCCAGAAGGGCACAATGCCTGCTTTCCTCCGGTAACCCGCCGAGTTCGTTGAGAATGTCGTACTGCGAGATTGCCAGCACCTCAGCAACACTTTTTCCTATGGCCATTTGGACCGACATACTGGCTGAGGCGACGGATGTTATGCAGCCATCGGTGAGAAAGCTGGCGTTCACGATCCTTCCCTTTCGGACGCGAATAAAGAGTTCCATCGTGTCTCCGCAAGGTCCCTTGATTCCGGCATGACCGTCGGGATTATCCATAGGAAAGCGGTTTCTCGGGTTCATCCCGTGGTCGAGAACAACTTTGGAATATTGCCCGCGGGCCTGGTCCAGAATCTGCCGCTGCAGCCCCTTTACGAATCCATCGATGTCTTGTTTCATGACGGCGAATCTCCGGGAAACTCAAACCGTGATGCCAGCTTCATGGCCGGAGTGGACCGCGTCGTAAATGGTTCCGAGTTTCTCTGCATCACCAACGACCTTTATGGTGAATGCCGCCCCCTGAAGCTGCCCGGACAGGGGATCGAATGAATGGTTGCCTGTAGCGACGATCACAGTATCGAACTGACCCAGCTCGCGCTCGTCACCCTGGTGATCAGCATACACTCGTCCATTCACCATACCAACTAGCTCAGTCTTCGTGTGTAGTTCGACCGGCAATCCTGAAAGTCGATTTAACATCAGTTTGCGACTAATGGGATCCATGTCGTGGGCGACTTCTTCCAGTATCTCCACGACGGCGACGTGCTTGCCACGCTTGGCCAGGAACTCTGCTACCTCGACGCCGATCATACCACCGCCCAGGACGAGCACCCTATCCCCTGCTTCACGAGTTCCCGTAAGAATTTGCTCGGCCGTGATCGGGTGATCTACCCCCAGGATGGGGGGTATGGTCGGACGGGAACCAGTGGCAACAATAACAGCGTCAGGAGCGAGAGCCACAAGCATGTCTCGGGTGACTTCTTCAGCGAGGCGAATCTCAATACCCGATCGCTCGACCTGAGCCACCATGGAGCGAAGCGGCATCTCCATCCGAGCCTTGCCCGGTGAGAGGAAAGCCAGCGAGAACTGGCCACCGAGCCGGTTCTTCTCGAAGAGGATAACTTGATGCCCCCGTCTGTGGGCCGTGAGTGCTGCCTGCATTCCGGCCGGCCCACCGCCTACAACGACCACGCGCTTCGGATGAATGGCAGGCCCCACGGCCTTGAGTTCATGCCCGACCATGGGGTTGATGTTGCAACCGATTCCCTTGCCAGCTTTGACGTTGGCGAAGCACCCCTGCAGACAATGACCGCAGAGCAAGACCTCGTCGTCATTGCCCTGGAGTATCTTTCTCGGCAGGTCGGGATCGGCAAGCAGGGGACGTCCAAGCGCCACCATGTCGACCATGTCCTCACCCAGGACTTCGCGAATGCGCAGCGGGTCACCAAGTCGGCCAGCCGCCATGACCGGTATCCTGACTTCCTTCCGAATCTCGGCTGCTATCGCCTCATTAACACCGCAGGGAAGACTCATGTGTTGGAAGTACCACGGCAGGCTCTCGCAGTTGGAGCCGGTGGCAATGTGGATTAGATCGGCCCCCCAGGCCTCAAGCCTCTGAGCGATGTCTTTGGCGTCGTCGATCTCCAACCCGTTCGGGGCTTTTTCGGTTCCGGAGATGCGGACACCAACCGGAAAGTCTTTGCCAACAGCCTCACGCACGTTGGAGAAGACCTCTCGGGCGAAACTCAGTCGGCGCTCCGGATCGCCACCATAGCTGTCAGTTCGCAAATTTGTGCCCTCTGATAGAAACTGTGAAAGGAGGTAGCCAAGCCCGAACTGAAGTTCCACGCCATCGAATCCAGCCACCTTGGCCCGCAGGGCCGAATCGGCAAATGCCCGTTCGATTTCCAGGATACGACTCTTCACAAGCTCCTCCGGCTCGAACCCGGTGCGAGGGCAGGGGACTTTTGAGGGGGCCTCAGGAGGTCGGCCTGCCGCCTTAGGATTTGCAGCGCGGCCGGCGTGGTTGAGGTGGGCGAACACCTTTGACCCCGCCCCATGAATGGCCTCGACGAGGTGCCGCAGCCCCTCAAGCTTGTCGTCGGTGTCAATACCTAGCTGTCTGGGATGCTCCACGCCCCTTCTGTCGATGTAGAACGGCTCCGATATGATGAGCCCCACCTCTCCCTCTGCCCGTCGGCGGAAGTAGGCAATGACTTGGTTCGTGACCTGCCCCGACGTTGTGCCGTAAGCTGTCTTCATCGGAGCCATAGCCATGCGATTGGGTAGCTCAATTGAGCCGATCTGAATCGGTTCAGAAGGTGATGTCATGGATATCCTCCTTGCCTGGGTCAGGTCCGGGATCGCCTTTATCAAACGTTCATTTGGAACATTCCGGAGCGTGAGATACAACCCAGAACTTGGCTTCAGCCGGGCTCGTCAACTCGCCATCTTGCTGCCGAGCACCTTCCAACAGAAAAACGTGCGACTCCTGTTGTTCGCGTGGGTGCGCTCGGCGGCAGGCCGGTCGGGAATCAATGGTTTGAGAAACCTAATGTTCAGTGAGGCAGTCACACCGGCCCCGTCCTGGCCAAAGTCATGGCACCTCTTTGGATGCCTCCTTTGAGTGCGGTTGCTAATCTCCACGCTGTTTGTCGCGGTGAAAGCCAGGGTCGTCACACGGATTAGCACCGCTGTTTAGCTCGTTTTTCAAGTAGGCCCCTACTATTTCCTCCGGTTTTCCGTTCGGTGCACCGATGACAACCTCAACGCCGCTTTGTCGAAACATGTCGACTGCCCGGCCTCCCATGCCGCCAGCAATTATGATATTGCATCCCATTTGACTCAGCCAGGCGGGAAGCACGCCCGGCTCGTGCGGAGGTGGTGTTAACATCTCGATGCTGTTGACGGACTTTGTCTCAGGGTCGACATCAAGGACTGCAAACTGTTGGCAGTGCCCAAAATGCGGACACAATACGCCATCTGCGACCGGTATTGCAATTTTCATCTCTGTCCCTTCTTGGCTGGCAGGGGGGTTATTTCCGTCTCTTTCTGTTCCGGCCCGAGCAACTTCTGGACAATACGGCCGAAGGCCTTGGTTGTCTCAGATTGTGGATGAGTCTGCACCATTGGTTGGCCGCTGTCTCCGGAGGCAACCACTTCGGTATCGATTGGAATAGGACCCAAGTAAGGCACGTTCATCTCTTGCGCCATGGCGTAACCTCCGTCAGCACCAAAGATCTTGATATGCTCGCCACATTTGGGGCAGGTGAACCCGCTCATGTTCTCGATCACACCCAGCACGGGCAGGTCGAGTTGCCGGCAAAAGGTGATGCACCTGCGGACGTCCTGAACGGCCAGCTCCTGGGGCGTGGTGACGATCACTGCACCGTCGGCACCTTCGACGAGCTGGGCCACTGATAGCGGCTCGTCACCTGTCCCCGGCGGCGAGTCGATCACCAAATAGTCGAGCTCTCCCCACTCGACATCTTTGAGAAACTGCTTAATCAATCTATACTTCAGCGGACCGCGCCATATGACCGGGTCATCCCGATTAGGCAGCATGAAGCCGATTGACATGACACTCAGTATACCCGTGCGATACCCCACCTTCACAGGGTATATGCCATTGCCACTACCGGAAATCGGTGTGCCATTGATGTGGAGTAGCTTGGGAACGCTCGGACCATGAATGTCCACGTCCAATAGACCTACGCGCTTCCCCGCCATGGTGAGAACTACGGCCAGATTCACGGCCACGGTGCTTTTGCCCACGCCCCCCTTTCCGGAAAGGACCATCACCTTGTGCTTGATCTGACACATTCTGGATGAAAGCGCTTGCCGTTCAAGGAACTCGGCCTCTTGTTCATCAGGACGCTTCTCCTTTGCATCGCATCTGGAATCATTGCAACTCGAACACTTATCGTCGTCTGCCATTGCTCTTTCCTCGTTGGCATGATTTTGAACTCACTGTCCGCAGGCACACTTTGCGGACATATGGACTGAATTGGCGCATACCGTCTCCTCCGGAGACGGCTTGCAGGACATCCTTTGCTTCCTTTACCACGATGCCGGAAGGCACGGTCACATCTGCCATGGAAAACGCCCGGGGAAGCAGGGGCGTCGAGGCGCCAAGAATCACAACCGGTCTATTCGCCGGCGCGTTTTCACAGACCAGTCCTGCGCCCGCCCCAATGGGGTCCGGTGACTCCAGCAGGGCAAGGAGCTCCGGCGCCGCTCTGTCAGAAAGTGGCCTCAGACCATGGGACACAGAGCAACCATTTCTTGCTTCTTTGCGGATGGTGTACGCGACGCCTACCCGGTTGTACGCGGGCATGGCGGCCGTGTACCCCGGCCCGATGCGGACGTCGGCTATCCCGATATCCCGGGCCAGGGTCACTGAGTTCGCTGCCATCCGAGAAGCGATGGCTGTTCGTTCGACCGGCTTAACTGATCGCATTCCTGACGCTTTCCCAAAGTGCTCTGATATCCCTCGCTGCCGGCGAATCTCCGTTCTCCACTACGGATTCTCGCTTCAACTGCGCCCTGGTGACAGCCTCATCGTAACGGATGGATCCGAGAACAGGCAGATCTGATCCTCGCGCTCTTTCTTCTATTCGGGCGGATAGCTCGGGATTGATGTCACACTTATTGATGCAGATCCCGGTCGGGATTCCGAAGTGGGCGGTTAGTTGCAGCAATCGTTCCATATCGTGCATGGCCGACATGGACGGTTCAGTCACCACCAGCACATAGCCGGTTCCGGTGATCGATGCGATGACGGGGCAACCAATGCCCGGAGGACCATCAATTAGAATCAAATCCAGTCCGCGATGATCTGACAGGTGCCTTGCCTGCTGACGCAACACCGACACCAGCTTGCCCGAGTTGGCCTGTGCAATACCCAAACGCGCATGTACCAGGGGACCGTGAGGCGTATCGGATATATACCACTCACCACTAACAATCTCATTGAAATCGATCGCTTGCTCCGGGCAATTACGGACGCAGACTCCGCATCCGTCGCAGGCATGCTTATCTATCCAATATCGTTCTTCGTCCCCGTTTTCCGAGTGGCAATCGTGTTTTATGGCATCGAACCGACAGTAGTCGAGACAGATCCCGCAGTTCGTACACCTCTCTTCGATAATCGAGGCACGCTTACCTCCAATGAACTCAATCGACTTCTGCACACGGTTATTCAGAATGAGGTGGAGATCGGCAGCATCGACATCGCAGTCCACCATCGCTTTGTTCTCTGACAGAGCGGCTAGCGAGCCAACCAGGCTGGTCTTGCCCGTGCCACCCTTACCACTGACCACAACCAGTTCCGTCATGGGCCAACCTTGTCCGCAATGCTGCGGTACAGTCCGCAGAAACGCCTCTCGTACTCGGAATCGAAGCCTGACATCATCTCTCCCCGAGAGTAGGCTTCGGCGATCTGACGATCGAAGGGTATCGTCATCAGAATATCCAGGTTCTGCTTGTAACAGAATTCTTGGATTCGGCCGTTGCCGATATCTGAGCGATTAATCACGACACCGTGGGGCAGGCCGAGCTCTCGCACCATTCCTACCGCCAGTTCAAGGTCGTTCAGCCCGAACGGTGTCGGTTCGGTTACCAGAATCACGAAATCAGTTCCGTTGATCGCCTCAATTACCGGACACGACGTGCCGGGGGGAGCATCGATAATAAGCACCTCGGAGTCAGTATCGAGCTTTCTCAATGTCCTGGTAACGGGAGGGGACATCGCTTCCCCGACATTCAGGCGTCCTTCATAGAATTGAACCCCCATTCCATCTCCACGGCTGATGTGGCCGATGGTTCTGGGTATCTCTTCAATGGCATCTTCCGGACAGACGTCACTGCATCCTCCACAACCGTGACAGAGCGACGGAAAGACCTCCACCGTTGTGCCGAGGACAGCGATTGCGTGAAACTCGCAGGCGGCGGAACAGTCACCGCAGAGAGTGCATTTGTCCAGTTTGACATGAGGCAGCGGAATAGTCGCATCATATTGTTCTCTAATCTTCGGCTTGAGGAATATGTGACCGTTCGGTTCCTCAACATCACAGTCTGCGTAGGCGACGTTCCTGCCGGCTCTGGCGATGGCCACGGCCATGTTAGTGGCAATGGTTGTCTTGCCCGTGCCACCCTTGCCGCTGGCAACAGCGATTTTCAGACTCGGCTTTCCCAGTTGTCTACTTCCTTGTCATTTTCTGACCGCACTTCGGACAGTCAGCCTCAATACAGGGTATACCTTGCTGATGTGGGATCGTCGCGCCGCAGTTGGGACAGATGCACTCACCGCCGGGGCCAAGGGCGCGGCCACCGCGCCCCATACCCCGGCCACCGCCTTGACCCCGGCCACCACCTTGACCCCGGCCACCACCTAGACCTTGTCCTGAACCCCGACCGCCGCCTTGACCGGAACTACCTCTTTGTGACATAGTATCCTCTGTTATTTTTCTTCCCTCTTCTGAACCTTGCCGGCACTTCCGATTTCCTGCCGAAGCTTATTGACACGCGTTTCGATATCGTCAAGAGCTTCTTTAAGATACCGGGCTTGCTCCTCCAGATACGCAAGCTCTCCGGCCTGAGCTGTTTTCGCGTTGGTGGTTGTGCCGAAGTCACCCGGGAATCGCTCCAGATAAGGATAAGCATATCCGCGAGCCCATCTCGGCAATCCTGTGGCGTAATACTGATTGCGCCATCCGCGGCCTCCTCCCATGCCGAAACCTCGACCAAATCCACGGCCGCGGCCACCCCCGAACCCGCGTCCAAAAGCCGGGTTCATATATCCCGGAACCTCGTATCCTGCGCATAGGCCGATACCTCGCCCGGTCATTGGTCCGGCACCCAGCGGTCCGGTTCTGTCTCCACCTGGCATACTTAACTCCTTTCGCGTTTATGTTCCAAATCGTCCACGCTTTTCCTGTCACTGACGTCCTCGAGAATCTCAACCTTGTCGGTGATGTCAATCGCTTCCGGCTTATCTGATTTCGGCGGCAGGAGCTTTCTGACTGCTCCGCCAATGAGACGGCGGACGATGCTGTCAGGCTTCCTAAGATCATTGATGACGTACCCGATCATGGGTGCCGCTATCGATGTGAAGCCAAGCGTCTTGCCGGTAAACATCCCCCTGAGTCGTTTACGCTGTCTCCGACCGCCACCACCCGTTCCAGCCTGGTCAGTTCTTGTCGGCATAGAAATCGCTCCTTCTAAACCAAGAGAGCAGACAGTTACATCCAATGCCCTTCAACATTGGCCTTGCCGCATATCTTGAGTTTGTCACTTCGAGCCAGCTCGATCGCCTCCGAAACGGTTCCATCTGTCCATAGTGCCGCCTTGATACCGGCCGCCTCCAATGCCCGAAACGCCTTAGGGCCGAAATTACCTGCAACGACGAGGTCGACGTTTTTCCTGGCTATGTTCTCGGCGGCCTGGATACCGGCTCCCTGCGCGGCATTAACGTTCTGGCTATTCTCGACCACTTCAAGGCTCTCGTCCGTAGTATCAAAAACCAGAAAATACAACGCCCGCCCAAATCGTGGATCAACCTTGTTGGTCAAATCCGTACCTTGAGATGTAACTGCTATTCTCATCACTCCTCCTTATATTGTCTGCGATGATCGAAGCCGGTACGTCGATCACGACACCGGCCCCTTCTCTGACGGCGACGCCGCCCACAACCGGGCAAGCGGAAGTTGTCGTTTTGTAGAGCGCCGTCGGTATAGGCAGCGATGATTTCGTGAACATCACCGCCAAACCAGGGGATGGGCTCTATCCCTGAAGCAGCAAGCATCTGCTCGAACTGATGCGATATAGCCCCGCAGATGAGGACATTAATACCACGATCCGCGAGAAAACTCACCCGGTATGGGGTAATGACCTGAGGGATATCCCAGGTTTCTCTGGAAACCTCACGGCCATTGGCAAATTCAACCACAAGCAGACGACACGCTGTGTCCATTACTGGTGAAACACGCCCATTCCATATCGGAATTGCAACCTTCATAGCCATGTTCATATCTTAAGCACTATTGATGCCGAAATGGACTCGCCCCGTCAGAACGAAGGGCTATGACAGTTGTAATCAATGAGTTACATGCCTGGTATGGTCTGGCAGGCGTGGCGTGGCAAAGCGAATGATTGCATATATGCAACCATAATAACGCTTGTGGCTGCGTATATGCAACCTCAATCAGTCAGAGATGGAGATTCCCAGTTTCTTCATCTTGCGCCATAGCGTCGTCTTGTGCATTCCCAACTCTTCGGCTGTTTCTTTTCTTTTCCAACTGTTTCTCTTCAGGGCCTCAGTAATATATGCAACCTCAAGATCATCCATGGACCTTGTCTTGACTGAAGGCCGGTCGTCCCTGGGTCTAACGTTGTCGGGCAGATCGTCAACATCGATAGTAGTCCCCCGACAGAGAACGAAAGCACGTTCGATGATGTTCTCAAGCTCTCTGATATTGCCCAAGTAATCATGGCTCATCAAAGCGGCCAGGGCATCAGGCGAGATGTCTGCGATGAGCTTTTTCCTGAGGTTGCTGAGACGTCGGATGAAATGATCAACCAACATCGGAATGTCTTCTTTGCGCTCTCGAAGCGGTGGTAAGGTGATGGGAATTACGTTGATGCGGTAGTACAGATCCTCCCGGAATTCTCCTGATCGGACAAGGTTCTCGAGGTTCTTATTGGATGCGGCGATAATGCGAACATCCGCCGTAACCGATTCTGTGGCGCCCAGCGGCTCATACGTTCGTTCCTGAATGATCCGTAGCAACCGCACCTGCAGAGCGGGGGAAACGTCAGCAATCTCATCGAGGAATATGGTCCCGGTTTCGGCCATTGCAAAGCGACCGGGTTTATCTCGGCTGGCACCTGTGAATGCCCCCCCCTTGTAGCCAAAGAGTTCCGATTCGAGAAGAGTGTCAGGAAGGGCGCCGCAGTTGACCGCGACAAATGGCTTGTCCTTCCGAACCGACAGATTGTGCAGGGCACGGGCGATCAGTTCTTTGCCGGTGCCGGTTTCACCTTCGATAAGCACTGTGCTGTCGCTCTCGGCGATACTCGGAAGGATATCGAAGATCCGGAGCATCTCACTGTTCTTGCTGATAATATCATGAAAGGAGTACTTCTTCTCCAGTTCCCGCCTGAGTTCCTCAATCGTGCTTAAGTCCCGGAACGTTTCTACGCCACCAATGACATCCCCACCCTTGTTCTTCAGGACCGCCCCTGAAATGCTGATGGGAACTTTGTCTCCGTCCGCATCGATGATGTAAGCCGCGCGGTTGATTACAGGTTTCCCGGATTCGAAGGTCTCTTTGAGTGCACAGTTTGTTTCGCAAATCGAAGCATGGAATACGTCGCTGCACCGCCGGCCGATAGCCTCTTCCTTCAGGATGCCGGTAATCTCCTCAGCCGCTCGGTTGAAGGAAGTTATCCGCCATTCGCGATCAACCGTGAACACACCATCGGCTATTGAGTCGAGGATAATCTCGGTGGTATCGATATTGGTATCTGCCATATCCTTCAATTGTATCAACCTCTCAACCCATAATATGGCCTACGTTGCAGATATGCAACCATCATTGACATTCGCATCTGATCGGCGAGGAGGCTCTGGGATTCCCCGGACACCATTTAGCCGCTTGTCGTACAATTAGATACGACCAGCGCGAAATCGGCGTGATTCTGGGATTTGCCTGGCTGCTACTGCAAGTAGGGGCGCGACGGGGCGATCAGTAGAGCTTCCGCCCACGGCAATTCCCTCTTGACGGACGGCTTGTATCCAGGAATCGAATTGGTGCGTAATATTGTCAACCCCATGAGACACGTTCTCGTCTAATCCTCCAGGTTTCGCAGCGCCTCATAGGGCGTTTTCCCATTGTGCGCACTAGGCGGCCTGCTGAGATTGTAGAAATCCTCCCAGGAGGCAAGCTTCTTAAATGTTCTCAAGCGGCGGTTTGCGTCAAGCCCCGGCGTAAGATGATTGTCTGGATGTGTCCCTTACCACCCTGATTTCGGGAGACGAGAAAGGATGAAAGCAAACGTCGGAAACGCGAAGGTGAAAAGAAGCTACTTCCGGTGGTTGCGAGAGGCCAAGGGCTTTGCCGAGGGAACGGTCGTTGCGGTTGAACGGGCGCTCAGCCGGTGGGGGGAGTTTGCTGATCAGGAGGATTTCCGGCGCTTCACCGCAAGCAAAGTGGTCGGCTTCAAGAAGTACCTGGAAGACCCGGTCGGTCGAGGTCTGGCCTTGTCGGCAAACAGCCGCTACCATTG
>Ga0209427_10005761_pt1 | contig 14201 bp, 13 predicted proteins | sample DeeMarSWOR136_30_FD_187465 | JGI IMG/M metagenome (GOLD analysis project Ga0209427, IMG submission 187465) | Marine sediment microbial communities from White Oak River estuary, North Carolina - WOR-1-36_30 (SPAdes) (version 2) | ecosystem: Environmental > Aquatic > Marine > Intertidal zone >... | reverse complement strand
AGTGCCGCCTGGATGGCGATATCCGCGACGACGCCATCTCGAATTTCGCCGATCAGGATGATATTGGGGGCTTGCCTGAGCATGGATCGGAGAATCTTATCAAACGTCAAGTCGATCTCGTCTCTGACCTGACACTGGTTCATCCCGTCGAAGTTGTATTCCACGGGGTCTTCAGCGGTGATGATTTTCTTGTCCGGCTTGTTTAGTTCCTGCAATGCGGCGTACAATGTGGTGGTTTTGCCGCTGCCGGTGGGGCCTGTAACGAGGAAGATGCCGTTGGGCCTTTTGATGATGCGGTGGAATTGCTCATAATTGTCCTGCTCAAACCCCAATGATTCGATGCCGATATTGACCGCATCCGGGCGCAAAATTCGCAGCACCACACTTGGCCCGTGGTTACCCGGCAGAGACGAGACACGAAAATCGATGTCCTGGCCTCCTATCTCACGTTTGATACGACCATCCTGAGGCAATCTTTTTTCAGCAATGTCCATGCCGGACAGGATCTTGAAACGGGTGACCAGCGGGGCCTGCATGTTCTTGGGAATGTTGTCCCTTTCCAAACAAACGCCATCGACACGGTATCTGACGCGCACCCTGTCGGCCATTGGCTCGATGTGTATATCGCTGGCCCGCATGTAGTAGGCGTTATCTATGATCAAGTTGACCAATCTGATAATCGGTGCGTCATCATCATCACCGGCAGCTTGAGCCAGGAGTGTTTCTGCTTGCAGGTCGTGACCCGCTTCAGCCAGTTCTGCGGCAGTTGCATCGATGCTATGTTTTAGTCGGTCGTCTTCTTCCTTTTTTGTTTGGTCGAAAGAGTCCTCGATGTAGGAACGAATTTTTGTGGGGCTTGCCAGGTAACATTCCGGATCCGTGTTCAAGCGGAAACGAATTGCGTCCATCATCTCCAGGTCTAACGGGTCGCCGATAATCAATTTCAATCGGCCGTTATTCATTTCCATCGGGATGATATTGTGTTTCTTTATGAGGTCCTCCGGGATATGCTGCGCCGCCTCGGGGGAGATAGAAGCCTTGTCCAGATTGATGTATTCCAATTCAAATTGCTTGGCGATTGCCTTGGTCAGCGTCTCTTCATCTATCAGGCCCAGCTCGAGCAGTATTTCGCCGAGCCTCCTGTTGTTGGCCTTTGAGCTTTTGATGGCCTTTATTAAGGCCTCCTTCTCCACCAGCCCGGCCTTGTAAAGAATTTCGCCCAACTTTCTGCGCTGCTTCGCCATATTCTCCTCAAGACTCTACGAACCCCAATTATAGCTATTATAACATCCGCGGCGAGGTAAGTCAAATGTTCAATTTCAAACGGAGCATGTTCAGTGCGGTTTGCGCTGCTCTAAGCCGTATGGACTGCCTATCCTGGGGGAAAAGACAGCGTCTGGTATCACAGCCCCTATCGTCGTCTACACTAATATATACCAGTCCTACGGGCTTTTGTTCGGTTCCACCGGATGGGCCGGCTATGCCGGTTATGCCAATTGCAAAATCTGTACCGGCCTTCTTCCGCGCGCCCCGGGCCATGGCCTGGGCGATTTGCTCGCTGACGGCCCCGTGTTTTTCAATCAAATCGGCAGGTACACCCAGCTCGCTTCTCTTGGCATCGTTGCTGTAAGTGACCCAGCCGTGCGTGAAATATCTGCTCGCTCCGGGGATGTCGGTCAGTAGCTTGGCTAAGCACCCGCCCGTGCAGGATTCAGCTACGGCGACCGTCTTTTTTTGTCGGGCCAATTTTTCGCCCACTACCTCGGCCAAGCTCTGCTCCGCCGTGCCGTAAACCAGCTCTCCGAGTTTGCCGCGGAGCAGTTTTTCGCCCTTGGCGGCCATCTGCTCGGCCTTGTCCCTATTTTCTGCCGTTGCGATGATGTGCAGGGTAATCACGCCACGTTTGGGTGTGGAGTTGATCTGCGGATTTCTGCCTCGCTGCATGAGCTGGCCGAGTAACCCTGCGATTGTCGATTCGCCTGCTCCGAAGCATTTTACTTTCCTGACGACCACGGCCTGTCCGCCGGCGAATCGCTCCAGCTCCGGCAGGACCGATTCTTCGAACATTCGCTTCATCTCCGCCGGCACGCCCGGCAGGGCAAAAAGCAATTTGGGACCCCGCTTTGTAGGGGCCCTGCCTTTCACTTCGGCCATAATCCCCGGCGCCGTACCTCGATTGTTCACTAAGGCCTTCGCCCCGGCTGGTATGCAGGCCTGAATCTTATTCTTCACAGGCATTTGCACGTTTCGATCGGTGAAGAATTTCTCTATCTTCTCTAAAAGCTCGTTTTGCACTTTCAGTTCGACGCCGAGGAATTCTGCAAGTGCCTGCCGGGTCAAGTCATCGTCGGTCGGCCCTAATCCGCCGGTCGCCAAAACCACATCGGCATCGGCGCTCGCTAAGTCAAATGCCCGCACGATCGAGTCTATTTCGTCGGCGAACGTATAAGAGCTGACAACGGGTATGCCAATTGAGAGCAATTTTCTACTCAGATATTGAGCGTTGGTGCTTACCGTTTGGCCGCTAAGAAGCTCATTGCCGATACTGATAATACTTGCCTTCTTCATAAAGGCGGATTCTAATCCGGCACCCAAGCGCAAACAAGAGAAAAGCCCCTTTTCCCATTGCCGCGAAGGCGCTGATGATGGTCACTAGTATTAGTTTATTTTTGAGCCGCTTGATTGCGGAGCAGATCAACGACATCCTTGTGTCTCCGGCGCTTGGCCTCATCCAGCGGTGTATTGCCCCCGGCGTCTTTTGCGTTTACGTCGGCACCATTGGCCAGAAGCAGTTCCACGATTTCCTTATTGCCCCGAAGGGCCGCACTGTGCAGGACCGTATCGCCATCATTGTCCTTCGCGTTGATATTTGCTCCATTGGCCAGAAGCAGTTCGGCCACATTCTTATGTCCACGGGCTGTGTAATGGAGCGGCGTGAAGCCGCCCCGGGTTTTGACATTAACGTTGGCTCCTTTGGCAATAAGAAGTTCGGCCAATTCCTTATTGCCTTCCAGTGCCGCATAGTGCAACAATGTCTTGCCCTCCAAGTCCGGTGCATTGACATCAGCGCCTTTGGTTACGAGCCATTCTGCCAACTGCCTATTGTTATGGCACAGCGCGAGTGAAATCGGCGTATCGCCAGCAACGTTCTTTACCTTAGCCTCGGCGCCTCTGTCAACAAGTAACTCGGCAATATCCACATTGCCGTGTTCGATTGCACACAGTAGCGGTGTCCGCCTCTGCCCGTCCCGTGCATTGATGTGAGCTCCTTTGTCAATAAGCATCTCAACTACGTGCCGAGAACCCTTGGTACAACCGGCGGCCTGATGCAGCGGTGTTTCTCCGTCTTTGTTCGTTATGTTGACGCTTGCACCTTTACAAATGAGCACCTCAACAACATCTATCGCGTACTGTCCGTCCGAGTTGGCAGCGGCCACATGCAGTGCTGTATTACCATGTTGATCCTTAGCATCAATATCTGCTCCTTTGTCAATGAACAACTCTGCTAAATCCCTGATACCTTCACGCCATCCCTGTGCCGCCTCGTGCAAAGGTGTGCGCTCATATTCATTTCTTGCATTTACGTTAGCTCCGCCACTAATAAGCAATTCTGCCATCTCACAGGAACCCCCGTTTATCGGGGATCCCATATGATGAAGAGGTGTGTCGCCATGCTCGTCTTTTGCATTAGGGTCGGCCCCGTGAGCCAAGAGTACCTTTGCCACGCTCTTACGGTTCCAAATGCTTATCCAATGTAAAGGCGTCTTACCGAATTTGTTTCTTGCATTAACATCCGCTCCGTGGTGGATCAAGAGCTCGGCCGCATTCACATCCGCATGGAATAGGGGCGTTACACCGTTCCAGTCACCCCGCGCGTCAACATCGGCGCCTTTGGCCAAGAGCAATTCCACGACACTTTTGCGCCTCCACAAGACCGCAAAGTGTAAAGATGACGTGCCGTCTTTAGCTTGTGCGTTGACATCGGCGCCGCTGGCGATAAGCAGTTCTGCAATTGTTCTATGGCCCATAGCGGCCGCCTTATGTAGTGCCGTCCGGCCGAAATAGCCCTTTGCATTAACATTGGCGCCTTTCGCTATGAGGAGTTCCACCACATCCTGGTGACCACGTCCAGCCGCGCCACGCAAAGGCGTATCACCGTCATCGTTTCCTGTATTGACGTTAGCGCCTTTGGCAATAAGTAGTTCTGCTACTTGATTGTGCCCTTGTTCAGCCGCTGCGTGTAGGGGCGTATAACCGCCCTTGCCCTTTGTATTGACATCAGCGCCTTCGGCAATAAGCACTTCTGCGATCTTGGTATGTCCATGTATGGCCGCTATATGTAAGGCAGTATAGCGGTCTTTGTCTTCCGCATTGACGTTAGCCCCGGTTGAGATGAGTAACCGAACCTGCTCGATATTCCCTTTCTCAGTTGCCAGGTGGAGATGTATTGAACTTGTGGTTGCCTTTTCATCGGGTCCGATGAATAGAAATACCAACGATAGAATTATTTGAAAGATCCTACCCGTCTCCATCTTATTTACCTCACAATAAGCGAGATACATTCAAAGAGAACCTTAGGGGCGTTTGCCTGTTTGTATTGACTTCATTTGGTCTCATAGGCTTCTTTGTTACTTTGGTAGTTTTTTTCGTTGGACGACCTGCGGACAAAGGACTCTTCGCACAGACGCTGTTATGGTTTTGGCAATCGGCTCTGCTGGGCGTCTGTTGGCGGGTAACTGGCGAAGACCGACCACATCCCGGGCGTACCGGCATCCCATGAATCTCTAATGAAGACCTTTTCCTTTTTCATGTACTCGGCGTGCCCATCGTAGAAGGCCATGTTGACCCCCTCACTGTGACGATACAGTGTTGGACCGTCACAGCCGACCAGCTTATAAGGTGTAATTGTATCGTGGCCGAGCACGTCCCAGCCATCTTCGTAATTGGCGCCCCACCACCAAAGCCACCAGTCGTTGCTCTCGGTGAATATGAGCTCTGCAGCAGGACCGCGAACGGTCGTGTTTCTATGTCCGGCATAGCCGATCCCAAACCAGTCTGAGAAGTACCAGTCCGTCAGGTTGTAGCCGTAACTGATCCAGTTGTTCCACTGGGCGTCGGGCGTTTCCTTTTTCGAAATCACGTCGCCCGGACAAAGATACTCCTCCGGTGCGTGCCAATTCTCATTTACAACGATATTCTTGGGTTTATAACCCACCAATTCTCTAAAGAGCCGGTTGGCGGGCCAGTAGCGATTACTGCCCTGTGTTCTGTCCATGACCGGAACATACCAGCCGTCTTCTTCGTCGGCATAGAGGGTATTGGCCAGCCCCAGCGTTCTGAGATTGTTGCTGCAGACGATGCGTCTGCCGTGCTCCTTTGCTTTCATCAGGGCGGGCATCAAGATGGCCAGCAGCAGCGCGATGATGGAGACAACAACGAGAAGCTCGATGAGTGTAAAGCCTCTTGTCATTCGCATGGCAACGTACTCCCTGCAAATTGTCTGTAACCTGGCACTTCCATTATCATCATGTATATCCTGACTCTGTTGCGCCACCGAGCCTCTTGTCTAACATACTACCAAGTTTCTCCTGATAATTCAAGGTCGGACCGTGTTATCCGGCGGATGAACGTGAGTGCGTATCTGCGAGGACGGAAGGATAAGAAGCAAAAGCAGATTGTTTTTGATTACTTTATTTTCTTCGCACACAGATAGGCGGCCATGAGCGCTCCGGGTACGCCGCCTATTTGCATCGCCCAGCACGAGCCGATATACAGATTCTTTACGGGTGTTTCGATATTGACGCTCATTGCATCCGGAAAGAATTTCTTTTTCGGATTCCAGCTCCATGCAGAGCTTGCACCGGCGGTGTTGTGGGTGTAGCGCTCGTACGTCAGCGGCGTGGCCGCATCTTCGAATTCCACGAATTTGCCCAGGTTCGGGACAACCGCCCGCGCCTTTTCGATCAGGGTCTTCTTCACGCTTTCCTTCAATTGTTTATACAGTTGTTTATCTCCACCGCCCCAGTTCTGCATCCAATCGGGAGGCGATAGCGTTTGGATCATCAGGGAAGATTTTCCTGCAGGAGCAAGATTCGAATTCATCATCGAAGGTGAGTAGAGGCTGAACGAGGCTTTTTCGAAAAAGTGCTCGTCGTCGGGGTCGTGTACGTTTGCGCCGGGTCTTTCGTCGAAATATATCACATAAGGGCGCTTCATATTTTTTCTTAGTTCATCGTTTGAGACGTTCAGGCCGAGGTAGACCGTGAAGACTCCTTCGGATACCGCCGCGTTCTTAATCTTTTCCTGCAATTTGGCGGGAACGAGAGATTTGTTATCCAGAAGTCTAAGAAAGGTTTTCTTGTAATCGCAGGCGGCGATGACGCAGTCGGTGTCGAAGGTCATATTGTTGCTTGAGATCCTGACAACCGCACCGTTTCTCGTCAATATCTTGTCCACGTATGAATTCAACTTCAACTGTCCGCCCAATTTCTTGAAGTTCTCAGAGAGAGTGTCAGCCCATGACTGCATGCCCCCATATACTGTCCAGTAGTCGTCGAACATGGTTGTCATGGCCCCACCAATGATCCACGCTCCCATGTGGGGGTAGCCGAAGGTTGTCAGTAGTCTGTATATTTTTGATTCCTTTTCGAAGAATCGGGCAGTGAATTCTTCTATGGTGACATCGGCGTATTGTTGGAGCACTTTCATGGATTTTCTTGCGCCGACGATGAAAGAAGCCACGGAGAGCAGGAAATCTACGCCGCTGAAGAGCAGGGGAATGGGTCTTCCTACGGACAGACTCGATGCATCATAGATTCGGTCTACTTCAGCGAAGTATCTGTCGAGCCTGTCCCTTTCGGATGCGAACGCGCCGTAGAGCATCTTTTTGAAATCCTGATATGAGTCCAGGAGGCAGTCGAAATCCTGCGATACGAAGCGTCCCTTGTGTCTGACGAATGATATATTCTCGAGCAAACCCATGTCCGCCATCGCTTTGAATATTGAGGCGGACGCCTCAAAGGAAAGCGTGCCGCTTTCAAAGTAGAATCCTTTTCTATAGAAACCCGCGGTATATCCTCCGGGGGCCGAATGGGACTCAAATATTGTGACTTTGTGCCCTTTTGTTGCGAGCAGGTTGCCGGCAACAAGACCTCCCATGCCCGAGCCGATAATAGCGATGGACTTGTTTGCCATTTCAACTCCTTATTGAGCGCGATATCCAGGATGTCAGAGATAAGCCTGACATTCTATTTCGATCGATGTCCTGGGCACGTTATCGCCGTATGCAGAGTTTAGGCCCTTGTTTTGCCGCCTGAGACGTTGACGACGGTGCCGTGGATATAGCCGCCGCGGTCGGAGGCCAAGAAGCACACGGTATTGGCGACTTCGCTGAGTTTACCGCTCCTTCCCAGAGGGATGGCGGCCTTCTTGTATCTTCTTCGAAGCTCCTCGACGTTTATACCCCGCGTGTAGGCCAGCGCACGCTCGTATTCAGCGGACCGCAGAGCGGTCGCTTCCAGGATTCCCGGTGCAACGCCGACGACGCGGATATTGTGTTTACCTAATTCCTTTGCCCAGGACCTGGTAAGATTATAGACGGCTGCCTTGGTGGCGGCATACACGCTTTGGCCTTCGGAGCCTTCGGTGCCGGACTCAGAAGCCATATTGATGATGACGCCGCCGTTGTCCGACTGAATCATGACGCGTGCAGCGGCCTGAGCGCACAGAAAAAGCCCTTTCTGGTTGGTCGCCACGACCTTGTCCCAAATCTCTTCGGTCAATTCCTCTTTGCCCGCCGGGTCCACGAGCAGCCGCGGGATATTTATCCCCGCGTTATTAACCAGTATGTCGAGGCGGCCGAAGGCGTCCAGCGTTGCGCCGATCATCGCCTCAACGCTGGCCCTGTCGGTCACATCGGTCGTCGTAGAGATGTGCTCCCCGCCGAATTGCTTTTTCAAACTAACGACAACCTTTTCAGCGCCTCGCCCGTCTATATCGGCGACAACCACTCTGGTCCCTACTTCAGCTAATCCCTGGCAGACGGCCCTGCCGACTCCGCAAGCTCCCCCGGTCACGATTGCGACTTTTCCTTCCAAATTAAGCCAATCCATTCGGTTTGATCTCCAAAGAAGACTCCACCCTTACACATACCTACAGACTAATCATCGCTTTAATGACGCCATCGTGATAGCCGGCTACCAGGTCGAACGCTTCTCTTGTCTGTTCAAGTGGGAAACGATGGGTTATCATAAAATCAACATTGACCTGCCCATTCCGAATTAGGTCGAGCGCCTGCTGGACACAGTGATTCTGCCGGCGAATATATCGTACGGAAAATTCTTTTCGCTTGAACTTGTCAACATCAAAAGAGATCCGTTCGGCTCTGGGAGTTCCCACGATGACCAGATGGCCACCCGGCCTTAATATATCAAAGGCCTGATCCAGCGCTTCCTGCTGGCCGCAGCATTCAAAGACAACGTCCAGACCGAGCGGTTCGACGGCGAGAATGTCGCTGACGATGTCAACGTGATCCGGATTTCCCGTCCAGATAGCGCCGGCGCCTCCGGCGGCCTTCAGGCGGGCGTCAATCTTGTCCGTGACATATATTTTCCCTGCCTTTTGAGCTTTCGCCACCAACAAGACGCTAAGGCCGATTGGGCCGGTGCCGAGGATCGCCACGTTGGCCCCTTCCGCCAAGCCGGCCCTTTTGACGGTATAGACGCCGATAGACAACGGCTCGCACAAAGCGCCCTGCTCTAAGCTGATCTGGCCATGGGTTGGAAAGCAGCACTCTTGCGGCATAACAAGATACTCACACAGGCATCCGCCGCCCTCTCCGGGCGCGCCAAGGAAACGCACACGGCGGCAGGTGTTTTCCCTGCCCTGTCTGCACTGGTCGCACTCGTGGCACGAGACAGCCGGGTCGACAACCACCGGATCGCCAACTTTGACCCGGCTAACCGAGCTGCCCACGGCCTTGACCGTCGCGGCGCATTCGTGCCCGATGATGAACGGATACTCAACGATTTGTGAGCCGATTCTGCCCGTCTCATAGTAGTGCACGTCAGAGCCGCAAACGCCGACCCTCTCGATTTTCAGCAGGACGTCCGTCTGTTTTTCCATACTCGGCTCCGGCACGTCCGCCAGCTCCATTTGCCGCAAACTCGTTAGCACCACCGCTCTCATACGATCTCTCCAGAAAGGAAATAGGCTGCCGTCACAGATTATTAACGCGAAGTCCGTTTTGCCGGGCAGCGAAACGTCATCTTCTTATAACAAACATACGTATTTTCTGCTATTATTACTTTGCGGGAATCAGCTTGATCTCGAAGAGTTTCGGCCAACACTTGCCGGTTACAAACAAGCGGCGATTCGTCGGGTCATATGCAATCCCATTGAAAACGTCAACCTCTTCGCCGTGGTCCTGCGATGTTAAGAGTCCTTCCATCTCGATCCAGCCGATGACCTGGCCCGTCTGCGGTGCAATTCGGGCGATGCGTTCGGTAGGCCAGACGTTGGCATAGATTTGGCCTTCAATGTATTCCAGCTCATTAAGCCCCCACACGGGGACATCGTTTTCGAATACCATCATCCGATGGACTTGCGCAAACGTTTCAGGGTCGAGGAAATACAACATGGGTGTGCCGTCGCTCATGATCAAATGCTCGCCGTCATGTGTAATGCCCCAGCCCTCGGTCGGGTAACTGAATTCTCTCAGCAGTTCGAAGGTCTCTTTATTGTAAACAAAACCGACGTTCGATTGAAGGGTCAGCTGAATTATATTGTCCCCATAAATCGTAACGCCTTCGCCGAAGAATTCGGCCGGCAGGTCGCATCTTTGCAGGACATTTCCCGTTTCCAATTCAACCTTACGCAGGGATGAACGGCCGAAGAGTCCCGTTCCTTCATACAGAAAACCGTCTTCGTAAACCAGACCTTGCGTAAAGGCTTCGGGATCGTGGCTGAACGTATTAACGATTGTATAGGTGCAGCCCGCAGGAGAATCGTCATTTCTAAAGAGCATGCAGAGCAGGACAAAAACTACGCAAGATACCGCTATAAGTCCCGCTGCAAATAGCTTTGAAGATCGGTTCACGAATATCGCCCTGGAGTCTTGCCGAGTTAAACGTTAAACCTGAAATTGATTATGTCCCCGTCCTGAACAATGTAATCCTTGCCTTCGAGCCGGATTTTGCCGGCCGCTTTGAGGGCCTTTTCGCTACCAAGCTCTTTCAGCTCATCAAAGCCAAAAGTCTCAGCTCGAATGAAACCTCGCCTAATGTCGGTATGTACTTTCCCCGCCGCGTCCAGCGCTGCGGTGCCCTGCCTTATGGGCCAGGCACGCAACTCGTTGGAAACAACCGTTAGGAAACTGATAAGCCCGAGCGCCGAATAGCAGCTCTTGACGAACTTACTTGCTGCCGATTCGGTTATCCCCAAATCCGCCATAAACTCCGCCCTGCTGTCGGCATCTAATTGTGATAATTCGTATTCAAGCTTGGCACACATCGCGATGACGGGCACAGAGCTGTCAACGCGGCCGGCAAAATCAAACGCCTCGCCCAAACGGTCCTCGCCAACGTTCACCGTAACCGCGAGCGGCTTTAACGTCAGAAATCCGAGAGACTTGATCAACTCACGTTCGGCATCGGTCTCGATCGCCGAGCTTATCGGCTTTTCCGATTCGATTGCCTCCTGCAATTTTTTTTGCAGAGCCAACTCTGCCTTGTCGTGTGCCTGGGTTTTTGTGGGCTTATGAACCTGCTTTTCGAGCTTTTCGATCCGCGTGGCGACAAGCTCCAAATCGGCGAGCAGCAGTTCGGTCTGCAATTCGGCCAAATCTCTGGCCGGATTCACCGTGGTTCGGTAGGTCGGCACGGCGGGATCTTCGAACGCCCGCACGACCAGAACCAGCAGATCGACGGTCCTTATCCGACTGATCAATCGCCTGGCGGCGGCCCGGCCGTGCTCATCGGTAAAGTTGAAGCCCGGCAGGTCCAGGCAGTCGATCGTCGCATGGGTCGTTTTCTTGGGCCTGTAATATTCGCTCAGCCAGTCGAGCCTTTCGTCCGGGACCGGCACGATGACTTCTTCAATCGTTGTCGCACCGACGGCGGGCATGGCCTTACCGCTCAAGCCGGCCAAAATCGTGCTCTTGCCCGACTGTAACAGGCCAAGAAGTGCTACCTTCATTTCATTACTCTTTCTGGCCCGCCGTTCATTGCTTGTCGTTCATTGTTCGTTGTTCCAGGAGCTAATGAACGCTTTAGACCACTTAACATTTCTGAGATGTTGATCAGCCTGCCTCGAAGTTCATCACACCTGCCGAAGGCAACGTAAGTGTGCCTCTCAGACATTTGCAGTATAGCTATGCACTCAAAGACAGAACCTCTGGCCGTGTCCAAAAACCTACTGAAGTCCTTTCTCTCGAAGTTGAATCCCATCAGCTTCGGTCTCTCACCTGTCACAGCGAAATACATTCTCGTCGGCACAGTCTATGAACTATGGACAACCGACTCATAGACGGTATTTCCATAACAGTCATACGCCACAACGGCGGGAAAGTCAACGACCTCAAGTCTGCTTATGGCTTCGGTCCCCAGGTCCTCGTAGGCAATCACCTGGGCGGCGACGATGTGCTGCGAGAGTAGCGCTCCGGCGCCGCCGATCGTGGAAAGATGGACCGCGGTGTATTTTGTCAGGGCCTCTCTGACTTGATTGCTTCGATATCCCTTTCCGATCATGGCTTTAAGGCCGTGGGCGATCAGCGTCGGGCTGAAGGCATCCATTCTCGATGAGGTAGTGGGCCCGGCCGCGCCGATGACCCTGCCCGGCGGCGCAGGGGTAGGGCCCACGAAATACATGATCGCCCCGGCAAGTTCAAATGGCAGCTCCTGCCCTGCTTCTATCGACTCGCACAGCCTCCTGTGCGCCATATCCCGACCGGTATAGACTACACCGCTGACCAGAACCTCATCGCCTGCCTTTAACGATCGCACATCCGCGTCGGTCAAAGGCCCCCGGAGTTTTTCTGTTTCATTCATAACTTGTATTCTATTAGCTTCATACTAACAGACTTAAAGAAACGGCGTAAGAAAAGCCAATGTTGCAAGCTCTTATCTTTTCATTATTATCGATCTTAGACTCCCAAGTGCTTGGCCATTGCGTCAGCAGCGTTGGTAAATGCGCGGATGTATTCTCCAAAGCGAATTTCTTTAGTTTTTTCGTGTAGTGACGAAAGGAGAAAAGCCCCCGGTTCCCGAAATGATGGAAGGTGATATGTTTTTCGGTATAATCTTGTTAGGGAACGTTTTGCTACCCGACTTTTGTGTGCCACATAGTTCCTTATTTGGAAAAACTCGTCAATTTTGCGAGATTCAAATGCGGATATACTTGGAAAGGGATTAAAAGGCGTTGGCAGAATATTCTTAGAAATTCTCTTCAGGTCTCCAACATTCTTGTAATCAAAGTACCGATATCCAGAAATTAAAGCCCCACACAGCTCTTTTGAAGGGCGCTTGGGGAATTTTGTATCCATATATTCTGAATATTGAGACACATCATTGCTAAGACATAGGGCTAATAAATCTTCTATAAATGTTTCCCATGTGGCGCAAATCTTTAAGATAAAAGACTCGTATACTTCATCTTTCTCCGGATCAGATAATGGCGAGCAAATCGTATTTAATGATTCTATTATCTTTGCTTTAACCTTTTCCGGGACAGATAGCTCCGTTTCGCAAATCTTGCTTAGAGTATCTTCCACTTCAGACCTTTCTCCAGACAAGGGGATGCTCACTCTCTTCAAGAGTTTTGTTACTTCAGATTTTTCTGGAGCAGGCAACTTCTCGCAAATCCTGCTTAATTCAGTTTTCGCTTTGGACTTATACAGATCAGATAGCGGTTGACATATCTTTACTAGGAGGTTCGTATACCAATTTATCTTAGCTAAGAAACTATCAAAGAGACTACTCAGATCTTTCTTCATAACGCCACAAATTCAAAAAGGAATTTGGAAGTTATTAGTGGAAGCAGCTCACTTTCTTGTTTTCCTTCTCACGGCCTTATTCAGAGACTTGCCACCAACCTTGACATTGGCGATGACTCGACCAAAAGTGTCCCGCCCAATGGCATGGACCTCAACTTTTTTCCCTTGAATAAGTTTCCTCAACATTTTTGTGGCCTTTATGCTGTCCCTTTTACCCTTTTCGGGTGCATCAAAATTGGCTAGCCGAACAGACCTTTTGCGAGATGCTGTTAGGAATGTATCACCATCGATTACTCTGGTTACGGTTTCCTTTCTCTTGGCCATCATAAACTCCTTTACACAAATCGCTGTAATCATTAGTAAATCATTGCAAATTTAACATATTTATGCCCACTTGCAACCTTTGAATAAGGATTTTTGGCTGTTGATTTCTTTTTGGTGTTGCTGTCGGGCGAGGTGTGGTATAATGACCTTATGGCAAAGTATCCTATATTTCTGGAATTGACCGGTCGCCGTGCGGTTGTGATCGGCGGGGGAGCTGTGGCGGTGAGAAAGGCTCAGGCACTTTTAGCTGCCGGAGCCCGGCTGGTCGTGGTGGCCGAACGCGTCAACGACGTGCTGACGGCCCTTTGCCAGGGCAAAAACGCTGAGCTCATCCGATCCAAATATTCCAAAGATTATCTTGCCGGAGCGCTGCTTGCCATCGCCGCCACGAACAATCATCAGCTCAACAGGCGGATATATAAGGATTGTCAGGAACTGGAGGTTCTGTGTAATGTAGTTGATGAGCCGGAGCTTTGTGATTTTTTCGTGCCGGCCATCGTCAAACGCGGGGACCTGCAGATAGCCATCGGTACGGATGGACATTATCCTGCATACGCCGGCCATATACGAAAAAAGCTGGAGGAGATTTTCACGGACAAACACGGCCAGTTTCTCGCCGAGCTGGAGACACTACGAAAACAGATTATTAAAGACGTGCCGGAACCTGCCGACCGAAAGACCGTATTAGGCCGATTGGCGGATGACAAGTCGTTCGAATATTTTATCCATAACGGGCCGTCTCAATGGCGAGCCTTTGCCGACGAGCTTGTAAGCAGCCTGCCGCCTTCGCGGCAGTGACAGGCGCGCAAGCCCGCCCCCTTCGAGTTTACGGCCTTTCCTTTTTCAAAAAATCGAACAGTGAAAAGTCGGCCAGTTCGACGACCTGGCC
>Ga0209427_10005760_pt1 | contig 14204 bp, 16 predicted proteins | sample DeeMarSWOR136_30_FD_187465 | JGI IMG/M metagenome (GOLD analysis project Ga0209427, IMG submission 187465) | Marine sediment microbial communities from White Oak River estuary, North Carolina - WOR-1-36_30 (SPAdes) (version 2) | ecosystem: Environmental > Aquatic > Marine > Intertidal zone >... | reverse complement strand
TAGGAGAGCGCCCAACGGCGAAAGTAAACTGAACAGGATAGGGTAATCAAAAAACGCGCATTCAACTAATCCAATTGCTATGCCGACAACTAAGCCGAAAAAGAACCCTCTGAACGTCTTGTTTTTTCCAAGAATTCGTTTTCCATCAAGGAAATTCTTTCCAAAATCCATTGGCTGTCCTCCTCCAGCAAGAACTGGTACCGCGTTTGTGCAGTAAGCGGGGAATATAAATTTTAATGCTTCAAAGATTAATGTGGCAATGTCCATGTAACCAACCATCACTGACGGAACGGGTAATCATGTATTCCAGTTTTGTCTATTCTTAAATAGCAAGCTACCTCTTGAGCTTTTTCCACTTTTTTCTCAAGCACAGCTTTAATTGTCTGCGGGTTTTCTGTGAGTTTCATGGCGATTATTGCGTCAGCCCAGAATTTTAAAACTCTGGTAGCCACAGGCGCCACACTGGCATAAGAATCATTGAAAACACTTCGCACCTGGCTTGTCACTACTACAGGCAGTTTTTGTGTTTTCGCGTTTTGCGCCAAGATAGCCAGTTGCCTGTTTAACTCGCGACTTAGTCCAAACGCTTTTCCAGAAGATTCCGCAACTTTAGCCCTGTACAAGGAATTGAAAGTATCAATCACCACCAAACCGAAGTTTTTCGCTGTGTACTCTGAAATGCGGTCTATAACGACTGTTTGCTCTCCGAAGTTCGCTGGTTTTATCAGGATAATGCGGTCAGCGATTTCCTCAAATTTTCCAGAGGCTACCTGAGAGAGCCTTTTAGCAGAGAATGTATTATCACAGTCTACAAACAGCGTCTTATAACCTTGCATAGCACAGTTCACGGCGCACTGCATCGCCAGCGTTGTCTTTCCCGTCTCTGGTTCTCCAAAAATTAGCGTAACGCTTTCAGGAGATATGCCGCCGCCAAGTTTGCTGTCGATGCAGCAACAGCCCGTTAAGACCTTCTTTATCACGTTAACACACACATCAAGGATTATAAACTGCGAAACTAATAATCTGTTTTGCGCTTAAACGTTTACGCGTATAGGAAACTTGTATGAAAGCGAAAGTTGCAGTTGCCACAGTTTCAGGGAAAGCCTACTTTTTGATAGTGAACAAGTTAAAAGAGGGGAATATACCCTTCATAAGCTTGGTTCCCAGTGAAACCGTGCCCATAGGGGTGAAGGCGGTCATAACTACTGAGAAGGAAAAACACATGATAAACCATGAAAGAATACTGGTTTACGACAGTGAAACGGAACTAGACCGCTTAGTAAACGAAGTGAGGAAAATCCTTCAGGGAAAAGAAGCCTACCAAGAGATTGTCATAGGCATAGACCCAGGCGAAGTGTTGGGGTTGGCAGTTATAGCCGACGGGAAAGTTAATGAAACAGGAAACTGCTTCAGCATTCACGAAGCACTGACTAAAGTTAGCAGTGTTATAAAAAACGTTGATGTCTCCTCAACCGCTATCACCATAAAAATCGGGAGTGGAGTCCCAGCGTACAAAGAACTCATAGAGACGTTGGATGCCGCTTTGCCGCCTGAAGTATTTCTGGAAGCGGTAAGTGAGGCGGGAACAAACCGTGCCCTAAACCATAATAAGCACAGACGAGGTCTCAGAGACATAGCTTCAGCCATACGCATAGCTGGAAGAGCTGGGCACATATGTCCGCGGAGAAAAACGAATGAAGCAATCGATTGAACGCGGCAAGCTAGCGTTTGAAAAACCTGCTGATTTCCCGCGCCAAAATTTTATCGCCAGGTGGCAGGACCTTCATTTCGTTGCTTATCCATGAGGGTAGAAAACTGCGGCAATAATTTGTGGAAAAACGGTAATCCAAGAATATTATGGCGCCCCAATCATCCAGTGTTCTTACTGGTCTTCCAGCGGCTTGGGAAGCTTTTTTCATTGCAGGCAGAACGTAACCGTATTCTCGCCCCAGTTTGGGGAAACGTGCTTCGTAATAGCATATCTGCGCTTTCACTCTTGGCGTGGGTTCCGCGTAGGGAACGCCCACTATTGCTACAGAATTCATCTGGTTGCTTGGAAAGTCTACGCCTTCCGAAGTTCTCCCACCTTGAACGCCAAGGAAAACTGCGCCGTCGCCTTCACCGCAAGCTTTGAACCCAGCCACAAGTTCTTCATTCACCTTTGAGCTCATGCCTCGGTACTCGTGGAACAGTGGTTTACCCAAAGCGGATTCCAAGCCTTCGGCGAGTAGAGCATTTAACACTTCGAACGAGGCAGCGAAAACTCCCGTGTTTGCTGGAGTGTTTTGCACGATTTCATTAATTCTCTCTATTATCGTTTGGTACATGGTTGGGGTTCTTTTTTCCATGGCGGTGGATACACCGCAACATACGAGGGAGAGTACATGTTCTTTGGGAAAGGGTGATGGCACGACGCATTGCACGGTGTTTTCTGGAAGCCGTGTTATTCTCGCGTAAGCTTGTAAAGGCTGGAGCGTGCCGGACATGATTATGTTGGAGTAAGTGGCTGAGAAAACTGGAGAGGTGACTTTCGACGGGTCTAACGCAACTATTTCCAGTTTCGCGGTTTTCACTTTTTCTCTGTTGATGTAGCTGCTTGCAACGTTGACGAAAGAGTCGTCGCCCAGAGTTTCCAGCCAACGGAGCAGGAACTGGCTCATGCCATGAATGTAAGAGCGCGGATATTTTCCTTCCGCAAGCAAGTTTCTTCTGATTGAACTGCCAAACTCGTGTAGTTTCTCAAAAAAGTCTCTTGGGCTAGTTATGTTTCTCTGTTTTTGTATGATTTCGATTATGAATTCTGGGGAGATTATTTGCTCTCTGTTTATGTTTTCTGTCAGTTTTTCGATTTCGTTTCTGAAAAAGCGAGTGAAGGCTTCGATTTCTTTGTTTTCGTTTTTCTTAGCTTCGATTTCTGCTTGTTTTATAGCGAAAAGCGAGAGGCTGCTACTTGAGATGTCGACGGCTGTTTCCGGCAGGTTGTGGGCTTCATCAACAATTAAGATTGTCTTCTGCAGGTGGGACTCAAGGGTCTTCAGAAAAGCATTGCAAATCACAGGATCAAAGACGTAAAGGTAACTCAACGCAATAACTTTAACGTCTGAGAGGGCGGCTTTTACAAGTTCATAAGGACAGATTCCTCTTTTTCGACATACTTTTTGAATTTCAGACGCTTTGTAAGGGCGAGCGGCTATCTGTTGTTGAAGTTGAAGATACTCGTAAGTTTGCTTCTCCGGGGTCTTGTGGTAGGGGCACCTACCTTTGGCTTTCAGCAGTTCACAAGCTTCCATGAGCGACTGGGCGTCAAAAGCGTTTTTAACCGCCAAGTTGTTGAGGCACATTTGGTTGCGTCCGCGAAGCGAAATGCCTGAAACATGATGCCTCCTGAACACCGCTCTAAGTTCTTCTATAACACGGTCGTGCTGCCGGTGAGTCCTAGCCACATACAGTATCTTCAAATCTTTTCCAACCGCGGTTGGGAGACACGCAGAAATCGCTGAAATAGTCTTTCCTAAACCGTTGCTTCCTTCGATTAGCACAGAATGGCTGTCTTCCACGGCGTCGAAAATAGTCTTTATGAACTCGTCTTGGCGAGGGCGCACGCTTGCATAAGGAAAATACTCTGAGACTTCTAGGGGCAGCCTAAGCTTTTTCATTCCATAGTCCCCTTGAAGGGCAATGGTTATTCACTGGGCACTGTTCACAAAATGGGCGCCTAGCCTTGCAATAACTCCGTCCGTGCGCAATCAGCAACACATGAACAGCTAAATAGTCTTGTGGATTGTAGAGAGATTGGAGATTTGCGCGAATGGCTTCGTAGTCTCCGTTTTCAGGCGCAAAACCTAATCGTTTTGCCACGCGGTTCACGTGCGTATCCACGGGAATCGTGGGCTTTTCTGCGGAAAAGAGCAAGACAACATCTGCTGTTTTAGGTCCTATCCCAGGCATTTGAATTAGGGTTTTTCTTGCTTCCTCAAGCGGCAACGACAATATAGGCTGCACGGAGCCGCGAAATTTTTCGAGGATTATTCTTGAAATCTGTTTTATTGTTTTAGCTTTATTCCTGTAGAGTCCAGCGGTTTTCAGGGTTTCTTCAATCTTGCTGGTTTCTGTTTTCGCCAGCACTTCGGGCTTGATTTCGAACTTGTTCGAGAGGCATTCGAAGGCTCTTGCGGTGTTTCTGTCCGCAGTATTTTGCGAGATAATTGTCAGAATCAACGTTTCAAACGGGTTGCGCTTCGCCTTGGTCCACTTGGGCAGCATAAATGTTTCACGCAGTATCTGTAAGACAATTGCCGCTCGCTTGTCTTTCACGTTACCATCTCCTTTCTCTGAAAGTGCTATTTATTGAATCAATCAAGCTATAAATATCATCGGTAATCAAAGCTCTAAAAATCGAGGCAAAATTCTAAAGCAAAAATGAAGGGCAAGAACCAAGCTTGTGTCTCAGAGTTAAGAAGTAAATCCTAAAATACGCAAAATTATGAAGGGAAACTTGAGTCAAGTGAGAGTGAATTAAGCGCGCGCTTATTGCGTCTGATTTAACCCGTATTTCAGCTTATACGTGAGTGTGAGAGACCTATGAAAGTATATGAAAGCTAGAACCAGCCTATTTGGAGTCTAATAGAAATCCATTGCAGGAACCTATAGTAGGCTATTGTTTTTCCGAGCACATTAGTTCCTTAATTCATGATGCTGGTTTGTGAAGTCTTTTTAAGCAATTACTGCATAAAACAGTCAGTTATCCAGCGTTCATAAGCTGGGGGAAACAAAACAGTCCAACTAGTTGATGGAGAAAGTGGAAAATGGAGCGGGCCAAAGTCGTTAAAGAAGAACTTCTTGAACAGGACACAAGGTTTCTAGCAGTTTATGTGGAAACAAAAAACTCATGCCTTATAATGCTAAGCGAGAAAGAGGACAAGCTTGGCACCATGGCTATTGCCGTTCCCAAACCCAAGGATTTGCTGGGCACAGTCTCGTCGTCAGTGCTTTTAGGCGATAAAAGCGCAGTTTCAGCTCGCATGTTCGCTGAATACGTTGCCTCTAAAAAGGGAAAAATCGCCATGGTATCAGTTTATCTGGATAGGTTAAGTGAAATGCAGGCGCAAGCGTTTTTTATGCACTTGATAGAAAAGGTCCTACGGGCTGAAAGTGAAAAAGAGGTTGCAATATCGTAAGTTCCGCCTGATTCCCTTATCTGTCTTCTAAAGTGGATGAAACAAATGATAAATAGACTGCAATCCTCCGAGTTCAATTCAATTCTACATGTTGTTAATGACGCCGCTGAAGCATACAGAGGCGTAATTCCCGAGGACAGATGGAAGGAGCCGTACATGTCAAATGAAGAGCTCAGAGGAGAAATTGAAAGTGGAGTAGAATTCTATGGTTGGGTGGAAGACGACGTTTTAGTGGCGGTTATGGGAATTCAACTGGTCAACGATGTTACTTTGATCAGACACGCTTACGTGCTTACAAACCGCCAAAGAAGAGGAATAGGCGAAAAACTGCTTAGGTATTTGGTAAGTATGGCTCGAACCTCTGTGGTTCTTGTGGGAACTTGGGAACTAGCCTACTGGGCTACCCGTTTCTACGAGAAACACGGTTTCAAACTGGTGTCAAGAGAAGAAACGGAGAGGCTTCTCAGAAAATACTGGGACATCCCTCAACGACAGATCGAAACCTCAGTAGTGCTTAAACTCAAAAAAGAAAAATGAATTTTGTATTGCGTAAGTTGGTTAGTTTTTGTATATTCGAATTAAGAGTAAAAATTTGGGATTTTTATGTCGGAGGAAAAATGAGTTCGAGGCAACATTGCGCTAAAAGTAGCAGGCCTCATGACCATGGAAGTCATCACTATAGATAAGGATTCAACCGTTAAAGAAATTGCTGAAATTATGGACAGAAACGAGATAAGCTGCTTGATGGGGCTTAGAAAAGGAAGAGCAATAAGTATAATCACAGAAAGGAGCCTCTTTAAAAGAATAGTCGTTGAAGCCAAGAACCCTGAAAAGACAAAAGTTGGTGAGGTCATGTCTAAACCTTTAGAAGTCATTACTCCCGACACTGATTTAGAAAAGGCTCTGCGGTTAATATTTTGGAAAAAAATAAAGAAGCTGCCTGTAGTAGACAATGACAAACTATTAGGCTTGGTTAGCCTGAAGGACATCGCTCGCTGTCAACCCGCGATAATACTCTGTTGAAGAGTTTGGTTGCAGCGCGGGATACACCGAAGAGTATGAAAAATGTGTTGGACTATTACATTGTCTAATATTTATGGTTAAGTTGGAAAATGAACGAACAGTTTTAAATTTAAGGATGAGCTTGCGTATTAAGAATAAGGCAGCTCAGAATGAAGCAAACCGTTGTGTTGAAGGTTGATTCTCAGCAACCAGATATTGAGAAAGTGCGAGTGGCAGCAAACATAATCAGAGAAGGCGGATTAGTCGCATTCCCAACCGAAACAGTTTACGGTTTAGGCGCAGATGCACTTAACTCGAAAGCCGTTACAGCGCTTTTTGAGGCGAAAAAACGACCCATAGACAACCCTCCCATTGTCCACGTTGAAAACATCAGCGACGTTTACAGATTAGCCGAGCAGATTCCGCCGAAAGCTGACCAGTTGATGAAAGAGTTTTGGCCTGGACCATTAACCTTAGTTTTCAAACGTTCAGAGACTGTTCCAGACGTGACAGTAGCAGGTTTAGACACAATCGCCGTCAGGATGCCACAGCACGCTGTGGCTTTGGCGTTAATTAGAGAAAGCCGTGGTCCCATTGCTGCTCCAAGCGCAAACCTCGCAGGCAAGCCAAGTCCCACCTCCGCCGAACACGTTTTTAACGATCTCAACGGGCGAATCGACGCGATTTTGAACGGTGGTCCAACACGTATCGGCGTGGAATCAACTGTACTAGACTTAAGCGTTGAACCTGCAATGGTTCTTCGTCCTGGCGGAACATCGCTTGAGACATTGAAGATGATTCTTAGCGACGTGAAACTTCACCCGTTTGTTGTCACCGAGAAAGAGTTAGCTATTGAAAATACGCGGTCGCCTGGAATGAAGCACAGACACTACGCGCCTAAAGCTCCTGTTATCGTAGTGGAAGGCATGATAACAGCGGTTATGGCTACTGTGAAGTTACTTATCGCCAATTATTGGCTGCAGGACAAACGAGTGGGCGTTTTGGCCACGGCTGAGACTGCTTGGGCTTACGAGGCAGATGTGGTTAAGTCTCTGGGTAGCCGACGTAACGTTGATGCTATAGCGGCGAACCTGTTTAGGCTTCTGCGGGAGTTCGATGAGGAAAAAGTGGATATCATAATCACGGAAAGCGTACCAACTGAAGGGTTAGGCTTGGCGGTTATGAACAGGCTCCGTAAAGCATCTGGCTATAACATAGTTAAGGCAGGATAATGCTGGGAAAAATTTATATCTTAGGCTTAAGTGTTCCGTGTAGAATTCAAAACATCGTTTAATGAAAGGATTGGTGAAAAAATGTCTGCAAGTGGAAAAATTCCCGTCTTAGTATTAAAAGAAGGCACAGGAAGAACAACTGGCCGCGAAGCACAAAAAAACAACATAATGGCCGCAAAAATAGTGGCTGAAACAGTAAAAACTACACTTGGTCCATGTGGTATGGACAAAATGCTAGTCACTAGCTTAGGGGACGTTGCCATCACTAATGACGGTGCAACTATAATGAAGGAGCTTGATGTGCAGCATCCAGCGGCAAAGATGCTTGTTGAAGTAGCCAAGGCGCAGGACAACGAGGTTGGTGATGGAACAACAACTGCGGTGGTTTTAGCTGGAGAATTACTTGCAAAGGCGGAAAATTTGCTGAATCAGAATGTGCATCCAACCGTTATTATTGAAGGCTACAAGAAAGCCAGCGACAAATCTCAAGAGGTTTTGGATAAGATCGCTATTCCCGTATCAATTAGCGATGATAAGACCCTTGGGGAAGTAGCTATCACTTCTTTGTCTAGCAAAGCCATCAACGTGGCCGAAAACCACTTCGCCAAATTAATCGTGGACGCAGTTAAACAAGTAGCAGAAAAAATTGACGGGAAGTACAAAGCCGACATTGATTTGATTAAGATTGTTAAGAAGCACGGCAAAAGCTTGGACGAAACAGAACTTGTGAAGGGCATGGTCATTGACAAGGAAGTTGCCAGCTCGCAGATGCCAAAATTAGTCGAAGACGCAAAGATTGCGTTGCTCAATGAAAAGCTGGAGATTGAAAAAACAGAGTTTGACGCGAAAATCAATATTGAAAGCCCAGACCAGATGCAACTCTTCTTGGATGAGGAAGAACGTATGCTTAAAGAAATGGTTGATGCAGTCGCTAAAGCGGGCGCTAACGTGGTTTTCTGCGAGAAAGGCATAGACGACATGGCACTGCACTTTTTGGCGAAAGGCGGCATACTTACGATTAAAAGTGTGAGCAGCAGTGACATGGAAAAATTAGCCAGAGCCACAGGCGGGAAAATATTAGCCAGCGTTAAAGACCTGACTTCGAGTGCTCTTGGAAAGGCTAAGAAGGTTGAAGAGGTCAAAATCGGCGATGACAAACTCATTTACGTGCGCGAATGCAAAAATCCGAAAGCAGTCACAATAGTAATAAGAGGCGCTTCGTCCCATGTGGTCGATGAGGCTGAACGCTCGTTGCATGACGGCTTATGCGTGGTTAGAAACGCGGTGGAAGACGGAAAAATCGTGGCTGGAGGCGGCGCACCAGAAGCAGAAGTAGCTAAGAACCTGAGAAACTACGCTGTCAAAGTCGGAGGACGCCAACAGTTGGCTGTTGAAGCTTACGCAGAAGCGGTCGAAGCGATTCCGTTAACACTAGCTGAAAACGCTGGATTAGACCCAATCGACATCATGGTAGCACTGAGAGCGGAACACGAAAAACCAGCTAACAAAAACTTCGGCATTGAAGTCACCACGGGAAAAATCAAGAATATGCTTGACCTGCTGGTTCTCGAACCTCTACGCGTGAAGCAACAAGTCATCAAGTCAGCCACAGAAGCAGCAAGCATGATACTGAAAATCGACGACTTGATATCGGTCAAAGGCGGCGGAAAAATGCCACCAATGCCACCAGGAGGAGGAATGCCTGGAGGTATGGGTGGTATGGGTGGTATGGGTGGTATGGGTGGTATGGGCGGAATACCCTACTAATAACCCTTCTGTTTTCCCTTTTTTTATGTTCTGTGTAATTTTATGTCTATTACGCTCTTGGAGACTACCGCCTCCCTTTTATAAAGATGGATTCAATCGTGAAGCTCTATTTATACCTTGGTGCTTTATGTTTCGGTTTGCGTGTTGCAGTCTTGAAGGCGCACGTAATTGTTGCGTTGCTGGGAAAGGAAGGTTTAAATAAATTATGGCTACTTTCGTAGTTAGCTTCAAGCTTGAACGGATGAAAATTAGGAATGTCACAGGAATACCGTCATATACTTCGTATAATGGGTACAGACGTACAGGGTACCCTGAAGACTGTTTACGCTTTAACAGGAATCAAAGGAATAAGCCTAAGCCTCTCCAATGCCATACTGAAAAAAGCTGGGGTAAATCCTGATGTGAGAGTCGGCTTCCTTACAGAAACAGAAATCGACAAAATAGAAGAAATAATTAAAGAACCAACAAAATATAACCTGCCAAACTGGCTTCTTAACAAAAGGAAAAACGCGGAAACAGGAAAAGACGTCCAACTAATAAGCGCTGACCTCATGCTAAGGACAAAAATGGACATAGACCAAGCGAAAGAAATCAGGTGTTGGCGAGGATACCGCCATGCATATGGTTTGAAAGTGCGTGGGCAAAGAACAAAAACTACTGGAAGAGCAGGAAAAGCCTTAGGCGTCAAGAAAAAGACAGCAAGACAGAAGCCTGGAGGCGCATAAGCAGCGCAGTAAGGTGGAGAGACATGGGCGACCCGAAAAAACAACGTAAAAAATTCGAAACTCCACGTTTTCGCTGGCGCAAAGATATACTGCAAGAAGAACTCAAACTTATAGGTCAATACGGCTTAAGAAACAAACATGAACTATGGCGCCACAAAACAGCACTGTCAAAAGCCCGCGGCATAGCCCGCTCGTTAATAGGCAAAACGCCTGAAGAACGCACAAAAATGGAGAATGAACTCCTTGCACGCCTTAAAAAACTCGGCATATTAGCGGAAACGGCAGTCTTAGATAACGTTTTAGACTTAGCCATAGAAGACCTACTGGAACGCAGACTCCAAACAATAGTCTTCCGAAAGGGCTTAGCAAGAACAATTTTCCAATCCCGCCAGCTGATAACTCATGGACACATAAACATAGGAAACCGACGCGTAACAGTGCCAAGCTATACTGTGTCGAAAGAGGAAGAAGAACAAGTAATGTACTCGCCTCAAAGCGAGCTTGCAAAAGAGGCGCATCCATTACGCCAAGCACTGACCATCGTGGCTAAAGAGCCAGAAATAAGATCGCCCTCGAGAGGCAGAAGAGGAAGAGGAGGACGCAGAAGCTGAGCAGCAGAAGAAACGAGAGGTGGGGCGTCGTTCACATTTTCAGCAGCTACAACAACACGGTAATCCACATAACCGACATCTCAGGAGCAGAAACAATCGCCCGTACATCAGGCGGAATGTTCGTTAAAGCAGACCGCATGGAATCTTCGCCCTACGCAGCCATGCGTGCAGCAACAGCAGCCGCAGAAATGGCGCGAGACAAGGGAATAACTGCCATACACATCAAAGTCCGTGCTCCAGGCGGATCAGGTCCAAGAACGCCAGGTCCAGGTGCCCAAGCCGCCATACGCGCCCTTGCTAGATTCGGCTTCCGCATTGAACGCATCGAAGAAGTCACGCCCATTCCCCACGATGGCACAAGAAGACCAGGCGGTAGAAGAGGAAGGCGTGTATAGCTTTTCACTTTCCGAGCTTATTAACAGAAATATTGAAATAATGCACCTGTACTTTTATTGAACCGCACAGTCATTATTCATAACCCCTTGTGGAGTGTCCTTGTCAAGTGAAAATAGAAGTGCTTGAAAAAGACGAAACAAACATTCGCTTAGTAATAAAAGAAGTAGACGTACCGTTAATTAACGCTTTGCGGCGTATAGCACTTGCTGAGGTTCCCACCATGGCTATAGATGAAGTCGTTATGATTGAAAACTCATCCATTTTACAGGATGAGGTAATAGCCCATAGATTGGGTCTCACCCCTTTAAAAACAGACTTAGACGGCTACAATCTTCCTGAAGAGTGCGAGTGTAAAAGCGAGTTCGGTTGCCCTCTCTGCCGCGTAACACTCACTATGGACGCGGAATCAAATAACGGAACACGAACAGTCTATTCAGGAGAACTTGTCTCCGAAAACCCGGAAATAGTCCCTATCTCCGATAAAGTCCCCATCATAAAACTGGCTAAGGGACAAAAACTAAAGCTTGAAGCCTATGCTAGACTTGGAAAAGGAAAAAACCACGCAAAATGGCAGCCAGTCTCCGTGTGCGCTTACAAGTATTACCCGAAAATAGATGTTCCAAGCAAACCATGCAAAGATTGCACAAAATGCGTGGAAATATGCCCAAAAAAAGTGTATATGATGAAAGAGAACAAGGTAGAGGTCCGAGACCTTTTGGCGTGTAACCTCTGCATGGACTGTGTCGAAGCGTGCCCACAAAAACCGTCGGCAATAAAGGTGGAATGGGAACAAAATGCCTTCATAATGAACATAGAATCAACAGGCGTGCTACCCCCAGAGAGAATAATCCAAGAAGCCACCAAAGTACTGGGCAAACAACTGAAAGAATTCACAAAGCAGGTGAAGGCGGAAGTAAAATGAAAGAATCAAAGTCTACAAACCCCGAACTTATTCAACTTATCCGCTTCCTGAAGAAACAGAGCAGAGAAAAAGAAGCAGATATTTGGCGAGATGTTGCGAAACACTTAGCCAAGGTAAAACGACACCGCGCTGCCGTGAACTTGAGTCGCATAAACAGGCACACACAAAAAGGCGATGCCGTAGTTGTGCCAGGCAAGCTTTTAGGCGCAGGTGCTCTAGACCACTCAGTAACCGTAGCAGCCTTTAATGCGTCTGATAAAGCGAAAGAAAAACTTGTAGCGGCTAAAGCAAAATACTTGTCAATTCCAGAGCTTGTGAAAAAAAACCCAAAAGGTGCAAACGTGAAGATAATTCGGTGAAAAGAAAAATGCAAACCGTGAGAAATCCAGTTACTCTGATAAACGCTGATGGCCTTATCCTCGGCAGAATGGCTAGCGAAGTTGCCAAGAAACTGTTGAACGGCGAAAAAGTAATCATAGTCAACGCTGAGAAAGCGATTATTTCGGGAAAAAAGAACAGCAAAGTGGCAGAAGCCAAAGAATTCCTTGAAGTCGGAGCTCCGATGAGAGGACCATTTCACTACCGAAGACCAGATAGAATAGTGCGCAAAACCGTTCGTGGTATGTTGCCGTTTAAGAAGCCGAAAGGAAAAACCGCGCTTAAGAAACTGAAGGTATTTATTAGCTTGCCCGAAGACCTTAAAGGTCAACAGATCGCCCCTCTCAAAGAAGCCCAAGCCGTAAAACTGAGAGGTCCATACTTCACCCTCGCGGAATTGGCGAAGGAAATAGGGTGGAACCAAGGTGAATAAACATGCCAGGTAAAAAAGTTTTGGTTGTTAGTGGAAAAAGAAAAACCGCCGTCGCCCGCGCCGTCGTTAGAGCAGGCGTCGGCAGAGTAAGAATAAACATGGTTCCTGTGGAAATTTTTGAGCCAGAAATCGCCCGTGAAAAGATTATGGAACCTCTTCTGCAGGCTGGAGAAGATGTTTGGAAACAGATGAATATGGATATTAAGACTTCAGGCGGGGGCTACATGGGACAGGCTGAAGCTGCCCGTATGGCTGTGGCGAACTCACTGTTGAAATGGACGAAGAGTAGTCACCTGCGCACGGTCTTCACCGAGTATGATAGAACCATGATTGTCGGAGACTCCCGAAGAAAGGAACCGAAAAAGTTCGGTGGTCCTGGCGCACGCGCGAAAGAGCAGAAAAGTTACAGATAAGGAGACCCATGAAATGATAATTCCCGTAAGATGCTTTACATGCGGCAAACTAATCGGAGACCGATGGGAAGAGTTCGCTCGAAGAATAAGAACGGGTGAAAACCCCAGTGACGTTTTGGATAGCTTAGGAATCAAAAGATACTGTTGCAGAAGAATGATACTTTCCAACGTGGAGATAATTGACGAAATTTTACGCTTCTACGAAGAGGCAGAAAAAAGAAGAGAAGCCCGCAATCTATACTAGTTCTCGCCTTTTTTTACTCGTACCATTGTCATACTAAGCGTATTTCTGAATCGTCTAGTGAAAATATTGGCGAATGACAGAGAAAATCAGCGTTAAAGTATTCGGGGATTACGCTGTTATTATCGGAGCCATCTGCTTCCATTATGTATATATCATATTTACCTCCGTTATTCGTGGCGGCTACCACGTAGACATTTTGTCACCTGAATGAGATCAGCTTGCTAGTTATTGGGATTATTTGGTGTTTGTCAAGCGCGCTTCTTGTGTGCCGTCAGAATTGACTGTGAAGATATTGTAGCTGCCGTTCGAGCTTTCCGGGTCTTCAAGGCGCTCAAAAACAATTTTAATGGCGATCGACAGAAGAACGGGATTTAAATCCGCCGCAAATAGGCTTTGATGTTTTTTCCCGGTTTATTTGGGCTATACTCAAGTCTTTTGCCTTTTTCATAATTCGGGGTTGCTTTTTGTGGGTGTGCGCTGTTAAATTCTTCAGGTATTATTAATATTTTCAAGAGATATACCAAATGCGAAATTGTTCTGAGAAGCGAAGTTGTGAAAGATGGATCATTTAACGAATAGACAAATTATTGAGTATTTCTATAGTAGCTACAAAGTAGCAGATGGATTATGGTTCATGCAAGTTGAGGAGAAGTATGGTTTTAACGTTGCTTTAGAGATAGATAAAGAAGTTTGGTAAGTTGTGCCCAAGATTCAAGCACGCATGATTAAGTCTATGCTGGGAAAGGGTGAAGCGGAAGCTGCTTTTTTGGAGAGTCTAACAGCAAAGCTATCCTTGAAAGGTTTCAAGTTTAAGGTGGAACAAAGAAAGAACGGATTTAAAATACAAATCAGCGATTGCCCTTGGCATAATTTGATGGTGAAAAGTGGACGAGAAAAATACTCT
>Ga0209427_10005759_pt1 | contig 14205 bp, 15 predicted proteins | sample DeeMarSWOR136_30_FD_187465 | JGI IMG/M metagenome (GOLD analysis project Ga0209427, IMG submission 187465) | Marine sediment microbial communities from White Oak River estuary, North Carolina - WOR-1-36_30 (SPAdes) (version 2) | ecosystem: Environmental > Aquatic > Marine > Intertidal zone >... | reverse complement strand
CTCTATCTAATGGGTCGTATTTAGTAAAAAATTTATCAATAAAATCAGCCCAACGTTCCGCACCAGCCCTTGCCCATTGTGGGGGTGCAAACTGTTGACTTGGCGGTAACATTTCTTTGAGAGCAATATCATGTGCTCTCACCCACCTTTGTGTATGAGCAAGGGGTTCAACCTCTTTATATTTGAATCCCCGTGCTACCCTTGCTGCGTGTTCTTGTTTTATAGATTTTTCTATTTGTTTACTAATTTCCTGCCGTGCTCGTGCGTGTTTTGCCCACTTGGGTAATTTAACTGGCAAACCCTTCAATGCCTCTTTCAAAATTGTCTGCAATCCTTTACCGATTGCCAAATAGCGTGGGTCAGTATAAAACTGTGTTATGTCAGCAACAGTTTTCGCCGCACCCCGTGCGACCCATTGCTCTTCAGGTATGGTTGGCTCAAGACGCTCTTCCCACATCCATTCATGTAAACGTGTCTTATCCCTCATCGTCAAACCACCCACAAATGCTTTACCTAATCCTTTCGCAAACTCATCGGGTACAACATCACGTTTTTCCCAAACCTCTGGGTCGCTTAAATATTTAACCACATTCGATATTGCATGATATGGTCGTTCCGCCTCATCCCATAATCGTTTAACTACCTTAAAGGCACCCATCTGTCGGCTTGCCATTTCCTCTCTACGTTTCTGTTCCCAGTCATACGCTTCACCTGTCGGTTCGGGTACTTCCTCACGTATCTGTTGCATGGGCATAAATAATTCACGCATACGCTCAGTGGGTGTTAAAAACGGCGACCTTTCCTCATTGGGTTGTTGCTGTCTGTTTAGAAACTCCTCTAACCTTTTTAAGTAATCAATCACCTTATCTCTGTTCCATGCTCAATTCTTTGGTAAGTTCGGTTATCAATGGTTGTCCATGTCGTCGAATCAATATATCTAACATTCTATCGCCAAGTACCTTATTCTCATGGGTAAGTGCTTCAAAGAGTTTACCCTTAACCTCGTCTTTCTGCCAATCTTCCAAACCCAATCTCTCACCCATACCCTGTTGCGTGAATCCGAGTTGTCCGCCAATACCAATCAATTGATTGACCGCATTTTGCAAATTTGCCAAGTCAGCAATCGGTGTCTCCACCTCGGTCGTCGTTGGCAATCCCTCCTCACCAACTCTTGTTGTCGTCCTTGTAACTGCCGTGCTCAACTCACCACGATAACGTCTCAGACTTTCAAGGATTTGTCGCAATTTACCCAAATTACCACCCTGCCATGCTTCCCAAATCTTATCACCATACCAACCACCCAAACCGCTTGTCGTCTTTATTCCCGCAAGTATTTTATTCGCCTCCGTTTTCAATTCCGCAATTTGCTCGGCAGGCGTTATTTGTTTTTCACGTTCCCTACCCGCTTGCCGAATATATTCCAGCTCTTTTAGAAAATCCTCACGCCGTGTAGCAAGTATTTCCTGACGCTTGAAATCTAACTCCGCCGCTTGTCGTCGTCCCTCTTCTTCTACCGCTACCATTGCTCGTTCATACACCCGTTGTAGTCGTTTCTCTTCCTTTTCTTCTTCATACTGTTGGATTGCAAGTCGTTGTGCAGCGGATACATCTCTACGTTCCCCCCATCTACTTACGCCTTTACGCAAACCACCCATAAATCCGCGAAGTCCAAGTCCACGAGGTGCCCAACCAGCCGAACCTGCTGATGGAGGTTGCCAATTATTCGCCATGCCTACCTCCTTAACCAGGTACTATTTCACCAACCATGCTCATAAAATCACCAAGAAAATCACCCCAACCATAACTGGCTGCCTTCGCCTGCATTTGTCTCATTAAATTTTCCAATGTCGCACCAAGCATCTGTGTACCATATAACTGTTTTCCTTTCATCAATTGTGATAATCCCGCACTCTGCAATTCACTCATCGCGCCCGCGTAGCCACGCTGATGTTGGGCAACCATCTTTGCTAAATTCTCGGCAGGCAATGAAGTCGTGTACGTGCCCGTGTATAAACCCTGACCGATGGCTTGTTGGGCTGATTCCTGAGTTCGCATGGACAAGTCGGCAAGTAAACCCTGTTGCTGGGATTTAACCCAGTCCTGCAAGTAGCCTTCAAGCCCCTGTGCCCACACGTTCCACGGTGCTTCAGGGTCAGTTAGCCAGTTAGGTGCATTGGCAGCCTCCATACCACGTTGTTGCATACCTCTGAAAAATTCAGGTGAATGAATCCCAGTCATTGGACTACCCGCATACGGACCATAATTCATACCATTCGCCATTTCTCACACCTCCTAATAATTTTGTCTTGCCGTTTCAAAATCAAACAACGGCAGAAATCCTACTATTTCCAACCAAGTATTGGTTGTCACTCTAAACTGAAACGCGTACCCAGGGTCACTGTTTATCGGATACGTCACGTACCGACAACCCGTAAGCACATCCATCGCAATCGTCGCTGAGTTAGCATCAATCGAAGCCCAACTCGTCAGGGCGGGCGTGCCGCCTGTCACCGCACGGTAAAACCTGTACTGAAACGCAATCGTCATGCTATTCCAACTTGTATTGTCGTAGAACACCAGCGTCGTCTGTGCCAATCGCTTGGGCACGTCAGGTAAATCCAAATCAAACATCTTGCTACGCCACTCGGTAGCAACTGTGCCAGTGCCGTAAGTGCTATCTGAAATATTACCCATGTCCGTATAAGCAGTCTTATCAAAATAGGCCAAATTACCTTGCGTACCCGCCGCTGAACCGCACCCGACAACCAACTTACCATCCCAATAACACATCGCGGTTATCGGCAAAATGCTACCATTATCACCTACCCGCATCTGTATCTTACCATTGGAATCTATAATTATACAACCCTTTGTGCTTGCCAATTAACCCCCCGAATCCTGCACATCACAGGCAAGGATATATCGGTCATCCCAAAACTCACCTGCCACAAGTTGACTTAATGTCGCCTGATTCTGCCACGTTACTCGAATACCAGTTAAGGAAAATGAATCTTGGTCTGGGGTCCAGTCCATACTCAATCTTAAATATGTCAATCTGAATTTTACCCATAAATCGGTAGCCGAAATCTCGCCACCATTTTCGGTCTCCGTCCATGTCCCAGTCCATGAAGCGGAACCACCACTACCGCCCGTATCATACTCTACCTTAACCATCTTTGAACCTAATTTGTAACCATTGAATGTATTGGCGGTATTTTCAATTGAAATACTGCGCCAACGCACGAAATTGGCATCAGTACACTTAAATCCATCAGTCTCCACCGTCCCCAGTGAAGCAAACTTAGTACAATATAATTTGAATCCATAATCAAGTAATTCCTGATGGGTTGGATTTTCATGGTCGGCATTTACCATACACGTAGTTGTATCACCATAAGTCTCGCCCGTAGCGTGAGTCTGATATTTCCACGATACGTAATTTGAATCATCATCACCCTCGGCTTGAATGACTATCGCCACAAGTGGTGGGTCGGATGGCTTACCGTCATATAAATTCTGCGGACTGGGATAATATGAAATGTTAATCTGCGTCCAGTCATTATTTTTAATATCCGTGTTGCCTGATACTGTACCTTCCGCGTACACTTTTGAGAAATCGGGAACATTAAAATCATCTTCTGATTTTGTCGCAGTAATATAACAATTCAATACATGGTCATTACCGATGGTACCAGTTTTGGTTGTATAGATATGTACGGCAGCGGGTATTGATTCCACTGGTGTCACATAAGGTTCAACGGCGGTATATTGTATTAGTTGCGCATAATACGGTTTATTGGTGGGCGTGGAGGTTGACACATAAGAACGTAATGCGACCGCACCAGTAGCCACTGAAGTTTGGTTAATTATCAAATCATCCCCATCATCCACAAACACAATTTGAGCTGGGTATTTATCTGATACTGGAGTTAAATCCTGCGTATCACTCAGAGTGAAATCCGCAAAATCCGTTGCACCCGCCCACACCTGCGAACCGTAACCAAAGACATCGGGCACGGTAACATAACTGTCCCAATAATCATCAATCTCAGTTGTCAATTTTGCAAATGTCATTTTAGAACGAACTATCTGGTCCTCTGGAGAAGCATACAACTGAACATCGCCACCCGCCCAAATGCCATCCTCGGCCATAAATACAACCGTACCATCGTTGCGCACCCTGATTGAATCTTGGGCTACACAACCCAATCCCTCAACAACACACGCAATCGTCACACCATATTCGGGGTCGCCATATATACGGAAAATATGTCGTGGCTTGAATACAAGTAATGTTTTCTGAAATTCCGCTAATCCAGTTATCGGAGTACCATCATTAGTTGGGAAATCCATGAAATTCATAAGAGTTCCGCTACCACTACCATAGTAATCACTAAAATCCTCACCATTAACCGCACTATAAATAACCCGTATCGGATTTTGTGGCGAGTGTGCTGCCCATAATCGGGGATGACTGGGATTCCACGCACATAAATACTGGAATCGTTCATAGGAATCATTGTGATATTTCACCCAAGCATTGGTAGGATTACCCACTCCACCATTCCATTTCATAAGTGGTGTCATTCCATTAAGCATATATAATTTACCTTTATAAGTGACGAAATAACACCGTAAATCAGTCGGTAGAACTACCCCAGAAGGAGTAATATCCGTAGCCGTTGATGTTGGCTTTTCATAAAGTGGACCACGAACTACCCATAACTTCATTGCACTTGAAACCGTATCAATCCCCTGAATTATAAGATTTTCCGTTCCATCATGTTCAATGAAATTATACAACTTGTATATCGGATTATCCGAAAAAGCATTGTTGGCTGCAGCTAATAATGCGGTTGTGCCAAATATCTTGGATAACCTGCCCTTTTCATCCCACAGCACGTTTTTGCAGTACGGCGAGGCGTTAGCGGGTATGACTTCTTTCGGGCGTTTGGAGTACATCCCACCCGATAAATCAAATAACCGTAACGGCTGCGTGCCTGGCTTGCGTACCTGCTTACCCTGCCCCGCCATGATTACAAGCTCTTAAACGTCAATTCCTGATAATTCGCTACCTTGCGCTGTAATTCTTGTGTGAACTCTGCCCACATCGCTGCGTGCATATCAAAATTGCGATTCGCCTTCCACGCTCGTGCAGTCGCGTAAAGCACAAGCAACTCATCGCAGTCGTATGGCACATCAGGCGTATCGGTTGCTGCTGACATTGCTGTGGGTTTATTCAACCACCATATTTTCAATGAAGCAGTTGAACTTAGTGACGGATAAAGAGAAAACAACGGAACATTATCATGTGATTCAGTTATAAGTGTACCATTACAAGTCGCTATATCACTGGACAAAGAACTTTCATCTGGTGCATAATAATTCAAAACCTCATCATCGGTATATGTATCACTATCATTACGTAAATAAAGTTCACCCGCAGCATCACCACCCGTCCATGAACCACTTGTCGGGGGTGGAACAAAAGCAATATTGGCAGTCGCACCACCATCAGCACCAACTATCTGTCCATCTATCGCTGGTTCCGTGCTACCACTATCATATCCGATAATTTTCGTCGCTCGGTCATAACCATCAAAAACAATATACGGTTCAGTTGTCGATGGTTTATGTTCACCAGTTGTCGCATTTAACCGATGAAATTCAGGTAAACTTGCCTTGTGCAATACATAATTACCAAGCATACCATGTATATAGCCATACCAAGTATTTGTTGCCGAACCACCTGACGTTTTATTATCAATCAACTGCCACATAGAATGTCGTGTTTCACTCGTCGGCACGGTGTAAGTCGCATCTTTAGTTAGTTCCCGCAATAATTGCCAGCATTTCCCACGATAAAACTCACCAACACAATATTCCACCCCACGATTGAGGTATGAATTCAATTGTGCGTCCGTCCAGATACCCGCCGTCTGCTCGCTGAGTTCATCTCTAACATATCCTCTCAATGTCGATAATTGAGCCATTTATCTACCTCCTATTTTTGAGGTGGGCGAGCACTCGCAAGCACCCGCCCATTCATTTCCCCAATTTATTATGTGGGTTCTATTCCTAATCCACCAGTAACAGCAGGAACCGCCATATCAGCAAGTACTGTTTCGTGTGCACCATCTGTCCAAGCATCTATTCCTGAAGCCATACAGTGGTGAAGTGTAACAATATCCTTTTGTCCACCAACTGTATAGAAAACTTGGTTAAGATTATGGGCACCGCCAACAAGAACATCAGTATGTATAAAAACACAATTATCGAAGTACCAACCACGTCCGCAACAAGCAACATCTGGCATAGCAACCATAACACACTCTTCCGTATCTCCAGTAGAGAGGAATTGGCAATTTCGGAAAATTCCGCCATTCGGTCTACCAGTAGTGCTGGTAAAACGAAGAACTCCCTGATTGGCACCAGTTCTTGCACTCCACACATTTTGTCCAATGATACAGTTTTCAAACAGTGGATACATACCGTTACTGTCAATATAGAGTGCAGCAGCGGCAGCTGTTGAACATTGTGTGCTTTGCATAAGACCATGAAACGCCACATTCCTAAAATAACATCCGTATTTGTTTAATGTAAATGCAGTAAGGTTATCCGCGTCATCCACATTGTTTTCAATAACGAAATTCTGGAATTGACAGTTTGCACCAGTAACCGTGATAACCGAACCAACATTGGCGGTAACTGAATAAATAACTACATTAGGTTCTGAGTAGTCGCCACCTATATTCGGCCCACCAAGACCAATGAGATGGGTGTTCTGTTTGCTCCAAGCGATTTCAGCAGTTTCCGCATACGCTCCAGGCATAACAAGAACAACATCATTCCTGTATGCGGTAGTGGCAGCGTAAGCTAATGATGGTAATGTGAACATATCGCTACTATCCACACCCATTGATTCCAGTTGATTTCTGTAATTCGATGTAGAACTCTTGGCTGGAACCACCCATTTAATTTCACCAATACCAGGCCCAAGCCCAGTTACCGTCATAATCCATTGGACTAAACTTGGGTCTATATTCCTTCTTTTAATCATTGTAAACCTCCTAGTTTACCCCCGTCATAGCGGGATACTTCGTAGGGGAGTGAGCCGAAACCCACTCCCCAACCTTGAACCATTGTTATATGCTAATGCCAGTCAACACCGCACAGCCAATTCGGTTTGTTATACCCAATTCGCCGCGGGAATAGAACAGAAGTTCATAGTTCATGTATCCCTGCTCGCGGTGCATTATGGCACCATCTCGGTCAAACCACTGCATCCATGCGCTGTTGAAGAAAACCAAACTATCCCAGTTAATGAGATAGATTTCATCCAACGGCATGAGGTGGTCTTTCTCAATGGGTATCAATCCCTGCGACCCGCCACGATAGGCAAGTTTGCCAGGATAACCCATCTTTACATAATCCAGGTCTTGCTGTGTCAATCGCACATCACCCAGAAATATATCCGCATACTTGATTATTGCCTGCGGTGATGCGTGCATTGCGTTCAGCGGGCCCTTGGAGTGCGCCTCAACCCAATCAACCGCTTTCTGTAAGTCATCCAGACCAAGCGTGCCGATACTCGAATATACCTTTGACTTATACTCAGGGTATGTCGCTACCGTAACATTACAAACATTGCCCTCACCAACTACCGTCGGTATTGAGTTCCATGAATACCACGCCCAAACATTACCGCCAGAATCATAGCACTCATCCTGTACGCACAAACGCGATGTTGCCGTGGTTGTAATTGCCGTACCCACGGTAATCGTGCATGACGCTTCCGAGTAATCACTTATAATCTGGTCAGCACCACTCGACAGGTCATCACCATTGGTATCTTTGAAATCAACTTTCATGCCGCGGAAAACACGGTTGAAGTTGAAGTTAGTCTCCATGTTGATAACAACTGACGCACTGGTCACGCTGGTCACTCCCAGCGCACCAGGATAACTTCCGCCCGTGTACCAAAAGTTACGGGCGTTCTTGAAAGCGTGCTCGTCAGCAATACTTCTCGGATAATAGTTTGCTGCCTTAATCAACGCTACCTTGTTATTAGCCGCATCATCAAGCACGTCATGGTTGATAAACCTGCGTGTATATCGGGTTTTCAACGTCACGTATGCTTCGGTGAACTGCTCGGCAGTAGGCGTAATTAAAGCAGTCGCAGAAGTCGGCAACGCGCGAGAATCATCAGGCGGATAAGTATTAAGCCCCCACATATCCTGACGACCGCCACCAGGGGCTTTAATCTTATTTATATACTGCAAGATGTTCTCTTTACGGTAACAGAGCTTCTGCATAACATCATTCGGGTAGTAGTACTTGAGCGCGCTCGCAAATTGTGTCCTATAGACATCAGTGGACATTGCCATTTCCTTTTACCTCCTTAAATTAACTTTTATCAGCCCCCACCTCCCTTTGCGAAATACTTCGCAATTTCAGCTTCCTGTTCAGCAGGGGTCATTTTAGCGAATTTATCAAAATCTGGCGTACCGCCCGCAAATGGAGCACCAGGTGTTTCCTGAGCCTTTTTGGCTGCTGCTTCTTTCTCCTTCAGATATTCCTCGTACTTGGCTTGAACTTTCTGGTCATAAATCGCCTGCCGTTCACGTATTGCCTGGTTGAGCGTATTCATCCACCCCCTATCCGTCCAATCAGCATCGGGGTGTTGCCTTGCCCAAATCTCAATCTCTTCCTGACTCACATCAGGACCGACCTTTGGGATAGCTTTCTCTAAATACTTCTCAATTCTCAGGGTACGCATACCAGTATTCGTTTCTTCCTTGACCGATTCAAGCTCTTTCTTTATATCTTCAAGAGCCTTTTGGTCTTCAGCACGTAGCGAATTGTAATATTCTGTATATTCTTTCGCTATCTGCTCAGGAGTAGCATATGGGTCAATCTTCGGTGGCTGACGCAAAGGTTCTGACCTCGCTGGTTGCTGCTGGCTGGTAAGGCTTTCATAGTACTTGTCAAGTACTTCCTGCCTTTTCTGTGCTTCTGTCTTATAATACTCGCGCTCGGCTTGCAGGTTTTCAAACTGCTTGCGGTATTCCGAAGCCTCTTGAAATTTCTGCGTTGCCTCAGCACGCATTTTTTTCACGTTATCCATCAACGCCAGTTTCTCCTCATCACTCATGCCAGCAAACTTCTCCGCGGTAATATCGGATAACTTATCATCAGTTGCCACTTCTTGGGACTGACCAGCCTTATCATCAGCATCATCTCCAGGCTGGATTTTTATTTGCTCATCTTTCATCGTTTACCTCCGTCAATGACGCGGGCATTATTGCCCGTTGGTCGGAAATCGTATTGATACTTTTTTTGAAAATATTGCATGGATAAAGTCTCTTTGGGTTCTTTGGCGAAACTCACCGAATAGTTCTTGCCACGGTCAAGCCCCGTTTCGCCGTTGCCGTGTTTTACGTATAACTGACGGGTTACCATCGAGGTAAATCCCCCCCGAAAAGCACGGATACAGTAATCCACATCCTCAAACCCGTAACCTATAAAATTCTCATCTAAAAGCCCGATGCGGTGTATCATTCTGCGTTTCAACAGAATACACGGGAAATGCAAAGTTGTCTTTACCACCCATTCTTTCGGCGCGTCTTCGGGCATCTGTTCTGCCTTATAATAATCCTGCAACTCGTTACCGACACCGCCTTTTATCAACGGCGACATTAACCCGCATCTTGGATATGCACATCCTATCGCGTGCAGTTGCGGGAAAAATTCCTTTTGCATTATCTCAATGTCGTCGTTGCACAGGAAAATATCCCTGTCCGCAAAGTATTGAATACCGAGATTAGAATTACGGGCAAAGACAAAGGGTAATCTGCCGTCAATCACCTCCACGTCTTTGCCGTATGATGCATCGTTTCTATCCCGCACGACCACAATCGACGGCAACTGGTCATGGGTCGCTCTTATTGATTCAATGAACTTCTCCATCAACTCAGGATACCGATTGCATACCACCACACCAAATTGTTTCGGTAAGAAGGAATATTTGGGACTGGGTTTAATGTTCATTTGTGCGGTCTCTCCCCTCATCCTTCTTACCGAATACTTTTTCCCATTGCCCAGGCTTCCAGCTAACGCCGTAGTATTTGCCGTATGAGTTGCTTTTCAGCACATCATACACTTTCGCATCACATTTCTTATCCATTTCATCACGCCTCGCTTCGTGTTCACGCCAACCTTCACGCAAGAAAGTAGCATCATGGTCTTTAAGACATTTCTCCGCATCCTTCTTGGTTCTTATGCTTTCCCCTTTAATTATCACATTGCTCATCTTTATCCTCCGCAACACCCATCACTATTTCGCCAACATGACCTGGTTTCACATTGGGATGACACCAAATGTCAAAACCCGCTTTACGCAACCGCGCCGAGAAACTAATATCCTCACCCAGAAAATCCGACTCAATATTCGACTTGGATGAAAGCAACCCGTGCGGTACGGGGTCAAACGGATAGCCGTACTTGGCTTTATGCTCCCACATCCGTGTAATTACCGACCTTTTAAGCAACAGAAACCCCGACCCGATAGCAAAACACTTAAACGGTACTTTGGGCGCTTCGGTTATCGGATGACATCTACCCTTACCGTCACTTTCATACACACAGTACTTCTGCGGTCGTTTACGGGTAGTACACAACCCACCCACGACATCTTTATCGAACTTAACCATTTCCTCAATATATTCAGGCAACCACATCATATCCGTATCAATGTAAAGCAGATAATCAACCTTTTCGTCATAAGCGGTTTTGAATATGACATTACGGTTAATATGTATCTGCCCGCCTTCCGCCGTACCCAATGCGATATGATATTTGGGATACAGTTCATAAACTGACGAAAATGCCGATAATACATACTGATGCGAAAATCCCTTGTAATGCGGTGTACCAATAAGAATGATTGGTTTTTTCTCATCCACGCGCTTTTCCTTCCGTGTGACATTTCGGGCATCTGCTCGATAACGTCGGATGACTCAAATTCGGGTTGCCTGTCCATGTATGCCCACACTTCGGGCAGGTATAAAAATTCCACTCGCTCACTATTTACCCACTCGCCTTACCGCTTTGCGGTTATATTTCGCACTACGCCTGCCATGACGCTTCTTAACTGCCGCCATGCACACGGCATACTTATTCACCGCACCATCGACTTTTTTCAAACATCGTTCAAATGCCGCATAATCGGCATTACTCATCCATTTTGCGCGTGGCATTATTCACCTCCTCCAGGACTAGGAGCTTCGGGGAAAGCGATTTTCGTCTGGGTTTCTAACTGACGGTCGATGCTTTGGGTTGCTGTTCTTGCGGGTGCTATGCCTGGCGCACCCTGCGGGCGTTGTGCCCCCCCAGCACGTCCGCCAGCACCGCCAGCACCACCCATGTTAAGCATCGCCATCTGGTATGCCATCTTATTGAAATCTGCCTGTTTCTTCATCTGATGCTGTTCGGCGTGCATTTTCAAATACTCCACCGCCGTGTCGTTCCAGTCAAATATTTCATCGCTATTAAGTTGTCGGATATGTTCCATCAGGTGTATATCGTCTTTATGCCACCACTCGACCTGTGGTGTGCCACCTTGTCTTATCTGGAAATTCTCATCTTCGGCAACCTGCGTATCCTGTTCAGAACCAAATACCTTACCCGCCACTTCAGGATTAACCGATTCGATGGCTTTCTTGTAAGCAACTGGGTTTTCCGCCAACTTCTGCATAACCAACGGAATATTCATAAGTTGCAACGTGTTCATCGCAATGGTTATCGGGTCGTCCATTAAATTCGGACCCAGTGACACGTCAAGCGTCCAATTCGTGCCGATATCCGTGCCACGATACCTGACCACCTCACGCATATCGCTTTCGTTGATATACGATGCGGTACGTTCCTCAGTATAATACTTATTGACATACTGCAACACTATCCGCATCACCCGTTCACACGATTTCTTGAATTGATAACTTATTTTGCCGAGCAATGCCTTGTTCGCCTCGGTAACAATATATCCCATACGTCCTGACATCTGATACCCTGGTCGTTGCCGTGCGGCAATCGAACTCACCCCTGCCAGATTCTCCATCTGTTCCTCATATAACCTGAACAACATTATGTAATCCTGACGCAAACCGCTGCCCGTGTAATACTTTGGTTCAAGAGCATTGTGGGCGAAACCTGTAGTCTCCAGTATATAAAACGCTTTACCCGCAAATTTCTTCGGGTCAGTCGGATAACCAGGCGGTACGGTTAAAATATCGGGTATCATCGCCCGTTCCAATAGATTTGACGCTAATCGGTCAATGGCTTCCTGGAGCACACGCATACGCGACACGGGTGTCTGGGAAATCATCGTACCCGCTTTTCTCATATCGTAAAAGGGCACAATCGGTATCACATTGAGTTCCAATGGCACCTGCCTGACAATACGGTTGCCGATAATGACCATATACCGTCCCTGCGGGTAATCCTTACACGGTTTCTCGAAATATTCCAGCACCAACACATTACGCCGTTTACCCTTATAGGTACTCAACTTTTCCAGAGTACGACCGAGTTCGGGTTTCTGCATCTCGATATACCGTTCATGCTGTGATACCCACGCCGATTTCTCGCTGTCTTTTAGTGCCTGCTCCCAATCAACGTCGCCGTATTTAGCCTGGATTTCCTCAATCGGTTTCACCGACGCAATATAGGCGTGCTGTGCCCGCTCCCACTCGTCTGCCAGTGGGTCCCAGGCAACCTGAAACAACGACATGGGTGAAACAACGACTTCACCCTCGTGTAATGGGCTGCCTTTGATTCTTTTGCCTAAACCTGGGTTAAAGTAAATCCTGTCAAACGCTGTCGCACACCATTTACAGTATTCCCGCGTTTCAAGGAATTTCGACCACATATCATGTTCCTGCCAGTACGCGCGGGCAACGCGCTGGGCTAAATTCGCCTGCTGGCGACCGATGGTTTCATCGGTATTCGAGTGGACGTACACCGATGCGTTCTCGCCCGTGATGAACGAATCCCTCGCCGCCATGATAGTCACAATCTTATTGACATCGAACATAACACGGTCTTGGTCATAGCCGTGCAACGCGTCCTGATAACGCCGAAACACGTCATCCCAGGTTTTGAATATGTCACCGTACAACGCGGCGGCATTGTCAAAACAATCGCTATGCACCGCTTCACGGGCATTGACGTAATCTTCCCAGCGGCTACGATGCCATGAACCTACATCTCCCATATCTGCCATTTACTCTTTACCCTCCTTCTCACGTTTTTCTTTCTCTTCACGCTGAATACGGTTCAGCATGGCTTTAACCGCTGCATCTATTACTTCTTTCTCATGTTCTTTGTCCATTATATGCCCATCCCGAAACTCAACCTTCTGGGTCGGGTCATAACGCTGTGAAATCTGCCCGAAAATTTTGATAGCACCCTGATGTGGCATCGGCAACTCCAACTGTCCCTTGTAATAACGGTACATCAGCACATCAAACATATTGCTCGCCTTTGCCTGCGTACATTCGGGGATATAATCGTAAACCGCATCCCTGAATTCTTTGGTCTCAATCCACTCATTAATCCGCTTAATGCTAATATTCATATCGGGAAACTTACGCTTAATCTCATTACCATCAAGCCACACATACCCAGGTTCCTGTGTCAAAATAAACTTCGCCAACTCGGTCGGTGTCTTGAATGTACGTCTTTTCGTGCGTTTCGGCTCATTGTTCAAGTGCTTCTTTAATTCCCGCTGTTCATCCTTTTCGGGCATATTTCAGTTATTCTCCTTGCACCGCATTTTGGTATTTATGTTTCAGGACTGTACCTGCCATTCGCAAAATCCATGTTTTATCTTTTAACCACCATTTTGACCAAGTGCGTGCTTCGTTACTATCCATCGAAATTCCTGGCATTAACGTAAATTCATCCAATGTCGTCAATTCACCAGTATTCATATCACGTTCACTTATTACAATCGTTCTGTCATTTAGGTTTGTCATAACTATCTCCTTTTGCCCTGCACAAAGAGGGGTGGTGTTTTATCCTCTGTTGCCTGATTCGGTATATTGGGTGTCGCGGCTTTTTTTACCGTCTGGGGTATTTCGTACTTAATGCGTCGGCACAGGGCGTACCGTTCCGCATCATCAGCGTCAATGCGGTCAAGAATGT
>Ga0209427_10005757_pt1 | contig 14209 bp, 12 predicted proteins | sample DeeMarSWOR136_30_FD_187465 | JGI IMG/M metagenome (GOLD analysis project Ga0209427, IMG submission 187465) | Marine sediment microbial communities from White Oak River estuary, North Carolina - WOR-1-36_30 (SPAdes) (version 2) | ecosystem: Environmental > Aquatic > Marine > Intertidal zone >... | reverse complement strand
CGTGAACTCTTCTCTTCAAACCTCAATCCCAGTTTGTTATGTCCGCATCGTACTCTTCTCCGCCCTCGACGCCGTCCTTACCGAGAGAGAATAGGTCGAAATCCGAATTGTGGACTCCCGGCGAAACATACACGTACTCGTTTCCCCAGGGGTCCTTCGGTTCCTTCGCCTTTGCGAGATAGCCCCCTGCCTTCCAATTTTCCGGGATGTCGCCGGTCTGAGGCATTTCGATGAGCGCCCTGAGCCCCTGTTCAGTCGACGGATAGGTGCCGTTGTCGAGATAGTAGAGCTCGAGCGCCTGTTCGAGGTTGGAAATTTCTATCCTAGCTTTGGTTACCCGCGCGTCCTCGGGTCTCTTTGTAATCCGGGGCACGATGAACGCAGCGAGTATTCCCAGAATGACCACCACAACCATCAGCTCGAGCAGAGTAAAGGCCTCCATTCTCGTTCTGACCACCCGCCGCGACCTGCGTATGAAACCTCTGAACCCGTCTGCGCACTTCTTCATCACCTTATGCTTCCCGTGCATGTTCCTCATGGCACTCTCCACCAGCACATGGATTCAAAATCAACAGTCGCTGGTGAATAATTCCTCATTTGAAGATGCATCTTATTCACCAGCTCCCCTTTTGAGCGATAGCGACTTAAGGTCGCTTCGCTCAAAACTGAGTTCTTAGCTCATAATACATTACCAGTAAATATTTAAACATCACGATATGTTCAAAAAACTGCGAATTGTTCACCAAGAACTAATTATAATACCACATCTTTTGAAAAATCTACGTTTTTAAATAGAACTTCGAGGTTTTTCATTTCACCAAAGCGCGCATCGCTGAGCGTAAAGCGTACAGAACAGGTGGGCGGGGTGATATTCATTTGAATTCCTGGGAAATTATGTATACACTGTGCAGAAGCCGGGTTTTCAATCCATGGATCGTACTGCACGATTAACGCCGGAAACCATGCAAGAGGTCAGAGACTACTATTTCAAAAGGGCAAAAGAGGAGCACTATTTGGCCCGCTCCGTGTACAAGCTCATGGAGATCGATCGCAAGTTCAGACTCCTGCAGGGGGGCATGCGGACACTGGATATCGGTTGCGCTCCCGGGTCATGGAGCCAATTTATACTGCAGCGTATCGGAAAGGGGCAGCTTGTGGGTATGGACCTGGAAGACAAGGTGTCGATCCAGGACAAGCGTTTCACCTATGTCAAGGCTGACCTCCTGGACCCTTCCGTCCGGACTGTGCTTGGTCCGCCTCAGTTCGATCTCATGGTAAGTGACGCCGCACCGAAGACCACGGGCAACGGGTTCTCCGATGCGCAGGCTTCCCTCAGGCTTGTTCGCGGGGTATTCACCCTGGCAGAGGAGCTGCTGAAAACCGGCGGGTCAGTCGTGGCAAAGGTCTTTCAGGGTGAGGATGTAAAAGGCTTCGTCGACGGTATCAGAGGAAAATACACGAAGGTATCCCTGTTCAAGCCGAAGAGTTCGAGAAAGGAAAGCAGGGAGCTGTTCATCATCGCACAGGGGAGGAGGAAGATCGGGTGATCAGAAATACGAGGGCGTTGACCGCATCCTGTTTCATCTCCATGTTTTTCATCGGTGTGGGGACCACCATCATCGGGGCTGCCGCTCGAAACATAGGCCTCACGCCCTATCAGATCGGGCTGCTCATGGCGGTTCAGAATCTCGGCTTCATGATATCCGTCATCGCTTCTGGCGCGCTCTCGGATTCCTCCGATAAAACGAAGATTCTTTTTACCGGGAGTGCTGTGCTTGCCTCTGCCTTCTTTACCTTCTATCTGTGGAAACTCTTTTCCATAAATCTCATCGTCATGTTTTTTATCGGGGTCGGTATGGGAACCTACGAAGGGGTGACAGATGCGATGCTTCTCGATATACACGACCGCAGGGAGAGTCTCTTCATAAACGTCAACCACTTCTTCGTCACCTTCGGCTCACTCATGATCACCCTCTACCTCCTCTTCCTCCAGATGAACTGGCGAAGATCATCCACACAATCGGGTGTCGTGGTCGCACTGCTCGCGCTGTTCTTCCTGCTCGCCAGGCTCGACCCGGGCGGCGGGGGGTCGGAAAATCTCTCGGCACGGCTCCGTTTTCTCATACGGGAACGGGCGGTGGGCATTCTGTTCGCCGCCACGATCTGCGCCGTCGGGGTCGAGCTCGGAACCGTCGGAATCATGACCACCTATCTCATGGAGCTCCGGGGATTTACTCAGGTCACCTCGAAGGTAGCTCTCATCGTCTTCCTCTCCGGTGTTGCCTCGGGAAGGCTGCTCATCGGATTCTTCTCGCGCAAAGACCAGCTTCCCTTCTTCGTCATCCTGCTGTTCTGCAGCGCAGCCGTCTTTCTGTCCCTGTTCTTCTTCACCAACCTGGGCATCTACACCTACATACTCGTGTATTTCACAGGCATGACCATCTCTGCCCTGCTCCCGCTCATTATCACCCTTGCGGGGCTGATGTACAAGGAATACTCTGGGACGGTCATCGGGATCATCAAGTTTGCCATCCCCATAGGAGGGATCCTCGTCCCCTTCATCTTTTCACAGGTCAGCAGGTATGCCTCCTTCAGAGCTGCGCTGCCCCTGTTTCCCCTTTTCGCCGCCGTGGGGTTCATCATCCTCGTTTCAGGGTGGAGGAATTTCGGGGAGTTCATCCTTCAGAATGCTGTAGAAGGTAGCCGCGGGACATGAACAAGGGTATTTTCCTCTGCATCGATGCAGGAACCACGCGGTTCAAGACCGCCATGATCTCTCCCGAGGGTGTGCTGGTTGCTCTGTGCGATAGCTCCTATGCCTCCGCCCCCGACCGTGTACACGAATACAGCACCGAGGACCTCATGGGCGCGTTCCAGGAAACCGTACGCGCAGTGATCCGGGAAATCCCGAAGGAACCGATACTGGGAATCGGTATCACCGGACATGGACCCACACTCATACCCGTCGACAGGCGTGGCGTCACCCTCTACCCAGCCGTGGGTTACCTGGACGACCGCGTGAAACCGTACATACAAAAACTGGTGAGAGGCAAGAAGGAGAAGATCACCTCCACCATGTACACACCCATCGCCCTCTTTTTTCAGGAAGAGCTCCCCCGTATTTATGAAGCGACAGAAACCTTCTTACAGCCTTTCGACTTCCTCGCGTTCCAGCTGACAGGCAAGTCCGTGGCTTCCTCCTCATCGAGCGGTATCAAGCCGTGGGAGCGCTCAAAGATTGAGGCGTCAGGTCTGGACGGAAACAAGTTTCCCGACATATGCTACATGGGCGAGGAAATCGGAAAGACGACACAGAAGGCGGCGCACGCATTCGGTCTTTCCCCCGGCATACCTGTGTATGCAATCGGGGTCGACTTCGCTGCAGCGCTCGTGGGCACGAACATGCTCGTTCCTGGTAGATCCTGCGAGAGAGCCGGTTCATCGGGCGGGATCAATCTCTGCTGGAGCCGGCCGGCGCACGACAACAGGCTGCTCTGTTATGAGCACTTCATCGACAAGACCTGGAATATTGCTGGGATTACGAGTACCTACGGCAAGGCCCTGGAGTGGGCACGCAAAACAGTGAGAGCACCCCGCTTCGACCAGGAAAGGCTCAAGCGAAAACCGCCGGATATCGTGTTCCTCCCCTACCTGAAGGGAGAGCGAACTCCACTCTGGAATCCCTATGCCAGGGGAGGGTTCTTCGGTATGGGGAAAAAACACGATGCCGTGGATCTCATGATCGCAGTCTACACCGGTGTCGCACTGAGCCTTCGTGACTGCATGGAAATCATCGAGTCCCAGGGATGCGAGTTTCGATATCCTGTGATGACCACCGGCGGGCTGACCTGGGACGAGTGGTTCATACAGCTCAAAGCCGACGTTACGGGAAAGACCTTTGCGAAGACCCAGATCCATGACGCGGAGCTTTTGGGAATCGCCATCGTGCTGGCCGCAGCACAGGGCTTTTACCCCTCCCTCTCCGCTGCAGCATCGGCCATTGTTCGGGAGGAAAGGGCCTTCATGCCCAGGGCCAACCTGCTGAAAGGGTACACCGAGCTTTTCAGGCGCTACAGGGCGCTCCAGACCCTTCTGCAGCGTCACTTCTGATCCCAGCCCGTTCATACTTGATTCGCAACTCCTATAGACACGTAATCAGGTCAATTCATTTCCGATTCGTATTGTCTCATGAACCAATACATCAAAGTCCTCACGACTGCTCCGGTGATTGGTGTTTGCTACATGAAGAACATACCTTCCTCTGAGATTTGTTCCGGAGGGTGCGGCTATCCCTCGCTCCTGCAACTCAACAAGAATCTGCCTGTTGAGTGCGTCCAACGCTGTATCGTCCATTCCGCCACCGATGTAGCGGAAACAAACCACATTGAGGGGGACGGGGGCCATGAGCTCCAGTTCAGGTGAAGCATCGATAAGATCCGCCAGGTGTCTCGCCTGATCAATATTTTGCTGTATCAGCCTTCCATACTTTCGAATTCCATGTTCCTTGATCGACATCCAGGCCTTCAGTGCACGGAAACCTCGTGAAAGCTGAAAACCATAATCACTGAACCAGGGAAGATCGCCTCCCGTCATACCCCGGTTGCCTTCTCCATGAGAGAGATAATGGGGCGTCAGTGAAAATGCATCCCTATGGTCCTGTTCCCGTCTAACCAGCACGCATGCAATCTCATAGGGCATGTACATCCATTTATGTAGATCAAAGGCCAGCGAGTCCGCTCGCTCCATTCCCTGCACCAGGTTTTTAACACCGGGAACCAGGGCAGCCCATGCCCCGAATGCACCATCAACGTGAAACCAGAGATTATTATGGCGGCAAATGTCAGCCAGGGCATTAAGGTCATCGACTGAACCCGTGTTGGTCGTACCGGCCGTACCGACGACACAGAAAGGTCGGTAGCCATCTGCACGGTCCTGTGCAATAGCACCTTTCAGGGCCTGCACATCAATCTGAAAATCGGCATTAACGGGTACAAGGCGGAGTGAACGGCTGCCCAGGCCCAGAAGTTCAACGGCTTTCTGAACTGAGCTGTGCGTTTCCTCTGAGCCATAGACCACCATATTCACTGTCGAGGACTGCAAACCATCCTGCCGAAGGTCATATCCAGCCTTTGCATTGCGTGCAACTGCCAGCCCGATGAGATTTGCAGCCGAACAACCGCTTGTCAGGAGACCGCTTGCCGATTCAGGGAAGCCAAGCAGCTCTTTAAACCAGTCGATCACCTGCTTCTCAACATAATTGGCGCTGTGATAGTCGACACCACCTGTATTGGTATTCATGGACGCGGCAAGAAATTCGGCTAATGCACCGAAAAGGGTCCCCGTGCCAATGACCCAGCCCCAGAAACGGGGGTGTATGTTTCCAACAGGATAGGGAAGTACAAACTTACGGAACTCCTCATATATGTTTTCCGGGGATTGAGGGGCAACTGGCAAGGAGGCGCAGAAATGTGCCTTCACGTCGTCGGCCGCATGCCGCCATACAGGACGCTCCCGAACCGTTTTTATATATTCAACCATGTCATCGATCATCCGGTGACCAAGTTTTCGCATTGATTCCCAGTCATCTGGGTCCAGTGTTTCTTCCTGTACTGGTCCGTACTCTTTCGACATATCCGTCATACTCCTTCGAATATTTGCACTGCTCTATTAAAAGGCTATGCCTTTTAATATAAAAATTGGTACCCTTAAAAACAAGAGTCGTCACATCCCTGGTGCTGTGCCTTGCAACTACATCCTTGATGGAAAATATGCACTTTGAAACTTATTCGAAGAGGCTCCTGTCATACGCGCGCATCCCACTTAAACTTGACATCGATTTGCTATTACTATAAATTTCGGTTTTGATCCAAACATCATACCATACCGGGGTTACCGTATGTCCGATTTTCTCATGGTCGTGCTCGTCAAGCAGGTTCCTGATACAAAAAACATCACCGGTGAGGCAATGAAGGAGGATGGTACTGTCAACCGGGCTGCCCTCCCAGCCATATTCAACCCTGAAGACCTCAACGCCCTCGAGATGGCTCTGCAAGTCAAGGAACAGTACGGCGGAACCGTCAACGTGATTTCCATGGGTCCACCCTCAGCCGTGGAGGTTCTGAAGGAAGCGCTCTACCGGGGTGCGGACCATGTGCATCTCATCAGTGACAGGACCTTTGCCGGTTCTGACACACTGGCCACCTCCTTTGCCCTCAAGCAGGCTGTAAAAACCAAATTCCCGGACGTGGACATCGTATTTTGCGGCCGTCAGGCGATTGACGGGGACACGGCACAGGTAGGACCTCAAACGGCAGAGAAGCTCGGTATTGCGCAGGTGACCTATGTAGAGCACATCGATGCACTGAACAAGAAAACGATCAAGGTACGGAAGCTCATCGACGATGGTTCCGAGATTCTCGAAGCTCCCCTTCCCGTACTGCTCACCGTTACCAATACGGCCAATGAACCGCGACCCTTTTCCGCCAAGAGGTTGCTGAAATACCGCAAAGCGGCGACGGAGTTCGGGCTCCACGAACTGCTGTCGAACTATCCCCAGTGCAAGACCACCGAGGAGCTCAAGGAGCATCTGAAGAAGAAGGGACTATTCATCGAGATGTGGAATGCCAGGGACATCGGCGCCGATCCGGATCAGATCGGATTCGCAGGCTCCCCCACGATGGTGAAGAAAATCGAGAGCATCACGCTCACCGGATCCGGTTTCAAGGAGATACCGCCTACCGATGAGGGCATCAAGGACTTTGTCGCTGAACTCATCGAAGATCACGTGTGGTAATCATGTACAGAATGTGAGGAATTCCATGGCAAAGCACGGAGAAGTCTGGGTTTATGCGGAACAGGACTGGGATATCCTGAAGGAGATCGGTGTCGAGCTACTCTCCAAGGGGAGGGAGCTCGCCGACACCCTGAAGGTGCCGCTCTGCTCCGTGCTTATCGGCTCCAAGGTCAAGAGGCACGCCGACACCCTGTTCGAGCACGGTGCCGACAAAGTGTATGTGTGCGACAACCCGAGCCTCGCCCATTATGATACGGTTAAATATGCGAAAGCCATTGAAGAGCTTGTGGAGAGGTACAGGCCCGAGATCGTTCTCTACGGTGCCTCACCTCAGGGAAGAGACCTGGCTCCCCGTATCGCCTCAAAGCTGCGGGTGGGGCTGACGGCAGATTGCACGGACCTGCAGATCGGCAACTACAAGCACACCGACGGAAACGAGTATAGGGACATCCTCTACCAGATCAGGCCCGCCTTCGGGGGCAACATCATCGCCACCATCGTTTCACCGAAGAAGAGGCCCCAGATGGCGACGGTCCGCGAGGGTGTCATGCCGACCCCTTCCCGGCAAGACGGTCGTAAGGGCGAAGTGATAGAGTTCAAGCCCTCCCTGAACAACTTGAAAAACATCACCCAGATTCTCAAGCGGGAAAAAACCGAGAAGAGGGTAAACCTGAAAGGCGCACAGATCATCGTATCGGGCGGTTACGGTGTCGGATCGCGCGACGGGTTCAACCTTATAAAGGAGTTCGCCGCTGCACTCGGAGCAGAGGTGGGGGCGAGTAGAGCCGCCGTGGATGCGGGTTTTGTCGAGAAAGACCATCAGGTTGGGCAGACCGGCACCACAGTTCGGCCGAAGCTGTACATCGCCTGCGGCATCTCCGGCTCCGTGCAGCACCGTGCAGGTATGGACCAGTCGGCAAAGATCGTGGCGATCAACAATAACCCCGAAGCGCCCATCTTCGGTATCGCCCACTACGGCATCATTGGTGATCTGCACGAGGTCATCCCCAAGATCATCGAAGACATCAAGAAAAGGCGGGTGGATTAGGATGGATAACTTCTTTACCGATAACCGTGATATGCAGCTCATCTTCGACAATACCGATCTGACCGAAGTCATCAATCTCAAGGAAGGGGATTACTCGGAAGCCGAGAAGTACGATTACGCATTCAGCAGCGCGGAGGACGCAAAGGAGGGCTACCGGCAGGTGCTCACCCTGATCGGAGAAATTGCCGCCCAGATCATCGCCCCTCTGGCACCCGAGGTTGACGAGGAGGGCGCACATTTCGATCACGGTGTGGTGACCTATGCGAAGGGCACTCAGCATGCCATGGATGTGCTCGCACGATCAAACCTCATGGGGTTTACCCTGCCCCGTGCTTATGGCGGGCTGAACCTTCCAACCTTTATATACACCATTGCCATCGAGATTGTGTCACAGGCCGATGCGAGCCTGATGAACCTCTTCGGTCTCCAGGATATTGGCGACACCATCTGCGAGTTCTCTGACGAAGAGCAGAAGATGAAGTATCTGCCACGGTTCTCGAGTGGAACAGCAACTGGTGCCATGGCGCTTACCGAGCCGGACGCCGGCTCCGATCTGCAGGCAGTACAGCTCAAGGCCACCTACGACGAGTCAGACGGCTCCTGGAGGCTCAACGGCGTGAAGCGCTTCATCACCAACGGCTGCGGCGACATTCTGCTCGTTCTTGCACGAAGCGAGCCGGGCACAAAGGACGGCCGGGGACTTTCCATGTTCGTCGTGGAAAAGGATGAATCGCTCGTGGTGCGGCGCATCGAGAACAAGCTAGGCATACACGGCTCACCGACCTGCGAGCTTCAGTTCAACAACACCCGCGGCTATCTGGTGGGAAAGCGCCGGATGGGCCTCATACGCTACGTCATGTCGCTCATGAACGGCGCCCGCCTCGGTATTGCGGCACAGGGCCTGGGCATCGCACAGGCGGCATACCTCGAGGGGCTCGAGTATGCCAAGGCCCGCGAGCAGTTCGGCACTGCCATTGTCAAGATGCCTCTCGTGTACGAGATGCTCGTGTCTGCCCGTGTGAACATCGAAGCAGCCAGGATGCTTACCTACTACACTTCGAAGGTTGTGGACCTCAAAAAGGGATACGACAGGCTTGTCGAGGAAACACAGACCCCCGACAAGGAGCTCAAACAGACGGCCAAATACTACACCTCTCTAGCTGCCCTGCTCACACCCATGGCCAAGTACTTCTCCACAGAGCTGGCCAACAAGGTGGCCTATGACATGCTGCAGATCCACGGCGGCACCGGGTACATGCGCGACTTCAACATCGAACGCCATTACCGCGATGCACGCATCACCAACATCTACGAGGGCACCACGCAGCTCCAGTACGTGGCGGCCATCGGTGGCGTCATCACCCGCGTGTGGGAACAGGAGTTCGACAAATTCGAGTCAACGTTCACCGAAAAGTGGCAGCAGCCCTATCGCAAGATGCTCAAGGGGCGACGTGACCTGTTGAGCAGGGCCGTCGACTTCGTGAAAGAAAAGAACGATCACGACTATCAGTCATACTACCAGGACAAGCTCGTGGACATGACCGCCAAGCTCTTCATCGGATACCTGTTCCTGGAGTATGCCGCATTCTCGGAGGATAAGAAGAAGACCATGGACATCTTCTTCGAGAAGGAGATGTCCGCCATCGAGAAAAACTTTCAATTCGTGATGAGCGGAAAATCCCGGGTCATTGAGGAGTACGCCGATCTGCTCCTCAAGGAGTAGCGGCTTCCGCTAGACCGCCCTGCATCCTGATCATTGTTTCATTAAATATTCATTGGTGAAGCACTCTTCGGGTGTAGGCTTTTTACCGATCATCCCCAGTTCGTAGAGCACGTCAATCGCCTGCTCCCAGTCCTCACGCGTCGTGAAACCGAGGCCGTGCCGCTCGATGTCCTCATCAACCCACAGGTCCAGAGAGGCATAGAGCACGCGCCGGTTGATGTCCATGTTCTTTTCCGTGAGCGTGGGCACGTGCTTCCTGAGGAGGGGCATCACCTCCTCCCTGTTCTCGAGAATGAACTCACCTGCCCTCGTCACGGCACGGATGAACCGCCGCACACGGTCTGGCTGTTCCTGTATGAGCCTTTCGCCCACGATAATGGATGCAGAGACCATTGGGGTGACCCGGTAAGCCTCGATGAGGGTCACCTCCCTGCCCATGTCCCTGAGCACGACGGGCTCGTTGTTTATGAACACCACTGCCGCATCGACCCTGCCAGCGAGAAGGCTCTCCACCTGCGTGTACTGGATGAAGTAGAGATCAATGTCTTCGAGACCCATGCCAGCGCTATGAAGAAGCACTTGCAAGCCAATGTAGTTGGAACCGTAAGGGCCGGGCGTGCCGACCTTCTTTCCCCTGAGAGAGGAGAGCGCAGCGAGCCCCCGTTCCTTGAACGAGACGATACCCACCGGGTACTTTGCATACATAGTGTAGATCACCTTGACTGGTATCCCCTTGTCGCGGGCAATGATCACCTGGTCGCCGTCGGATATGCCGAAATCAACGAGTCCCTCCGCAACGAGGGTCATGATGTCCGTTGACATACCGTAGTCGAAGGTAACCTGTAGTCCCTCATCGGAGAAAAAACCCTTCTCCAGAGCCACGTAGTAGGGAGCAAATTGAACGTTGGGGATATAGCCCATGGCAATCTCGATTTTCTCTGCGGCCGTTGCAACCACGATGGAAGAGGCACACAGAAGCACGGTTACCAGAAGAGCGCGAATACAGAATCGACGTTTCATATCCTTACCCCTTTTGATATTTTTCTCTTCCACTCCTTCTCCTGTTCGATCCGCCTCTTCTGATGGCGGCCGAGCAGGAGGAACTCGACAGCCGACATGATGAGGTAGAACAGGATCCCGAGTGCGCCGAGCAACATAATGGCTACGAACACGAGGGGCGTATCGAAGCTTGACCTCGCCATGTTCACCAGTGCTCCGAGCCCCTTTGACGCACCCAGGAATTCACCCACCACTGCCCCGATCACCGAATAGGTGATGCCCACCTTGAGCCCCCCGAAGATTATTGGAAGAGCAGAGGGAAGCTCGAATTTGAAAAAGGTCTTGAACGGCCCTGCATCAAGTGAGGTAAGAAGCTCCATGATCTCGCTGTCGGCCGAACGGATACCCACGATACTGTTGACGAGTATGGGGAAGAAGATGATCAGCGCTGCGATAAATATCTTGGTGTTTATTCCGAACCCGAACCAGATGATGACGAGAGGAGCGAGCGCAACGATAGGGATCGCCTGCATGGCGACGATGTAGGGCGAAAGCAGCCGTTCGACGGTTCTTGACTTTGCGAGGGCATAACCGATGACGAATGCGCTCATGGATCCTATGAGAAATCCAGAAAGGCTCTCATAGGCCGTTACAAGCATGTTGGGCAGGATAAGGCCTTCCCGGAGTCCTGAGAGAAGCCTGCTGAACACCGTACCGGGCACCGGCAGAATATATTCGGGCAGGCCGCTCAGGCTGGAGATCAGGCTCCAGAGGAATAGAAAGAAAGCCACGCCTGCCGGAATGAGCAGGTACTCGTACCGCTTCATGAGCTGCCGCAGGATACTGCGCCGCCCCTTCTCCTCCCGTTCGTGGGTGACGGTTTCCACCACATCGCGTTCCAGCTCCTTTGCCCAAACCGATCGTATCTGCTTGCGTATGTCGACCACGGTTTTTGTAATGTAATCAGAGGAAAAAATCTCCTTTCCCCTGCCCTTTTTCTGAGGGTCGATGTCCAGGACCTTCTGGATTCTGCCGTTGGATTTAGAGAGTATCGCTATCTTGGTGGAGAGAAGGACTGCTTCGGAAATGCTGTGGGTCACGAACACGACCGTTTTCCCCGTCTTTCTCCAAAGCTCCAGCAGAAGGATGTTGAGCCGCTCTCGAGTGATTGAGTCGAGAGAGCCGAAGGGTTCGTCCAGGAGAAGGATTTCCGGATCCAGTATGAGGGCGCGGGCGATCGCAACACGCTGCTGCATACCCCCGGAAAGCTCACTTGGATACAGGGACTCAGCCCCCTTGAGACCCATCATACCGAGCAGCAGGGCGGCCCTCTCACGGTCTGCGTGCGTAATCTCTCCGCGCGCCACTTCAACAGGGAGCAGCACGTTCTGAAGCATGTTTCTCCAGGGAAGCAGAATGGGCTTCTGAAACACGTTGCCTGTATCCCTGCGGAGCCGGTGGACAGGCTCACCCTTGATGAGCACCGTTCCCGCCGTGGGCTGTATGATTCCGGAAATGAGCTTGAGCATTGTGGTCTTGCCGCTTCCCGAAGCCCCGACAATGGTGAAGAACTCCCCTCGCGACACTCTCATGTCGAGCCTGGACAGGACAGTAAGGCTCTCCTTGCGCATGCCGCTCAAAGGATAATTCTTTGTAACGCTGTTGAACTCGATGAAACGATCGTCTGACATTGCCTGTAACACCCCATCGATGCTCTCTGTCTCACGCAGGGCAACTCTTGTTGGGTAAGAAGGATCGTCCGAACAAACCTTGAAAGGGATGCAGAGGGAAGGTTTGTTCTTCTCCCATCCAGACTTTCACTGTCGGCTCTGGAATTGCACCAGATCAGTCCCATCATCCCTGGTCATGGGATTCGCGGGCTGTACCGCCGGTCGGGCCAAATGCCCTGCCCCGAAGAACACATAAAGCAAAACACAACTGTGTATCTTTGAAACTCGTATGTAAGATACCTTGTGGAAATCTTGTAGTCAACGGGATTTCAAATAGCCATCTTCCGCCGCGGCATCTCCTCCATGAAACGGAGCGTCTCTTCGAGACTCTTCATACCGTCCGAGGTGCTCACGCCGGAGAGGCAGACGCCGGCCATTGCATTGGCGAAACGCATCGATTTCTCGAGATCCCACTCCTCGTAGATGCCGTAGAGCATACCGGCGCAGAACGCATCGCCCGCCCCTGCTGTTCCCACGATGTATCCCTCGGGAAGCTCATGGGAGGGGACGAATGCCGGGGGGGAACCCTTTTGTGCAGCGTAGGCCCCTTCAGGAAAATGGATGCACACGAGCTCGCTTTGCCCCTTGTCGAGGAGCATGTGAAGCGCTTCCTTGAGGTTTGCACCGTTTAACTTTCCAGACTTCTCTCTGATCTCGTAGCCCGTGGTTCTCCCCGCCTCGATCTCGTTGAATATGAGGTAATCGGTGTAACGCAGAGCCGGCAGCACGATCTTGTTGAAGCGGTAGCTGGACTCGCTCACCACATCCACGGAGGTCTTCAGGCCGCTGTCCTTGGCCATTTTCAGGAGCCGTGCCATCCTCGTACCGAACTCGGGGTCCGGCCCGTCGAGGGCATCGAGGAGGAGTATGTACCCGATGTGGAATATCTTCGAATGGATCTTTGAAAAATCGAAGTGCTCGAGGTCCAGATACTTGTTGGTGCCCTTGTTGTGAAAGAAGGTCCGGTTTCCCGTCTTCTTCACCGTTATGACATCGGTGTATGAGGTCATGACATCGTTCATGATGTGCATCATGGATGCGTCGATGCCGTGCTCCTTCAGGTCGTTCAGTATGAACTCACCGTCGGCGTCGTTGCTCGTCATACCGAGCGCATAGAGGGGCATACCGGTCTTCAGGATGGCCAGGTCTTTCAGTACGTTGTACGCACAGCCACCGTTTGCCATCTTCTCCTCAAGAATGAGGGAGAGCATGCCCTCTTCGGGCCACAGATCCACAGTCTTTACATGGTCGATGATGAAATTTCCTGCACCCATAATCCCTGTGCCTGCCACTGAGTTCCCTCCGGACCGAAATTTCCGTACTATCATAGAGAATTCTCATTCGCACAGCAACAATTTTTTACCGAAAACCCATATCTGTGATGGTCTAAAAAATACTGACAACATCATGAAGATAGTGTATATTGATTTGTCAATAAAGAAAGGGGGTGATACGCGTCATGAAATCTTCTGTACTCCTTACGGTAGTACTGTTTCTGATTGCGCTCACACCCCTTGCAGGCAAGGCTGATCACGGCTTCTTCCCCGTGTACAACGTGACCCATCTGAAAACCACCGAGGGTGACGTATACAACTTCTACTCGCCGGGACTCAACTACACCTACAACTCGAAGAAAAAGTTCGGCTTCTTTTCAAGCGTAAGTGTGCTCTGGCCACTGCGTTCGAATCAGAACGGTGAGTCTTACAAGAATTCCGACTATTACGATAGGAAATTCGGTTTGGATCTCATGATGGGGGCCGGGGGGAAGATACCGACGAGCGGGCGCTTTTCCTTTGTCACCTCGGCCGGAGCCCATCTCAACACAATACGGCTTCGCGGCAGGGAGTTATACCAGGACTTCTACAATTTATCTCTGGGTATAGGGCTGAATGTGCAGGCACGTTACGCCTTCAGCA
>Ga0209427_10005756_pt1 | contig 14210 bp, 9 predicted proteins | sample DeeMarSWOR136_30_FD_187465 | JGI IMG/M metagenome (GOLD analysis project Ga0209427, IMG submission 187465) | Marine sediment microbial communities from White Oak River estuary, North Carolina - WOR-1-36_30 (SPAdes) (version 2) | ecosystem: Environmental > Aquatic > Marine > Intertidal zone >... | reverse complement strand
TCTTCAGAATTCGAGGTGGTGCTGACTCCGGGACATTCACCCGGTCATATCTGCTTCTACGAGTCCAAACGAAAGCTCTTCTTTTCCGGCGACCATATACTATCAGACATATTCCCCCATGTCGGTTTTCATCCGCAATCCGGAGAAAACCCCCTGGGCGACTTTTTCAATTCGCTGGAAGCGCTGGCTAATCTGGAAGTCAGCTTCATCTTTCCCGGACACGGCTCCGTTTTCAGCGGTTTCCAGCTAAGACTCGGTGATCTCTATCGCCATCACGAACAGCGGCAACTGGCCATAAAGAGAATAATAGAGAACGACATGAAGCCTGCCTATCAAATAGCTACCGAGATATCCTGGATGCCAGGCGGTGAAGCTGTCTCTTTCGACAAGCTGTCTGCATCCGATAAGCGACTGGCTGTTATGGAGACCTTGGCTCAGCTTAAGCTTCTGGTGATCGAGGGCAAGGCAGAAAAAGTCGTCAAGGACAATATCGATATATACTGGGCTGGAGGCTAGAACAGTGGATGAGATAAAAAAGAAAGTAAAAAACTTAAAGCTAAGATACAAGGCTTATCCCCAAAAAGAGCTGCTGATAGCCATGCCCAACCCCTACCCCGATAGGGAATATGAGGAGGAAATGGTTACCAGCGAACTCACCTGCCTATGCCCACTCAACCCGGGACAGCCCGACTATGCCACGCTTACCATAAAATATGTCCCCGACAAGCAAATAATTGAGTTAAAGTCGCTCAAATTCTATCTGGCTAGCTACAGGATGGTGGAGATATTCTATGAAGAGGCAACAAATCGCATACTCGAAGACTTGGCCAGTGCCGTCAAGCCCAAGAGAATGGAGATACTGGCAGAGTGGAATATAAGGGGTGGCATTGGAACTAAGGTTAGGGTAAGCTATAATAAGAAAAGCGCCTAACTTCATCGCGAGCAGTCCCATATCAGGGCAACGTGGCAATCCCAGAACGTGTTTCGCTCGCAATGACAAAAATAAAGCAAGGGGGAGGAACAAATGGCAGCTCAAATTGGCATAAATGGCTTTGGACGTATCGGCAGACTGGCTTTTAAGGCGATAAGCCAACATTACAGCGACAAGCTTGAGGTGACTATAGTCAACGACCTCACCGATGCTAAGACCAACGCCCACCTGCTCAAGTATGACAGCACTTATGGCATTTATCCCGGAACGGTGGAAGCAAAAGATGATGCTATAGTGGTTGATGGCAGGAAGACAAAAGTAATCGCCGAGCGTGACCCGAGCAAGATTCAGTGGAAGGACTACGGCGTGGATGTAGTAATTGAGTCCACAGGGCTTTTCACCGATGCCGCTAAGGCATCTGCCCATTTTCAGGGGGGAGCCAAGAAGGTCATCATCTCAGCACCAGCTAAAGGTGAGGATATAACCATCGTTCTGGGCGTAAACGAGGACAAGTACAATCCAGCACAGCACCGCGTCATATCCAATGCCTCATGCACCACCAACTGCATCGCTCCGGTGGTCAGAGTATTACACGACAATTTCGGGCTGAACAAGGGATTGCTATCCACGATTCACGCTTATACTAACGACCAGAGACTTCTCGACATGTACCACAAGGACCTGCGCCGGGCACGAGCAGCAGCTATAAATATCGTCCCTACAACCACCGGAGCTGCCAGAGCCGTGACCCTGGTTATACCGGAACTTAAAGGCAGGCTCGATGGCGTTGCCTTCCGTATACCTGTGCCCACCGTTTCCATGTGCGACTTTGTAGCCGACCTTGACAAAGAGATAACCGCTGAGCAAGTAAATAAAGTTTTCCAGACTGCAGCCCAGGGTAAGCTCAAAGGCATTCTGGAGTACTGTGATGAGCCACTGGTAAGCACAGACTTCAGAGGAAATCCAGCCAGCTCCATCTTCGATGCCATGAGCACCATGGTTCTTGCCGGCAATATGGTGAAGGTGCTCGCCTGGTACGACAATGAGTGGGGTTATAGCTGCCGATTGGCTGACCTGGTTATATATATACTCGGCAAAGGTTTATAATGCAGCAGCTATCGCTTCTTTGCAGATATAGATTACCTCATAACATTCCTTTGGCCAAACAAACGTAGCTAAGGTGCCATCTGGGACGTCTGTGAATCTGTATCAATATATTCAATGACAGAACATTCAATTTCGTCCTCCGATCAAAATCTTTAATTCAAAGCTGAACTTCATATAAACGTTTTCATTATCAATTTCGTTTTACTATAATAGACACCAGGTAGAGGTTATCTGGTGTTAAGTGAAGAACATCTGGTACAGAAGGCAGTAAATGGTGACCAAGCAGCTTTTACTCAGCTATACAACCAGAACTTCGACAGAATACATCGTTACATTTATGTCAAGGTCAGGAGTCAAGCTGAGGCGGAGGACTTAACTCAGGATGTATTTATTAAAGCGCTGGAGTCAATCAGCTCTTACAAGTGGCGTGATCTGCCATTTGCCGCCTGGTTATTCAGGATCGCTCACAACAGGGTAATCGACCATGTCAGAAAACAATCAAAGGAAAAAAGAGCCAGTCTCGACGAAGCCTATGCAAAAAGTGTGGAAGACCCGATACAGATGACGGAGCGGAATTTTGAGGTATATCAACTCAAGGAGGCAATGGAGAAACTGCCGGAGGCACAGCGAGAGGTAGCCACGCTCCGCTTCATCAGCCAACTGTCGATTGCCGAGGTGGCTAAAACGCTGGGCAAAAGCGAGGGAACGGTTAAGGCATTACAGTTCAATGCTACAGCTTCATTAAGAAAGACTCTTCACGGGAAAATTGATGGTTAGAAAATTAGACGATATCTTTAACGAGTGTTACGAGCGGATACGCTCGGGCGAAAGCCTGGAGAGCTGCCTTAAAAGCTATCCGGAACACGCCGCTCAACTCGAGCCATTGCTTAGAACCACCCTTGACATCGGCAGGCGAGCTTCCTACATCCAACCTCGCCCTGAATTCAAACACTGGTCACTGGTGAGGCTCGAGGGAGAACAACACTATAACCATATCAGCCAGCAAAGACAACCAGCAAAGCCTGGCCGCTTCAGCTTGCGCCAGAGCTGGGCTATCGCTGTAGCCGCCGTCCTCATAGTATTGCTGACTGGCGGCGGCACCGTAATCGCTTCCTCAAATGCTATGCCGGACGATCCGCTTTATCCGGTTAAACTGGCAACAGAAGAGGCGAGACTTACTTTTGCTGTTACCGACGCGCAAAAAGCTCAAGTTCACATCCAGCTAGCCGAGACGAGGGCAGTGGAAGTCGAAACCATGGCTAATGAGGGAAAGACTGATCAGGCTGCTATTACCGCAGAAAGGTTTGCTGAGGAGCTGGAGAAGGCTAGCCTAGCAATAGCTAATGTAGAGAGCGCCATGGGCACAGCTCTACCTTCCACAACAACCACTGAGCCAACGTTAACTGAGCCTCAGCCGCCAACACCAGAGGAAGGACCGCCTGCACCACCAGCAACGGTGACAGACGAACAACCACCAAAGGAACCAACAACACCACCAGCAACGGTGACAGACGAACAACCACCAAAGGAACCAACAACACCACCAGCAACGGTGACAGACGAACAACCCACACCATCCAAAGATAGCAAATGGGATAAATGGGCTGCCAGAAGAGCGCTCTTCAAGAAGTCCATAGATGAGAGCGCCTCTAAGAGCTTAAAGGCTCTAGAAAACGCCAAAGAGAAATCATCACCGCAAACTAAAGAAGAATGGCAGCGAGCTATTGACAAAATATGGGAGAAGGGCCAAGAAAGGGAACCAGATAAAAACGGCACTTGGGAGTGGAAGAGAGATTGGAATAAAGACGGAAATACGCCTACGCCAGTTTGGCCAGGTCAGCCTTCCACCCAAAATGGCAATAAAACCTGGAATGGAGGAGAGTCAAACACTTTCGATCCCAGCCAGAACCAGCCCTACCCCTCAAGGTAGCCCAATACTGGAAACAAATAATCGCCATCCAACAAACTCCAGACTAACTCGCCAGATACAGGACTGCTAAATAAACGCTACTCCTGGCTTGAGAGCAAAGTAGCCAGTTCCACGGAGGTTGAGATGAAAGTTGCTAAAACCATTACATTTGCACTTGTGGCTTTAAGCATAATTGCCAGCGGCTGTTCGGCTAAGCCCCCACCAGCACCACCTATTCTCCCCCCAACCGGCGAATTGACCAATCCCAAGCTGGCTATGGCTTCAGCCTACAGACCGACTCCGGTCAGCTTTACTCCGAGCAGTCCAACATATTCCCTGCCCCTGGACCTGACTCAAATAGCTAACTCGGACCAGATTCAAAACGAGTTTAATCTGAACTCAGGACAGGAAGCCCTCCTCGAAAGGAACGGCTTCATGGTTATCTTGTGGAGCGGCGATGACATCGTGGAGCCATATAAAACCCTGAAAAACAGAGATGTCCCCATATTCGTCACCACAGACACCCTGCTCCACCTCTACCACATTCAATTCAACGAGATTCTGAAGCGAATCGAGGAGGAGGAGTTCTACAGCCAGCTTATCGATATGAGCCTGGCGATGCTGGAAAGAGCCGAATCCGATTACCAGACCTTCACCGAACCGATGCTGAAAGAAGCTGCCAGAAGAAATGTTGCCTATTTCGCCGTAGCTCTGAGCCTGCTTCAGACGCCTTCACAGAAAATAGACTTCGCTGTTCCCAGCTATGTGAAAAATGATGTCAACGAGGAACTAAAAAACATCGAAGCCCACCAGGGTTTCAGTCCCAGCGCCATCTTCAACTCAACAGACTCCCGTAACCCATACCAGGAGGACTATTCTCAATATGTCCCCAGAGGACACTACACCCGGAGCGACATACTGAAGAGCTACTTCAAGGCGATGATGTGGTACGGCAGAATAGCCTTCCTTCTGAAAGGAGGCCCTGATGCCCTGATTGCTGAGCAGGATGCCGAAATCGCCACCATCCAGGCGTCTCTCATTTCAGCCGAGTTGCCCGGCGTTAAAGTCAGCAATTATACCGCCAAGGATATCTGGGGCAGAATCTATGCCGTCACCGCATTCTTCGTCGGCACCGCCGACGACCTGACGCCATACGAATACCTGACAGCCTTAGAAAAGGTCTTTGGACAGGACTTCGCCCCCAGCCAGCTCGCTAACGAAGCAAACATGCTGGAGCTTAAAGCCGAGCTGGCCCAGATGAGAAACCCTGAAATCTACGGAGGCTCAGGCGTCTGTGTCATATATCCACCGGTAACCAAGGAAAAGCTCTACGAATGCCTGGCTGATACAAAAGGTATGAGATTCATGGGGCAGAGGTTTGTCCCCGATTCCTACATGTTCCAGAACCTGGTGTCGCCAGCGGTCGGCCTGTATGTCGGCACGGGCAATCCTTTCACCATGAAGATGACCCCGTTGGGCCCAGCCAGATGCCTCCCCAGAGGCCTGGACATCATGGCGGTCCTCGGCTCAGGTAGAGCCTATGAGATACTAAAACGGGAAGGAGATACCGAGTATCAGGGCAAAGACACCAGCTATGACCAGCAGCTACAGCAACTAAGAGACGAGTTTGCCGCCTTCACCGAAGAGGACTGGAACCGCAACCTGTACTGGTCATGGCTCTATGCCCTGAAACCGTTGCTCGACGAATTCGGCAAAGGCTATCCGGCCTTCATGCAGACCGAAGCCTGGCAGGACAAAGAGATGAACACCTCCCTAGCCTCCTGGGCTGAGCTCAGACACGACACCATACTCTACGCCAAGCAAAGCTATACCCCACGATTGACAGCAGCACCGGCACCACCACCGCCGCCAAAGCCGCTAGTCGGCTACATCGAGCCTGTCCCCGAGTTCTATGCCCGGATGCTAGACCTGACCCGGATGACCCGGCAAGGGTTGTCCCAGCTTGGAGCTTTGAGCCAGGAAGAGGATAATCGCCTGGCAAACTTGGAATACGTTCTGGACAGGTCGCTCAGCATAACCATCAACGAGCTTGAAGGTAAGGAGCTTACACAGGACGACTATGACTTCATCAGGGACTTCGGTAGCAGCCTGGAGAACATAATCGTTGGCGTTGAAGCCGAAGGCAAGGAAACGACCATTGTAGCTGACGTCCACACTGATACCAATACGCCGGAAGAGGTTCTCGAAGAAGGGGTAGGCTATGTCGACCTCATACTGGTGGCTTACAAGATCCCCGACGGCAGAATCATAATCGGCGCCGGGCCTACTTTAAGCTATTACGAGTTCAAGCAGCCCATCAATAACCGCCTCACCGACGAAGCTTGGAAAGATATGCTCAAGTCAGGCCAGACACCACCCAGACCACTCTGGACAAGCAGCTTCCACCAGCCATAACTTAGCACCACCAGGGCGATTCCGTAGCTCTAGTAAGGCACACGCAGCCGCGGGGCTTTATGCCCCACGCACGAAGCTCCTAAAGCGACCTTTTAGGGTCGCTTTAACACGTATAAGCAGCCCAAAAAACATATTGACAATGTGAGATTCCCTGCTATAATTCAGCCAGCATCTTGAAGGCGTCACAGCGTGTCAATTCGGTTACGAAAAATGCCTGAGTTGAAGCAAGGGGGATAAAATGGCCAAGGCAACACGAATAGTCTCACTTGTGGCAGTTCTGTCACTGGTATTACTGGCAATTCCATTTCCGCAGGCAGAGGTATCAGCTTTTGTTCCACCTTTACCTAATGAGGTCTGGGTGGCTACCACAGGCGCCGATGTCCCCACTGGCGGCACCGAAGCTCAACCCTTCGCTACCATCCAGTATGGCATTAACCATGTAGCAGAGGGCGGCACGGTGCATGTAGCCGCAGGAACATACGTGGGATCTATTGACATATCCAAATCTCTGACTCTGGAGGGCGCCAATGCGTTTGGCACGGTAATAGATGCGGGTGGAGGCTTCAATACCGTAGTTGACATCGGCACATCACTCGGCGCACCTGTAACCGTTTCAATTTCAGGTGTCACAATCCAGAATGGCAGCCAAGATGCAGGCGGGGGCATCTTTATATATTCAGGGCACACGCTGTCTCTCGATGATTGCACCGTCAGGAACAATACCGCGAGCTCGGGTGGTGGCATACGTAATGTGGGCACGCTGATTATGAACCGGTGCACGGTCAGCGGCAATTCGGCTTCCAACGGCGGCGGTGGTATATACAACAGCGGCGAAATGTGGCTGACCAACTGCACCATCAGCGGCAACCAGTTGACTGAATTCGGGGGGAGCAACGGCGCTGGAATCGCTAATATTTACGGCACCATGGAGCTGCTTAATTGTACCATCGCCTACAACTCCACAAATTTGCATGGGCTGGACAAAGCTGGTGGGTTCTACAACTTCGCAGACGATAGTATTCCAGATCTACATACTGCATACTTTAAAAACACCATAGTAGCAAATAACACCGCTGGAGATGATGCCTCCAACAACGGCTTGTCTTATCCAGATGGAGCTACCGTCTCCCAAGGCTACAACTTGTGTGGCGACAACACCTGCAGCTTCAACCAGCCTACCGACCTGATAAACACCGACCCGTTGCTGGGACCGCTTCAGGACAATGGAGGCCCAACCTTCACCCATGCACTGCTACACGGCAGCCCGGCCATAGACAACGGCGGCGACCCGGGCATTACCGACCAGCGCGGCGTACCAAGACCTCAGGGACCGGCCTTCGACATCGGCGCCTACGAGCTGACACAGGCCTCTGTGGCCACAGCTACAGGCACCGGTACAGCCTCGTTCTCAACCCTTAACGGCTATATCACAGACCTGACAGCGTCAACTGAATTAGAGCTTCCCTGCCCACCCAGACCAGACCTCGATTTCCCATTCGGCCTCTTCTCCTTCACCGTCAACGGCATCACGCCAGGCTCAACCGTAACCATTGTCATCATACTGCCTTCAAACGCCCCCACAAACATACAGTATTGGAAGTGCATCAACGGGAATTGGGTGGACTGCACCTCACTACTGGGCAGCAATAACGGCGACAGCATCCTGACCATCACCATCACCGACGGCGGACTGGGTGACCGCGATGGAGCTGCCAATGGCATCATCGTTGACCCCGGAGGCCCGGCAGTATTTGCACCAGTAGCACCAGCAGGATCAGGGGTATCGCCGACAACACCACACCCGCTTAACCCGCCTCAGATGTCATTGCAGTACCTGAGCATAACCCCGCAGCAGACAGGTGCCGGTCAGCCGGTGACCATCACCACCAACGTGGTCAACACCGGTGACGAGGCCGGCAACCTTAATGTCGCCCTCAAGATAAACGGGCAGTTGGAGCAAAGCCGCATGGTCAGCGTTGGCCCGCATGGCACCCAGCCAGTGAAATTTACCGTGACCAAGGCTCAACCCGGCACTTACAAAGTAGACATACTTGACAAGAGCGGCAGCTTCACCATACTTGGTGCAGGCGGCACCACCGGTACACCTGTAAACAGCGGCCTCATTGCCCTGCTAATCATAGGCGTGCTGGTTTTAGCCACCATTGTGGTATTATTACTTTCCCGCCATCCTGCGTGACAATAAGCCCTAAATAAACCTGAGTGGGCACCACACAAGCGACCCTAAAGGTTTGCAGCTACATTGGGTAGCAATGACCACAAACTGATTCAGGCTTAAACACGGCACAAATACCCATTGACAATTCACGTATTCAATGGTTAAATAGTAATATATAGAGCACGTGGGTTTTATTCTTAAAATAAGGGGGGATGAGATGGCTAAATTCGGGCTGTGGAAAGGTTTCTCGGTGCTCATGGTGTTCGTGCTGGTGGCAGGGATGGGGGTGGCGCTGGTGTCAGCAAGCCCCGTGGAGGCAGTGTGTTCGGGCAATACAGTCTATGTTGATGCTTCTCGGCCGGATGATTCAGGTGATGGTTTATCCTGGGCTACGGCGAAGAAGACTATCCAAGCCGGCGTAAGTGCTGTATGCTCCGGCGGCACGGTCCATGTAGCAGCGGGAAATTATAATGAGAATGTCGATGTAGGCACAAGCCTTACCTTAACTGGAGCTGGCGCGGGCTCAACAATAGTCACGGCACTCAATTCGAGTGACCATGTCTTTCACGTTACCGTAAGCAACGTTACCATTCAGGGCTTCACCATTCAAGGGGCAACAGATCCAAGTATGGCCGGAATACGGAATGGTTGCACGGCAGGCTGCACTTTCCGAAACAATACAATTATTGGCAACGACTTTGGGATAGATGTCTCCATGTCAAATGATATCACCATAGCTACGAATGAGGTTTACAATAACTCTGCAGAGGGTATCCGTCTCGAAGATTGTAACAATTGCGTCGTTGATAGCAACGTGGTCCATGACAATGATGTTATTCACGCCGGCATTTGGCTCCACCGTTCTTCGGGTGTGCAGATCTCGAATAACGAGGTCTATAATGAAGCATACGGTATATGGCTCGGTGCTTCAGATGATAACACCATCCTTAATAACAACATACATGATAACGGTGATGGCATAGTAATTACTTTTGGTCCTATAAGTACCAGCGATAATAACAAGATATTAGGAAACAGTATTGTTAACAACAAGGCGTTTACCTCAGGCATTCACCTGACCGAGGGCGCCTCGGGCACTGTCATAAACTTCAACATAATTGTCAGCAATTGCTCAGCGCCGGTGCTGTATGGCGTCTTCAACGGCAACGCTTCCGAGACAGTCAACGCCGAAAACAACTGGTGGGGGGCTAATGATGGGCCCAGCGCCAGCCCGGGCAGTGGGGATAAGGTCTCAGCTAATGTTGACTACGACCCGTGGCTGGTTATTGGCATTAGCGCCAATCCCGACGTTATTGTCACTGGCGGAACCACCTCAACCATCACCGCTGATATGACTAGAAACTCAGCCGGCCAAAACACTTCAGCTCAAGGTCATATCCCTGATGGTACCGAGATTATCTTCACCACAAATACGGGCTCTATTGGGAGTACGACTGCGACTAAGACAACAACCAATGGTATGGCTACAGCCACGCTCACCCCGAGTGCCCCCTCCGAGGCTACGGTATGCGCCGAAGCACCTCACGGTTCAGAGCCGCCAAGGGCGCAATATGAGGTATGCACCACCGTCGATTTCGTGGCACCACCAGGATCAGGAGTATCGCCAACAACATCAACCTCACCACGCTCGCTTAATCCACCTCAAATGTCAGTGCAATATGTGAGCGTCAGGCCGCAGCAGACATATGCCAATCAGCCCGTAACCATCACCACCAACGTGGTCAACACAGGTGACGAGGCCGGCAACCTTAATGTCGCCCTCAAGATAAACGGGCAGCTGGAGCAAAGCCGTATGGTCAGCGTTGGCCCACATGGCACCCAGCCGATTAAGTTCACCGTAGTTAAAGCCCAACCGGGTACTTACAACGTAGATATACAAGGGGAAATTGGCAGCTTCACCATACTTGGCTCTGGTGATACCACTGGCTCGAAAACCGGTGTTCTAATTGCTTTAGCGCTCATCGGTATTCTAGTCATTGCCAGTCTGGTGATATTGCTAGTCCGCCGCACCTAGTCAACATAACTCGAAAAGACACAGGGGGCGATTTCCTACAATCGCCCCTCCAACCTCCTGCTTAACCAGCCGTAAACCTTTCTCTGCTCCATTTCGTTTTATTAATTAGCTGCAGGACAGATTCCTGCACTACACAAAGAGGAGGTTCAAGACATGAAAAGGTGGAGCATACTGGCGCTAATAGCCATTTTCGCACTGCTGATGCCTGTATCCACGGCAGGCGTTAGCGCCCAAGACGAGCTCAGCTTAAGCAAGTCAGCCGACCTGACCTCGGCTGCTTTAGGCGATACCATCACCTACACTTACACTATAACCAACACCGACAATGTCACCATCGAGAACATATATTTAGAAGATGACCCGCTCGGCATAATCAACCTCGGCGGACAAACAAGCCTCGGTGCCGGTGAAAATATCACGGCTACGACGACCCACACCGTAGTCGGAGCTGACCTGCCAGGCCCGCTGGTCAATACAGCCAACGTCACAGGTACCGACCCGTACGGCAACACCGTCACCGCTAGTGCTTCAGCTTCAGTCTACTTGAACTACACAGCTTCACTTCAGCTAACCAAAAACGCTGACCCAGTCTCGGCTACTCCAGGCGAAACTATCACCTACACCTACACCATCACCAATAACGGCGATGTCACTATAAATGACATTGCCTTGGAAGATGATCCGCTCGGCATAATCGACCTCGGTGGGCAAACAAGCCTCGGTGCCGGTGAAAATATCATGGCTACGACGACCTACACCGTAGTCGAAGCTGACCTGCCAGGTCCGCTGGTCAACACAGCCAACGTCACAGGTACCGACCCGAACGGCAACCTCTTCGCTGATAACGACACAGCTACGGTTGAATTGTCATACAACTCCGAACTTCAGGTAAACAAAGAGTCCGACAGGGAAACGGCCTCACCACGTGAAGTTATCACCTATACTTACACTATTACGAACACGGGCAACATGGCTATTGGTAACGTAACCTTGGAAGACGACAGGCTAGGGCCAATTTCTCTGGGTGGTAACGGCAACATCATGCTTGCCCCCGGCCAGAGCGTCTCAGCCAATGCTACCTACACCGTCTCAATCTGGGACTTCCTGCGAAGCAGGACCATCGTAAATACGGCTAATGTTACCGGCAATGACAGTCTGGGCAATTCCCTCACTGGTAGCGACACAGCCACAGTTTCCCTCACTATTATCAGCAAGGCATTTTTGACCAAATTCGAGATACTCAAGCTAAGTGGCGTCCCAGGCAAAGGGATAGAGAAAGCGCCCGGGTTACAGAAGCCGTTTAATCCCAACTCTCAAGCCGCTGAGCACGCCGGCAAAAAGGGCAATCCCGAAACACCAGAACAGCTCCAGGCAGAGGAAATGGTAGAGAACCAGGGCACAGAGCAGCAGCTCCAGATAACGTCAGAGGTACAAAACGAAGCTGGTGGCGGGCAAGCGACTCAAAATGACGACGAGGCAGGCCCAGGGAAGGGACAGCTAAAGAAAAACTGGAGCTCAGACAATCAAACACAGCTACAGGAAGCTACCCAGGGCAACGGTCGAAACAAGCCCGACAAGGACAAGCCAAACAAGAAGCCCAAGCAGGGGAAATAAACTCAACCAAGAGTAGTTTTTGCCAAGTTTGACCAGGGCGACCTTAAAGGGTCGCCCTAATTTATTCTGCCCACCGGTATCACATACAGCGGAGACTCATCCTGAGACATGCCGACAGTTTTTGCTACTTCAGCATCGTCGAAGGCGCCGACCGTCACCAACCCCAACCCTAAAGCGGTCGCCTCAAGGCAGATATTCTGGGCAGCATGACCAACCTCAATATGTACATACCTCTCGCCTCTGGAGCCATATTTAACCTTCGTCCGGTCATAGACAGCAGCCACGACTATATCTATAGCTCCATCCGCCACGCTTCTCTGACCCAGAGATGCCGCTGCCAGACTGGCCCGGACATCTCCTTCCTTGACAAGGGCTAGCTCGTCCTTCGCAGGATTATATTTATATATACCGGGTGCCAGGTCATCGACATCGCCAGCCACTAAATATAGCTCTAGAGGATAGAGTGCGCCAGCCGAAGGTGCCGTCCGAAAGCCCCGGCCACTGGTTATCCCCTGCCCAGCCCAGAGAAGCTTCATCACCTCTTCTCGCGTTAAAGGTGCACCAACATATTCTCTGATTGACCTCCGCTGTTGCAGCAGTTCCTCCAGAGAAGCAGTAGCCACCCCAGCATCAACCTTGCCCAGTTCAGACCTGAGCTTCGCCAGCTCTGCATTGGCTCTTTCCAGCTCGTCCTCCAGCGCCTCACATCCGCTGTCTGAAACAGTCGCTGTGCAGCCAGCCGTGCCAATCAATAGCACAGCCACAAACACAAACATCATTACAGGAATATATTTGCTTCTCGACATACCTGTCCCTCCTTTCAACCACTATCCAGAATCAGGCATCATAACTTATACGTGCCTACAGCTTCCAGGTACTCCTTATATTCCACCATCTTAATCAGAACCCTGGCGGCATGCCTGCCGGAAGGATAAGCGTAATGAGTCCCCTGGAGTCGGGGCTGGTCCTCGGCAAAGAAGGTCGTGGTAAGCACCGGCTTCTTGTAGCTTTCCACCCACTGCTCAGCCATTGCCACCAGAAAATGCGCCACCGCTTCATTAATTGTGGGCGGGTTTCGAACGCCCATCTCGACCAGAGCCTGAGAGCCGGGAGGCAGGAAGGCACTAACCAGAAACGGGACCTTCAGCTTGCCCGAGGCGATGGCAGCGGCGACTATTTCCGTCAGTTCGTCGACCTCCTCCCCCTGGTAAATGCCCATACTTAAAGCTAAACCAGAGACGATAGGCTGTATAAATTCGCCGATTTTCGCAGCATCTTTCGAACTAAGCACCTTAGTGAATGCGATGGCGATCTCGCGGAATGCTTCACGCGAGGAAACCCACGGAGCTACGGCACCGGAATCTGTAGACACGAACAGCGGAGCAAAAATCGAGAAACCACTAAATCCCATAAAAATCAGCGAATCAACCTCGTCAACTCTCAGCAATTTGGAGGGGGCGGTGAGAAAGGTGACGAAGTTCCTGTCCCCAGCGGGGTCCACGGGGTTACCTCGGCTCCATCGCGGGGGAAAGACCTTATCAAGCGCCGCAATAACTCTGTCCGGAAGCTTGACCACGTTAAGGCTTTCTGAAGCACAGGCATCGGCACAAATAACGCCGTAGCTTCCGCCAGGGGTGATAATAGCCACATTCCTGCCCCTGGGTAGCGGCTGGGTTATGAATCCAATGGCAACATCAAGCAGCTCCTCCGGGCTTTCAACCCTTGTTACGCCAATGCTTTTGAAAGCAGCTTCATAGGTCTCATCAGAACCTGCCAGTGCCCCGGAGTGAGACGATATTGCCCTGGCAGCAGCCATCGTTTTGCCCGGCTTGAGTACGATGACCGGCTTCTTCGGCGTCACTTTTCTCACCTTCTCTAAGAAACGTCCGCCGTCAACCAAACCTTCTATATACGCCAGAATGACCTTTACCTGCGGGTCTTCACCGAAATACTCTATATAGTCCTCTATCTGTATATCTGCGGCGCAGCCACAGCTTACGTAGCGATGAAAACCTACTCCGCG